>WBZM01001967.1_pt1 | contig 18574 bp, 20 predicted proteins | sample 5204271 | NCBI WGS metagenome assembly WBZM01 (sample SAMN12344346, study PRJNA552823) | activated sludge metagenome | biome: Activated sludge suspended growth; feature: Nitrification reactor; material: Wastewater; isolation source: activated sludge from nitrification reactor of wastewater...
CGTCGCCGCCATCCGCGCCGGTGGTCCCGATGCCCATGGCCAGCCGGCCGAACGCCATGTCTCGGACGGCGCGGGCAACCCTTGCCGCCACTGCCTGCACCATGTGCCGAAGGGCGCGGCGATGCTGGTCCTTGCCCACCGGCCGTTCCCCAAGCCGCAACCCTACGCCGAAACCGGACCGGTCTTCCTGTGCGCCGACGAATGCCCGGCCTGGGCTGGCGACGGGATCCCGCCGGTCCTGACGACCAGCCCGGACTATCTGCTGAAAGGCTACACCGCCGACCACCGCATCCGCTACGGCACCGGGCGCGTGGTGGCGAAGGGCGAACTGGCCGCCTATGCGCAAGGTCTGCTCGACGACCCCGACATCGCCTTCGTCGATGTCCGCTCGGCCCGCAACAACTGCTTCCAGTGCCGGATCGTCCGGGGGTGATCGGGCGTCAGAGCGCGGCGAACAGCCGGTCCAGCCGCGCCGCTTCCCCGGCCAGCCCGAAGGGCGCGTTGACGAAGAACATGCCGCTGCCGACCATGCCGTGCCCTTCGCGCGCGGGCGGAAAGTGCACCTCGTGGCGCAGGGTCTTGGGCAGGCCCGCCGCCTCCAGCGCCGCGATCATCGGCAGATGCGCCGCGCTCGTAAGGATCGGGTACCACAGCGCGATGACGCCCACGTTCCATCTGGCGTGGACGGCGCGTACCAGGCTCGGCAGCGCGGTGTAGTCGGCCTTCACCTCATAGCTGGGGTCGATCAGCATCAGCCCCCGGCGCGGGTCGGGGGGCGTGCGCGCCAGCGCCATCTTCAGCCCGTCCTCGTGGTGGACCTGCGCGCCGAAGGGGCGCATCGCCGCGACCAGGGCGGCATGTTCCTGCGGGTGCAGTTCCGCCAGGTGCATCCGGTCGCCCGGCCGCAGCATCAGCGCCGCAAGCAGCGGGGAACCCGGATAGGCCGCCGGTCCGTGCAGTGCGCGCACGCGCGCAAGAACCCGCGCGTAGGGATGATCGGCGCCGAACAGGTGTGCCGCCCTTGTTATGCCCTGCGCCGCCTCGCCTGTCTTGACGGCCTCGGGCGCGTCAAGCGCGTAGAGCGCGCGCCCGGCATGGGTTTCCAGATAGGACAACGGCTTGTCCTTGCGGGTCAGGTAATCAAGCGTCGCCGCCAGCAGTGCGTGCTTGTGCACGTCGGCCAGGTTCCCGGCGTGATAGCCATGCTGGTACGAAAGCATCGCGCCCCCCGAAAAGAAAAGGCCCCCCGCAATCCGGAGGGCCGTGTTCGTCCATCGGACGCGCCCTACTTCGGCGCGATCATCATCACCATCTGGCGGCCTTCCAGCTTGGGCATCGCTTCGACCTTGCCCTTCTCGGCCACATCGGCGGCAACCCTGTTCAGCAGTTCAAGCCCCAGTTCCTGGTGGGCCATCTCCCGGCCGCGGAACCGCAGGGTGACCTTGACCTTGTCGCCCTCGTCCAGGAACTTGACGACCGAGCGCATCTTGACCTCGTAGTCATGCGTATCGGTGCCCGGCCGGAACTTGATTTCCTTGATCTCGATGACCTTCTGCTTCTTGCGGGCCTCGGCCTCGCGCTTCTGGTTCTCGTACTTGAACTTGCCGAAGTCCATGATCTTGCAGACCGGCGGCACGGCGTTGGGCGAAATTTCGACCAGGTCGAGTCCGGCCTCTTCGGCCATCATCATGGCGCGTGCGGGGGTGACGACGCCCACGTTCTCACCGTCTGCGCCGATCAGCCGGATCTCGGGCGCGCGGATGCGCTCGTTCACGCGGGGGCCGGTGTCGCGCTGGGGCGGGGCATTGTGCGGTCTGCGGGCTATGGCAGCGTTCCTTCTTCGGTTGCGGTATTGATCGCGCGCGCGATCGGCGCGCAAAATAGACGTGCGCCCCCTGGCTTTCAACCCGCATTCCGGCCGGGAAAGGACCAATTGCCACAAGGTCTTTTCTTTTCAGTCCTTTTCCCCCATATCGCAAGCAGCGGCGTTCCAAGCCGTTGAGAGAGGGGCTTAATCATGAACAGAACCATTGCTATCCTGGCCGCCATCGTGGTGGCGATCGCGGTGTGGTATTTCGGCTTCCGCACCCAGCCCGAGGTCGCGCCCGAGGCAACAACGACGACGGAAACCACGACGGCCCCGGCCGCGACGACCGAATCGACGACCGCCCCGGCGACGACGACCGAAACCACGACCGCCCCGGCAGCGACGACCGAGACGACGACCGCGCCGGCAGCGACGACTGAAACCACGACTGCCCCGGCGACGACCACCGAGACGACGACCGCGCCGGCAGCGACGACCGAAACCACGACCGAGGCTCCGGCTGCTCCGGCGGGCGACATCGCCGCGCTGCTCGACCCGGCCGCCTTCGACGCCGACAAGCTGATCGGTGCCGTCGATGCCTCGTCGCTGGACGACGCGACGAAAGCGACGCTCAAGACCGCCATCGAAGGCGCGCGCAACAACCCCGCCGCCGTTCAGGCGGTGATCGACCAGGTGAAGGCCGCGATGGGGATGTGATCCCCCCGCACCTTGCGCAATCAGAAAGGCCGCGCGATCCGCGCGGCCTTTTTCATTCCTGCCCGGCCAGTGCTGCCTGCGCGGCGGGTATCAGATGCCGTCGCCGACGAAGGCTTTCTCGACCACATATTCCAGCGGTTCCGAGTTCGCGCCCTCGTGCAGGCCGAACTTTTCCAGCACGGCCTTGACGTCATGGTTGAAGGCCAGCGACCCGCACACCATCGCGCGGTCTTCCTCGGGGTCCATCGGTGGCAGGCCGAGGTCGGCAAAGACCTTGCCGCTGGTCAGGTTGTCGGTGATGCGGCCCATCCGCGGGCTGTCTTCCCGCGTGGTGGTCGGATAGTATAGCAGCTTGCCCGCGACCATCTCGCCGATCAGCGGATCGTCCTTCAGCCCCTCCACCAGCTGGCGGCCGTATTCCAGTTCGGCCACCGTGCGGCAGGTGTGCATCATGATGACCTGATCGTATTTGTCATAGGTCTCGGGGTCGCGCATCAGGCTGGCGAAAGGCGCGATCCCGGTGCCGGTGGCCAGGAACCAGATCCGGCGGCCCGGCAGCAGCGCGTCATGGACCAGCGTGCCCACGGGCTTGGGCCGCAGGATGATCTGGTCGCCGACCTTGATGTGCTGCAGGCGCGACGTCAGCGGTCCGTCGGGCACCTTGATCGAATAGAATTCCAGTTCCTCGTCCCACGACGGCGAGGCGATGGAATAGGCGCGCAGCAGGGGCTTGCCGCGGTCGTCCAGCAGCCCGATCATCACGAACTCGCCCGAACGGAAGCGCAGCGTCTTGGGGCGCGTCACCCGGAAGGAAAACAGCCGGTCCGTCCAGTGACGCACGAAGGTCACCGTCTGGGCATCGGGCAGGGTCTTGGCGGGGCTTGCAGCGGTATCGTTCACGGCGCTCAGGTCATTCATGGTCCATCGGCGCGCGGGTGCGCGCCCCTTCCTTCTAGGCGGGTTTGCGGTTGGGGGAAAGGCCCGGCGTCAGACCCGGATCCGCGACCGATAGTCGTGGCTGCGCCAGTCGGCACGGAAAAGCCACTGGTCGGCGGGCTGGCGCTGGGCCAGTTCCTCCGAGATCTCCACCTCGTCAAAACCTGACCGGCGCGCCATCGTGTACTGGTCGGCGATGACATGGCCCGCCGCGCGCAGCCGGCCCGTGTAGCCCGCGCCGCGCAGGGACCGCGCCAGCGTGAAGCCGCGCCCGTCAGCGAAGGAAGGGAAGGCAATGCGGATCAGGCCCACGCCGGCGAAATCGGACGGCAGGTCTTCGGGGTGGGTGTCGGGCGCAATCTCGGTGACGTCGCCCGTGTAGTCGTCGGCGTGAAAGCCGTCGTCGCGCACGATGATGCTCATGCTGCGGTCTCCTTGGTGGCAGTCAGGCCGTCGGCCTGGTCGGGGTGGGGCAGGGGGCCGCGCACGACCTTGCCGCCGACGAAGTGGATGCCGCATTCCTGCTTGGCCGAACCACGCCAGCGGCCCGCGCGCGGGTCTTCGCCGGGCTTCACCGGCGACGTGCAGGGCGCGCAGCCGATGGACGGATAGCCCCTGGCGACCAGCGGATGCCGCGGCAGGCGGTTGTTGACGATGTAGTCCTCAAGGTCATCGCGGCCCCAGTGGGCCAGCGGATTGACCTTGAGCCGCTTTTCCTCTTCCGACTCGAAGAACTCGATTGCGGCGCGCGTCGTGCCCTGGAACCGCTTGCGCCCGGTGATCCAGCCATCGAAGCCCCGAAGCGCGCGCTCCAGCGGCACCGTCTTGCGCAGTGTGCAGCAGGCGTCGGTGTTGAACTGGTGCAGTGTCCCGTCCGGATCATCGCGCCACACCTCGCCGGCATCGGCGCGGATCACGCGGATGTCGGTCAGCGCCAGCCTGGCCGCCAGGTTGCGCTGATAGGCAAGCGTTTCGGGAAACAGCATCTGCGTGTCGATGAACAGAACCGGCGTATGCGGCGCGATCACCGAGACGAGGTGCAGAAGCACCACCGATTCCGCCCCGAAGGACGAGACAAGCGCCAGCCGCCCCACCTCGGGATCCTTCAGCGCCCGCACCAGCACATCCGTTGCCGAATGGTGACGATAGCTTGCGTTGAGGCTCGCGGCCTTGGCGGCCAGCGGGGGCAGGGCAGGATCAGGCAGCAGTGCGTTCATCTTGGTCCGCCGGGTAGAGGGCATCCTTGAAGGGTGCCGGGCCCAGCCGGCGGAAGGCGTCGATGAAGGTCTCGTCCCGGTCCAGCCGCACGGCCAGATAGGCGCGCAGCAGCCGCTCGATCGCGGGCACGATCTCGTCATAGGCAAAGCCGGGGCCGGCACGTTCGCCGATGGCCGCCTTTTCCGTGTGGTCGCCGCCCAGCGTGATCTGGTAGTTTTCCACACCCGCGCGGTCGAGCCCGAGAATCCCGATGTGGCCGACGTGGTGGTGACCGCAGGCGTTGATGCAGCCCGAGATCTTGATCTTGATCCGGCCGATTTCCTCTTCAAGGCCGAGCGCCTTGAAATGGGTCGCGATCTCCTGTGCCACCGGGATCGACCGGGCGGTCGCCAGCGCGCAGTAGTCCATGCCGGGGCAGGCGATGATGTCGGACACAAGGCCCACGTTCGCGGTGGCAAGCCCGGCCCGCTGGAGTTCGGCATAAAGCACCGGCAGGTCCGACTTGTGGACATGCGGCAGGATGATGTTCTGCTCGTGGCTGACGCGCAGCTCGCCATAGCCGTAGCGGTCGGCAAGGTCGGCCAGCAGCCGCATCTGGTCCGAGCTTGCATCGCCGGGCGTTTCGCCATGCGCCTTGAGGCTGACGGTCACGATGGCATGGTCTGCCTGCCGGTGTGCGGTCAGGTTGGTGTCCGTCCACGACCGGAACGCGCCGTCCGCTGCGCGGGCGGCCTCGTAGCCGTCCACGGGGCCCTGGCGGAAGTCGGGCGGCAGGAAGTGCTGCTCGATCTCGGCCACCAGCGCGGGATCGGCGCCGCCGAAATGGGCCTTGTAGCGCAGGAACCGCTCTTCCACCGCTGCGCGGAACGGTTCGAGCCCGTTCTCGAACACCGTGATCTTGATGCGTGCCTTGAACTTGTTGTCGCGCCGCCCGATCAGGTTGTAGGTCGACAGGATCGCTTCCAGGTAGGGCAGCAGGTCGGCCTTGGGCAGGAAATCGCGGATGACGCGGCCGACCATCGGGGTGCGCCCCAGTCCGCCGCCGACGATGATCTCGAACCCGGGCTCGCCCGCCTCACTGCGCACCATGCGGATGCCGATGTCGTTGGCGCGGGTCACGGCGCGGTCGTTCGGGCTGCCGGTAACGGCGATCTTGAACTTGCGCGGCAGGAACTGGAATTCCGGGTGGTCGGTCGACCACTGGCGCAGCAACTCGGCCACCGGGCGCGGATCCTCGATCTCGTCTGCGGCGGCGCCTGCGAAATGGTCCGAGGTGACGTTGCGGATCGTGTTGCCCGAGGTCTGGATGGCGTGCATCTGCACCTCGGCCAGCGCATCCAGGATGTCGGGCACGTCAGTCAGCTTCGGCCAGTTGAACTGGATGTTCTGGCGCGTGGTGAAATGGCCGTAGCCCTTGTCCCAGCGGTCCGCGATATAGGCAAGCTGGCGCATCTGGTCCGATGACAGCGTGCCGTAGGGCACCGCCACCCGCAGCATGTAGGCATGAAGCTGCAGGTAAAGCCCGTTCATCAGCCGCAGGGGGCGGAATTCGTCCTCGGTCAGCGCGCCCGAAATCCGCCGTTCTACCTGACCGCGGAACTGGCGGTTGCGCTCGGCCACGAAGGCGGCGTCGAAATCGGAATACTTATACATGGGCGATTTCCTGCTTGCCGTGGCGGTAGTTCGACGGGCCGCGGGTGCGGAAGGCCTCGCGGAAGTGGATGGGCTCGGGGCCCGCCGTGCCGGCGCGGGCATCGGCCAGATAGGCGCCGACCACCACGTTCCGCTGCGCGCTCGCATGCAGAAGGCGCAGTTGCGCGTGGGCCTCGTCCTCGATCAGTTCTGCCTCCGAATGCAGGCGCGTCCAGCGGTCGTCCGCGGTCAGATAGACCACGTCACCCTCGATCAGCGCATTGGCGGTAACGACCTTGGGGGTGTAGCGGCGGGACATGGCGCGACTCCGATTGGATTGTTTGTGCCAATATAGGAAAATTTCCCAGTTATTGGCGAGTGGCTCTGGCAAATAAGGAAGAAAATTCCTAAACTCCCGCCCGCAACAACCTTTGTTTGCCGTTTGCGGGGATCGTGGAATGTCAGTCCAGCTGGACGAAGTCGACCGGAAAATTCTGACCGAACTGCAGGAGGACTCGGGGCAGTCGCTCGACGAGATCGCCCGCCGGGTAGGGTCGTCCAAGACGCCGGTCTGGAACCGCATCCGCAAGATGAGGGAGGCCGGCTTGATCCGCCGCCAGACCGTGATCCTCGACCCCGAGGCGCTGGGTCTCGAGGCGTGCTTCTTCGTGCTGATCCGCACCTCCGAGCACGAGGCCGAGTGGCAGAAGAAGTTCCTTGAAACCCTGAAGCGCCGCCCCGAGGTGCTGGAAGCGCACCGGCTTGCGGGCGACATCGACTACATCCTGAAGGTGCGGGTGAAGAACGCCCGCGCCTACGACACCTTCTACCAGGCACTGATTTCCGAGGTGCGGATCTACAACGTCACGGCGCTTCTGAGCATGGAAGAGATCAAGTCGACGACGATGCTGCCGCTGTAGGGCCGGGGGCGCCGCCCCCGGACCCCCGGGATATTTCGTCCAGGGCAAGAGGCGGACTCAGGCCCGTACCATCAGCCGCTCGAGCCCGTGGAAATGGTAGAGATCGGCGTAGCGCGGCGGTTCGGCCAGCGTCAGGCCGGGCAGGCGGCGGAACAGGATCGGCAGCGCGGTCTGCAGTTCAAGCCGTGCAAGCGGCGCGCCGACGCAGAAATGAAGGCCCGCCCCGAAGCTGTGGCTGGCCTTGACCGGGCGGGCGGGGTTGAAGCGGCCGGGCGCGTCCCACATCTGGGGATCGCGGTTCGCAGCCGCCAGCAGCAGCCCCACCCGGTCGCCGCGCCGGAAGGTGTGGCCGGCGATCTCGACGTCTTCGTAGGCGTGGCGGGTGAACAGATGAAGCGGCGGGTCGTGGCGCAGGATTTCCTCGACCGTTGCCTCGGCGCGGTCGGGCGTCAGCACGCCGGCGCCGTGCCCGCCTTCCAGCAGCGCCTTCACGCCGTTGCCGATGGCGTGCACCGTCGCCTCGTGCCCGGCGTTCAGCAGCAGGATGCAGGTGGCGATCAGTTCGTCGGTCGTGAGTTTCTCGCCCTCGCTTTCCGCCGCGATGAGGTGGGTGATGAGATCGTCGGCCGGCTGGCTGCGGCGGCTTTCGACATGACGGCGCAGGAAATCCGCGAAGGATTGCGTCGCGGCGACGGCGGCGTCCTCCATCGCGCGGCTGCGCCGGGCCTGGTACATGCCGACCATCGCGTTCGACCAGGCCAGCAGGTCCGGGCCCCTGTCCTCGGGGACGCCCAGAAGCCGGGCGATGATCGTCACCGGCAGCTTCTGGGCGAAGGCGGGCAGCAGGTCGAACGCACCGGCGGGGAAGGCGTCGATCAGTTGATGGCTCAGCGCCTCGATCTCGGGGGCAAGCGCCGCGATCCGGCGCGAGGTGAAGGCCCTGAGGACCAGGCTGCGCAACCGGGTGTGCCGGGGCGGTTCGAGTTCCAGCATCGAATGGGCCTCGACCGCGTAGAAGGGGGCTAGGTGCGCGGGAACCGGCCTGCGAAGCTCTTCGGGTTCCTCGCGGCCGAAGCGCCGGTCGCGCAGGATCGCGCCCACCGCTGCCGCCGACGTGGCGCAGACCAGCCCGTAGTCGTCCCAGCGGAAGAGCGGCCCGCCCTTCCGGGCGCGTTCATAGAACCGGTAGGGGTCCTGGACGAAGGCCGGTTCGGTCGGCGATTGCGAGAGGGTCAGCACGGCGCGTCCTCAGGGGCGGCGGGGCGGCAACAGCCCCTGGGCGACAAGCACGCCCAGAACCACGATGACGGCCCCCAGCGCCTGAATCCAGTTCCAGCCACCGCCCAGCGCGAACAGGAACAGCATCACGTAGAAGGGCGTGGCGTTCATGTGCATCGAGGCGGCCCCGATGCCGAGATGCCCGACCGCCATGATCCACAGCGCCTGCGTGACGGAAAGCGAGCCGATCGCATAGACCGCCATGGCGGCGACCTCGGGCCAGCCGACGCGCGTCCAGTCGGGCGCGGGCTCGATCCCCACCGCGACGGCGGCGGCCGCGGCCAGCGCCGTCGCGATGCCGGCCCCCGCAAGCGTGATCGTGGCCCGTCCCATCGACGACAGCATCGGAAAGGCAACCACCGTGGCGCGCGATCCCCAGGTGTAGGCAAAGACCGACCCGAAGGCGGCAAGCGCGCCTAGGCCGAGGCTGAAGCTGCCCATGCGCGCGGCATAGGCGACAAGCCCGCCCGCGAGGCTGAGAATCACGCCGGCGACGGTGGCGATTGTCAGGCGCCTTCCGTCCAGAAGGCATTCCAGCGCGATGCCTACGACCGGCATGGTCGCGAGGATCACGGCCACAGTCACCGCGTCGGTCCAGGCCTGCGCCAGCAGGATGAGAAAGGCGCAGAAGCCGAAGCCGAGCCCGCCGACCAGGATGCCCCGGCCCCAGGGCGCACCGCGCAGCGCGGCCCGGCCCTCCATCGCCCACCAAACCGGAATCAGCGCAAGGCCCGCCAGCGCCATGCGGATGCCGGTGATCGTCAGCGGCGGCAGTTTCCCGATCAGGACATCCGCGGCCGGAAGGCCCGCCGACCAGATGAGCATCGAGGCCATGCAGATCAGGTTGGCAGAGACGGCGCGATAGGGGCGGCCGGTGGCTTGGCTCAGGGTCACAGCAGGGTCCGCCTTGGTCGGGTCGGACCCATCCTTGGCGATTCCCCTTCGCCGGGACCGGCCGGGCGCGACATTCGGTGCCGCAAACCGCTTGCGGCCACGTCAGGCCGTCAGAGCGGCGATGATGGCGCCGAAATCGGCGGCCTTCAGACTGGCGCCCCCCACAAGGGCACCGTCCACCTCGGGTACGGCGAAGATCCGGGCGGCGTTGTCGGGCTTGACCGAGCCGCCGTACAGCAGCCGGATGCCCTCGCCCTCGGCCCCGAAGCGCGCCACCAGCCGGGCGCGGATGAAGGCATGGACCTCGGCGATCTGTTCGATCGTCGGGGTTCGGCCGGTGCCGATGGCCCAGACGGGTTCATACGCGATGACGACGCCGGCCGCCGCCGCCCCGTCGGGCACCGATCCGCCAAGCTGTGCCCCGATCACCGCCAGCGTCTGCCCCGCGTCGCGTTCGGCCAGCGTCTCGCCGATGCAGATGACGGCAGAAAGCCCGGCCGCGCGGGCGGCGAGCGCCTTGTCATGCACCAGCGCGTCGGTTTCGCCGTGGTCGCTTCGCCGCTCGGAATGGCCAAGGATCACATAGCGCGCGCCCACGTCCGCCAGCATCGCCGCCGAAATGTCGCCGGTATGGGCGCCCGACGTTTCGGTGTGGCAGTCCTGGCCGCCGATGCGGTAGGGCGCCTGGCCGATGCAGTCGTCCATCCAGGCGATATGGGTCGCGGGCGGGCAGATCAGCACTTCGCAGACAGGGTCGGGAAAGGCCTCGATCAGGCGGCGCACCTCGTCAAGCGCCGCGCGCGAGCCGTTCATCTTCCAGTTTCCGGCCGCAAGTTTCCTGCGCATCCGTCGCCCCCTTCCTGCCAGTCCGGTCGTCAGGCGCCGGGCGTGTCCTTGAACTTGATCGATTCTCCGCAGCCGCAGGCTTCGGCCACGTTCGGGTTGCTGAAGCGGAAGCCGCTTTCCAGCAGCCCGGATTCATAGTCGATCTCGGTGCCGAACAGGAACATCTGCGCCATCGGCGCAATCATCACCCGCGCCCCGTCCTGTTCGACGACCTCGTCCAGTGGATCGACGGTGGAAGCGAAGTCCATGGTGTATTCCATCCCGGCGCAGCCGCCCTTCTTCAGCCCGATGCGAAGGCCCTGCACACCATCCCTGGCCATCAGCCGGGAAATCTGCGTGGCGGCGCGGGCGGTAAGGGTGACGGCCTGTTTGCCGGGAATGCCGAACATGTCTGTTGTCCTGATGCGTGTCGGTTGGAATCTAGGGCAGCGGTGCGGCGATCTCAAGCGGGGGCAGGCCATTGCGCAGCGCCAGCGTTGCCAGGGTGACGGCGATGGCCCAGCCGAAGGACGCCAGCGTGCCGATGATGACATATTCCGAGGCGGCGCGATCCTCGGCGACGGTGCCGAAACGCAGGACCGACTTGGCCGCGATCAGGAAGCCGATGGCCCCCGGCTCGCCCGCCAGCAGCAGGATGAAGATCAGCCCGCGCTCGAGCCAGCCGATGGTCAGCCCGCCCTGAGGAAGCCCGCCTTCCAGCCCCAGCCCGCCGGGCATCCGCCCCGCCGTCTGCGCCGTCATGAGAAGGCCGACCGAGAAGCCGCCGGCGCGGGTGGCAAGGATGAAACCGGCCCCGAGCGTCAGGCCATGCAGGATCGCGCCGGGCCAGGGTGCCGGCAGGTCGGCCCACAGACCCGCCTGCCAGAGGCCGGGTTGCCACACGGCAACGGCCGCGAGCACGGCCAGATGCGCGGACTGATCGGCAAGGAAGGCACCGGGGCCCGGGGTGGCGCGGGCCTTGACCGCGTCGATGACGACATGGGCCAGCGCGACCGCCAGCAGTGCCGGTGCGGCGGCCAGACCAAGGGTTGCCTGCGCCGTCAGCAGGACGATGGCGCCATGCAGCAGCAACACCCCCGGATGCCGCTTGCGCGCCACCATCCAGCGGGTCTGCAGCACGAAATCAGCCAGCACATGCGCGGCGACAAGTGCGGCGAAGGTCGCGGTCATCCGGCCTCCTCCGTGGTTTCCCAGGCATGGAGCGCACGCCGGATCGCCCCCGCGCCGGCCCCGGTCAGACGGTAGTTCGCCGCCTGGGTGGATATGCCGAGCCGGGCCGCGACCTCGGCCTGCGTCGGCTGGCCGGGATGAAGGGCGAGCGCCATCGCTTCGGCCTGATGCGGTGTCCAGCGCGCCGTGATCTCGTCGATCAGGTCCACCACGCCCCAGTGAAGCGGGGTAAACCCGCTGCCCCCGATGTTCAGGCGCATTCCGCGGCCCATCAGCTCCAATGCCCTGCCGGAACTTGCGAACGCCTCGCCGTGGGCGTCGGAAAGGTCTGTCGTGCCAATGCTTTGCACCAGGCCTTTGCCGATTGCGATTCTTGTGGCGGGCGCATCGGCGGTGGCCCGCAGGCGCGCGATGAACAGGACGGCGGCCCGCAGTCCGCGAGCCGGGGGTGCGACCAACGCCTGCCAGCCGTCGCCGCGATGGCGGGTGAACCGGGTCGGCCGGGCATCGGGCCAGTGCGCAATGTCTTCGGCCGTGTCGGAAAGCACCGCCATCGCGCGTTCTACCGCGTCGTTTCCGGCCGGCGTCGAACCGATCAAGTCTCCGGTCAGGACGGCAGCAACCGCAGTCATATCAAGCCTTTTTACTTGATCTGCATATATCAAGTCATATAGCTTGATTTATTAATAATCAAGTCAAAATGCTTGATGAATCTCTACATGAAACCCAGTTCCAGCCGCGCTTCGTCGGACATCATGTCCATGCCCCACTGCGGATCGAAGGTCATCTTGACGTCGACCTGCTTCACGCCGTCGACGGGCTCGACCGCGTCGGCCACCCAGCCCGGCATCTCGCCGGCGACCGGGCAGCCCGGCGCGGTCAGGGTCATGATGATCTCGACCTCGTTTTCCCTGTTTATATCAATGGTATAAACAAGTCCAAGGTCGAAGATGTTGACCGGGATTTCGGGGTCGTAGACCGTGCGGCATGCCTCGACCACGCGTTCATAAAGCGGATGATCGGTCGTGGACGGACGGATGAGCGGTGAGCCTTCGATCGGGTCTTTGGGTTCGGCGGTCATGGTAGCCCTGCGCGGTTGTTGACCGATTATATAGGGAATTATTGCGCCATGGTCCAGAGCGGGTGAAGGTCACAGCAGAAACCGGTAGGCAAGCCAGATGGAGCCGAACAGAATCGGCTGGTGAATCAGATAGATGGCCAGGCTGTGCCGCCCCGGCCAGGCCAGAGCGCGCAGCCATCCCTGTGCCGCGGGGCCGGCGAGCCGGGCGATGAACCCGGCGCTTGTCGCCCGGCGCGCGGCGGCGATGCCAAGCAGGAAGGGGCCAAGCCAGGGGAAGATCGGTTCGAAATCGATCGAGCGCGGGACAGAGGTCGAAAGACCAAGCCACGCAAGATAGGGCGCGTCGAAAGCCGCCGCGCGCAGGTAATGGGGGGCCGCAAGGGCGAAGCCCGCGGCCAGCAGGGTAAGGGGAAGGGGGGCGCGCAGGAACGCCAGCCCGATCACGCTGCACAGTGCGATGGAATGCAGGATACCGAAGAAGACATAGGCGTCGGGCATGGCCAGCATGGTCGCCAGCGTGATCGCCCCGGCAGCCGCGGCGATGACCGCCAGACGCCGCAGGAAGGCAGGCCAGCGGATGCCCGCGCCGTGGGCAATGCAAAGACTGACGCCTGACAGAAAAAGAAAACTTCCCGCGACAAGGCGGGCGAACCAGAACCACAGGCCGCTGACCGTCGTGCCGGGCGCGACGACGCCGAACATCTCCAGATCGACGGTGAAGTGATAGATCGCCATCCCGCCTAGGGCGACCGTCCGGGCAAGGTCAATCGCCGCCAGCCGGGGCTTTCGGCCTGTCGATTCCGTTGTCAAGTCTGCCAACTGTCGGACCTTTCGGACGTGGGTCGCCGCCCGGCAGGGCGACGCGTGCGACAGTCGCACCGCCCGGGGCGCCGCTGTCAAGCGGGCTGTCGGGCATGCCCCCGGCCCCGGCATGGCGCGTGGCGGTCATCCATGCCGGCGCGGCGCCGGGCAGCGGAGGGGGCGGCCAAGGCCGCCCCGGGGGCCGGATCAGGCCATCTCGCCGGCTTCGCGCGCGGCCTTGTAGGCGGCGTCAAGCGCGATGGTGGCGCGGTCGATCAGCGTGTCGATCTCGGCCTTCGAGATGACGAGCGGCGGCGAGATGATCATCGAATCGTTCACCGCCCGCATGAACAGTCCCGCCTCGATCGACGCGGCACGGCAGGCCAGCGAATAGGTGTAGATCGGCGCCTTGAATCGCGTCCGGGCCTTCTTGTCGGGCGTCAGTTCCAGCGCCCCCATCATGCCGACGATCCGGGCCTCGCCGACGATCGGGTGGTCGCCCAGCTTGCGCCAGCGTTCCTGAAGGTAGGGGCCGGTTTCCTGCGCGGCGCGCTCGACGATCCTTTCGTCCTGCAGGATGCGCAGGTTTTCCAGCGCCGCCACCGCCGCCGCCGGATGGGCGGAATAGGTGTAGCCGTGGTTGAAGTCGCCGCCCTTCTCGATCAGCCCTTCGGCCACGCGGTCGTTGACGACGACCGCGCCGATGGGCAGGTAGCCCGACGACATCCCCTTGGCCAGCGTCACGATGTCGGGCGAGAACCCGAAGGTCGTGTGGCCGAACCAGTTGCCGGTGCGCCCGAAGCCGGTGATGACCTCGTCCGCGATCAGCAGGATGTCGTACTTGCGGCAGATGCGCTCGATTTCGGGCCAGTAGGTCGCCGGCGGGATGATGACGCCGCCCGCGCCCTGCACCGGTTCGCCGATGAAGGCCGCGACGTTGTCGGCGCCCAGCCGCAGGATTTCGGTCTCCAGTTCCCGCGCGCGGGCCAGGCCGAAGTCCTCGGGCGTCATGTCGCCGCCTTCGCGGAACCAGAAGGGCTGGTTGATGTGGGTGATGTTCGGGATCGGCAGGTCGCCCTGTTCGTGCATGTAGGTCATGCCGCCCAGGGATGCCGCGCCGACGGTCGAACCGTGATAGGCGTTCTTGCGCGCGATGATGACCTTCTTCGTGGGCTTGCCCATCGAATGCCAGTAGTGGCGCACCAGCCGGATGTTGGTGTCGTTCGCGTCCGACCCGCCCGAGGAGAAGAAGGCATGGTTGAGCGTGCCGGGCAGCACCTCGGCCAGCTTCGCCGCCAGCCGTACTGCGGGCGGATGGGTGGTGTTGAAGAAGGTGTTGTAGAACGGCAGTTCCAGCATCTGCGCGGCCACCGCATCGACGATCTCGCGCCGGCCGTAGCCGACGTTCATGCACCAAAGGCCGGCCATCCCGTCGAGATAGCTCTTGCCGTTGCTGTCGTGGATGTAGACGCCGTCGGCGCGGGTGATGATGCGCACGCCCATCTCGTTCAGCGCCTTGGTGTCAGTGAAGGGGTGCAGGTGGTGCGCGGCGTCAAGCGCGCGCAGTTCGCCGGTGTCGTAGCTGTTCTTCAGCATCTCGTCTCTCCTCGGTGCCGGCAAAAACGACCTTGCCCGCCGGGTGCGGGCGGCCGGATCCCTGCCAGGCTGCATGGTCCGACCCTCGCCTTGCCGCGCGCGGAAAGCAAGCGGCGGCGGCAGGGAAACCTGATAGTATGGCCGCATAAATTGTTTAATCTTGAAAGCCTGGCTATCACGTCCGCCGGCCGGACCGCCCGGCCGGGGCCAGAGATTGCCACTCGCACCCCGGGCGCATTCTGCCTATAACCTTGGCACCCCAGCCGAGGAGTAGCGCCATGAACGCCCCGCTTTCGCCCGTCGACCGCGCCAAATACGCCGCCGCGCGCCGCGCCGTGGATTTTGTCGAGCACGGAATGAAGCTGGGTCTGGGGACGGGGTCGACCGCGGCCTGGATGGTCAAGTGCCTGGGTGAAAGGGTGCGCGGCGAAGGGCTCGAGGTGCTGGGCGTCGCCACGTCCGAGCGTACCGCCGAACTGGCGCGCGACGAAGGCATTCCCGTCGTCACGCTTGACGAGGCGCGCTGGCTCGACCTGACCATCGACGGGGCGGACGAGTTCGACCCGGAACTGAACCTCATCAAGGGCGGCGGCGGTGCGCTTCTGCGCGAAAAGATCGTGGCCACCGCATCGGACCGGATGATCGTCATCACCGATGCCGCGAAGGAGGTCGCGCAACTGGGGGCCTTTCCGTTGCCGGTCGAGGTCATCCCCTTCGGCTGGACGGCGACGCAGGCGCTGATCGAGGAAATGCTGGAAGGGCTGGACGTCATGGGCCGCAAGATCACGCCGCGCATGGCGGGCGAGCGTTTCTTCGTCACCGACCAGGGCAACATGATCCTGGACCTGCACCTGGCCCGGATCGGCAACCCGCGGCAGCTGGCGCTGGTCCTCAACCAGGTGCCGGGCGTGGTGGAGAACGGGCTTTTCATCGACATCTGCGACGTGGTGATCATCGGCCACGGCGACGGGCGCGTGGACCTGCGCGACATCACCGCCGGCATCCGGACGGAAGAAAAGGTCGACCTGCTCGAGGAAACGAACCTGTTCGCCGATCTGGGCGACTGAGGCCGGCATGGCGGGGGACTTCGACTACGACCTGTTCGTCATCGGCGGCGGTTCGGGCGGGGTGCGCGCGGCGCGCATCGCGGCGGCCGAAGGTGGCGCGCGCGTGGGCCTGGCCGAGGAAAGCCGCATGGGCGGCACCTGCGTCATCCGGGGCTGCGTGCCGAAGAAGCTGATGGTCTTCGCCTCGGGCTTCCCCGAGGCGGTGGCCGAGGCCCGCGCCTATGGCTGGGACGCGCAGATCGGGCGGTTCGACTGGCCGAAGTTCCGCACCGCGCTGGAAGCCGAGCTCGGCCGGCTGGAGGCCGCCTACCGCGCCACGCTGAAGACCGCGGGCGTGACGGTGCACGATGCCCGCGCCACGATCGCCGATCCGCACACCGTGCGGCTGGCGACGGGCGAGACCCTGACGGCCAGGCATATCCTTGTGGCGACCGGCGGGCGGCCCTTCGTGCCCGAAATTCCGGGGCGCGAACTGGCCGTCACCTCGAACGAGATGTTCCATCTGCCCGAACTGCCGAAGCGGGCGCTGGTGGTGGGCGGCGGCTTCATCGCCTGCGAATTCGCCTGCATCCTGCACGGGCTGGGCGTCGATGTCAGCCAGTACTACCGGGGCACGCAGATCCTGCGCGGCTTCGACGACGAGGCGCGCGGCCATGTCGCGGCCGCGATGCAGGCGCGCGGCATCGCCATCCGTTGCGGCACGGACGTGATGCGGCTGGAACGCGCGGCGAACGGCATCGTGGCGGTGGCGACGGACGGCAGCGAACGCGAATTCGACCTCGTGCTCTACGCGACGGGGCGGGTGCCCAACACCGAAGGGCTGGGGCTTGAGCAGGCCGGCGTCAGACTGGGGCCTAGGGGCGAGGTCGCCGTGGACGGCTGGAGCCAGACGGCCGTGCCCTCGATCTTCGCCGTGGGCGACGTCACCGACCGCGTGAACCTGACCCCGGTCGCCATCCGCGAGGGGCACGCCTTTGCCGATACCGTCTTCCGCGGCGTGCCGACGCGGTTCGACCACGGCCTGATCCCCTCGGCGGTGTTCACGCAGCCGGAACTCGGCTCGGTCGGGCTGACCGAGGAAGCGGCGGCAGGGCGCGAGGAGATCGAGGTCTATTCCACCGCCTTCCGGCCGATGCGGTCGCTGTTTGCTGGCCGGCAGGACCGCGTGCTGATGAAGCTGATCGTCAGCGTGGCGACGCGCAGGGTTCTGGGTTGCCACGTCGTCGCGCCCGAGGCGGGCGAGATGATCCAGCTTGCCGCCATCGCCATCGGCATGGGGGCGACGAAAGAGGATTTCGACCGCACGCTGGCAGTCCATCCGACGATGGCCGAGGAGATCGTGACGATGCGGCGGCCCGTGCGCCGCGCGGGCGGGACGGGCAAGGGTTGAAATCGGTTCGAAAATGCACAGTTTGAACGCGACATACGCGGAAAAAGGATAGGAGCAGGCATGGCTGGCAGCGGAGGCCCCTGGGGCGGCGGTCCCTCGGACGATGATGACGACCGCGGGGCCAACCGGCCCGGACGCGGGCCGCGCAGGCCCGGCGAAGGCGCACCGATCCCCGAGATCGACGAACTGGTCCGCAAGGGGCAGGAAAAGTTTCGCGTGCTGATGGGCGGCCGTCGCGGGCCCGGCGGCGGCGGTGGCGGCGGCTCTGGCAATGGTGGCTTTCAGGGGCCGGGCCTGTCGCGCAACGCCGTCCTGCTTGGCCTTCTGGCGGCGGCGGGTCTTTGGGCCTTTGCCTCGCTCTATACCGTCAAGCCCGAGGAACGTTCGGTCGAGATGATGTTCGGCCGGTTCACCGGCATGGGTGAACCGGGGCTGAACTTCGCGCCCTGGCCGGTGGTCAAGGCAGAGATTGTGTCCGTCACCGGCGAACGCACCACCGACATCGGCACCGGCAAGGGCGGCGCGATGGACAGCGGCCTGATGCTGACCCGCGACCAGAACATCGTCGACATCGAATTCCAGGTGGTGTGGAACATCAGCGATCCGGCCAAGTACCTGTTCAACCTGGCCGACCCGCAGGACACGATCCGCGCGGTGGCTGAATCGGCCATGCGCGACATCATCGCCCGGTCCGAACTTGCGCCCGTGCTGAACCGCGACCGCGGCGCCATCGCCGCCGATCTGCGCGCGGCCGTGCAGGGCACGCTCGACAGCTACAATGCCGGGATCAACGTGGTGCGCGTGAACTTCAACCGCGCCGACCCCCCGCGCGAGGTCATCGACAGCTTCCGCGAGGTGCAGGCCGCCCAGCAGGAACGCGACCGGCTGGAGAAAGAGGCCGACGCCTATGCCAACCGCGTGACCGCGGGCGCGCGCGGCGAGGCGGCCAAGCTGCTCGAGGATGCGCAGGCCTACCGCGCGCTGGTCGTCAACAACGCGGAGGGCGAGGCCAGCCGCTTCGTTTCTGTCTATGACGAATACGTCAAGGCGCCGGAGGTCACGCGCCGGCGGATGTACCTCGAGACGATGGAAAAGGTTCTGGGCGGCATGGACAAGGTGATTCTGGACGGCGTGACCGGGCAGGGCGGTGTCGTGCCCTATCTGCCGCTCGACCAGCTGCGCGGCGGAACGGCGCGGCCTCGCACCACGGGTGCCCAGCCC
>WBZM01001968.1_pt1 | contig 18565 bp, 16 predicted proteins | sample 5204271 | NCBI WGS metagenome assembly WBZM01 (sample SAMN12344346, study PRJNA552823) | activated sludge metagenome | biome: Activated sludge suspended growth; feature: Nitrification reactor; material: Wastewater; isolation source: activated sludge from nitrification reactor of wastewater...
GCGCAGGAACTCGGCGTTGAAAAGGCGCGAGGCGTAGCGGGTGCCGCTGTCGCAGAGGATGGTGACGATGGTGTGGCCCGGCCCGAGCTCCCGGGCCAGCCGGACCGCGCCGGCCACGTTGATGCCCGAGGAGCTGCCCAGCACCAGCCCCTCGCTCGCCACGAGATCGAAGACCGTCTGCACCGTCTCGGCGTCCGGGATCTGCCAGGAGAAGTCGGGCCTGAAGCCCTCGACGTTGCGGGTGAGGCGCGCCTGGCCGATCCCCTCGGTGATGGAGCTCCCCTCGGCCTTGAGCTCGCCGGTGGTGAAGTACGAATGCATGGCCGCGCCGGGCGGGTCGGCCAGGCCGATCTTCACCGCCGGGTTGCGCGCTCGCAGCGCCGCCGCCACCCCGGCCAGCGTGCCGCCGGTGCCGATGGCCGAGACGAAGCCGTCCACCTTCCCGTCGGTCTGGCGCCAGATCTCGGGGCCGGTGGTCTCCTCGTGGCCCCGCCGGTTGGCGACGTTGTCGAACTGCTGGGCCCAGATGGCGCCGTGCGGCTCGCTGCGCGCCAGCCGCTCGGCCAGGCGCTGGGCCACGTGGACGTAGTTGTTCGGGTTCTTGTAGGGGACGGCCGGCACCTCGTAGAGCGTGGCGCCGCCCAGGCGCAGCGTGTCCTTCTTCTCCTGGCTCTGCGTCTCCGGGATGACGATGACCGTCCGGTAGCCGCGGGCGTTGCCCACCAGCGTCAGCCCGATGCCGGTGTTGCCGGCGGTCCCCTCCACGATGACGCCGCCCGGCTGGAGCAGGCCGCGCCGCTCGGCGTCGAGGACGATGGCCAGGGCCGCCCGGTCCTTCACCGAGCCGCCCGGCTCGAGGAACTCGGCCTTGCCGAGGATGGTGCAGCCGGTCAGCTCGGAGAGCCGGCGCAGCTTGATGAGCGGGGTGTTGCCGATGGTGGGGACGAAGCCGTCGCGGAGGTCCATGCGGTCACGCTCCATGGCGCCGCGGCGCGGCGCCCGCTGCTCACGGGAGGGGCGGCGGCGCGGCGGCCTCGCGGCGCGCCGGGGCCGGCGCGGGCGCGGCCACCTCGGCCAGGCCGGCCGGATCGACCCGGGCCCCCTCGCGGAAGATGGCCAGCTCCCCGGGCGCCAGCGCCGTCCAGGTCTCGTCGTCCGTGAGCGGCTCGGTGGCGATGACCGCCACCCGGTCGGCCGGGCCGGTCAGCCCCTCGAAGTCCACCACCACGTCGGCGTCCACCAGGTGGGCCCGGCCGAAGGGGGCCTGGCGGACGAGGTAATGGAGGCGGGTGGCGCAGCGGGCGAAGAGGTGCTCGCCGTCGGAGAGCAGGAAGTTGAAGGTCCCGTGGGCGCCGAGGCGCGCCGTGACCTCCGCCAGCGCCTCGGCCAGGAGCGGCAGCGGCGGCCGGCCGGCCGGGAAGCGGGCCCGCAGGGCCTCCAGCAGCTCGCACAGGGCGACCTCGCTGTCGGTGTCGCCCACCGGCTGGAAGAAGGCGCCGCCCGGCGGCGGCAACCCCTCCAGGTGGCCGTTGTGGGCAAAGGCCCAGGTGCGGCCCCACAGCTCCCGCCGGAAGGGGTGGCAGTTCTCCAGGGCCACCTGGCCGCGGGTGGCCTTGCGCACGTGGGCGATGACCGCGGTGGAGCGCATGGGGTGGCGGCGCACCAGCTCCGCCACCGGCGAGGTGCTGGCGGGGAGGGCGTCGTGGAAGGTGCGGCAGCCGCGCCCCTCGTAGAAGGCGATGCCCCAGCCGTCGGCGTGGGCGCCGGTCCGGCCGCCCCGCTCGGCGAAGCCGGTGAAGGAGAAGCAGATGTCGGTCGGGACGTTGCAGCTCATCCCCAGGAGCTGGCACATGGCGGCCTCCGCGATGAGCGGCGATGTGTCCGTTATAGTGGACGAGGCGGCTCCCGTCAAACAGGGCCCTCTGTTGAGCGCGCCCGCGCCCATCCGGGTGGGCGGACGCACCGCCAATCAAGTAGACAGACGTCCACTACATTGGATATGACCGTCCAGCCCGGCGGCCACCGCCGCCCGCGCCCGGGCCCCCGCCCACCGAGGAGCACCATGTCCGACGAAGTCCACCTCGACTCCAACGTGCCCGGCAACCCGGCCTACCACTTCACCATCGCGCCGGCCGGCACGCCCGGGAAGGTGGGCTGGGCGACGCGGGCGCCGCTGGTCCCGAAGGCCGGCTTCGCCACCCGCTGCGTCCACGCCGGCGTGGCCCCCGATCCCGCCTACGGCGCGGTCATGCCGCCCATCTACCAGTCCTCCACCTTCGCCTTCCGCGACGTGGCCACCGTGGCCGGCTACGACTACACGCGCAGCGGCAACCCCACCCGCGCCTGCCTGGAGGAGGCCATCGCCAGCCTGGAGGGGGGCGGCGGCTCGACCTGTACCAGCACCGGGATGGCCGCCGTCACCGTGGCGCTGAACCTGCTGCCCCAGGGGAGCCGGCTGCTCTGCACGGTGGACTGCTACGGCGGCACCTTCCGCGTGCTGGAGCACGCCAAGGCGGCCTACGGCCTGACCGTCGAGTACCTCGACCTCGGCGACCTCGCGGCGGTGAGGAAGGCCCTCTCCACCCCGGCCGGGATGGTCTGGATCGAGACCCCCTCCAACCCGCTGCTGCGCCTCACCGACATCCGCGCGGTGGCCGACCTGGCCCACGCCGCCGGCGCGCTGGTGGTGGTGGACAACACCTTCCTGTCACCCTTCCTGCAGCGCCCCTTCGAGCACGGCGCGGATCTCGTGGTCCACTCCACCACCAAGTACCTCAACGGCCACAGCGACGTGGTGGGCGGGGCGGTGGTGGCGGCGGCGGGCCGGACCGCGCTCCTGCAGCGCATCCAGTCGATGAACAACCTCCTCGGCACCTCGCAGAGCCCCCACGACTGCTTCCTGGTGCTGCGCGGCCTGAAGACCCTGCCGCTGCGCATGCGGGCCCACGAGGCCGGCGCCCGCGCCGTAGCCGAGTTCCTCCAGGGCCACCCCGACGTGGCCCGCGTCCACTACCCGGGCCTGCCCGGCCACCCGCAGCGCGCCCTGGCGGCGCGCCAGCAGGACGGCTTCGGCGGCATGCTCTCCTTCGAGCTGGCCCGCGAGCGGCGCGACCGGGTCGACCACGTGTTGCGGGCCCTGCGGTGGTTCACGCTGGCCGAGAGCCTGGGCGGCGTGGAGAGCCTGGTGGCCCACCCGGCCTCCATGACCCACGCCTCCATGACCCCGGCCGCCCGGCAGCGCGCCGGCATCACCGACGGCGTCATCCGGCTCTCCATCGGCATCGAGGATCCGGCCGACCTGATCGCCGACCTGCGCCAGGCCCTGGACTCCTTGCCCACCTGAGGGATGATCACGCCATGACCCGCTCCGCCAACGGCTCCGCCCACGAGGAGGCCCTCGCCCAGGTCGTGGACCAGCTCTGCGGCCCCGCCTGCGAGGCCGCCGAGGCCCGCTCGCTGGTGCTGCCCTCCCGCGACGCCGTCATCGCCTGCGTCGAGGGGCTGCGCCAGGCCATCTTCCCCGGCTACTTCGGCACCGCCGACCTGCACCGCCGCAGCCTGCAGTACTACCTGGGCGCCACCCTGGACCGCGTCTTCCACCAGCTCGGCGACCAGATCGCCCGGGCGGTGGCCTTCGTGGACGGCCACGACGCCGACAGCTGCACCCACTGCCGCGAGAAGGCCGACGGGGCGACCCTGGCGCTGCTCAGGCGGCTGCCCGAGCTGCGGCGGCTCCTCCACGGCGACGTGGAGGCGGCCTTCGAGGGCGACCCGGCCCTCAAGGTGAAGGAGGAGGCCATCCTCAGCTACCCGGGGGTCTACGCCATCACCGAGCAGCGCCTGGCCCACGAGCTCTACGCCCTCGACGTGCCGCTCATCCCGCGCATCATCTCGGAGCACGCCCACAGCGTCACCGGCATCGACATCCACCCGGGGGCGCGCATCGGCGAGCGGTTCTTCATCGACCACGGCACCGGCGTGGTCATCGGCGAGACCAGCCGCATCGGCGACCGGGTCCGCATCTACCAGGGCGTGACGCTGGGGGCGAAGAGCTTCCCCCTCGACGCCCAGGGCCACCCGATCAAGGGCATCGACCGCCACCCCATCCTCGAGGACGACGTGGTGATCTACTCGGGCGCCACCGTGCTCGGCCGCATCGTCATCGGGAAGGGCTCCTCCATCGGTGGCAACGTCTGGCTCACCCACGGCGTGCCGCCGGGCAGCCGGGTCACCCAGGCCGCCGCCAGCGAGCAGAAGTTCGAGGCCGGGGGCGGGATCTGACGCCGCGGGGCGGGTCGCCCTTCCCCGCCGCCTACCCCACCGTCTCGGCGTAGGTCATCACCAGGTAGAGCACCGCCGGCTCGGCGCCCGGGTTGCGGTAGGCGTGCGGCGCGTCGGCCTGGAAGACCAGCGCGTCGCCGGCGCCGAGCGCCGCGCGGGCGCCGCCGGCCTCCACCTCCACCGCGCCGGCGTGGACCACCAGGTGCTCGGTGGTGCCCGGGGCGTGGGCGTCGGCCCGCTCCTCCGCCCCGGCGGCGAGCCGCAGCTCGTAGAACTCCACCCGGCGCGGGGCGTCGAAGGGGAAGAGGGCGCGCGAGGTGAAGGCGCCGTCGTGGGACGAGAGCACCTTGGCCTCGGTGCGGCGCAGCACCGAGGGGCCCGGGGCGCCGGGCCCGGCGAGGAGGGCCGAGAAGGGCACCTCCAGCGCCCGGGCGATGCGCTGGACCACGTTGATGGTCGGCGTGGAGCGGCCCAGCTCCACCTGCGAGAGCATGGCCCGGGAGACCCCGCTCCGCTGGGCCAGCTGCTCGAGGGAGTGGCCCCGCCGGGTCCGCAGCCGGCGCAGGTTGGCGCCCACCACCGGGGTGAGATCCGCCCCGGCGGCGGGCGCGCCCAGGGGCTCAGCGGGCGGCGGCAAAGGCCTCCTCGAAGTCCTCCTTGATGTCGTCGATGTGCTCCAGGCCCACCGAGACGCGGATCAGGTCGGGGGTCACGCCGGCGGTCTTCTGCTCGGCCTCGGAGAGCTGCGAGTGGGTGGTGAGCGAGGGCTGGATGACCAGCGTCTTGGCGTCGCCCACGTTGGCGAGGTGGCTGGCCAGCTTGACGTTGTCGATGAACTTCCGACCCGCCTCGCCGCCGCCCTTGATGCCGAAGGAGAGCACGCCGCCGAACCCGTTCCGGAGGAGCTGCCGCGCCCGCTGGTGGTGCGGGTGGCTCTCCAGGCCGGGGTAGCGCACCCAGGCCACCTGGGGGTGCCGCTCCAGCCAGGTGGCCAGCGCCAGCGTGTTGTCGGAGTGGCGCTGCACGCGGAGCGAGAGGGTCTCCAGGCCGAGGAGGAACTGGTGGGCGTTGAAGGGCGAGAGGGCCTGGCCCTGGTCGCGCAGCCCCTCGACCCGGGCGCGGATGATGAACTGGATGTTGCCGAAGGGGCCGCCCACGCCGAAGACCGAGTTGAAGACCAGGCCGTGGTAGCCGGGCGAGGGGTCGGTGAAGAAGGGGAACTTGCCGGACTTGGCCCAGTCGAACTTGCCGGAGTCCACGATCACGCCGCCGATGGAGGTGCCGTGGCCGCCGATCCACTTGGTTGCCGACTCCACCACCACGTCGGCGCCGTGGTCGATGGGCCGGCAGAGGTAGCCGCCGCCGGCGAAGGTGTTGTCCACGATGAGCGGGATGCCGGCGTCGTGGGCCGCCTTGGCCAGGCCCGGCAGGTCGGGGATGTCGAAGCCGGGGTTGCCGATGGTCTCGACGTAGAGGGCCTTGGTCTTCCCGTCGATGGCCTTGGCCAGGTCGGCCGCCTCCACCGAGTCCACCAGCTTCACGTGGATGCCGAGGCGGGGGAGGGTGACCTTGAACTGGTTGAAGGAGCCGCCGTAGAGCCGGCTGGAGGAGACGATGTTGTCGCCGGCCTGGGCGATGTTGGTGATGGCCAGGAACTGCGCCGCGTGGCCCGAGGCCGTCGCCAGCGCCGCCACGCCGCCCTCGAGCGCCGCGATGCGCTTCTCGAAGACGTCGGTGGTGGGGTTCATGAGGCGCGTGTAGATGTTCCCGAAGGCCTTGAGCGCGAAGAGGTTGGCGCCGTGCTCCGCCGAGTCGAAGGTGTACGAGGTGGTCTGGTAGATGGGCACCGCGCGCGACTTGGTGGTCGGATCCGGCTCCTGGCCGGCGTGCACCTGGAGGGTCTCGAAGCGGGGCTTCCTGCTGGGCGGGAGGGCCATGGGGGAGGGGTCCTTTCGGGTATCCGCTAGATTGGAGGAGCATCCTAATTACCGGACGCTTCTCCGTCAAGCTGGACGGGGGCGGGCGCGCAGTCCGGCTTTTCCTGGAGGCGCCTCCGTCATGACGGAGTGCCGCGGGGCGGCCCCCGGCCGGGCCGGCACGCCGCCCGCCGCGCGGCCGGAACTCCCGGTAGATTCGGGCGCATGCCGCCAGCCACTGCGCCCCGCTCCGTGCCCGAGCTCTTCCTCGACCGCGTCGGCAAGACCCCGGCCGCCGAGGCCTTCAGCCACCCCGACGGCACCGGCTGGAAGGCGCTCACCTGGGCCGACACCGAGGCGCGGGTGCGGGCCATCGCCTCGGGGCTCAAGGCGCTGGGCGTGGGGATGGAGGACGTCTGCGCCATCCTGGCCGGCACGCGCATCGAGTGGGTGCTGGCCGACTTCGGCATCCTCTGCGCCGGCGGCGCCACCTCCACCATCTACCCGTCCTCCACCGCCGACGAGTGCGCCTTCATCCTGGCCGACTCGGGCACGGTGGTCTGCTTCGCCGAGGACGCCGCCCAGGCCCAGAAGCTGGTCTCGCGCCGCGCAGGCCTGCCGCGCCTGCGCCACGTGGTGCTCTTCGACGGCGAGGGCTCGCCGGACGGCTTCCTCCTCTCCCTGGCGCAGCTGGAGGCCAGCGGGCGCGCCGCCGACGCCGCCAACCCGGGCGCCTTCGAGGAGACCTGCGCCGCGGTCCGCCCCGACGCCCTGGCCACGCTCATCTACACCTCCGGCACCACCGGCACGCCCAAGGGCGTGGAGCTGACCCACGCCTGCTGGGTGAGCCAGTCGGCGGCGGTGCAGCAGTCGGGCATCCTCGACCACCCCGGGCCCGAGCAGTTCTTCTGGCTGCCGCTGGCCCACTCCTTCGGGAAGATGATCGGCACCGCCCAGCTCCGCATCGGCTTCCCCACCGCGGTGGACGGGCGCATCGAGAAGATCGTGGAGAACCTGGGCACCATCCGGCCCACCTTCGTCTGCGCCGTGCCCCGCATCTTCGAGAAGGTCCACGCCAAGGTGGTGGCCACCGCCACCGAGGGCGGCGGCGTGAAGCGGACCATCTTCGAGTGGGCGGTGCGGGTGGGGCGCGAGGCGGCGGCCCTGGCGCGGGAGGGGCAGCCGGTCGGGCCGCTCCTGGCGGTGCAGCGGGCGGTGGCCGACCGGCTGGTCTTCCAGAAGATCCGGGCCCTCTTCGGCGGCCGGCTGCGCTTCTTCATCTCCGGCTCGGCGCCGCTCTCCCGCGACGTGGCCGAGTTCTTCGACGCCATGGGGATCGTCATCCTGGAGGGCTACGGCCTCACCGAGTCCTCGGCCGCCACCCACTGCAACCTCCCCTGGAACCGCAAGCTCGGCACCGTCGGGCCCACCTTCCCGGGCATCGAGGTGAAGCTGGCCGCCGACGGCGAGGTGCTGATGCGCGGCCCCTGGATCATGCGCGGCTACCACGGCCTGCCCGAGGCCACCGCCGAGGCCCTCGACGCCGAGGGCTGGCTCCACACCGGCGACGTGGGCGCCCTCGACGAGCAGGGGCGCCTCTCCATCACCGACCGCAAGAAGGACCTGATCAAGACCTCCGGCGGCAAGTACGTGGCGCCGGTGGAGCTGGAGGCGCGCCTCAAGGCCCTCTGCCCCTACCTGGCCCAGGTGCTGGTCCACGGCGACCGGCGCAACTACGTGACCGCCCTGGTGACCCTCGACCCCGAGGGGATCAAGCGGTGGGGCGCCACGCAGGGGCTGGCCGACCTCACGCCGGAGCGGGCCGCCGGGCACCTCGCCGTGAAGGCGCTGGTGCAGCAGGCGGTGGACGGGCTCAACGCCACCCTGCCCAAGTTCGCCACCGTGAAGCGCTTCACCATCCTGCCGCGGGAGTTCAGCGAGGCGGCCGGCGAGGTGACGCCCAGCCAGAAGCTGAAGCGCAAGGCCATCGAGGCGAAGCACCGCGAGGCCCTCGACGCGATGTACCCGGCCGCCGCCGCCGCCGTGCACGGCTAGCCCCGCCCCGTTACAGGAGCCCACCATGCACGCCCGCTTCGAGGCGCACCTCACGGCGCAGCTCGCCCAGCTCGAGGCCGAGGGCCTCCTGAAGCGCGAGCGGGTCCTCACCAGCCCGCAGGGGGCCTGGGTGGAGGCCGACGGGAAGCGCGTCGTCAACCTCTGCGCCAACAACTACCTGGGGCTGGCCGGCCGGCCGGAGCTGGTGGCGGCCGGGCAGGCGGCGCTGGCGCGCCACGGCTTCGGCCTCTCCTCGGTCCGCTTCATCTGCGGCACCCAGGACGTCCACAAGGCGCTGGAGGCGCGGCTGGCCGCCTTCCTCGGGTTCGAGGACGCCATCCTCTTCTCCTCCTGCTTCGACGCCAACGGCGGCGTCTTCGAGGCCCTGCTGGGCGAGGAGGACGCGGTGGTCTCCGACGCCCTCAACCACGCCTCCATCATCGACGGCATCCGGCTCTGCAAGGCGCGCCGCTACCGCTACGCCAACGGCGACCTGGCCGACCTGGAGGCGCAGCTGGTCGCGGCCCGCGACGGCGGCGCCCGCTTCACCCTGGTGGTGACCGACGGCGTCTTCTCCATGGACGGCTACCTGGCGAAGCTCCCCGGGATCTGCGAGCTGGCCGAGCGCCACGGGGCCCTCGTCATGGTGGACGACAGCCACGCTGTCGGCTTCATGGGCGAGCACGGGCGGGGCACCCACGAGCACCTCGGCGTGATGGGGCGGGTGCACCTGGTCACCGGCACCCTCGGCAAGGCGCTGGGCGGCGCGGCCGGCGGCTACGTGGCGGGCTCGAAGGCCACCGTCGGCTGGCTGCGCCAGAAGGCGCGGCCCTACCTCTTCTCCAACACCCTGCCGCCGGTGGTGGCCGGGGTGAGCCTGGCGGTCCTCGACCTCCTGGAGGGCTCGGGCGACCTGCGCCGCCGCCTCCGCGAGAACGCGGCGTACTTCCGCGCCGGCCTCGGCGCCCTCGGCTTCCGGCTCCTCCCCGGCGAGCACCCCATCATCCCGGTGATGCTCGGCGAGGCGGCGCTGGCGCAGGCCTTCGCCGCCCGGCTCCTCGACGAGGGGGTCTACGCCGTCGGCTTCTTCTTCCCGGTGGTGCCGCGCGGGCAGGCGCGGCTGCGCACGCAGATGAGCGCGGCCCACTCCCGGGAGGATCTCGACTTCGCGCTGGCCGCCTTCGCCAAGGCCGGCCGCGCCCTGGGGGTGATCCCGTGAGCGGCAGGACGATGCGCGCGCTGGCCAAGACCGAGAAGCGCCCGGGGATCTGGCTCGTCGAGGACGCGCCGGTGCCGGAGCCGGGCGTCCACGACGTGCTGGTCCGGGTGCGCACCAGCGCCATCTGCGGCACCGACGTCCACATCTACAACTGGGACGAGTGGAGCCAGCGCACCATCCCGGTGCCCATGATCGTGGGCCACGAGTACGTCGGCGTGGTGGAGCAGGTGGGGGCCGAGGTGGGCGCCTTCCAGCCCGGCGACCGGGTCAGCGGCGAGGGGCACATCACCTGCGGCTTCTGCCGCAACTGCCGCGCCGGCCGGCGCCACCTCTGCCGCCACACCGTGGGCGTGGGCGTCAACCGGCCCGGCTCCTTCGCCGAGTTCCTCTGCCTGCCGGCGGTCAACGTCTACCGCATCCCCGACGACGTGCCGGACGAGCAGGCCGCCATCTTCGACCCCTTCGGCAACGCCACCCACACCGCGCTCTCCTTCGACCTGGTGGGCGAGGACGTGCTCATCACCGGCGCCGGCCCCATCGGCGTGATGGCCGCCGCCATCGCCCGCCACGTCGGGGCGCGCCACGTGGTGGTCACCGACGTGAACGACTACCGCCTCGCCCTGGCGGCGAGGCTGGGCGCCACCCGCACCGTCAACGTGGCCAAGGAGGAGCTCAGGACGGTGATGCACGACCTCGGCATGCGCGAGGGGTTCGACGTGGGCCTGGAGATGTCCGGCAACGCCCGCGCCTTCCGCCAGCTCCTCGAGGTGATGAACCACGGCGGCAAGGTGGCGCTCCTCGGCATCCTGCCCGGCGAGGCGGCCATCGACTGGAGCCAGGTGGTCTTCAAGGGGCTGCAGCTCAAGGGCATCTACGGCCGGGAGATGTTCGAGACCTGGTACAAGATGGTGGCCATGCTGCAGAGCGGCCTGGACATCGCGGCGGTGGTCACCCACCGGTTCCCCATCGCGCGCTTCCAGGAGGGGTTCGACGTGATGCGCAGCGGCCAGTCGGGGAAGGTCCTGCTCGACTGGACGTGAGGCCCGGCGGCGCGGCTGGCGCCGGTCAACGTCCGTTGACGATGCGTGGCGACGCGGCGCCTGGTGTCCCCATCACCCGGGACGGGCGGTCTCGCGCAGTGGGCGCGTTCACCCATCGCGCCGATTCCCAGGCCATTTCGCTCACCCGCAGGTCGCCGGCGCACCGCCGACGCGGCGTGAAACCCCGCTGAAACCGGCCCGATCGCGCCTGGCGCCGCCAGGGCCCGATCCGGCATGCCCCCTGCTAAGGAGGACGCCTGCGCACGGCCGCATCTGAAGGGCCGGCGAGGTCGCGCGGACTTCGGTCCGCGCCCCGGGAGCGCCTTCGGGGGAAGGCGCGGGAGGGGGGGGAGCCTCGCCGCCCTTCGTGCGCAGCAGCAGAGGGAGAGGGGAGAGACTGACCGCGCCGGCGACGGCGCGGTCAGCCTTTTTCCGGCAGCGCGTCGGGCGGGAGGCGTGGCTCCGGCGGGCGCCCCGGCTCGGCCGGCACCTCCGCCAGGGCCCGCTTCATCCGCTCCAGCGAGGCCTGCGTCTGGGCCACGAACCGGTTGTTCTCGATGCGGGTCCGACCGGCCACCGCCAGCGTCTGCTCGTAGATGGCGATGGCCTTGGTGACCAGCACGCGCACCTTCTTCTTCAGCTCCGCCCGGTAGGCCTCGGTCTCCTCCTCGTCCAGCCCGGGCGGCAGCGGCGCCTCGGTCATGGCGGCGTGGAAGGCGTCGTAGAGCTCGCCGATGCGGAAGCCGGCGGCCACCGCCCAGTCCGGGTTGGCGATGCGGATGGCGCGCAGGTAGTGGCCCTGCGCCGAGAGGAGCAGCCCGGCCTTGTCCTCCAGGTCGCGCGCCAGCTTGGCCTCGTCTCCAGAGGAGGGATCGAGGGCCAGCGCCTGGAAGTGCTGGCGGTAGACCTCGCCCAGGTAGAACTGGGCCTGGGCCGGGTAGTAGTCGTCGAGCCGCTCCTGCTCGCTGGCCAGCTTCCAGGCCGAGACCGCCAGGCGCAGGCTCTGCTCCGCCTCGGTGGTGAGGCCGGCCTCCAGCTCCACGATGCCCCGCTGCGTCAGGGCCCGCACGTGGTCGGCCGGCGCGAGATCGGTGCGCCGCGCCAGCGCGTCGAGGAGGGCCCGCGCCTCGGGCAGCTCGTCGAGGTGGTAGCGGCACTCGGCCGCCTTGAAGGCCGCCTCGTCGGCGTCCGGCCCCTCGTACTTGCGCATCAGCGTCGTGTAGCGCTCCAGGGCCAGCCGGAACTTCTCCAGCTTGTGCCAGGCCAGGCCGGCGTTGAAGAGCGCGGTGGCCTCGCGGCGCGAGCGGGGGAAGAGGTCGGCCAGCCGGCCGAAGGCGTTGGCGGCGCGCGGCAGGTCGCCGGCGGCGAAGGCGGCCTGGCCGAGGGCGAAGAGCTCCTCGTCGTTCTTGCCGGCCAGCTCCAGGTCCTCGCGCGTGACCTCGATGCGCTCGGGATCGTAGGCCAGCCGCGCCGGGCCGCCGGGGCCCGAGGGGCCGGACGGTCCGGCCGGCGCGGCGGCCTCGCAGGGGAGGCCGGCGGCGGCGCAGGGCGACGGGGCCGGGGGGCGCGCGGTGGCGCAGGCGGCGAGGGCGAGGAGGAGGAGGGGCGGGGCGAGTCGTCTCACGGAGCCCGGCATCGTAGACGGCCCGGCGCGAATTCGGAACCCGGGCGGTCCCACCCCGCCCTACAGCCGCTCCGCCAGCCGGGCCAGGCCGGCCAGCTCGTGGACGTCCTGCTCCAGCCGCGGCACCACCGCCCGCGCCACCGGCGCCGCCGCGAAGAGCCGCGCCAGGGCGGCGGCGTCGGCGCGGGCCAGCAGCTGGTGCTCGGCCAGGGTGCGGGCCAGCCGGCCGGCCAGCGCCGCGTCGCCCGGCTCGCCCGCGGCGAGCGCCGCCAGCAGCGCCGCCTCGTCGGGGAGGGCCTCGCCCGGCCAGAGGTCCGGGGTGACGCGGTTGGCCACCAGCCCGGCCACCGGCATCCCCTCGGCGTGGAGCCGCTCGTGGAGCGAGAGCGCCTCGCCGATGGAGATGGGGCTGGGCGAGGCCACCAGGACGAAGCCGGTGTCGGGCCGGGCCAGCAGGCCGCGCACCGCGGCGGCCCGCTCCTTGAAGCCGTCGTACATGCCCTGGAAGCCGGCCAGGAACTCGGAGAGGTCCTCCAGCAGCTTGCCGCCGGTGAAGCGGGCCAGGGTGCGGGCGATGTACGAGGAGCCGAACTGCGCCAGCCGGAGCCCCAGCCGCCCCGCCCCCAGGGCCGGCATGAGGATGGAGCGGGCCGCGTCGTTGCCAAGGAAGTCGATGATCCGGTCCGGCGCGTCGAGGAAGTCGAGGGCGTGGGCGGTGGGCGGCGTGTCGAGGACGATCAGGTCGTAGTCGCGGTCGGTGGCCAGCTCGTAGAGCTTCTCCATGGCCATGTACTCCTGCGAGCCGGCCAGCGCGGCGGACATCTGCTGGTAGAGCCGGTTGCGCAGGATCCGGTCGCGCCGCGCCGGATCGGGGGCGTGGCGCGTCACCAGGTCGTCCCAGGTGCGCTTCACGTCGAGCATCATGGCGTGCAGCTCGCCCGCCGGCGCGAGGCCGGCCTCGGCGAAGGCGTGGTCGGGGACGCGCGCCTCCACGTTGCCGAGGGCGGTGAGCCCCATGGCGTTGGCGAGGCGGCGGGCCGGGTCGATGGTGCAGACCAGGACGCGCTGGCCGGCCAGGGCGGCGCGGAGGCCGAGGGCGGCCGCCACGGTGGTCTTGCCCACGCCGCCCGAGCCCAGGCAGACCAGCACCTTCTTGCCGGCCAGGGCGGCGGCCAGGCCCGGGGGCGCGGCCGCGGCCGCGGGGGTGGCGGCGCCCGGCGCGGTCACGCCGGCCTCCAGAGCGGGTCGGCGGCGAAGAGGGCCTCGAGCCGCGCCACCTCGGCCGGGCCCCAGGTGGCCGAGGCGAGGAGCGGCAGCAGGGTGGCCGGCAGGTCGAGGGCGGCGCGGGCGCGGGCGAGATCGTGGGCCGCCAGCCCGGCGCGCACCGCCTGGAGCCGGCCGGCCAGCGCCGCCGGGCCGGCCGGGGGCGGGGCGCCGCAGAGGACCGCCAGGCGCGCCGCCTCGGCCTCGTCGAAGCGCCGCTCGGGCAGGGCGTTGACCACCAGCGCCGCGGGGCGCAGCCCCACCTGGGAACGGAGCTGCTGGTCGAGGTCGATGGCCTCGTTGACCGGCATCTCCTCCGGCAGCGTGACGATGGCGAGGGCGGTCTTCTCCGGGTCGAGGAGCCAGGCGTGCATCCACTCGGCGTCGTGGCGCAGCGGCCCGGGCGGCACCGTGCCCAGCATGGCGCGCGGCACGCGGAGGAGCTGCACGGCGTGGCCGGTGGACGGGGCGTCCACGATCACCAGGTCCCAGCGCGGCCGCCCACGCTCCTCGGCCCGCGCCTCGTGGAGGATCTTGCCGAGCATCACCAGCTCGCCGAGCGACGGCACCATGCGCAGGAAGTGGCGCACCAGCCGGTTCTCGAAGACCGCGTCGTAGATGGTGCGGAACTTCAGGATCATCAGGCCGTACTCGCGCATGGCCTCGGCCGGCGTGACGTCCACCGTGAAGAGGCCGGGGCGGGCCTGCCGGATGGCCGCGCCGGCGGGCGGCGCGCCCAGCAGCGGGGCCACCCGCTCGGGCGCGTTGACCTCGCAGACCAGCACCCGCTTCCCGGCGCGGGCCGCGCAGGCGGCCAGGGCCGCCGCGACGGTCGACTTGCCCACGCCGCCCTTGCCGGTGACGACGACCAGGCGGCGGTCCAGGAGTGGGCGCGGCACGCTTGACAAGCTAGTGAGGGGAGGGGGACAAGTCCACCATGCTCTTCGATGAGGTCCTCAAGAACCCCGTGGTGAAGAAGGCCATCGCCGCCGGCGAGGAGCAGGCCGGCAAGGTGGTGGGGAAGCTCCTCTCCTCCGACGCCGTGGCCACCGGGATCACCAACCTCCTCTCGGCCGCCTCGGCCGCCCGCGCCACCTTCGACGCCGGGGTCCAGACGGCCTTGAAGGCCGCCAACCTGCCGTCGAGCGGCGAGGTCCAGGCGCTCAAGCAGAAGATCGAGGAGCTGGAGGCGCTGATCGACGACCTCTCGGCGCGCGTGGACGCCGCGCCGGAGCGCGACGCCGCGCCGCACCAGGACGGCGAGACCCCGCCGGGCCAGGGCTAGCCCTCCGCGGATGCGCCGCGTCGCCTTCATCAACGAGAAGGGCGGCAGCTGCAAGACCACCCTGTGCGTCAACGTGGCCGCCTGGCTGGCCACCGCCCGCGGCCTCCGCGTCCTGGTCGCCGACCTCGACACGCAGGGGCACGTCGGCAAGTCCATCGGCGTGGACGTGCGCGGCCTCTCGCCCACCATCCACGAGTGGCTGCTGGGCGAGGCCCCCTTCGAGGCGGTGGTGCGCCCCACGCCCGTGCCCGGCCTCGACCTCCTGCCGGCCAACAAGGCGCTGGCCGGCCTGCCGGTGGCCCTGGCCGCCGCCCCCGACCGCGCCACGCGCCTGCGCACCCGGCTGGAGGCGGTGCCGGCGGGGCGCTACGACGCGGTGCTCATCGACTCGCCCCCCTCGCGCTCGCTGGTCACCGAGAACGTGCTCACGGCGGCCCAGTCGATCGTGGTGCCGGTGGCCCTCACCTACCTGGCCCTCGACGGCTGCGCCGAGATCCTGGAGTCGCTGGCCGACCTGCGCGCCGCCCGCGGCGAGGCGCCGGAGCTGGCGCTGGTGGTGCCGGCGCTCTACCGCAAGACGCAGCTGGCCGACGAGATCCTGGCGAAGCTCGGCGAGCGCTTCCCGCGCGAGCTCTCCGAGACGGTGCTGGGCTGGGCGGTCAAGGTGGACGAGGCGCAGAGCCACGGCCGCACCGTCTTCGAGCACGCGCCGCGCAGCCCGGGCGCGGTGGCCCTGGCGCACATCGCCGACGAGATCCTGGTGAAGGCGGTCCGGACCGGGGCCTGAGCCCCGCCCCGCTCACTCCTTCTTCGACAGCTCGTCCAGCTTGGCCTCGAGCGCCGCGATGCGCGCCGAGATGTCGTCGAGCTGGCGCTTCACCTCGGGGAGGTTCTGCACCCCCTCGGCGGCGGCGCGGACGCGCTCGTCGATGCGCTTCTGCAGCGCCTGCACCGCCTCCTGCGAGGCGGCCACCAGCTCGCGGGCCCGCTCGCCGGTCTGCTGGCTGCGCTGCAGGATCGACTGGACCCGCTGCTCGGCGGCGATGCGCACCGCGTCCACCTTCTCGCGGAGGTCGCCGCCGGCGCCGTCCACCAGCTGCTGGGCGAACCCGCCGCCCTGGCGGATCAGCCCGAGGAGCGTCTTCAGGCTCATCTTGGAGGTCTTCTTCTCCTCCTCGAAGATGATCTGCGCCAGGGTGACCGAGGTGAGGTCGTCCTTGGTCCGGTTGTCCACGATCTTCACCTCGGCGCCCGCCTTGATCATCTCGGCGATCTCTTCGAGGGTGACGTACCGGGACTCGACGGTGTCGTAGAGCTTGCGGTTGGTGTAGCGCTTGATGACCTTCGGCTCGCGGCCGGAGGGCTGGGCGGCGGGATCGGCGGGGTCGGTGCTGTGCGTCTGCTCGTCGTTCATCTCGGCACCCGGGGCGCAAGTGTGCGCAATCCAAAGGATTGTTCTGGCGATGGCGCTTGGTGTCAAGCGGTTCGCGGTGTAATCTCGTGGTCTCGAACGGGCCCCCATGATCGTCGTCTGCACCGGCTGCGCCGCCAAGTTCAAGGTCGCCGACGCGAAGGTCGGCCCGAAGGGCGCCAAGGTCCGGTGCTCCAAGTGCTCGACCGTGTTCCTGGTTCGGCACGACGAGCCGGTGGCGCCCGCCGGGCCGCCGCCCCTCCCGACGGCGCCTCCGCCCCCGGCGAGCCGGCCGGAGCCGGCCCCCGCCGATCCCGGCCTGGAGGCGGCCTGGCTGGCCCCGCCCCCGCTCTCCCAGCCGCGCCCCGCCCCCCCGGCCGGTCGGCCGGAGCTGGCCGCGGTGGTCCGGGCGGCGCTGGATCTCGACCTGGAGCCGGCCGCGCCGCGCCCCCGGCCGCCCCCGGCGTCGGCGGTCCCGCTGGCGGCGCCGCTGCCGCCCCTCCCCGAGGACCCGTTCGGCACCGTCTCGGCCGCCCTCCCGCCCGAGCCCCACCCGCCGCCGGCCGACGACCCCTTCGCCCCGGCGCTCCAGGCCGACGACCCGTTCGCGGCGGTGCAGGCGCCGGTCCCCGACGACCTCATCCGCCCCCCGCCGGCCGCGCCCGAGGCGGCGCCCGTCGATCCCTTCGACCTCGACCCCTTCGGCGGCGGCGGCGCCGGCGGCCTCTCGCTGGAGGAGCGCCCGGCCGCCCCGCCGCGCCCCGAGCCCGTGCCGGGGCCCGACGATCCCTTCGCGGCGCCCATGCCGCACTTCGACCCGCTCCAGGATCACGGCGCGGTCGACCTGACGCTCTCCTCCGGCCTCCCCGGCGACATCCCGCCCCTCTCCTCCGACCTGCCGGCGGAGCAGGCGGCCCAGGCCGCGGCGCCGGCCCCGCCGCCCGTCCCCGCGCCGCTGCGGGCGGACCCCTTCGCCGCCGCCGCGGTGGACGCCGATCCCCTGGCGGTGGCCGGGGCCGCGCCGGCCACCGACGCCCCGGCGGCGCCCGACGCGCCGGACCCGGGGCGCGGCCAGCGGCTGCGGGCGGTGGCGGTCAACGCCGTCTCGCTGGCGGCGCTGCTGGTGATCGCGCTGGCGCTGCTGGTGGTCTGGCGCGGCGGCGGCGCCCCGGCCAGCCTGCGGCCGTCGAGCCTGCTGGCGGCGCTGACCCAGCGCCCCGAGGCGACGGGGCCGCTCGTCACCGCCCACGTGACCAGCGGCCTCTACGAGCGGCAGGACGCGCCGCCGGTCCTCTTCGTGAAGGGCGAGGTGCAGGCGCGCGCCGCGGCCGGGCCGGTGGAGGTGACGGTGGAGCTGGTGCGCGGCGGCCAGGTGCTGGCCTCCGGCCGCGCCCGCGCCGGCGCGCCGCTGGGCCCCGAGGCGCTCCACGGGGCGGCCGGCGCCGAGGCCCTGGCGAAGGCGGTGGCCGCCGCCGAGGCGGGCGCCCCGGCGCGCCTGGCCGCCGGCCAGGCGGCGCCCTTCCTGGTGGTCTTCACCGACTACCCGGCCGACCTCGCCGGCGTCACGCTGCGCGTCGCCGCCGCGGAGGCGCGCCGGTGAGCAGCGCCGCGCCGCCCGGCCCCGCCGGCGGCGAGGCGGCGGCGCGGGCCCTGGTGCGGCGGCTCCTGGCCGTCGAGGAGGGGCCCATGCGCGCCGGCGTGGCGGCGCGGGCGCTGGCCGCGCTGCCGGCCGGCGACGCGGTGACCCTCCTCTCCGCCCTCTCGCGCCTCGGCGACGGCGAGGGGCGGGCCGCCTTCGCCGCGGTGGGCCAGGCCTTCGTCGGCCCCGACGCCGCGCTGCTCTACGACCACCTGGCCGAGGTCTACGCGGTGGCGGCGGAGGAGGCGCTCCTGGAGGTCACCAGCCTGCTGGTCGCGCCGCCCGCCGCGCGGGCCTGGGCCGAGCCGCGCGACAAGGCCGACCCGCGCCTGGCCCACCTCACCCTCGGCCACAAGAAGACCATGGCGCGGACCCACCGCGACCCCGACCTCCTGGCGCGCCTCGCCGCCGAGGGGGAGCCGTCGGTGGTGAAGGAGCTCTTGCGCAACCCGCTCCTCACCGAGCCCTTCGCCGTGCGCATCGCCGCGAGGCGGCCGATGCGGCCGGCCACGCTGCGCCTCCTCGCCGAGTCGCGGCGCTGGCGCACCCGGCCGGCGGTGATGGTGGCGCTGGTGCGGAACCCGTGGGCCGAGCCGGCGGTGGCGCTGAAGGTGCTCCCGTTCCTGCCGGCGGCGGAGCTCGGCGACCTGGCGCGGGATCCGGCGCTGCACCCGCTGCTGAGGGCCACGGCGGGGAGGCTGCGGGCGCGGCGGAAGGAGGGGTGAGGGGGAGCGGTCGAGGTCGCGGTCGAAGTCGAGGTCGAAGTCGAGGTCGGGGTCGGGGTCGCGGTCGACGTCGCGGTCGAGCACGCCCCCGCGCCCGGCCCCCTACG
>WBZM01001969.1_pt1 | contig 18559 bp, 17 predicted proteins | sample 5204271 | NCBI WGS metagenome assembly WBZM01 (sample SAMN12344346, study PRJNA552823) | activated sludge metagenome | biome: Activated sludge suspended growth; feature: Nitrification reactor; material: Wastewater; isolation source: activated sludge from nitrification reactor of wastewater...
GAGTTCGCCCTGACCATGGCCGCCGCCGTCGCCTTCTCCACCCTGGTGGCCCTGACCCTGTCGCCAATGCTGGCCTCCCAGGTGCTGCCGGACCGTCATGCCCCGGCGCGCCTGAGCCAGGCCCTGGACGCCCTGTTCCTGCGGGTGCGGGATGGCTACGGGCGCCTACTGGGCTGGTTGCTGCGTCATCCCTGGCTGGTTGGCCTGCTGCTGGTCGCCACTTTGGTCGGGGCGGTCTGGCTCCTGCGGGACTTGCCGCGGGAGTACACCCCCAAGGAGGACCGTGGCAGCTTTTTCATCCAGGTCAATGGTCCCGAGGGCGCCTCCTTCGCCTACATGCAGGAGTACATGGATGAGATCGAGCGCCGCCTCATGCCCTACATCGACAGCGGCGAGGTTAGCCGTCTCCTGGTGCGTACCCCGCGCGGTTTCGAGGGCACCCAGACCTTCAATACCGGTATCGCCATCCTGTCCCTGAGCGACTTCGGCCAACGCCGTTCCGCCTGGGTGATCATGGACGAAATGCGCGCGAAACTCGCCGACCTGCCGGGGGTGAAGGCCGCGCCCATCATGCGCCAGGGCTTCGGCGCCCGGGTCCAGAAACCGGTGCAGTTCGTCATTGGCGGCGGGACCTACGCGGAACTGGCCCAGTGGCGGGATATCCTCTTGGAGCGGATTGCGGCGGACAACCCGGGACTGACCAACCTCGACTGGGACTACAAGGAGACCAAGCCCCAGTTGCGGGTCACCATCGATCAGGCGCGGGCGGCGGACCTGGGTGTCACCGCCGGCGCCATTGGCCGCACCCTGGAGACCATGCTCGGCTCCCGCCAGGTCACCAGCATCATCCGTGATGGCGAGGAGTACGACGTCATCCTCGAAGGGGAGCGCGACCGCCAGCGCACCCCGGCGGCCCTGGACCACATCCAGGTGCGCTCGGAGCGCAGTGGCGAACTGATCCCTCTGGCCAGCCTAGTGACGGTGACCGAGTGGGCGGACTCCCGCAGTCTCAACCGCTACAACCGGCTGCGCGCCATCACCCTGGAGGCCAATCTGGAAGACCGGCTGCCCCTGGGGGCGGCCCTGGACTATCTGGAGGGGCTGGTGCGGGAGCACCTGCCGGAGCAGGCGCGGGTGGACTACAAGGGCCAGTCGCGGGATTTCCGCACCGGCACGGCGGGGGTCGCCTTCGTCTTCCTCCTCGGCCTGGTGGTGGTCTACCTGGTGCTGGCCGCCCAGTTCGAGAGCTGGGTCCATCCCCTGGTGATCATGCTCACCGTCCCCCTGGCCATGGCCGGGGCCCTGCTGGCCCTGTGGCTCAGCGGCCAGAGCCTCAACCTCTACAGCGAGATCGGCCTGATCATGCTGGTGGGCCTGGCGGCCAAGAACGGCATTCTCATCGTCGAGTTCGCCAATCAGTTGCGCGACCAGGGCCGCGACTTCGACACCGCCCTGCGCGAGGCCGCGGAGATCCGCCTGCGGCCCATCGTCATGACCGGCGTCACCACCGCCGCCGGTGCCCTGCCGCTGCTGCTCAGCGCCGGCCCCGGTTACGAGACCCGCCTGGTCATCGGCACCGTCATCCTCGCCGGGGTCCTTGCCGCCACCCTATTCACCCTCTTCGTGGTGCCGGTGGCCTATCAGGTCCTGGCCCGTCGTACCGGTTCCCCCGGCACCGTGGCCCGGCGCCTGGCGGCGGAGGAGTCTCACTGCTTCATTCAGGAATAAACGATTTGATTACAGGACGTTGGATGCATTAATTGAAACAGCGCAACTACTTGCCATCCACTGCATAAAACTTGGCGGAAAGCCACGTGTATGTCGAGCTAGAGACCTGGCCGCCTCTCCCTCATTCCCTGCCCCACCCCAGCCAACGGTTACCGTTGGGCGACAATTATGATGCGCCTGCTCACTCTGAGCCGTGCCCGCGTGCTCATTCGCCCGAAGCAATGCCTGTCCCCAACCGAATACAAGAACTTTATGCAAGACCTAGCTAAAGACCAAAAATCTGCCGCAGGAAGATCAGACCGAGATCACGGAAGGTATGTCGATTCAACTCGGCACTTTTTCCGCAAGCTAATTCGCAGGTGATATCCGTGGGAGACTCAAAATCGCAGTGGGAAGTCCCAGGGATTAGGGTAGTTTGCAGAGAAAAAGGTATTTTTGAGGTTAGCCGTTCGATCGCACCGAAGGCGTTACAGCCCTTGGGGCTAGCCCTTAGACTCAACAGGGGAAGCGGTTCAAGCCTGGTCGCAGCACGGAAGGTGCGCATATAAGGAACCGTATCCAATAGCAATAGTCCGGATAGCGATATACCTTCATCCTGTAATACGACGGTCGCCTCCAGACTCAAGGCACCGCCAGCACTGTGTCCGGCAATAGCGATTCGCTTGCTGTCCAGGATTCCATATAAGGGAGAGGAAGAGTCATCGCCTTGGTCGATCAACCACCGCACATGGTCTGCGACATTGTCCACTTCCTTTTGTCCCATCAGGGTTGTTTGCCCCGATTCTGTAAGGTTGGGTACCATCACGATCATGCCAGCAGTGGCAAGAAAAATGGCGTTGTCAATGTGGCGGCTGTAATCCCGACTAAATCCATGATTCATAAGTAGGACGGGATAACTCATTGTAAATGAACGGGTTTCCTCCCTGGGAACCAGTAATAAATAGTCTATCTGATCACCCTGACGGGTGATGCGAGAGCCCTTGATGATTTCGATGGTATCCCCCTCCGTCACGGGTGTTGCATGACTGGTGGTAATACTCAATAAACTGATTGCCACTCCCAGGATGAAATGAAAAATTCTCATTTAAACCTCCTCAACCTCAGTTAAAGATAATCCTAGGAGCGTCTGAGGTAAACTGGCGCTCCTATGGGTCCAAGGGGGAGTTACTCAGATATCGTCATCACAAGATACGCCATAGACTACTCCATATCGGTTTTCAACATCCCCATCCGTGTTGATTGCGATGGCCGTCCAAAAACCATCCAAGGAACCGGTAATGAGATTGAATCGGTAATGAATTATTTCACGTGGATTTCCCTCCCGGAATTCATTGCCGAACATAACCACACTATCCTTTTTCAACTCGGCGGTGCCTGAAAATCCATTGCTGGCGCCAATGACCGTGTAAATATTTTCTCCAATGGGAATAGCATTGAATTCCAGTCGTTCAACGCTGGTGCTGCCCACGGTAATTGAATCCCAACAATATGGAGCCGCAGCAGCTTGTTGTGCGCTGGCGCCACCAATGAGCAGTGATAAAACAACGCCAAGGTTTTTGGTTCGGTTCATGGTGGTTTACTCCTGATCGATGGTTGAAAAAATTATTTTCACTGATGATAGAGAGGCCAGGATTGGATCCTAGGCGATGCCGCCGTTCATGTCATCGGTAAAGGGTATGGTTGGTTAGTCATCTTTCCTTTCCTGAACACAGGTCCACCGCTCAGGACGGTCAGGAAAAGCATGATGATAAGCTTACAACGACTTGTCTCGGAACTATACTGAAGCATGGCCACCAGTGGCAAATGGGTCGGATCAATTTCCTTGGGCTCAAGCCCCCCATTTCACCCCGTTCAGACAGTACACTGCAGAAAAGTAAACCCTATCACGATGAAGCTTCCTGGCCAGAGTAGGACCTTGATTCTTCTATTATGTTTTTTGATTTGGCTCTTCCCCTACGGTTCGAGCGCCCAGGGCGATCTTGACCTACCAGTTGCCGTTACAGGTACCCAGGTGGATGGTGACCGACTTAGCGCCAACCTGAGCGACGTTAAACTTGGGGACCTGATCGCCGGGTTGGCGCGTGAATGGGACTTCACTTATGAGCTTTCTTCAGATGCGGAACGGCGGTTGATAGACGCCAGTTTCGTCGATCTTCCGTCCGCTACAGCTTTGAGGCAACTGTTGCGTGGCCAAAGCTATGTCATGATCCTGGGTGGCGATATGGCCGGTCAATCCATGAGCAACCCCATCAACAAATTGATCGTGATGGGTGCTCCCAAGGCGACCGCCGTACCGATCCCCTTGGAGGACCTCTCGCAACGCCTTGATGAGGGGGATCCTCGTCTTCTGCTTGAAGCCCTGGACCCCGCAGCCTTTCCGCCAGGGATCCGGGAAGATTTGGTCTCCCAACTCGAATCCTTGGATCCTGGACTGGAGGCAAAGATACAGGCACAGCGCGATACTATCGTGGCCGCCTTGCTGGACAGGCTCGCGGCGGGTATCCAAGGCGAGTCACCCAGCCTCACAAGGTTACGGTCGATTCTCTTACCCAGTCAGCCTTGGGGTTCAGAACCGGCCCGTTAACGAGTAACGAATACTGGCGCGACTCTCCGTCGTCGACTGCCAATCCTTTCCACCAGCCAGGGGAACAACCATGAAACCGTCGATCACTGCCCGGCGCTACGGTTACCGAACGATCCTTCTAGCCTCAGTGTTAGGCATCTCCCTGCCAACCCAGGCCGCACGCCCCCCGCTGGTCATCATGGGCGACAGTATCGCCGAAGGCGTCCAGGCCGCCGATGCCGCGTATCAGACGCAGATCCATACCTTTGGTAACTGGTTGGCGCACCAGATGGGTCACGAATTAATCATCCCCCGCATCGCCACCTCCCCGCTTGGCGTGGTTAACGACACCCACTTCCGTCGACGCATAGATCCTCGGGCGATTGGCACCAATGTTGGCTCCGCTGGCGCCGATGTCGGTGATGTCCTGAACCGCGCCGCGACGGCCGTCAACCCCCGCCAGATCCGCACCGAAGCGGACCTGATCATGTACCCCCGACGCCAAACCCAACTCGGCTATGTCGAGTCCGCCCTCCCAACCTGGGTAGTGTGCTGGATCGGCAGCAACGATGCTTTGGGGACGGTGATGGACTACAGCAGCTTGGATGCCAGCCAGCTCACCCCCTTGGACAAGTTCCAGCGTAACTATCAGGAATTGGCCAGCCGCCTTGGCAATTTGGTCGAGAAAGAGGGTACCCGGGTGGTATTCCTCAACATCCCGGACGTCACTCGGATCGGTTTTCTGCTAAATCGCGGCCAGGTGGAACAATTCCTAGGCCATCCCTTAGGCGCTGAACTTTTACCTGATGGCCACTACACCACCCTGGCCGCTGCTATCCTCATGGCTCTGGCCGGCAATACGGACCTCCTGCAAGACCCGGAATTCGTACTGGATGCCCTTGAGGTTGCAACGATCAGCCAACGTATCCAGGACTATAACGCCATCATCGCCGCGGAGGCGGCGGGGATCGGCATGCCCGTGGTCGACATCAATGCCTGGCTCAATGGCCAGATCACCAGCCCCACCACTTTCTATGGCATCCCTCTTGGCACCGGGCCCCTGCGCGGCATTTTCAGCCTGGATACGGTCCACCCCTCCAACATCACGCATGCCCTGATCGCCAACGAGATCATCAAGGTGATGAACGACGCCTTCGGCACTGGCTATCCCGAGATCGATCAACAGGTGCTAAATCTGGTCTTCCTGCTCGACCCCGGCATCGACAAGGACGACGATGGTCGGGTCCGGGGACGGCCGGGGGTGGGCCTGCTGGAGTCACTCGCGTTATTGGCGGGAATCACCGGCGATCCCAGTGATAAACCCTGACCGGATCGCAAGGAGGGTCAGTGAATCCTCCCCTGGCCAGGCCCTCGGGGGTGGTTATGATCAGGGTGACGGACCCTGACACCAACGGCGGGCGCCACTAGAGGACTATCCTCCTTCAGTGGCAGCCCAGCCGCTAGCCTCCCCAAGGCGGTGGATGGCATCGTCGACAATTAACTGGGCGGAGGCGGAGTCCAGGACGGACTTATGGTCACTGAAAGTCAGCCCAAGCCGCCCGCCCAGGGTGATGGCGGCACGGGCCATAACCCAGAATCCTTGTCCTGGAGAACACTCTACCTCCACGGGCAAGGAGGTCAGATATTGACCCAGGGTCTTGGTCGACGAGGGCTAGAGGAATGGACGCAGGTCGACCAGACATGAGGCCCGACGCCGCCAAACCCTTTTTCCGTCAGCCCTAGCCAGGGGGCCTGAGCGCCATCGAGCCAACTCGGGGGGGCATGATCGGCGTAGGCTTTGCAGGGAGGCGGCGCGCAAGGCGCCAAGTGGGGAGGTCCCCTCAGAGCGACATCTGGCGACCAGCAGGGTGGTTTGCTCCGGGATCAGTAAGTAGGGCAGGACCTCCAGATCGTCTTGCCGCGAGACGGACCTAAGGACCTGACCCTCCCCCGTCAGGGTCTGCAAGAGCTTGACTAGGGCCACCACCGCGTACATGCGCTGCCGTAAACCCCGGCGGCGCAACAGGTCCTGGGGGATCAGATCCTAGATGCCCGGTCCAAGGGGCAAGGGAACCCTATCCAGGCCGGTCCGCCCGAGTAGCGTCAGCAAATCCTGAAACACGACCAGGGCGGCGTGTCCATCGACCAGGCCGTGGTTTCAGATTGTTACCAAGTCAGAGGTATGATCACCCTGCAACCAGATGAGGCGTAAGGGGTTACTCCCCGTCGAAGGGCAGTATCGGCTCCCTCTACACGCATTGTAACCAGGCATCACCCGCCTGGCACCGCGCCGTACGGATGGGAATGGTGAGCGTGGGGACAAGCCAGGGGGTGCCGTCCGCCATCACCGTTACCAGGGTGCCCAGGGTGGGATGTCGTTGACAAAGCTCGCGACAGGCTTCTTCCAGGTCCTCGCGGCTAAAGCTTCCTTGCAGCCGTCCTACGAACGCGAACTTAACGGGAAGGCCCTTGATGGCGCGCCCAAAATAAGTTCGGAATAGGCCAGAGGTCGAACCATGGTAGCGACCATAATGATTATTTCTGGGAAAATTCGTTATCGATATGGATATGACATATCACTGAAAGCGATTGTCCGCGATCAGTCACTTGAGAAACTTAATTGAGTCATGAACCATGAGTCGGCATGGTTAAGGCCCTGGTCAGAAAATTAATTCTTCCTCCATTGTCTGAGCCTGTGAGTTACTGATACGATACCGTAAATTAATTATCTATCTATTATTCTGTTAATTATTCTGTTAATAAAAAACCCGACAGGTTTGTTAAACCCGTCGGGTTATTGCGCGATAAGAGTGCCTGAAGCTATGCCGCTACGTTAATTCTCGGGCTTAGCGAGCTTCTGATTCTCGCCGGTTTTGTTATCACAATCGCCAATGGTGACGTCTCTCTCCACGGTTGTATAGCCTGTTTTTTCAAACCTTATGCCATAGGTTCCTGGGAGGAGCTTGTCAAAGCCGTAGAGTCCAAGAATATCAGTGTCGTCAATAGCCAATGATGCGCCTTCATCGTCCAGCAGGTTTACTGTGGCGCCTTGAAGTGGTGCAATGATCTCAGGTAATGTTATACACGCAGAGCGATAACAAACTTTGCCGTCAGCGGTAGGCGTTAAACATATGGTACCGATGGGAAAGCCAAAATTTCGGCAAAAATTTCCATCTGCCCTTCTAGTAAAAGTGAAGCCAATAATTGTAACGGAAGGAGCTTCGAAGTTGAAGATATCCCCGGTCACGAGGCCACTCAGTTTTGAATAGCAGAGGCTTTCAGTCTTGGCCTCGCAGGCGGCGAAGACTGACCCGCTAATCTTCTTTTTACCCACTTCCAGATCATAGGTTCCGGGCGGAATCCCGATGATCTCATAGAAACCCGGGAGTGTAAGCGGATCGAGATTAAGCGCAGTAGTGACGGTGCTTGCGAGCTCATCCCCCGTGCCTGGATCCAATATTTTCACGGCCTCACCCGCAATCGGCGTGGGCACGCAAGCATCCAAGATACAGTTTGGAGTAGTTACCACGCCATTCAGGCTGGAGAAGCAGGCGTTGACTTCAGTCTGGCGCGCGGCGCGAATCAAGATATTGTTCATGAAGATGGAACCGATGTCAGACATGAACTCAATCCGCCAGGTACCAATCGGAACGCTGTAGGTATCGGGTGGGTCATAGCGATAACCACCATCAGAGTTTGTCAAGATCGGATCCACGATGGGCGAATCGAAAGTGTCGAGAACCGCTACCTCGACGTTTCCCAGCCCGGAGGTATAGGGACCAATTCCTAGCTGGGCGGCAATAGCACTTAGACCCAAATCGTCTAGTAGACTTAACACGTCCTCGGGAAAACTACGCCGGACATCCACTTGACCTAGAGCAGTGCCGAACGGGGGGGCTTTGGTCAGGTTGTACCAGAGTTGGGCGTTGCTGGCCAGGAACAGGGGGGTCTGCTCGGCAAGATAGTAGCCTTCGGCATCGACCATGACCTTGTGGTAACCCAGTCCGCCTAGGAGGCCAGGAAGCAGGGGCTGAATGCCCTTGATATTGCTAACACCGATCCGGTTGGTTCTGCCTGCCTGCTGATTCGTGGCGGTCATCACGGACACTAGGGCATTGTTCACCGGTCGAAGGCCATCGTAGACCCGTGCGGTGAGGTTGGCTGAATTGGGGGTCATCATGATCATGTCCGGGAACAGGGCCAGGTTGTCGGTGGCCGCCTCCAGGGCCTTGACCTTCATCAGGTCGATCAGCAGGGGCTGATATCCCACCCGGCTAACCTTGATCTGGGTAGCCCCAGTGGGCAGTTTGAGGCTATAGCTACCCTCCTGGGACGATATCGCCAGACCCAAGGTCCAGCCACGCGCGTTCTGTACGCTCAGGGTGGCGCCGGATAGCGGCAGATAATTCAGATCGATCGTCTGCGGCAAGAGGCCGGCAAGCAGGTTTTTAAGATCGGCCGGGAGGTTGGGGATGAGGGCAAGAATACTATCCCTGTCAATAACCAGGAATTTCGCTATTTCGGCGCGCAGATCAATGTTCAGCGGTGGCTCAGCCAGTGTGTCAACTATCTCTTCGAGAAAATCGATGAAGGACTCAGGATCTTGCCGCCGCTTCTCGATCTCGGCCAGTATGGGATCCTTTATCAAGGGAGGTAGCGGATCGATAATTGGGTATAGGTTATCGTTGAGGAGAAGGTCGAGGACATCCTGGAAGGCCTGGGGATTGGCACGGGCCAGGTTGCGCAAGAGCAGAAAGGGGTCGATCTCGGCCGCGACCTTGCCCGAGATCTGGTTGGCAAGCTGGGCATGGGCCGGTTGGAAGGTCGTAGGCAGGGTAACTCCCAGGAGGAGGAGTAGTGTCAGGAGATAGAGGTTCCACTTTTTTATCATGATGTTAACCCTTGGATGGTTGTCAGGAGAATGAATCCAGACTGAGATGGGGTTTTAGTAGAGGCATGTACACAACCCGCACGTAACTATAGGTTAGGGGTGCCGTTGCAGCAAGACGATTAACCAGCAGTTCCAACTTTAAGACCCTGATGTTATCAGGGACTTTTCAAGTAGTGACTGGAGAGTCAGAAGGTCCTCAAGCCTGATCCTGCTGCGGCCAAGCCCACTGTGGTGCCGTTCACGGCCGCGACGCTGGTTGCCACGATCCGTGAGGCCCTGCGCGCCCTGCCAGATGGGCGTAAGGGCGGTAAAAACCAGCGCTTCGCATGGGCGATGCCGCGCTGGGGGCGTTCTCGGTGTTCTTCATCCAAAGTCCGTCGTTTCTCGACTTTCAGGTGCGCATGCAGAAGGCGCGGGGGCAACAACGCGAGCGCCTTGTTCGGGATCGAGCAGATCCCGATCATGCAGCAGATTCGCAACCTGCTCGATCCGGTATCGCCGGCCCAGGTGGCACCGCTGTTCATGGCGCTTGTTGAGCCGATCGTGGCCAACGCGGGATTGGCCTCGCACCGGGTGCTCGACGGGCGACTGCTGGTGGCACTCGACGGTACCCAACACCAGTGCTCGGCGGCGATTCATTGCCCGCAGTGCTCCACGCGCACGTTGGCCAATGGTAAGACACAGTACTACCACACGGCGCTCACGCCAGTGATTGTCGCCCCCGGTCAACCGACGGTCCTGCCCTTGGCCCCGGAGTTCGTCGTCCCGCAGGACGGACAGGCCAAACAAGACTGCGAGCTCAACGCCGGCACGCGTTGGCTGCACCGCTGGGGTGCACAGCTGAAGACGTGGCGCAGCATCGTGCTGGGTGATGATCTGTACTGCCATCAGCCGTTTTGCGAGCAGGTCTTGGCGCAGGGCGGTGCGTTCATCTTCGTCTGCCAGCCAGGCTCCCATGCGCTGCTCTATGAGTGGGTGGCTGATTTCGCGCGCACCGGCGAGGTGGCCACTCGGGTCAAGACGCGTTGGAACGGCACGCAGCGCCTGACCGATACCTATCGCTGGCTCAACGCGCTGCCGTTGCGCGACGGCGATGAGGCCCTGACCGTCGACTGGTGTGAGCTGACCACGACCGATGCCGAGGGCCACGTGCTCTACCGCAACGCATGGGTCAGCTCGCTGCCCATCACCAGGGACACCGTCATCGCGATCGCCGCCGCCGGGCGCAGCCGCTGGAAAATCGAGAACGAAAACAACAATACCCTCAAAACCAAGGGCTATCGCTTCGAACACAACTATGGCCACGGCAAACAGCATCTGGCCAACCTGCTCGCTAGCCTGACCCTGCTGGCGTTGCTTACCCACACGCTGCTCGATCTCTACGATCCCCGCTACCAGCAGGTGCGCGGTAACCTATCATCGCGGCGCACCTTCTTCGAACATCTGCGCGCCCTGACCTTCTATTTTCCCTTCGACAGCTGGGTGCACCTGTTCGACACCATGGTCGAGGCCCTCCAGCTCGCGCAACCACCGCCAAGCCGCCGCGCTGGCAACCGGTAGCGGCAAATTTGGAATTGCTGCTTACCTGTTAGGGTATTTAATTTTGACTGATTATGGTATGATAATTGAAGTTAATAAAAAACCATAACTTTTCTATGATAGTAACAATTTTTTGTCCGGGAACTAACGAGTTGCCGACAGACCGTGGCGTTCAGGTCACAATTGTTGGTCGACTTCGAGGGGCTTTGCGGGCACCAAGTGGAATGCCTGGTATGTGTATCCGTTCCGCCGTTAACTATGCTCTTAACGAACCGTTGCCTCGAGCCGTCGGACAACGAATGGGCGCTTGATTATAGAAATTCAGGCGAAAATAGGAGTATGGCCGCGTTCCTGGAGGATGTCTTCCGAGTAGGGTCTCAATACCGCTAGTTACGCTGATCGCATCGCTTTCTCAGAATCATTGGGGCCATGTTAGATATTGCATCGAGGTGCAAATGACCGCCTTCTCTTCTCATGAATAAGCTTGAAGACGCCCACCAACCGCGAAGAAGACATATTACGGGACTGGCGGTGACCGCATTTTACACATGCGGTGTGTGGAACTGGGGTCGACTGCCGTGTGCACCACTCCTTATATCACAAGACGCTCGCAACACGTTCAGGGCGACGAACCTTGTCCTCTCGCTTGCTGGGTTGTTTACCCGAGGACCCTCACTCAAGCACTCGCTGCTCCAACGTCACGTGATGATCGATCGATGGCTTGGCGAAAATGGAGCTCTGCAGATTATCGAGCTTGCCGCAGGCTTTTCCCCAAGGGGTGCGGCCTTTACCGACAGTCCTTACCTCACCTATATCGAAATCGATTTGCCCGAAGTTATCGATAGGAAGAAAAGACTCCTTGCGCGTACCAAGGAAGGGAGAAGCATCCTTCGACGGCCGAATTTAAAGCTCATCGGCGATGATGTGTTGCGCATCGACCTTACCGCCCTTATAGATTCGAGCAAACCTTTGTTTGTCGTCGCGGAAGGATTGTTCATGTATTACCAAGCCCCTGAGCAGAGTATGATTTGGTCAAAAATATATAATGCGGTGTCAGCATGTGGTCGCGACGGTGGATTAATCTTCGATCTGGTGCCGTCCGTGGAGCAGGCCCCATCGGGAGTAATCGGCCGGGCGCTCGAGCGCATGATGAAGAGTTTCACCCAAGGGCAAAGTTTCGAGCGCGATGGCCGCACGCGGTTTGAAATACGCGAAGAGCTTTTAAAAATAGGATTTCCCCGGGTGACGCTTCTGGAGCCGTCTTTGGTCGCCGAAAAATGGACGCTTCCCTTCGCGGATAAGAAAACGCAGCAACTTCTTTTTGTATGTGAAATCGAGGGCAGATAACAGTGTTAGGACACAGGCGTCATGGTACGATTGCTGCTGAAGCAATTCTTCCAAGGCATCGACCATTTCCTCATCATGCATGTTGATGTTGGATTCACCTTTTCAGAAATGTTCGATTTTTATTTGGATATTACGTTACCATCGGTCTTATAGCAATGGCCTTTAGCAGCTCATCTGGTTTCCAGAAATCCCTCGGCAGTACGGCAGTACGGCTGGACGTGGCTGAATGATGGAGGTCGAAGCCCGAGGAATTCGTTTCAATGTCTGCCGCTTGGGCGGTGGACCTCGGACGGTTGTGTTCGTCCACGGTTTGATTATGGATGATCTGTCCAGTTGGTATTTCACCTTTGCTAGTCAAATCGCGAAGATCGCCAGCGTCGTGCTCTATGACCTACGAGGCCACGGCAAGAGCGATCGTCCTCCGGAAGGCTACCGCGTGGAGGACATGGTAGAAGATCTTCGCGCCCTGCTCGACGCGCTAGGTCTGTCAGGGGAGCAGATTGATCTTGTCGCCAACAGCTATGGGGGGCTAGTAGCCGTGGCGTTTGCCATACGGGAGCCGAAGCAAGTCCGAAGCCTCGTGCTTTTGGAGGCGCACTTACCCGATGAGGGGTGGGCCGAGCGGATGCAAAACACACTCACTCTACAGGGTGAGGACAGGGACCATATGATTGCTGAATCCTTTAAGGATTGGGCTGGACGCCGCAGCAGAGCGCGAAGCACGCGACTAACTGACAAAGCGCTTGCGCTACTAGAGGGCACCACGTTGCTTTGCGACATAAAAGAGAGCCGCATTTACTCGGATGTCGATCTCTCCCGTGTGAATTGTCCCACGCTTGCGCTCTATGGGGAAGAATCTGACCTCCGGAAACTAGGCGAACGCATTGCCCAAACCCTTCCGCGCTGTCGTCTGGAACTGTTCCCCAATTGCACCCACTCGATTATGTGGGAGCAGACGGTAGCTGTACGTGAGCGTTTGGTCGATTGGTTCTCGCCAGTTGACCCAGCTTCACGCGAAGCAAAGCAGGAGCGTCGAACAGACCTCTAGTACCCTGTCGGAAATTCTCGGTGCGGGTAGCTGTGTCGCCCCGGAAATAGGGTCAGCATACTTCGGTGCCTGAGCCGATGAGCTACATCCGTTTGATGCTTAGTGATATCGACATTCTCCTAACACCCTCGATGCAGTACTGGCTACCTTACGCGCTGATGGATTTTATGCTGATCAAAACTGCTAGCACCCATCCCTTTTTTGTTTGCTACCGGTAAGGTGTATCGTGTATAGGGCCGCGAGGCCTTCTGCATGAAGAGCCCCATGGCCAGCATTTTAACCGGGAGGAAACAGCAACCATTGTTAATGGGTCCAATTTCCGAGCATTTTTTCTAAATGGCGATAATAGTGTGTTAGCAAGTCAACGGATAAGTCACAATCCGCTTTTAGCTGAGGGTAGGCGATGGCCATAGTCAAGGTGAATGGCGTGAATCTTCACGTTCAACGAATCGGCAAGGGACCAACAGTTGTCATGCTGCATGGGGCGTTCAGCACACTGACAGACTGGTATTTCACAGTCGCACCCATATTGGCGAGCCATCACGAATGCATCATGTATGATCTCAGGGGACATGGGCGAAGTGAGCGCGTTACCAGCGGGTTCGATCTGGAAACCCTGATGAATGACCTCCTGGACTTGCTGAATGAGCTGCGGCTGGAAAAGGTCCCCATGCTGGGCCATAGCTTTGGCGCTCTTGTGACAATGCGTCTAGCCCTCGCACATCCGGAGCGTGTGTCACATCTCGTCGTCATTGAGGCTCCCCTGCCGCCAACCCAGGCTGGTTGGATCGGAGCCTTCACGTCGAAGACGCCAAGCGAAATGCTTGAGGTGCTACCGACAATAGCCCAGCAGTTCATTAGGAAAGGCGGTCGCAAAGCACGGGAGTTGCTTAAGTCTATCGCATTCCTGGCTAGGGAAACCTCCTTGATATCAGACATTGAGGCAGAAGCGGATTTCACCGATGAAGATCTGGCGCGGATACGCTGCCCGACGCTGTGCATCTATGGTGCCGACTCATCCTGCCTAGACGCCGGCCAGCGCCTGGGGAGTAAGATCCACGGGGCACGCTTGGAGATAATGCCTGGTGGACATTACCTTCATTGGGAGCATGCCGCGAGGCTCGGCGCGAGGATTTCGAGATTCCTGCAGAGCCCATAAAGATCCGAATTGCGTCTGTCTTTATGCACGCAGATCGCCGCCATACCTTCGGAAACTCCGGGAAATACCTGAACATCATTGTGTTGCATCATCCATGGCGTGATCGACTGATGGTTTACCGGGAAAATGGTAGCCATGGATGGCGCACCGACATGCGATGGGGTGTCCCGCTAGATGCCCAGGTATTGCACCCTTACTACACATGGCGATTGTCCTAGAAAAGGCGCAGGGCACAGGGGAGAGCGTCGCACGTATCATTTAAAATTATATATAATTTTGATTGAAGACGTGCGCACTGAGACTCAACTGATTTGCCATTTAACGATCAGCCGCTTGGGTTCGGTCGTACCGTCGCGCAATATGCTGCGCCGTATCCCAAGATACGTGCTACCCGATGCATCGCCTGGATATCTGAAAAAAATCACTTAAGACCGGATGCAGAAGCAGGTCAACTGCTCGCAAGATGATGGGCGAGTTACTGAGATTGGCTGCATCTTGGATGTTGTTTCCCTTTATAACCGTAGGCTGGTAACAATGACGAGTGGTTATCAAAATCAAGCTACCGAGTGTTGGACGTTCCAATCGCAGAAGCGACCTCCTTCAATCCGACTGTTCAATACTATCGGCGTTTGGTTGAATGGTCTAAACATACGGCGTCCCCTCGTCGCCGGGGAGATATTACACCAGGCCTGCCAACGAACGAAGCTATCTTACTGGGGCGAAGATGATTTCATCACACCGCTCGAGCTCCTAATCGAGGCGCTGGAACGTGAGGCGCAACTAACCCCCTTTGGCCGCGCCATAATGCGTGGGCTTCTCAGGTCCTTCGTTGAGAACCGATTGCGCATACAACGCTATGCGATGGATCATCCGGCCGCAATGGAAGCCCCACTTGCACCTGCCTTGGTCGTCATTGGCATGCCCCGTACCGGAACGACGTTGCTCTATAACCTGCTTGCTCAAGATCCCGCCGCCCGTCCATTGCTCGGGTGGGAGAGTTTATCGCCCGCGCCCGCCCCAGGCAAGCGGCTGGACTTACGATCTATACAAGCGGGGCTTATTGCAGTAGGCATTAAGAGAGCAGTGCCTGAATTGTCACAGATCCACCCCTTTTCAGCCAATGCTCCCGAGGAGTGCACATGGCTGATGATGAACACCTTTCGCTCTTGGGCATTCTCGCTATTTGCGTATGTGCCGTCTTATGAGAACTGGTTGTGGAGGCTTGATGAGTCAGCTTGGGCATCTGTGTATGAGGAGTATCGTAGGCAGCTCCTCGTGTTGCAGCATCAGCGAGCGGGCGCGCACTGGGTCTTGAAATCTCCCGTACATCTCATGTCGGTCGGACCATTACTGAAAGCCGTCGGTGGTGCCCGGGTCGTGCTCACAGAGCGATCCCCCCAGGAGAGCGTTCCGTCAACCTGTAGCCTCTTTGCCACGATGCGTGCACTTGGATCGGATCATGTCGACCGGCCCGCGCTTGGTAGAAATGTTGTAGAACGGCTTGCCGAAGGCCTGCGGCGTACACAGGCTGCGCGATGTGCCGAGCCGAAACGTATTATCTGTGTCAAGTACAGCAATCTAATTGCGGACCCGGTTGCCGAGGTCCGCCGAATCTACAATCATTTCGAAATTACGTTGACCTCTAAAGCCGAAGCGTCAATGCGGCAATGGATTCGAGCTATGCAGCATGCGCCCAAGCATCGATATTCACTGGCTCAGTTTGGCCTCGACGAGGCAATAATAAATGAATCCTTTAGATGAGCAGTGTGAGCATGGATCAACCTTAGAAGTAGTCCTGTACTCGAGCCATTTGCTTGGCCCCCAACTGAGGTTCCCCCGAAATTTAGTCTCCCAAGGGTGACCTAGACTATCTGTCACACTGGAGACGATGATGCAGAAGATTCCGAAGCAAGCGTACACCGCCGAGTTCAAGGAACAGGCGATGAAGCGGGTCAAGGACGGCAAGCGTGTGAGCGCGGTCGCTAAGGAGATGGGTCTGATCGAGCAGACCCTGCGCAACTGGGTGAAGGCGTTCGATGTCGGCACGCTCCACGGTGCGGGCATGAACCGCCCCGGTTTTTGCGGAGGCCCGGGATTGTGAGTCAGACCGACAGGGCCTGCTCGGAAAGTTGTCGATAGTAGTTTGCCTCAGCTTCGGCCGGGGGGACATAGCCGATGGTCTCAAGCAGCCGGTGGTGGTTGAACCACGACACCCATTCAAGGGTCGCCAGTTCCACGACCTCCTGGGTCTTCCAGGGGCCGCGACGGTGGATCATCTCGACCTTGTACAGGCCGTTGATCGTCTCGGCCAGGGCGTTGTCGTCGCTGTCGCCCTTGCTGCCGACCGACGGCTCGACACCGGCCTCGGCCAGCCGTTGGCTATAGCGGATTGACACGTACTGCGATCCCCGGTCCGAGTGGTGGATCAGCGAGCCGTCCTTCCCGGGTTGGCGCTCGTACAGGGCCTGCTCGAGCGCATCGAGGACGAACGCGGTCTGCATGGTACGGCTGACCCGCCAACCCACGATGCGGCGGGCAAAGACATCGATGACGAAGGCGACCTAGACCCAGCCCTGCCAGGTCGAGACATAGGTGAAGTCCGACACCCAGAGCGGGTTGGGGCGATCGGCCGTGAACTGCCGATGGACCCGGTCCAGCGGACACGGTGCCTTCGCGTCGGGCACCGTGGTGCGCACGGCCTTGCCCCGCACGGCACCGCGCAGCCCCAGGTCACGCATGAGCCGCTCGACCGTGCACCGGGCCACCGTCACGCCTTCGCGCTGCAGCTGGCGCCAGACCTTGTCAGCGCCATAGACCTGCAGGTTGCCGTGCCAGACCCGCGCGATGTGAGCCCTCAGCCGCTCGTCACGTTGGGCCCGGGCGCAGCGTCGGGTGGGGTCGCGCTGCGCTGCCGCCTGGCGTCGGTACGCCGACGGGGCGACCTGCAACCGCTTGCAGATCGGCTCGACCCCATAGGCCTGACGGTGCTGATCGATGAAGGCCCTCACGACTTCAAGCGGCGGTCGAGCTCCGCCTGCGCGAAAAAAGCGCTGGCCAGCTTGAGGGTCTCGTTGGCACGGCGCAACTCCTTCACTTCGCGCTCGAGCGCCTTGATGCGCTGCTGCTCGTCACTGGTCGGACCGGCGCGCTGTCCATTGTCACGCTCGTGTTGGCGGACCCAGCGTCGCAGCGTTTCGGCCGTACAGCCGATCTTGGCTGAAATCGAGCAGATCGCCGCCCCTGCGATTCATGCTCGCCTTGATGCTCCGACACCATGCGCACGGCGCGCTCGCGCACCTCGGGGGAGAAATTCGGTGTGTTCTTCATGGCTCCATCTTCTCAAACGGGGGAGCCTCCTCGAAACCCGGGGCGGTTCAGATGGAATTTTGGTGTGCCTGAGCCGGCTGGGCATCGAGGGGGTAGCGGACCCTGGGTGGGCGAAAACCGCTACAGCGCAAATCTCTCGACTTGAGGACCAAGTTGACACGATACTTGTTATGAGTGTAATCTTAAAAGAAAAGCATATTATCTATTTTTCTTTAGGGTAATAACATCTGGCCCTCTGAGCTGAGCTCAAGTTTTCTGCGCTCGCGACCTCATGTAGAGTCATGGCTCATAGGGCTATTTAACCCTGATATAGTAAGTCATCCACATTAAGTCCTTGGTACCTGCTAGTCAAAAGTAGCCATGAAATCAGACAGCTTTAGTATTGAAGACTTGCTGTGACCGACTTAGCGCAACTCGGATTTTCAAACTATAGAGGACTGCCATTGGCCAATGTAATTGCTGAGTTGATCGTGATGATCACTGAGGTTCTCGGAGAGCAGCCCCTGATCCCGATCGACCGTCATACTTCATTCGACGATGATCTTGAGTTCGAAAGTATCGAGCTGGTTTCATTGGCCGAAAAAATTCAGTCGCGCTATGGCGAACAAATTAATTTTATTGACTGGTTGTCTCAAAAAGACCTTGACGAAATCATTAAGCTGCGAGTCGGGGATTTAGTCGACTTTATCGAACAAAGCCTGTCCTCTCAAGCTGAAGATTAATCCCTGCAGTTGGCCTCCCTGGTTACCGTCTGAAAGCTTCCCGGTAAGTCAGGGCTATCACATAGCCCTCAAACGACTGCGAAAACTTCTCGATGGCCAAAATTCAGTTATGTCTCGTCTTTAATACCCGCTCAGGGTATAGGAAGCGGTTCTGAGCCATCTGCGTGACTGCAAGTCTTGATTTTAGATAATCTAAATTACTGCGGAGAGACCTTGCAACCGGTGGGGGAATTCC
>WBZM01001970.1_pt1 | contig 18556 bp, 17 predicted proteins | sample 5204271 | NCBI WGS metagenome assembly WBZM01 (sample SAMN12344346, study PRJNA552823) | activated sludge metagenome | biome: Activated sludge suspended growth; feature: Nitrification reactor; material: Wastewater; isolation source: activated sludge from nitrification reactor of wastewater...
TGGCCGTTCATCGCCGGGTCGGTGGCGCTTCAGACCGTCTATTACATGCTGGTCGCGGCGGCCTATCGCCGGACGGACATGAGCCAGGCCTATCCGGTGATGCGGGGCGGCGCGCCGATGATCGTGGCGGTGCTGTCGGGGCTGATGTTCGCCGAGGTGCTGCCACCCCTGGGCTGGGTGGGGGTGGCGCTGATCTCGGGCGGGATCGCGAGCCTGGCGGCGCTGGGGCGGGGCGGGTCGCGGCAGGGGCTGGCGTTCGCCGCGCTCAATGCCTGCGTGATCGCGACCTACACGATCTGCGACGGCTTCGGCGTGCGGCGATCGGGGGCGCCGGTGGGCTATACCCTGTGGATCTTCCTGATGACGGCTCCGCCGGTGCTGATCTGGGCTTACTGGCAGCGGGGCGCGGTTCTGGCCGGGCAGATCGCCGCGCGCTGGCGTGACGGGGTGATCGGCGGCCTGGGCACGATGATTTCCTACGGGGTCGCGCTGTGGGCGATGACGCTGGCGCCGGTGGCGATGGTGGCGGCGCTGCGCGAGACCTCGATCCTGTTTGCGACGCTGATCTCGGCCCTGATCCTGCGGGAAAGGGTCGGGCCGGGGCGGGTGGCGGCGGTCGGGGTGATTGCCTGCGGCGCGGCGGTCTTGCGGCTGGCCTGAACGCCGGAGCTAGCCTTCCGCGCGCAGCAGGGCGGCGAGCCCCTCGCGGTAGGTGGGATACAGCAGCCGGATGCCAAGGCCGTGCTTCATGCGGTCGTTCCGAACCCGCTTCGATTCCGCGTAGAAGCTGCGGGCCAGCGGCGACATCTCGGCGGTGGCGTAGTCGACCTCGGGCGGGGGCGGCACGCCGAGGAGCCGGGCGGCATGGACGAAGACATCCTCGGGCGGCGCGGGGTCGTCGTCGCAGACGTTGTAGATCGCGCCGGGGCTGGGCCGGTCGATCGAGGCCAGCAGAACCTGCGCGATGTCGTCGACGTGGATGCGGCTGAAGACCTGGCCGGGCTTGACGATGCGGCGGGCGGTGCCGTCGCGGACCTTTTCGAAGGGGCCGCGGCCGGGGCCGTAGATGCCGGCCAGCCGGAAGACGTGCAGGGGCAGGCCCGAGGCCGCGGCGAGCGCCTGCCAGCGCGCTTCGGCCGCGACGCGTTCCTCGCCGCGTTTCGTGCCGGGGGTGAGGGGTGTTTCCTCGTCGACCCAGCCGCCGGCATGGTCGCCGTAGACGGCGGTTGTGGACAGATAACCCGCCCAGCGGATGTGCGGCGCGGCGGCGGCGATGGCAGGCCCGAGCGCGTCGAGCACCGGGTCGCTGGCCCCCGGCGCGACCGAAGACAGCAGGTGGGTGGCGGCGGCGAGATCGGCGGTCAGGTCATCGCCGGGCCAGAGGCGCGGGTTGCAGCCTTCGGCGCGCAGGGCTTCGGCCCTGACGGGTGAACGGGTGGTCGCTATCACGCGCCAGCCGCGCGCCAGAAGAAGCCGCCCGAGCGCACGGGCGGAATAGCCGTGGCCAAGGGAAAGAAGGGTCGGTCGGGTTTCGGTCATGCTGGGGCGACTATTCCCCGGCGCCGCCGCCGCCGCAAGCCCGGGGCGGCGGACTTGCGGCAGGTGCGGCGATCTGCCAGCATCGGGCATGTACACAGATTTCCCCCCTCTCCTGCCGAGCCGCTGCGCCGCGATGTCATGGGCATGTCGCGCAAGCGGACTACTGCGTCAGGGCAGAGGCCAGACCGGAGCGCAAGCGTGAACCAGAGCGAAACCTTCACCCTGCTGACCCCGCCCGCGACGCCCGCCGAAGCCTTCACCGATGCCGAAGCCGCCGTCAGCCGTCTGGAGGCGCTGTACACGCAGGCGACGAACTTCCTGGTGGACCGGTTTTCCGACACCTTGCGCCACGGTCGGCCCGCGATGCGGGTGCGCGCCTACTACCCCGAGGTGCGCATCACCACGACGAGCCATGCCAAGGCCGACACCCGGCTTGCCTTCGGGCATGTGCCGGTGCCGGGCACCTACGGCGCGACGATCACGCGGCCGGACCTGTTCCGCAACTACCTTGTCCAGCAGTTCGAGCTTCTGATCCGCAACCACGGCGTGCCGGTGGTGGTGGGGCCGGGGTCGACGCCGATCCCGATTCATTTCGCGGTGTCGGCGCATCCGATCCTGTCGGTACCGCAGGAAGGGGTGCTGGATTTTCCGCTGCGCGATGTCTTCGACGTGCCCGACCTGGCGACCACAAGCGACGACATCGTCAACGGTACGGCCGGGCCCAACCCCGACGGGTCGGGGCATCTGGCGCCCTTCACCGCGCAGCGGGTGGACTATTCGCTGGCGCGGCTGGCGCATTACACCGCGACCGACCCGGTGCATTTCCAGAACCATGTGCTGTTCACCAACTATCAGTTCTATGTGGACGAGTTCGAAGCCTTCGCCCGCGCGGCGTTGGGCGACCCTGCGTCGGGCTACACGGCCTTTGTCGCGCCCGGCAACGCCGAGATCACGACACCCGACGGTGTGCTGCCGCTGCTGCCCAAGATGCCGCAGATGCCAAGCTATCACCTGAAGCGCCGTGGCGGGCAGGGGATCACGCTGGTCAACATCGGGGTGGGGCCGTCGAATGCCAAGACGGCGACCGACCACATCGCCGTGCTGCGGCCCCATGCGTGGCTGATGGTCGGACACTGCGCGGGGCTGCGAAACAGCCAGAGCCTGGGCGATTTCGTGCTGGCCCATGCCTACCTGCGCGAGGATCACGTCCTGGACGACGACCTGCCGGTCTGGGTGCCGATCCCGGCGCTGGCCGAGATCCAGATCGCGTTGCAGGAATCGGTGGCCGAGGTGACGGGGCTTGAGGGATACGAGCTCAAGCGCATCATGCGCACCGGGACGGTTGCCACCATCGACAACCGCAACTGGGAACTGCGCGACCAGTCGGGCCCCGTCCACCGGCTGAGCCAGAGCCGGGCGATCGCGCTGGACATGGAAAGCGCGACCATCGCCGCGAACGGCTTCCGGTTCCGCGTGCCCTACGGCACGCTGCTGTGCGTCAGCGACAAGCCGCTGCACGGAGAACTGAAATTGCCCGGGATGGCGACCGAGTTCTACCGCACCCAGGTGGCGAGCCACCTGCTGATCGGGGTCAGGGCGATGGAAAAGCTGCGCGATATGCCGCTTGAACGCATTCACAGCCGGAAATTGCGCAGTTTCGAGGAAACAGCCTTTCTCTGACGCCGGGAAAGCGGTCCAAAACGGTCATCGAGAGCGAAAAGCCCTTGCCTCGGGCGGCAAAAGCCTGTGTTTAGCGGGCAGTGAACGTCTGAAACGAGGATGACCCCGGGCGAGCCGGGGCAGTTGGAGGAACACCGACATGTCCAAACCGATGACCAAGACCCAGTTCGTCGCCGAGCTGGCCGACAAGATGGGGTCGGACAAGAAGACGGCGTCCGCAGCCCTTGACGCGCTGGCCGAAGTCGTGACGCGTGCGGTCGTGGCGGGCGGCGCGGTGACGCTGCCGGGGATCGGCAAGGTCGTGTGCCGTGCGCGCCCCGAGCGTCAGGTGCGCAATCCTGCCACCAACGAGATCATCACCAAGCCGGCCGACAAGGTCGTCAAGATCTCGGTTGCCAAGGCGCTGAAGGACAGCGTCAACGGCTGAGTCGGCCGCCCCCCGCCCGGGGGGCTGGCGGGTTGCATGGGCCGTCCTTTCGGGCGGCCCTTTCCATTGGCGGGCGGATATGGATCTTCGTGCACTTCTGATGGGGCTTGCCTTCGCGCTGATGTGGTCATCGGCCTTCACCTCGGCCCGGATGATCGTCGTCGACGCGCCGCCGCTGACGGCGCTGGCCTTCCGGTTCCTGTTCTCGGGCCTTCTGGGGGTGGGGATCGCCCGCGCGATGGGGCAAAGCTGGCGCCTGACGCCGCCCCAGGTGCGGTCGACCCTGATCTTCGGCCTGTGCCAGAACGCGATGTACCTGGGTCTGAATTTTGTCGCGATGCAGTGGGTCGAAGCCTCGCTGGCTTCGATCGTCGCCTCGACGATGCCGCTGATGGTGGCCTTCTTCGGCTGGGCCGTGTTCGGGGACCGGTTGCGGCCGCTTGCTGTGGCCGGTCTGCTGGCCGGGGTGGTCGGCGTGGCGCTGATCATGGGGCTGCGGCTGAAGGGCGGGGTCGATCCGACGGGCCTGGGGCTGTGCTTCGTCGGGGCGCTGGCGCTGACGGTGGCGACGCTGTCGGTGCGCGGTGCCTCGTCAGGGGGCAATGTGCTGATGATCGTGGGTCTGCAGATGCTGGTGGGCGCGGCGATCCTCGGGCTGGCCGCGGTGCTGTTCGAGGACTGGACGGTCAGGTGGACGCCGCGGCTGGGGATGGCCTTTGCCTACACGACGCTGGTGCCGGGGCTGATCGCCACCTGGGTGTGGTTCCGGCTGGTGGGCCGCATCGGCGCGGTGCGGGCGGCGACCTTCCACTTCCTCAACCCGTTCTTCGGCGTGGCCATTGCCGCGCTGCTTCTGAACGAACGGCTGGGGGTGACCGACGTGATCGGCGTGGCGATCATTGCCGCCGGCATCCTGATGGTGCAGCTGTCGCGGCAGAAGGGCTAGGCGTCAGCCGATGCGGCCGCGGACGCCGCCGGTCTGGCCGCGATCCAGCAGCAGGTGGTCGAGCAGGACGCAGGCCATCATCGCCTCGCCCACCGGCACGGCGCGGATGCCGACGCAGGGATCGTGCCGGCCCCTGGTCACGACGTCGGTTTCCTGTCCGTCAAGCGTGACCGACCGGCGCGGCGTCAGAAGCGACGAGGTGGGCTTGACCGCGAAGCGCACCACGACGTCCTGCCCGGTCGAGATGCCGCCGAGGATGCCGCCGGCGTGGTTCGACAGGTATTCGGGGCCGTCCGGGCCCATGCGGATTTCGTCGGCGTTCTCGACCCCGGTCAGGGCCGCCGCCGCCATCCCTTCGCCGATTTCCACGGCCTTGACGGCGTTGATCGACATCATCGCCGCCGCCAGATCGCTGTCGAGCTTGGCGTAGACCGGTGCGCCGAGGCCGGCGGGGACGCCGCGCGCCACCACCTCGATCACCGCGCCGACCGAGTTGCCGTCCTTGCGCAGGGCATCGAGATAGCCCTCCCACAGGGTTGCCGCGGTGGCGTCGGGCGTCCAGAACGGGTTGCGCTCGATCTCGGCCGCATCGACGCGGGCGCGGTCGATGGCATGGGGGCCCATCTGGACCATGTAGCCGGTGACCGACAGGCCGGGCGCCAGCGCGGCCAAGGCCGCCCGCGCGACGCCGCCGGCCGCGACCCGCGCCGCGGTTTCGCGCGCGCTGGACCGGCCGCCGCCGCGCGGATCGCGCAGGCCGTATTTCTGGTGATAGGCGAGGTCGGCGTGGCCGGGGCGGAAGGTGCGGGCGATGTCGCCGTAATCCTTCGACCGCTGGTCGGTGTTCTCGATCAGAAGCTGGATCGGTGTGCCGGTGGTGCGGCCTTCGTAGGTGCCCGACAGGATGCGCACGGCGTCGGGTTCGCGCCGTTGCGTGGTGAACTTCGACTGCCCCGGCTTGCGGCGGTCGAGCCAGTGCTGGAGCGTCGGCTCGTCGATGGCGATGCCCGGGGGGCAACCGTCGACCACGGCGCCCAGCGCCGGCCCATGGCTTTCGCCCCAGGTCGTGACGCGAAAGAGATGGCCGAAGGTGTTGACGCTCATGATCCGGGCTCCTTTGGCCCGGGCATAGCGGGGGGGCAGGGGCGGCTCAAGACTTTTCGGCTTGCGCGGGGTGGGAATGACCCTATGTTCGGCGCCACCTCGGGGTGCCCTGTGTCGCAGGGCTGAGATGCGCAAGCGGACCCGTTGAACCTGAACCGGTTAAGACCGGCGGAGGGAAGGTTGGTTTCAAACCCCCATCTCCGCCCGCCTGACCATTGGAGGACGAGAGATGAGAAAAACCGGAATCTTTTCCCTGATGATCGCGGGTATCCTTGGCGCCACCGCTGCTGCGGCCCAGGACAAGCCCGTGCTTACCGTCTACACCTACGACAGCTTTGTCGCCGAATGGGGCCCCGGCCCGGCGGTCGAGAAGGCGTTCGAGGGCTTCTGCGACTGCGACCTCAACTTCGTCGCGGCGGGTGACGGCGCGGCGCTGCTGTCGCGGGTGCTGATGGAAGGCAAGGACACCAAGGCCGATGTCGTGCTGGGGCTGGACATGAACCTGATGGCCGCCGCGGGCGCCAGCGGCATCTTTTCGGACCACGCGCTGAAGGATGTCGAATTCACGATGCCCGTCGGCTGGGACGATCCGGTCTTCGTGCCCTATGACTGGGGCTATTTCGCCTTTGTCTACGACAAGACGAAAACCGTCACTGTTCCCGCCGATTTCAAGGCGCTGGCCGCGTCGGACCTGAAGATCATCATCGAGGATCCGCGATCCTCGACCCCCGGGCTCGGGCTGCTGATGTGGGTCAAGGCGGCCTATGGCGATCAGGCCGAGGCGGTGTGGAAGGATCTGGCCGACAACATCGTGACCGTCACCCCCGGCTGGTCGGAAGCCTATGGCATGTTCCTCAAGGGTGAGGCCGACATGGTCCTGTCCTACACGACCTCGCCCGCCTACCACCTGATCGCCGAGAAGGACGACAGCAAGGCCGCCGCAGCCTTTGCCGAGGGCCATTACCTGCAGGTCGAGGTCGCGGCGTGCGTCGCCTCGACGGCGGAGGGCGATCTGGCAGACCGCTTCCTGGCCTTCATGGTGTCGGACGAATTCCAGAAGATCATTCCCGAGACGAACTGGATGTATCCGGCCGTGCTGCCGGAAGCCGGCCTGCCGCAGGGGTTCGAGACGCTGGTCGTACCCGAAAAGGCGCTGGTCTTTCCGGCGGGCGAGGCGGCACACATGCGCGATGAGGCGCTGAGCGAATGGCTGGCGGCGCTCGGCCGCTGAGGCCGGCGCTTTGGGCCGGGGGGGCGGCTGCGGCCGCCCTTCTGGCATTGACGCTCGGCACGGTGGCGGCGGTGCTGTGGCGGGCGGGCGGCCGCGGGGCATGGCCCGGGCCGGCCGACTGGTCGGCGGTCCGATTCACGCTTGCGCAGGCCGCGCTGTCGGCGGCGATCAGCACCGCGCTGGCGGTGCCGGTCGCCCGCGCGCTGGCACGGCGGCGGTTCCGGGGGCGCGGCGCCATCCTTGCGCTGCTGGGGGCGCCGTTCATCCTGCCGACCATCGTCGCGGTCCTGGGGCTTCTGGCGGTCTATGGCCGTTCGGGCTGGATCAGTGACATCCTGCGCGGCTTCGGCCTGGGCCCGGTCAGCATCTACGGGCTGGGCGGGGTTGTGCTGGCGCATGTGTTCTTCAACCTGCCGCTCGCGGTGCGGCTGATCCTGCAGGGCTGGCTCGACATTCCGGCCGAACGGTTCCGGCTGGCCGCTTCGCTGGGGATGGGCGCGGCCGAGGTGGCGCGGTTTCTGGAACGGCCGATGCTGCGGGCGGTGGCGCCGGGGGTGGCGGTGACGGTGTTCCTGATCTGCCTGACAAGTTTTGCCGTCGCGCTAATCCTTGGCGGCGGGCCGCGCGCGACCACGGTCGAGCTGGCCATCTACCAGGCGTTCCGCTTCGACTTCGATCCGGGGCGCGCGGCGGTGCTGGCGGTCCTGCAGTTCGCGGTCTGCGTCGCGGCGGCGGTGCTGGCGGCGCGGATGACGGTGCCGTCCGGGTTCGGTGCGGGTCTCGACCGGACGGCCGAACGGTGGGACAGCCGTGGCAGGGTCGCGCGGGCGGGCGATGCGGCGCTGATCGGCGTGACCGCGCTGTTCCTTGCGATGCCTCTGGCGGCGATCGTGGCGGCGGGACTGCCGCATCTGGCCGGGCTGCCGGCGTCGGTCTGGGCCGCCGCCGCGCGGTCGGTTGTCATGGCGCTGGCCTCGGCCGGGCTGACGCTGGCGCTTGCCCTCGCGCTGGGGCTTGGCGGGCTTGGGCGGGGGCCGCGGCTGTTCGAGGCGGCGGGGATGCTGACGCTGGCGGCCTCGCCCCTTGTCATGGGAACGGGGCTTTTCCTTGTGCTGCAACCCCTTGCCGATCCGGCGGCGCTGGCGCTGCCGGTGACGGTGGTCGTCAATGCCGCGATGGCGCTGCCCTTCGCGCTGCGCGCGATCCTGCCGGGGCTGCGCGAGAGCGAGGCAACCTTCGGGCGGCTGGCCGACAGCCTTGGCCTGCACGGGTTCGCGCGGCTGCGGCTTGTGACGCTGCCCCGGATGCGGCGGCCGCTGGGCTTTGCCGGCGGGCTGGCGGCGGCGCTGGCGATGGGCGATCTGGGTGTGGTGGCGCTGTTCGCCGATCCCGACCGTGCGACGCTGCCGCTTCAGGTCTTCCGTCTGATGGGCGCCTACCGGATGGAGCAGGCGGCGGCGGCGGCGCTGCTGCTGCTGGCACTGAGCCTGAGCCTGTTCTGGATCTTCGACCGCGGGGGGCGGCTTCATGCTGACACTTGAACGGCTGGTGCTGGAACAGGGCAGTTTCCGGCTGACCGCCGATCTGGTGCTGCCGGCGGGCGGCATCACGGCGGTGATGGGGCCGTCGGGGGCGGGGAAATCGACGCTTCTGTCGGCCATCGCCGGGTTCCTGCGGCCTGCTTCGGGCCGGATCCTGTGGCAGGGGCAGGACATCACCGGCCTCGACCCCGCCCGGCGGCCGGTGACGATGCTGTTTCAGGACCAGAACCTGTTTCCGCACCTGACGGTCGCGCAGAACGTCGGCCTGGGCCTCAGTCCCGCGTTGCGGCTGACTGCCGGCGACCGCGCGCGGGTCGAGGAGGCGCTGGCCCATACCGGGCTGGCCGGGCTTGGCCCGCGCAGGCCCGCGCAACTGTCGGGCGGGCAGCAGAGCCGGGTGGCGCTGGCGCGCGCGCTTCTCCGGGCGCGACCCATGCTGCTGCTTGACGAGCCCTTCGCGGCACTGGGGCCTGCGCTCAAGGCCGAGATGCTAGACCTGGTGGCGGAAATCGCCGGCGAGACGGGGGCGACCGTGCTGATGGTCAGCCATGATCCTGAGGATGCGCGCCGGATCGCGGGCCGCACGATCGTGGTGGCCGAGGGTGTGGCGCATCCGCCGCTGCCCACCGAAGGGTTGCTGGCCAACCCGCCCGAGGCGCTGCGCCGATACCTTGGCACATGAAAAAAACGCCCCGGTTGTCCGGGGCGTTTCGTCATTCTTCTTTGCCGAAATACTCCGGGGGTCCGGGGGCAGCGCCCCCGGCGCCGGCCTCAGTGCTTGCCCTTGTGCGGGGCCCAGAGCCGCTTGTTGGTCAGGTACAGCAGCACCGTCAGAAGGCCCAGGAACAGCACGCCCAGGAAGCCCGCCTGCTTGCGCGCCATCATGTGCGGCTCGGCGGCCCACATCAGGAAGGCGGCCACGTCCTGCGCCATGTGGTGCAGGTCGTTGGGCGAGCCGTCGGCGAATTCGACCTGGCCGTCCGACAGCGGCGGCGCCATGCCGATCAGGCCGCCGGGGAAGGTGTGGTTTTCATAGAAGGTCGCGCCGGCCTGCTCGACTTCCTCGCCCGAATAGCTGGTGAGGATGCCGACGATGTATTCCGGGCCGCCGATGCCGCGGAACAGCTGGCTGATCCCGGTGCCGTAGGGCCCGTGGAAGGCGGCGCGGCCCTTGGCCATCAGGCTCTGGTCCGGGCCCATGCCCTCACCCGAGCGGGTGGGGAACATGTCGGTCACTTCGCGCGGCCGCTCGGTGCCGTCCGGCAGGACGACCGAGTCGAGCGAGGCGGCATAGGCGCGCACCTGGTCTTCCGGCAGGTGCGGCCCGCCCTCATCCGCCAGCGAGCGGATGGGGACGTATTTCAGCCCGTGGCAGCCCGAGCAGACCTCGGTGTAGATCTGAAGCCCGCGCTGGAGCTGGTGTTCGTCGAAGGTGCCGAAGGGCCCCTCGAAGCTGAAGGCGATGTCCTCGATATGGACCGCATCGCCCGACGCCAGCGCCGCACCGCCCGACAGGGCAAGGGCCGACACAGCTGCGATCATAAGGTTTCTCAGCATTTCAATCGGTCCTTTCGTCACTCGGCCGCGTGGGGCTTGGCGCCATAGTGCGCGTTGAAGTCTTCCTCGATCGTGGCCGGCTGCGGCAGCGGCTTCTCGATGATGCCCAGCAGCGGCAGCACGATGAGGAAGTAGGCGAACCAGTAGGCCGCGGCGATCAGCGAGATCCACGAGGTCACTTCGGTGGGCGTCTGGCCGCCGACCCACATCAGCACGACGAAGTCGATGACCAGCAGGTAGAACCACCACTTGAACATCGGCCGGAACCGGCCCGACCGCACGCGCGAGGTGTCGAGCCAGGGCACCAGGGCCATGACCGCGATCGCGCCGAACATCGCCAGCACGCCGAAGAACTTGGCGTCGACGATGCCGAAGGTCAGGAACTGCACCAGCTGCACCGCCCAGACATCGGCCGTGAAGGCGCGCAGGATCGCGTAGAAGGGCAGGAAGTACCATTCGGGCACGATGTGCGCGGGCGTCACCAGGGGGTTCGCCTCGATGTAGTTGTCGGGGTGGCCCAGGTAGTTCGGCATGAAGCCGACGACCGCGAAGAACACCACGAGGATCAGCGCCAGCGCGAACAGATCCTTGATCACGAAGTACGGCCAGAAGGGCAGGGTGTCCTTCTCGGCTTCGGCCTTCGAGGTGCGCCGCACTTCCACGCCGGTCGGGTTGTTGTTGCCGGTGGTGTGGAAGGCCCAGATGTGCACCGCGACCAGCGCGGCGATCACGAAGGGCAGCAGGTAGTGCAGCGAGAAGAAGCGGTTGAGCGTGGGGTTGTCCACCGCCGGCCCGCCCAGAAGCCAGGTCTGGATCGGTTCGCCGATGCCGGGGATCGCGCCGAAGAGGCCGGTGATCACCGTGGCGCCCCAGAAGGACATCTGCCCCCAGGGAAGCACATAGCCCATGAAGGCGGTGGCCATCATGGCAAGGTAGATCAGCATGCCGATGATCCAGGTCACTTCGCGCGGGGCCTTGTAGCTGCCGTAGAACAGGCCGCGGAAGATGTGGATGTAGACGGCGAAGAAGAACAGCGACGCGCCGTTGGCGTGCAGGTAGCGCAGCATGTGGCCGCCGTTCACGTCGCGCATGATATGTTCGACCGAGGCGAAGGCCATGCTGACGTGCGGGGTGTAGTGCATCACCAGCACGATGCCGGTGACGATCTGAAGAACCAGGCAGAACGCGAGGACGATGCCCCAGATCCACCACCAGTTCAGGTTCTTCGGAGTCGGGATCATCAGCGTGTCATAGACAAGGCTGACGATCGGAAGGCGGCTGTGGAGCCACTTCTCAAAGCCCGATTTGGGCTCGTAATGGTCGTGCGGAATTCCGGCCATCTGTTGTTGCTCCCTCAGCCCAGCTTGATCGTGGTTTCGTCTTCGAACTTGGCGACCGGCACGTCGAGGTTCCGGGGCGCCGGCCCTTTGCGGATGCGGCCCGACGTGTCGTAGTGCGAGCCGTGGCAGGGGCAGAACCAGCCGCCGAAGTCGCCCGCACCGTTGCCCAGCGGCACGCAGCCGAGGTGGGTGCACACGCCCATCATCACCAGCCACTCGCCCGCTTCATCCAGCGAACGGTTCGTATCCGAGGCGTCCGCGCCGGGCTTGTTCTGGTTTTCGGCCAGCGGGTCGATCAGGTCGGTCAGCGCGACGGCGCGGGCGGCCTCGATTTCCTCGGCGGTGCGGCGGCGGATGAACACCGGCTTGCCGCGCCACTTCACGGTGAGCTGCGTACCTACTTCCACGCCGCTGACATCGACGAAGATCGAGCTGAGCGCCTTGACGTCGGCCGACGGGTTCATCTGGTCGACAAGCGTCCAGACCGCCGCGCCGGTGGCCACGGCCCCGGTCCCCGCGGTTGCGTAGTAGAGGAAATCCCTCCGGGTGCCTGCGTGTTCATCTGCGTGGGACACGAGATATTCTCCCTTTCCTGGCCGGCTGCGGCCTGCATCGAAAGGGCCGCGGTCTCCCGCAGCCTTCACGAACGGGTTATTAGCCGCCAAATCCCTGCCCGTCCAGCCGACAAAGGCCCGGACAGGTGCCATACCGTTGGGGTTTTCCGCGACATGTTTCCGCAGGGCAACGCCGCCTGTCAGGCGGGCGGATGGGTCGCCCGCATCGCGGGGCGGTCGGCAAAGACGCGGAACCATTCGGCCAGATGCGGACGCCCTGCACGCCAGTCGCGCGGCCCGAGCCGAAAGTCGAGGTAACCAAGCGCGCAGCCGAGCGCGATCTGGCCCATGTCGAGCGGTCCGGCGAGCGACCCCGCCCAGCGCGATTCGAGCGCGTCGAGCGTGCGGGCGATCTTGGTCCACTGGCCCTCGGTCCAGTCCGACAGGCGCATGTCTTCGGGGCGCAGGCGGGATTCGTAGACCATGAGCAGCGCGGCATCGAGGATGCCGTCGGCCGTGGCCTCGAGCGTGAGGGTTTCCCAAAGCAGCGGTGCGGGCGGATAGAGGACGCCGCCCGCCCGGTCGTCGAGATAGCGGCAGATCACGCGGCTGTCATAAAGCGGCGGCGCGCCGTCGCGCAGAAGGGCGGGGATCTTGCCCAGCGGATTGTGGGCGACGGGCATCGAGCCCGGATCGACCGGTGTGCCGGCCGCCGGCAGCAGGGCGACGTCGTCCTGCTGCCCGGTTTCCAGAAGCAGGACCATCACCTTGCGGACGTAGGGCGAGGTCGGGGAGTGATAGAGCCGCATGTCAGCGTTTCGTCCTTCGGTCGGGAGTGGCGGGCGTCAGTCTGCCGCGCCCCGCATCCGTTCGGCAAGCCCGGCCGCGTCCTGACCCTGCGGGGCGTCGGCCATTCCGTCGGCGGCGCGGCGGCGCGCCTCGGCCGGCTTGTTCTGGCCGAGCTTCCAGGTTCCCTGCACATCCTCGACCGTCAGGCGGCAGGGGACGATCATGCGCATGAAGCGATCCATGATGTCGGCGGGCAGCTTCGACGTCTTCCACGGCGTCTTGGGCAGCAGGCGCGATTCGAAGGTATCCGAGAGCACATCGAGGTGGCGGCGCAGGGCCGCATCGGGCAGACGTTCGAGCCGGCCGCGCAGGTGCACCGCGATGTAGTTCCAGGTCGGCACCTGATGGTCGAGCCCGTACCAGTCGGGCGATACATAGCCGTCGGGACCCGATACGGCCAGAAGGGCGGGCCGGGGCATTTCGAGCGCGCGGACCACGGGATTCGAACGCACGAGATGCACCTCGGCGCAAAGGCCGGCCGGGTCGAGGACGAAGGGCACATGCGCGGCAAGCGGACCGGCGGGGCCGTTGACCGACAGGATGCCGAAGCCGCGTTCGCGCGCGAAGGCGAGGTTCGTTTCGGCTGGGGCGGTGCGGTAGGCGGGGTTGGGGTGCATGGCTGTCCTTCGGCCATGATGTGACAACCGGCGCGGGCTTGTCACCCGCGCAATTGCACCCCGTACAAAACGCCCCGCCCCCCGGCGGTCACTTGCCCTGGATCGATTCGAGATACATCGCCAGTGCCAGCACCCGGCCCCGGGTTTCAAGAACCGGACCGTAGGGGCCCGTCTCGTAGGCCTGTGCGGTGAAGATCTTGCCGAAGACCGGCATCGGCCCGCCGTGGGCGCGCATGCCGGTGCGTCCGTCGATGATGTGGATGACCTTGAGCATCGGGAATTCGCCGTCGTTGCGCGCCGACAGGCCGGTGAGGTCAGGCACCTCGATCGTCATCAGGCCCGCCAGTTCGCCGCCGCCCTTGCCCATCTCGCCGTGGCAGGCGACGCAGAAATCGTTGTAAAGCATGTGGCCGACTTCGGAATCCTGCGCCAGGGCCCCGCCCGCCGCCGTGGCCGAGGCGAGCGCTGCGGCAATAAGCAGTTTCTTCATGGATTTTCCTCCCCTGAATGGTGCGCGACCGTGGCCCGGATGCTGGTCCGGCAAAGGCAGGGCGTCATTGACGGGCGTCATCGGCCGAAGGGCGTGCGCCCGGCGCGTCAGGCCAGAAGCCTTGCGCCGTCATGGCCGGCGATGCGGGCCTCGAGGATGGTGCCTTCGGGGCGGTCGGCGGCAAAGGCCACCTCGGTAAACTGTTCGGTGCGGCCCGTGCGCGGACCCTCGGCCAGGATGCGGTGGGTCCGGCCGATCTGCGCGGCAAGGTGCGCGCCCAGCGCGGCATCGCCGGCGGCGCGAAGGCGGGCGGCCCGATCGCGGATTTCGGGGCCTTTCACCTGCGGCATGCGCGCCGCCGGCGTGCCCTTGCGGGGCGAGAACGGGAAGACGTGCAGGAAGGTCAGCCCGCAGTCCCGCACCAGCTTCAGCGAGTTCTCGAACATCGCCTCGGTCTCGGTCGGGAAGCCGGCGATGATGTCGGCGCCGAAGACGATGTCGGGGCGCAGGCGGCGGGCGTCCTCGCAGAAGCGGATGGCGTCGTCGCGCAGGTGGCGCCGCTTCATCCGCTTGAGGATCAGGTCATCCCCGGCCTGAAGCGACAGGTGCAGGTGCGGCATCAGCCGCGGCTCGGTGGCGATGGCCTGCATCAGGTTCTCGTCGGCCTCGATGCTGTCGATCGAGGAAATCCGCAGGCGCGGCAGGTCGGGCACCAGTTTCAGGATGCGCATGACCAGATCGCCCAGACGGGGGCCGCCCGGCAGGTCGGCGCCCCATGACGTGAGGTCGACGCCGGTCAGGACGACTTCGTTGAAGCCCTTGCCGACCAGCCGTTCGATCTGCTCGACCACCACACCGGCGGGGACCGAGCGGGAATTGCCGCGACCGTAGGGGATGATGCAGAAGGTGCAGCGGTGATCGCAGCCGTTCTGGATCTGGACATAGGCCCTGTGCCGGCCGAATCCGTCGATCAGGTGGCCGGCGGTTTCCTTCACCGACAGGATGTCGTCGACCTGAATCTTCTCGGTCTCGCCGACCCAGTCGGGGGCGGCGAGCGCGCGCCAGGTTTCGGCCTGCATCTTTTCGTGGTTGCCGATGACGCGCGTCACCTCGGGCATGGCGGCGAAGGTCTCGGGCTCGGTCTGCGCGGCGCAGCCGGTGACGATGATCGCGGCACCGGGGTTGTCGCGCGCCTGGCGGCGGATTTCCTGCTTGGCCTTGCGGACGGCCTCGGCGGTGACGGCGCAGGTGTTGACGATGACCGCCTGCCCGAGGCCCGCGGCTTCGGCCAGTTCCTTCATGGCCTCGGTCTCATACGCGTTGAGACGGCAGCCGAGGGTGGCGAAGACGGGTGCGGTCATCCGTGGGCGGCCAGATAGGCGGGCGACAGTTCGCCCGCAAAGACGCGCTCGACCGGACCCGAGAGCCAGACGCCGTCGTCGCGCCAGTCCACCGTCAGGGTGCCGCCGTCGACGTCGAGCGTCACCGACCGGCCGGTCAGCCCGCGCAGGTGGGCGGCGACGGCGGTGGCGCAGGCGCCCGAGCCGCAGGCGAGCGTGATGCCGGTGCCGCGTTCCCAGACCCGCATCCGCAGCCGGTCGGGCGCGGTGAGGCTGGCGAATTCGACGTTGGTGCGTTCGGGGAAAAGGGGGTCGTGTTCGAACCGGCGGCCTTCGTCGGCCAGATCCACCGCCTCGGCGTCGGGCACGAAGAACACGCAATGCGGGTTGCCCATGCCCACGGCGGCCGGATCGCCGGGCAGCGGCAGGTGCATAAGGTCGGCCGCGCGGGCGAGCGGCACCCCCTGCCAGTCGAGGATCGGCGCGCCCATGTTGACGCTGACGCGGCCATCGTCCAGCCGCCGGGCGCCAAGATCGCCGCGCGCGGTCCGCAGGGACAGCCGGTCGCGGCCCAGCCCGGCCATGACCAGATCGGCGACGCAGCGCGTGGCGTTGCCGCAGGCCCCGGCGCGCGAGCCGTCGGAATTCCAGAAATCCAGCGCCACGTCGGCGGTATCATGATCGCGGATTTCGGCAAGCTGGTCGAAGCCGACGCCCCGGTGCCGGTCGCCCAGCGCGCGGGCCAGCGACGGTGTGGTCACGGCGGCGCGGCCCCGTGAATCGATGATCACGAAGTCGTTTCCCGCCCCGTGCATCTTAAGGAACGGCAGGCTGCCGGATGTCGCGCTGTCTGTCATGCGGTGCGATATACGCGCCTGCGGCGGAATTTGCCAGACTTTGCCCATCTTTGCACTTGACCGCCCCGCGCCGCCTACCTAAAGAGGCGCCCTGTGATGGGCCCGTAGCTCAGTTGGTAGAGCAACTGACTTTTAATCAGTGGGTCACAGGTTCGAATCCTGTCGGGCTCACCACTGTTATCAAAGACTTGGCGGAAATCCTGCCCGGCGTGCCGATTGGCCGCCGGAGGTCTGGCGGAACACCGTTGGCGCAGTGGGCCGCACTGACGGCGGCGTGGCGTGGCCGGGTCCGCGGCGCTTTCGATTCGTGCGGGCCCGCCGTCGCCAGGAGTTCACTTCACCGGCAGGCGCCCCCCCCTTCCCGCTTTTGCCGCGAAGGTCCGGGTCGCCTGCGGACACTTCGGCAAGCGGTGGCAAAGGAACAGGTCACGAGGGTTCAGCGCGCGGCCAGCAGCTTGCGCACGTTGTCTGCCGTCCACTTCCGGCCGTTCGGTGTCAGATCGCCGCTGGCGTTGAGCTGCGCCGCGATGGCGGCATAGGTGCTGCCGTCGTCGCGCAGCGATCTGGCGGTCCCGGCGAGGGCGGCGCGCACGGCGGGCCTGGCGGCCGCATGCGCCTCGTCAAGCTGCCGCCAGCTGCGGAAGTGCTGCACCGGATCGAACGCCTTGCCGTCGAGGAATATCGGCGTCGGGTCGAGCCGCTCGCAGACCCGGCGGTCGGCGAGCCGGTCCCAGAGCGCGCCGTGCCTGCGCCACTGGAAGGCATCCGAGAAATCGACCAGCACCAGCTTGGCCCCCTGCGCGTGTGCCTTGGCAATCAGCCTGTCGATGACGGGCACGATCTCTCCGCTGCCGCGGTCAGGGGCCAGTTCGAGGAATACTTCCTCGGCGACCAACCTGCCGCCGTCGTCCTTCACCCAGCGGCGGACGCGCTCGAGCTGATAGCGGATGGTGCGGCTGGCCTTCGCAGCGGCGTCCGGGTCGGACGGCAATGCGGTGAACCCGGCCCAGGGCACGGGCAGCGTCCAGTAGAAACCGATGTAGTCCATATCTGACCGGGGCGGAAAATTCCGACAAACGCCACGCGGTGGCCGCGGCTGCACCAGAAAGGCGCATCGACAACCCCGTGAGGCATCCGATGACACATGATCCGAACCTTCCGCATCCTGCAACCCTTCTTGCCCCGGCGATGGCGGCCGTGCTTGCTGCCGGCGCGCTGATCCGGGCCGAGTTCCACCGTCCGGGCGGGCCGCGCGGCGCGCATGGCAAGGCCCCGGTCGATACCGAGGCCGAGGCGTACCTGCGCGAACGGCTGCTGGCTCTGCATGGCTGCGACTGGCATGGCGAGGAACTGCCGCGCCAGCGGTCGGGTCATGCCGATTGCTGGTGCGTCGATCCGCAGGACGGCACCTCGGCTTTCCTCAGGGGCTTTCGCGGCTCGGCGGTGTCGGTGGCGCTGCTGCGCCATGGCAAGCCGGTGCTGGCGATCATCCTTGCGCCGGTCGCGCCGGATGATGGCGGCGATTTCTTCTACTGGGCCGAGGGGCTGGCGCCGATGCGCAACGGCCGCGTGCTGCCCGCCATCGGACCGCGCCCGACGCCCTATGAGCCGCAGGAGGGGGCGCCGTGGCCGCCGCTGCCGGCGGAGCCGCGCGCCTACGGTCACGCGACGATCCTCGGCCTCAACGAAAAGGCAGGGGACTATGCCGCCCACAACCATGCGCTCTTCGCCCCGGCCGGGGTGCGGGCGCTGCCGTCCATCGCCTACCGGCTGGCCTTGGCGGCGGCGGGTGAGGTCGATGTGGCGATCAGCCTGACCCACGGGCTCGACAGCTATGACATCGCCGCCGGCCACGCACTGATCGCCGCCGTGGGCGGGGTGATGGTCGAACTGGACGGCACCGCCGTCACCCACGGTGGCAGTCGGTTGTTTTCCGGCTGCATCGGTGGGCGGCCGGAACTGGTGGCCGAGGTGGTGCGCCGCCGTCCGCGCGCCGGCATCGCCGTGCCGCGCCAGCCGGCGATGCCCGCCCGTCGCATCGCGGCCACCGGCCCGCTGCGCTGGGCGCAGGGCACGCTGCTGGGGCTGCTTGCGGGCGATGCCCTGGGCTCGCAGGTCGAGTTCCAGTCGCCCGACGCGATCCGTGCCCGCCACCCCCAAGGGCTGCGGACGCTGCTGCCGGGCGGCACATGGAACCTGCTGGCGGGCCAGCCGACCGACGACGGCGAGATGGCGCTGGCCCTGGCCCGGGCGCTGGTCGAGGGCCAAGGCTTCGACCGCGATCTCGTGGCGCGGGCCTACATCGACTGGAAGGGATCGAACCCGTTCGACATCGGCACGACGACGACGCGCGGCATCGACGCGCTTCGCGACCGGGGCGGGCCGAACCCGGCGAGCCAGGCCAACGGCGCATTGATGCGGGTGGCCCCCATTGGCATCGCCGCCGCCGGCAGGACCGAGGCGGCGGCGGCCTGGGCCGATCTC
>WBZM01001971.1_pt1 | contig 18555 bp, 15 predicted proteins | sample 5204271 | NCBI WGS metagenome assembly WBZM01 (sample SAMN12344346, study PRJNA552823) | activated sludge metagenome | biome: Activated sludge suspended growth; feature: Nitrification reactor; material: Wastewater; isolation source: activated sludge from nitrification reactor of wastewater...
ACTGCCGTTCCCACTCGGCAGGCATCCGGAATCCATCGGCCTTGGGGGTGCTCGTCAGGACGTTCGTCATGACCGTTCACCTCCGTGCGGCTCGTAGGTGCGCTCGATGCCGGCCGGGCTGTCTGGGGCGATGCCCTCCAGGTCCACCTGTGCGGACAACTCCGGGTGTTCGGAAGTCCTCTTCCAGTGGGTGGAACGCCGCACCAGAACCTCCTGCGCGATGAACGTGGCTGCCAGGCCGCCCAGGATCAACCAGGTGGTCGTGGCGTCGAATTCGGCCCACGGGTTCCACACGAAGAAGAACACGGCAGCGATCAACAGCACCACGACCAGCAGGACCGAGGTCCATGCCCCGACGACACCACCGGGCACGCGATACGGACGGTGCGCATCCGGATCCTGCGCACGAAGCCGCAGGAAGGCCAGTGACATCGCCACGTACGGCAGCAGGAAGACGATCGACGAGAAGGCGAACAGGCTCCAGAACAGCGCATCGATGTCGCCGTTCGTCAGCGAGAACAGCACGCCGTAGACCAGCGTGATGGTCGCACTCACAAGAGCGGTGAATCCTGCAGCTCCCACCGGGGTGCGGCGCTTCGCGCTCATCTTCTTGAACACCGGCGGCAGGTCACCCTGCTCCGCGGCTTCGGCCGCGGCACGGTTCGCGCCGATCGTCCAGGGGATCAGGGCCGCGAAGAACGCGTACAGGATGCCGACCCCAACAACAGTCGTGAAGACACCGGTACCGAACACCGCGGTCAGCACATCCAGCAGGCCGCTGGTCTCCGAGATCTCCTCGGCCGGGCTCACCACCTGCATCCCGATGGTCGAGATGAGGTAGAAGGCGCCGATGAGCACACCGGCGATGATGATCGTCCTGGGGACGTCCCGGCGGGGGTTGCGCATCTCGTTGGACGCGCTGCTCATCAATTCGAACCCGAGGAAGTTGTAGATGATGATCGGTAGCGCCAGTGCCATCGTGGCGGCCGTCGGGATCATCGAGGACGTCGTCCATTCGAAGGAGGTGGCCGAGCCGTCGCTGTTCCAGGCCACGATGCCGGCGATGCCGATCAGCAGGATCACCCCGACGGTGATCATCGCGCCCAGGTTGGACACCCATTTGCCGGTGTCCAGGGTCAGCACATTGACCAGCCAGTTGATCGCGATCAACACCAGGGCGATGCCGACCTGTGGCCAGAATCCGAGGTCGGGGAAGAACATGTCGGACAGGACCACGGAGAACATCAGGTAGACCGAGGGCACCCAGAGTGCCACGTTGAGCCAGTACCACCAGGAGACCCGCGTGCCCCAGCGGTTGCCGAAGGCGCGCACGATCCAGGAGTAGATACCACCTGTGTCGGGGTAGGTCGAGCCCAACTCCGCGGTCATCAGCCCGTAGGGCACGAAGAACAGGGCGATCATCAGGACCGTCCAGACGACCGCGGACGGCCCGATCTGGGCGGTCAGCGTGACCTGGCTCAGCAGCAGGATCGCGCAGACACTGAAGAGGATCATGTCGAACATGCGCAGCGCGCGTGGCGCGGCTTCTTGAGTACTCATCGTCGACACCCTCAGACCATCACTGCATCGTGGAGGAACGACTCGATGCGCCCCTCGTGGTAGGCCCGCAGGGCCGGGGTCGGGTGCTCGAGGCGAGGTGTGATGTACCAGGCCAGCAAGCCCTTCTCTGTGTGCAGCCGGTTCTCGCTCTGGTCGTAGATGATCGACTGCGGGCTGTCCATGACCTCGTCGGTCGCTTCGACGCCGCGGGATGCGGGCAGGCAGTGCATGAACTTGGCATGGGCCGGTGCCCGGGCGAGCAGCTCGGCGTTCACCTGGTAGCGCGGCTTGAAGGCCTTCACGCGGTCGGGGATCTCATCCTCCTGGCCGAACCACCACCACAGGTCCGTGTAGATGAAGTCCGCGTTGACCACCGCGTCCTCGACGGCTTCGGTCTCGAAGTAGCGACCGCCGTACAGTTCCTCGTTCTTGGCGATCTCGTCGAGCACGGTCGGCCACTGGGCCTTGATCCCGTATTGCTCGGGCCGCGCGTGGATGAACGTGCCGCCGAGCATCGTCACGATCTGCGCGGTGGAGGTGCACACGTTGGTGGCGTCGCCGACGAACACAACAGTCACGTCGGAGAAGGGCTTGTCGGTGTGCTCGGTCATGGTGAAGACGTCGCACACGGCCTGGGTGGGGTGGTTGTAGTCGGTCAGCCCGTTGATGACGGGGACCTCAGCGTGTTCGGCGAAGTCGGTGACCGTCGCATGCTTGAAGGCGCGGATCTCGACCGCGTCGACCATGCGGGACAGGACCTGGGCGGTGTCCTTGATGTTCTCCTTGGCCCCGAGGTGGATCTCACCGGGCTTGAGATACAAGGCGTGGCCGCCGAGTTTGGTCATCGCGACCTCGAAGGACACGCGGGTCCGGGTGGAGGCCTCCTCGAAGATCATGCCCAGGGAGGCACCTTCGAGCAGTCGGGGGCAGGCGTTCTGCTTGTCCGCCTGCTTCAGGAGGCGGATGAGGTCCATCTGGGCGCGGATCGTGTCCGGGCCGAGGTCCTGGGTATCGATGAAATTGCGAGCGGATCGCATCTGCGGTGACAACCTTTCTGTGGAGAGGTCGTCGAGAGGGGCGGACTTCGCGGGTGGGCGAGCCACCCCGGTCGGCGGTTCCTTCTGTGGGGAACACCTCCACTGTACTCGGCACTTGAGCGACTGCTCAACTAGGGGCCCGATCGGCGTTTGCCGGGAATCGCCGGTGGCCGTCGAACTACCGTGATCGGCAGGAGGTGGGTGATGACCCAGGTCGGCGCGCCGGACGGCCGTCGATCAAGCACGCCTGCTGCCCCTGTGATGATCGACATCGAGGCGCTCCCCGATCCCTACGTGCTCTACGAGAGCGTTCGGGACGAGTCCGGCCGGATCGTCGATTTCCGCTTCGCTGCAGTGAATGCCGCGGCCGTTGCCGACTTCGGCCTCGCCCGGGAACAGTTGCTCTCCTCGACCCTGCTGAACCTGCACCCGCTCACGGGCGATGGGATCCTGTTCGACGATTTCGTACACGCCGTCGATAGCGGTGAGCCACTGATCCTCGAAGACTTCGAGAACCCCTCAACCCCTCCCAAGGGGGACCGCCGGTTCTACGACATCAGCGCGAACCGGGTGGGTGATGGACTCGGTGTGTCCTGGTGGGACGTCACACAGCGTTACCGCAGCGACCGGGCCGTGGCCAAGGCGGAGATGCGCTGGCGCAGCACGCTGGAGTCGCTGCTCGACCCTCTGCAGGTGCTCAGCCCGGTGCGCGACGAGACCGGTGATGTGGTCGATTTCGAGTACGTCCAGGTCAACCAGGCCGCCTGTGACTTCCTGCGCAAGAGTCGCGACGAGGTCATCGGCAGCCGTGTTCGCAGTGTGTGGCCGGGCGAGGCCGCGGAGTTGGTGTTCGGCTGGGCCCGTCACATCCTGCTGACCGGCCAGCCGTTGTCCGTGGACGAGCAGGAGGTCATGCTGCCCGGCGGCGTTGTCCGTCTCTTCGACGTGCGCGGGGTGCGGGCCGACCAGCTGGTGAGTTTCACCCACCGCGACGTCACCGACCGGGCGGCACAGGCCCGGGAGATCGCCGAATCGCGCGAGCACTTCCGGCTGCTCGCGGAGAACGCCTCGGAGATGGTGTTCCAGACCGGCGCCGACCACTTGCTCTCCTGGGTCAGCCCGTCGGTGACCCGGGTTCTGGGGTGGCAGCCGGAGCAGTTGCTGGGGCATGGCCTGCCGGAGTTCATCCACCCCGACGACCTTGCCAATGTCATGGGTACGCAGCAGGAGCTCATCAACTCCGGGGAGTTGTCCGGACGGGTCGAGTACCGCCTCGCGACCGTGGACGGCCGGTGGCGCTGGATGAGTGTGCTCGGTCAGGCACTGCTCGACGATGAAGGGAACCTCATCGGCGGTGTGGACGCCGTGCGCGACATCCAAGCGGAGAAGGACGCCGCGCAGGCGCTCGCCGAGTCTGAGGAACGCTTCCGCCGATCGATGATGGACGCTGCGATCGGCATGGCTATGGTCTCGCCGCTGGGTCAGTTCATGCGTGTGAATCCAGCGCTGTGCGGACTGCTCGGCCGCGACGAAGTCACCTTGATGAGCAGTACCTGGCAGGACATCACCCACCCCGACGACCTCGACGCCGACCTCGATCTGGTGGGCGAGGTTCTCTCCGGGCAGCGCGACACGTACCGCATGCAGAAGCGCTACCTGCGCCCCGACGGCGAGGTGGTCTGGACAGACCTCACGGTGTCGAGTGTGCGCGACGACGAAGGACAGGTCCGGTACTTCATGTCCCAGGTCATCGACATCACCGACAGTGTGCACGCGCGGGAGGCGCTGGCCCGCAGCGAGGAGCACTACCGTCTGCTCGCCGAGAACTCCTCCGATGTGGTGTTCCGGGCATCCGCGGACGGCTACCTGGAGTGGATCTCACCGTCGGTCCACGACGTTCTGGGCTGGGACCCGGAGAAGGTGATGGGCCGGTCCATTCTGGAGTTCGTCAGCCCCGAGGACGTCCCACAGGACCTGCGACTCGGCGTGTACAACCGTGACGACGTCGACTTCCAGGGCCGGGTACGGGCCGCAGACGGATCCGCCCGATGGATGGACATCGAGTCGCGGCCGCTGATCGACTCCGACGGCGAGTTGCTGGGTCGCGCGGGAAGGCTGCGCGACATCCAGGAGCAGCATGAGGCGCAGGATGCCCTGCGGCGAAGTGAGCAGCGCTTCCGGACGGCGATGGAATCGGCCCCCACCGGTATGGCGGTGATCGGCCTCAACCGGGAGTTCGTCGAGGTCAATCCAGCTCTGTGTGCCCTCCTGGGCAGGAGTGAGGACTGGCTGCTGGGTCACGGGATGCACGACGTTCTCGATCCGGTCGACGACGACCTCGATCGTCGTCTGCGCGCGCAGGTCCTCGCCGGCCTGACGCCCTCGCTCACCCGCGACCACCAGATGATCCGGTCCGACGGCGAGCGGGTTCTGGTCGAGCAGTCGATCGGACTGCTCCACGACGAGCGGGGACAGGCCAGTGCCTATGTGTCGCAGTTCGCGGATGTCACTGAGGCCCGGGAGGCCCGGGAGCAGTTGCGCTTCCTGGCCACACACGACTCCCTGACCGAGTTGCTGAACCGCCGTGAACTCGTCACGAGGATCGCGGGGGTGCTCGGACAGACGCCGAGGACCGGGGTGAACGTGGGCGTGTTGTTCATCGACCTCGACAACCTGAAGGCGATCAACGACAGCAACGGTCACGCGGTGGGGGATCAGGTCATCGTGACGGTGGCGCGCCGGATCCGCGGGCAGATCCGGACCAACGATGTGCTCGCCCGCTTCGGCGGCGATGAGTTCGTCCTCGTTCTGCCGGCGATCCATTCCGTCGACGACGCCGAGCGGATCGCCCAGAACCTGCACTCTGCAGTGGAAGTCCCGATCACGGCCGATGATCGGCAGATCGCAGTGACTTTTAGCATCGGCGTGGCGGTCGTACGCCCGGGGGAGGACCCGGACGTCGCCATGCGACAGGCGGATGCGGCGCTGTATCGGGCCAAGCGCGAGGGCCGGGCGCGCACGGTGGTCTACGATCCGCGGATCGACGGTGCGTGACTGGGCGGCACACTCGGCGGACTCGGGTTAGGCTTCCTGACATGCGCAAGGTGCTTCGCCTATTGCTCCCCATCGCCGTGGCCACCGGTGTCCTCGCGGCGCCCGCTGCGGCGCACGCCGACACCATCTGGCTGTGCCGGCCCGGAGCCACCCCCAATCCCTGCAAAGGGTCTTTGAAGACGACCATCAGGTACGAGAAGAAGTCCCCCCGGGTGGTCACGCCCCAGGCGGCGAAGAAGCCGGGGATCGACTGCTTCTACGTCTACCCGACGGTCAGTGAGCAGAACACGGTCACCTCCAACCGGTCGAAGGATCCACAGGAGATCACGATCGCCAAGTACCAGGCGGCTCGGTTTAGCGAGGTGTGCAACGTGTACGCCCCCATGTACCGGCAGATCACTCTCAAGGCGATCCTGGGGACGGCCACCCCCACGCCGGAGGACCGGGAACTCGGCTTCACCGACGTCAAGGCCGCCTTCGAGGAGTACCGCGCCGCCAACCCCGGTCGCGGATACGTCCTGATCGGCCACTCGCAGGGCAGCGGGGTCCTGAAGCGTCTGATCCGCGAGGTGATCGAGCCCGACCCCGCGTTGCGTGCGGACATGGTCTCGGCGCTGCTGCTCGGCAGTTCGGTGGCGGTGCCGGTGGGGAAGACAGTGGGTGGGGACTTCCAGAACATCCCGGTGTGCACCCGGCCCAAGCAGGTCAACTGCGTGATCTCGTACGCCACGTTCAACCAGAAGCCGCCGGAGAACTCTTTCGGCAGGGTGCGCACGGATGGCACGACGCTCGATCCGAACGTCAAGTACGAGGCGGTGTGCGCCAACCCGGCCGCGCTGAAGGGCGGCTGGTCGCGCATCGACACGATCCTTCGCACGGAGCCGATCCCGGGCCTGCTCGGGATCAACGCGGGCATCACCTACGGCGGGAAGCCCCCGACAGCCAAGACCCCCTGGTTGACCCCCAAGGACCGGTACAAGGCGAAGTGTGTGCGCTCCAACGGTGCCCACGTGCTGATGGTCAAGGGCATCGGGAAGGCGAAGAAGCTCACCCCCGCGCCGACGCCGGGATGGGGTCTACACCTGTACGACGTGAACCTTCCGCTCGGTGACCTGGTCGACGTCGTGCGCAGTCAGGGCAAGGCGTTCAACGCCCGATGAGTCAGGTCCGCGCTTTGGAGAAGTCCGAGCTCGGAACCCTTCTCGACTGGGCGGCGCAGGAGGGTTGGAACCCCGGAGACGAACGCGACGTCTTCTGGCAGACCGACCCGCAGGCGTACCTGGGCGTGCACCGTGATGGCGAGTTGATCGCCGGCCTCGCGATCGTCGATTACGGCGGACGGCTGGGAAACATGGGGCTGTTCATCGTGCGTCCGGATTTCCGGGGGCAGGGCCTGGGCCGCCAACTGTGGTACCAGGGCCGCGACCGCCTCCTCGAACGGCTCGATCCGGGTGCGCCGATCGCCATCGACGCGGTGAAGGCCATGGAGGACTTCTACGCCGCGAGTGGCTTCATCGCCACTCATGACCAGCACCGCATGCGTGTCGTGAGTGGCCACGAGCAGGTTCCCGCGTCCGTGCGCCGGATCTCGGCGCCTGTGGGCAGCGTGCCCGACATGGACACTGGATGCTTCGGTGCGCCGCGGCCGACGTTCCTCGCCGGGTGGCTCGCGCAGTCCGACCATGTCGCTTTCGCCCACGTGGACGACAAGCTGCGCGGGTACGGCGTCCTCCGGCCCTGCCGCACCGGCTTCAAGGTCGGCCCGCTGTTCGCCGATTCCGCCGATGTCGCCGACGGCCTGCTACGGGCCATGGCCGCCGAAGTGCCCACGGGCTCGGAGATCTTCGTCGACGTGCCCGAGGTCAACTCGGCCGGTATGGAGTGGATCGCCGAACGCGGTGGGGAAGAGGTCTTCACCTGCGCCCGCATGTACTACGGCACGCCGCCGGCCAGTGATTGGACGGCGGTCTTCGGGGTGACGACGCTCGAACTGGGCTGATCGCGGCTGCCCAGCCGCCAGGACCCTGGATCTGTGACCGCCGTCACGCCTTTTGCGTGGTCGACGTCACGCGTAGCAGGGGTATCAGCCGGGGATCACATGGGTGACCAGATTTCCTCCCAAACAGGAGACCTCGAACCCATGAACGCCAAGACCCTCGTCGCCGCAGCGGTCGCCGCCCCCATCCTGATGACGGGCTTCGCCGCCGCGCCGGCGTCCGCGACCACCCCCGTGGCCTCGACGGCATCCATCGCCTCGGTGAAGGCCACCAAGAGCCCGGCCAAGAAGCGCAAGGCCGCCAAGAAGCGTGCCAGTCGCGCCGCCGGCGTCTCCATGCGCACCCGGGGTACCCGGTTCAGCCCGACCACCGCGGCCAACCGCCTCGAGCGGTGGGCCAAGCGCGGGACCCGCGGGTACCACAACCAGTGCCTGCGTCTGGCCGACAACGCCTACCAGCCCAAGGGCAACCGCACGAGCACGGCGTTGAGCCAGTGGTACCGCGCCAAGCGCAAGGGGTACGCCCACCCGGGCAACCGCCGTCCTCCTATGGGGGCGCAGATGTTCTGGCGGACCTCCAACCCGGCCGGTCACATCGCCACCTACGTGGGCAACGGCAAGGCCGTGACCAACATGCCCGGTGGTGCTGTGAAGAAGATCAACTGGAAGAAGATGAACTCCTGGGGTAAGTACCTGGGATGGGCCGAGCCGTACTACGGCTGAGCCAACAACGACCTGCGAAGCGGGGAGTCGGTGACCACCGGCTCCCCGCTTCTGCGTACCCGGGACCTGCTGGCGGCGTGTCCTGGGTCACGCGAATCCGGTGACTCACTTCACCTATACGGGTGAGGGGTACAGGGCATCACGAGGGTGTACCGCATACCTCGATCTTTGGAGATACATCGTGAAGCGCACCGTGTCGCTGGTCGCCGGCGTCGTGGCTGTGCCCCTGTTCGCCAGCTCTGTCGCCGCCCTGACCCCCGAGACCGCCCCGGCCGCCACCAACGCGGCCACTGCGTTGGCCGTCTCCGCCCCCACGATCCAGATCGCCGGGGACACCGACTTCGCGTCGGCGGCCTCATGGGCGAAGAAGGACGAGATCCGCGAAGCCAAACGGGCGGCCCGCGCCGCCGGCCTGCGCACCTTCGGGACCGCCCACACCGCCAAGGAAGCCGTCGCGCGGCTGAAGGCCTGGGCGAACCAGGGGATGGGCGGATACCCCGACCAGTGCCTGCGCTTGGCCGATGACGCCTACGGCGCGTCTGCCCGCACCACGACCGCCCTGGCCCAATGGGGCCGTGCGAAGTCCGCAGGTGTGGCGCACCCGGGGAGCAAGGACATCCCCGTGGGCGCTCACATGTTCTGGCAGACCTCCCACCCGGCCGGGCATATCGCCACCTACGTCGGTGACGGCAAGGTTGTGACCAACATGCCCGGCGGCAGCGTCGAGATCGTCGACTGGCACGAACTCAACGAGTGGGGTCCCTACCTCGGTTGGGCCAATCCGTACTACCGCTGAGAAATCCGACAAGATGTTGCGGTGACCGCATCCGTAGTGCGCCGGTGGTTACCCGGCCTCGGTGACGAGTTGCGGCCGTTCTCCCGCAACAACCTCATCGCGGGCTTGACGGTCACCGCCTACCTGGTGCCACAGGTCATGGCCTACGCCATCATCGCCGGGCTGTCCCCAGTCACCGGTCTGTGGGCGGCGCTGGTCGCCATCCCGCTGTACGCCATACTCGGTACCTCGCGCTGGCTCAGCTTCGGCCCCGAATCGAGTGTGGCGGTGATGGCGGCCGCCGTCATCGTGCCATTGGTCGCCGCCGGCGGCACCACCTCCGCCAACGCCGCGGCAGCACTGGCGCTCGCGGTGGGGGCCGTCGGGCTGGTGGCCAGCCTGTTGCGTCTGTCCTTCGTCGCGGATCTGCTGTCCCGCCCCATCCTGGTCGGCTACATGGCAGGCATCGCGGTGCTCATGATCGACAGCCAGATCGACCGCGTACTCGGTGCCTTCACCCCGGACTCGGACACGGTCTTCGAGCACGTGTGGTTGCTGGTCTCATCGCATCCGCAATGGCCCGCGATCGTGACTGCCGCAGTCGTCCTGGTTGCGCTGTTCCTGATCAGCCGCACACGGATCAAGGCCTTCGGTCCCTTGCTCGCCTTGATCCTCGGAGTCGCGGTCGCAGCCCTGCTGAATGCGATCAACCAGCCTGTGTTGCTCCTCGGTGACATCCCGGCGGGTCTGCCCACCCCCGCGCTCCCCAGCGTGCCGGCCGAAGCCGTCCCGGAGTTGCTCCTCGGGGCACTGGGCGTGCTTCTGGTGGCGTTTGCGGACGCCACCTTGACCGGTCGCTCCTTCCACCGGGCCGGGGATCCGCCTCTGCTGCCGAACACCGAGTTGCGGGCGCTGGCGCTGGTCAACGTGGCTGCCGGCTTCTTCCGCGGGATGCCCGTGTCCACCAGTGGGAGCCGTTCCGCGGTCGCACGCGCGGCGGGAGCCACATCGCAGGGCTTCTCGATCGCCGCCGCATTGTTCCTCGCGGTGGTACTGCTCGTCGCCGGCCCGGTGTTGGAGGTCGTGCCACAGGCCGCGCTGGGGGCATTGGTGATCTATGCGGCGCTGCTACTGATCGACGTGGATGGGTTCCGGCGGCTCTGGCGCTTCCGGCGCTCCGAATTCTGGCTGGCGATCGTCACCACGGCCGGCGTCCTGGTGTTCGGTGTGCTCTACGGCGTGCTGGTGGCCGTCGGACTGTCGGTGTTGCTGCTGCTGGTCGAGGTCGCCCGGCCGCACTCCGCTGTACTGGGCTTCGTGCCGGACCTTGCGGGCATGCACGACATCACCGACTTCCCCGACGCGCAGGAGGAACCCGGTCTGCTCATCTTCCGGTATGACTCCCCGCTGTTCTTCGCCAACGCTGACAACTTCCTCAACAAGGCCCGGCAGGCGATGCAGGAGAGGATGCCGGGCCTGGAATGGTTCGCGCTGCAGTGCGAGGCGATCATCGAGATCGACTCGACCGGTGTGGATGCCGTGCAGGCACTCGCCGACGAAGTGCATGCAGCGGGTATCCGCTTCACCCTGGTCCGTGCCAAGAGCGAACTGGTCGAGTCCCTGGCGAAGACCCCGTTGGTGGGTCAGATAGGTGAGGACTACATCTTCCCGACACTGCCCACTCTCGTGGGTGCCTATCGGGTCCGCCACGGGTCCGACGGCGAAGGCTCAGCCGGCTGACAGGTCGTACAGGGTGACGCCATCGACTGTCACCGCCTCGAAGTTCTGTTGCACCCACTCGCTGATCTGAGAACTCGTGTCCCCGCCCGGAGCCATCCCACCGGGTCCACCGGAGTTTCCGGCGATGAACCAGTGGATCTGTCCGTCGGTCACGTACTGCTGGAACTGCTCCAAGGAGGGCGAGGGGTCGCTGCCGTTGAACCCGCCGATGGCCATCACCGGGGCTCCCGTGGCCAACTGATAGCCCGCAGCGGTCTGGCTGCCGATTCCTGCTGCGATCCAGGTGTACGCAGCGGCGTCCCGGGTGAGTGTCGCCGCGAGTTCGCTGCTCACGTCCGGTGAGTCGAGCAGACCGCCGCCCGCACCGCCGCCGGCCCCGCCCATGGGCATGCGGCCGCTCGCGGCGCCGAGGCTCGGGCCCGCGGTGGGCAGGGAACCGCTCGTGACCCGGGATGCGGTCTGCAGGCTGAAAGCGGCCGGGCCGACCAGCGTGGCGGCGATGAGCAGACCAGCCAGTCCGGCACGAACTCTGGCTCGGTTCAGGTCCCCGAGGCCGAGGACGACACTGGCCGGCACCGCGATGCCCAGCACCAGCCACGCGAGCAGGTCGTAATCGGCGCGCAGAAGCAGGGTGGCGCCGTAGACCGCTGACCCACCGAGCAGGACCGCAAGCCCGACGTACGCGCGGCGTCGCCACAAGACTGTGACGGCCATGGCGACCAGAGCCGCGATCGCCGGTGCCAGTGCCACGGCGTAGTACTCGTGGATGATGCCCTGACTGAAGCTGAAGACGGCCCAGGTGACGAGGAGCCAGCCGCCCCACAGCAGCACGGACACCCTGTGCATGCGACCCCGGCTGAAAGCCCAGACGATGACGATGGCCGCGAACGCCGCCGGCAGCAGCCACGCGATCTGACCGGCCCAATCGGAGTCGAACATCCGGTGCCAACTCGGCGTTCCCCAGCCACCGCCACCCGGGCCGCCGCCGACGCTGCCGGCTTCGTCACCTGTGATCCGGCCGATGCCGTTGTAGCCCAGGATCAGCTCGAGAGCGGAGTTGGCCTGGGAACCACCGATGTAGGGGCGCGCTGACTCTGGTACCACCTCGACCACGGCCACCCACCATCCGCCTGCGACCACCATCGCGGCCGCTGCCGACAGCAGCATCGCGATCCGCTGGCGTGAATACACCAGCACTGCGACCACGAAGCCCGGGAGCACGAGGAAGGCCTGCAGGCTCTTGGTGAGGAATGCGAATCCCACAGCCACCGCTGCGAGCACGATCCAGCGCAGTCGTTCGTGCTCCAGAGCCCGTGCGACCGCGTACGTCGCCACAACCAGCAGCAGCACAAGCAGGGCGTCGGGATTGTTGAAACGGAACATCAGCGTGGCCACAGGGGTCGTGGCCAGGATCGCCCCGGCCAGCAGGCCGGCCGGCTTGCCGAAGTAGCGCGAGACGAACAGATACAGGATGAAGACCGAGGCCACACCCATCAGGGCCTGGGGCACAAGCAGGCTCCAGGACGACAGGCCGAAGGCTTTCACCGACAGGGCCATGATCCAGATGGCGGCCGGCGGCTTGTCGACGGTGATCGAGTTCGCGGCGTCGCTGGATCCGTAGAAGAAGGCCTCCCAGTTCTGCGCGCCCGCTTGGGCGGCTGCGGAATAGAAGCTGTTCGCCCAGCCCGACAGACCCCAGAGGTAGAGCACGGCGGTGCCCGCCAGAAGGGCCCACAGGGCAGGCCGGGTCCACGAGGTCGGGCCCTGCGGCGGCGCATCCGTCGTGGTGGACGCGGTGAGCGTGGTCGTCATCGGGAACCTCCGAAGATCCAGGAGCGGAACAGCACGAAGCGGACAAGGGTGGCGAACAGGTTGGCCGCGGTCAGGGCCGCCAGTTCGACAGCGCGTGAGGTGCCTGACGGCAGGAGGGCAGCAGTGGCAGTCGTGATGACCAGTGCCACCGCGAGCACTGCGTACCCCTTGGCCTGATGCACCAGCCAGCCGTCCCGCCCCGAGATGCCGAAGGTGAAACTGCGGTTCACCGCGGTATTCGCAGCGGTGGCCAGTAGGAGGGCCACCACGTTCGCAGCCACCGGATCCAGGACCGTCCGGGCGATCAGGTACAGGCCGGCGAACAGGGCCGTCGACCCGATGCCCACGGCGATGAACCGCAGGACCTGACCGGGGCCGCGGTTGTGCGGAACCTCGCTCATGCGGATCCTGCCGCTGGCGATGTCGCGGCTCAACCGTGCGATGCCCTTGATGTCGGCGATCGCGGTCGCCATGATGTCCACCCGTGAGTCCGGATCGTCGACCCAATCCACCGGCACCTCGTGAATCCGCAGCCCGCTGCGTTCGGCCACCACCAGCAGTTCCGTGTCGAAGAACCATTCCTGGTCCTTCACGTGGTCCAGGAGTGCGGGCAGGCGATCCGCGCGAACAGCTTTGAAACCGCATTGGGCATCGGAGAATCGGGACCGGAGTGTCAGGCGCAGCAGCCTGTTGTACGTGCGGGATATGAACTCCCGCTTCGGCCCGCGGGTGACCCGGGAGGCGCTGCTCAGGCGGGTGCCGATGGCGACGTCGGAATGGCCCGACAGCAGGGGCGCCACGAGGACCGGCAGGGCCGCGAGGTCGGTCGAAAGGTCCACGTCCATGTACGCCACGACGCGGGCACGGGCGGTGCCCCAGGCCGTACGCAGAGCGCGGCCGCGGCCCTTCTCCTCCAGCCGCAGGTAGTTCACGCCGGGTAGTTGCTCCACGAGCGTCATGGACACGGCCTGGGTGGCGTCGGTGCTGGCGTTGTCCGCGATGACGATGCGGTGCGTCCAGGGCTGGCCCTCAAGGTAGTCGTGCAGCGCCAGGATGCTGGGCCGCAAGGCACGTTCCTCGTTGTGGACCGGAACGACGATCTCCACGTCCACCACCGGGGTGAGGGTCTCGTCGGGACGTGTCTGTAGGGATGTCATCACGACTACTCCGCGTCCGACGTGCCGGCGGCCGTGCGCAGGGCCTGTGCCTGATCTTCGGTGAGTTCGCCGTTCTGGACCGCGATCTGCAGGAACTGGTCGAGGCCACCGGGCAGTCTGTCGACGAACTCATCGAGCAGTTCCTGGTTCACGCTGCCGTCACTGCTGAACAGCATGGTGGCCAGGTCCTGATCCAACTGGCTTTGCGATTGCCCGGTGGTGTTCGGCTGCCCGAACTGTTGGCCCGGGCGCCCCTGGCCGGGACCCATCTGGCTCATCCCGGGGCCCATCTGCCCCGGGCCACCGGCGGCGGCGTCGGCGTTGCTCAGGCCCCACGCACCGGCGGCGACGGCCAGCAGTGAGACGGCCACCGTTGTGGCGCCGAGGAGACGGGAGCGGCGACGTTCGCCGGTGTACAGCGTATGCCAGTCGGTCGTGGGAGGGGTGTGGGTGTCCATGGCCTGACCGTCGCGCCCCTGCCTATGAGCAGGCTTCGGCCGCGGTAAGAGCCCGGTGTGAACCAGCGCACCCCCGTGTGCGGGGCCTCACGGGTGGAATGTCCGTTTCAGGCGCTTCGCCCGTGTTGGAGTGACCGGCGGGTGGGGATCACAGGGGTGCCGGACATCCCCTCACCGGCGGAAGGACCCCTCATGAAGACCGCCATCATCACCCTCGCACTCACCGCCGCCGCGACCGGCGGGCTGGCCGCACCTGCCGCTGCGGCACCGGTCCAGGAGCGTTTCGATTTCATCGGGACGACCGTGGACTTCCCGAAGGCGGCCGAGGCCGAACTCATGACCGTGCCCACGAGTGGCTACAAGATCTCCGCGCGCTTCGGGCAGTCCGGCCCGATGTGGAGTTCGGGTCGGCACACCGGGTTGGACTTCGCCGCCCCCGAGGGCCGAGCCATCCGGGCCGCCGATGCCGGCAAGGTCGTCGAGGCCGGTCCGGCAGGTGCCTACGGGAACTTCATCGAGATCGCGCACGGCAACGGCACCCGGACCCGGTACGCCCACCTGTCGAAGATCGACGTGAAGGTCGGGCAGAAGGTCGCCAGAGGTGAGCGCATCGGCGCCCTGGGCAACACGGGTAACTCCAGTGGTCCGCACCTGCACTTCGAGGTTCTGATCAAGGGCGAGCCGACCGACCCCGAGAAGCACCTCGATCTCTAGGACCGCCAGCCGTTCTGAGGGGGACGGCTCGGCGTTGGATGACCCCGGTTCACGATGGTGGCCGGGGTCATCGCTTGTGCAGGCGATCGGGTTAGCTTCACGTTCAGCGGTGAGTCCCGCGTTCAGCGGTTAGCTTCACGTTCAGCGGTTAGTCTCTGACGCTCGTGAACCTCTAACCGGAGGGCTGAACCTCTAACCGGAGCCCCGCGGGTCCCTGGGCACCGACCCGTCATCCGACCGGCAGCGACAACTCCGCCCGCACCAGGTTGTGGTCCGAACCCCGATAGCGGTTGTTGAACCGACCGTTGGCTCGCAGCTTGAGGAAGACCTCGTACGAACGTGGCCTGACGCCGCCGGAGGCCAGGATGTAGTCGATGCGACTGGCCCACCCCGAGTAGCGGAACGGTGCGGGTGGGAAGCCCTTCCAGTGCCTGGTGGCGGGGGTGTAGTTCGCCGTCGGGTAGTGCGCGTTGGTGCGTTGGTCAGCGTCGAAGGCGTCGACGAATCCGCCGTCGTACAGGATCTGCTGCGCGCCCTGCGGTTGTCGTGAGGCGTATGAGTTCAGGTCGCCCATCACGATGACCGGGGTGCCCGCCAGGCCCCGGCGGGCATTGAGTTGCCGGGTGAAGGCGACCACGCCGGCGGCGGTGCGCTTGCGTACCCACTCGCCCTGGGTGGTCTTCTCGTTGGGCAGGTGCAGTGAGACGGCCAGGAACACCGCGCCGCTGGCGATGTCCTGCAGGTAGGCCCAACTGAGGTTCCGGTCCTGGATGCCGCCCCACTGTGCCCCGCTGAGCCGGCGCTGCGACTCCATCCCCGTGGGCCGGTGCTGTGTGCGGTACAGCCGCACACGATCCGGGTCGAAGTACAGGTGGGCCCCTCGCGTGCACCCGGACGAACAACCGTCGCGCGTGCTCGTGGGCCGATAGCCGCGTCCGGACAGGACCCGGGTGAGGTCGGCCCACTGGGTGGTGCCCCGCCAGGGCAGTGTGGGAGCCTCCTGCACCGCCAGCACCGCCGGATCGGCGGCCGCCACTGTCCGGGCGATCGCCTTCCGCCGCGTGGCCCAGGTGAACCGGCCTCCCATGCAGGACACCTTGCAGACGTTGTAGGTGGCGACACTCAACGATGCGCGGGGCGGATCCACAGGCTCGGCATGAACCGGTGGCGCGACCAGCGCTCCGGCCGCCACTGTCGTGACGGCGGCGATCAGCAGCGTGCGGCGTGCCATTCCCCTCCATCGGTGTCGTGGAATCCAGCCTTGAGTCCACACCGTAGTGTGGTCCGGATGCCGGTTCATCCCACCCGTCGCCTGGCGGCCCTCACCGCGATGCGCTGGTTCCCGGTCGGGCTGGTCGTACCTGTGCTGGTGCTCATGCTCGGGGCGCGCGGACTGCCGCTCAACCAGGTGGGCCAAGTGATGGCCGTATACGGGGTCGTGACACTGACGCTGGAACTGCCTACCGGGGGGATGGCGGACACGTGGGGCCGGCGGCCGGTGGTGGTCGCCGCGGCGCTGCTGAACGCAGTGGGTCTGGTCATTCTCGCCTTCGTCAGCCAGCTGCCGCTGATCATGCTGGGGGCCGCTACGCTCGGCGCCGCGCGGGCCTTGTCGTCGGGCCCGGTGGAGTCGTGGTTCGTAGATGTCATGCACGAGGCGGGGCTGTTCGATGTGGAGTCGGGACTCGCGAAGGGTCAGATTGCCGAATCGCTGGCACTCGGGGCGGGCTCGGTGATCGGTGGGCTGCTGCCCGGGCTTTTCACGCAATTGGCCGCCACGGGCGGGGGATTCATCGCGCTGTCCGTCCCCTTCGCCGCCGCAGCGGTGATGATGGTGGTCTTCGCGATCACTGCGGCGGCTCTGCTGTCGGGGGAGTCGCGGCGAGAGCCCGGATCCGTTGCGGGGACCGTGCTCGATGCCGCCCGTCGCAGTGTCCGACATGCGCCCGTGCGCCGGGTCATAGTGGTGGCGCTGTGTTTAGGGGTCATGCTCAGCGGCATCGAATTGCTGGCTCCGAACACCTTCGCGCAACTGCTCGGAGGAACGACGCAGGCATCCCGGCTGTTCGGCGTCCTCACCGCTGTGGCCTTCGTGACCGCCGCGGCCGGGGCGGCCGTCAGCACCCGGATACCGGGCCGCCGGCAATGGGTCGCGATCGGCTCCTACCTCGCCGCCGCGGCCGTCGTGATGATGGTCGCCGTGCCGGCGGTCGGGGTGGCCGCAGTGAGTTACCTGATCTTCTACATGACGATCGGGCTGCAGGGTCCGGTGATGGCGGGGCTGCTCCACGAGCGCGTGGATGCCCGTGTGCGCAGCACAATGATGTCGGTGGAGAGCCTCGCTCTGCAGGGCGGCGGGGTCCTCGCCAGCCTCGCGGTGGGCGCGCTCGCGGCGGGGCCGGGGCTGGCGGCCGGACTCGGCTTCGTGGCCGTGGCAGCGGTCGCTGCGGCGGGCGTGCTGCTGGCCGATCTTCGTCACGATCCGCGCACAGCTCCTGACGCCATGTGACCAATGTCACCCGCATTCCGGAACAACAGGACGCGAAATGTGGGTCACTAGGGATCATGTACCGCCTTTTGTGCGGGGGAATCGTGATCTTCTCGGTCGTCGCAGGATCGCCCGCGATCGCCGATACCGATCTTGGAGTGGGGACCGAGGTCGGAGTCTCGTGGACGCCCGACCGCGCCTTGCGCGTGTCCCGCAGTGAGCCGACCCTGCGTCCTGTGGGCGTGACCCGCTCCCCGGCGAAAGCCGTCAACTATCTGCTCGAACTCGCCGACGCGCGGGTGGGTGGCTACTGGGGGCAGTGCCTCAAGCTCGCCGACGACGCGTACATGCCGAAGGGCCCGCGCGTGGGCACGGCGTTCGACCAGTGGTACCGGGCCAAGGACGCCGGCGTCGCACACCCGAAGGATCGCAATCCGCCGGTGGGCGCTCAGATGTTCTGGGACCCGGGTCACTCCGCCGGTCACATCGCGACCTACGTCGGTGATGACAAGGCCGTCACCAACATGCCGGATGGCACTGTGAAGGCCATCAAGTGGCGGGCCATGAACGACTGGGGTCCCTACCTGGGCTGGGCACCTCCCTTCTACAAGTGACATCCACAGATCCACGACGGCCACTACCGCTGGGTGTGCTGGCCACGTAGGACTGGATGTATGCCGCTGAGCGCTCTGGTCGATGACACGCTGGTCTGCGCCCCCCTGGTGCCCGATGACCAGTGGGTGAGCATGCGGGACCGGACCATCCGGCTACAGCCCTGCGGACACCCCGGCTTCCCACGGGTATCACCAGCGGGCACACGGCACTTCGTGCATGTCCGAGACAGTGGGTGCACCCATCAGGAGTCCGCCGAGCACCTGCATCTGAAGGCTCTGATTGCGTCCGCGGTCTCAGCCACGGGCTGGAACGCCGCCACGGAGGTGGCTGGTGAGGGCTACATCGCAGACGTCTTGGCCGAAGGTCCGGGTGGTCCGGTCGCCCTTGAGGTCCAGCGGTCGTCGCAGGTGTTGCGGGAGTACGAAC
>WBZM01001973.1_pt1 | contig 18540 bp, 20 predicted proteins | sample 5204271 | NCBI WGS metagenome assembly WBZM01 (sample SAMN12344346, study PRJNA552823) | activated sludge metagenome | biome: Activated sludge suspended growth; feature: Nitrification reactor; material: Wastewater; isolation source: activated sludge from nitrification reactor of wastewater...
GGGGGTGGGATGTGGCTTCATGGTCATCCGATCGAAATGACGGACCGGGCGCCGTCGCGCCGCCCGATGATGTTCAGCAGGTTCGCCAGCGGGGCTTCCTCGCCAGGCGCCGCGCGCGCCTCGCCGCGGAAGCGCACGCCGCCAGGGCCGAGCGTGCCGTTGCCGCTGAGCTGCAGCGCGCCTTGCTGGGTCGAGAGGTTGAGTTGCGAGGCACCGTTGCCCGAAGGGTCGGCCGCGATGCTGAGCCGGTAGCTGCCGAGCGTGTCGAGCGTCGACACGCGCGAGGAGACGTCGAGCAGGTCGAGATCGGCGCGCCCGCCGAGCCGCCAGCGTCCTTGCACGCTCTCGACGCTCAGGCCGGGCGAGGCCAGGCGCAGGGTGCCGCCCATCTGCAGTGTGTTCCACGGCGTGCCCAGCCCGCCCAGCCAGGCGGTGGGCCACTGGCCGATCCAGCCGGTGCCGGGTGCGAGTGCGAGCGTCACGCGGCCGAAGCCGGGCTGCACCTGCAGCGCGGCGGTGCCGTTGATGCAGCAGTCCTGGCGTGCACGCAGCTCGAGGCCCAGGCCCTTGAGGCCGATGGTCCAGTCGAGCCGGCCGGGCAGGGCGCTCGCATCCCGGCTGCCCGGGCCGCCGGTCAGCACCACCACGGCGCTGCCCGACCACACCGTGCCGCGCGCATCGGCGAGCAGCAGGTGCTCGCCGGTGGCCGAGGCCACGGCGCCGGCCAGCCAGGCGGCCGGCGCGAAGGCGATCACGCCGCCCAGAACGCCCAGCACGGCACCGGCCACGCCCCAGCGCGCTGCGGCGCCGCGCGAGCGGTCCCAGGCGATCTCGGCGAAGGTCGATTCCCCCCAGCCGGTGGCCGAGGCGGTGTTGGCCCAGCGCGGGCCCTTGCGGCGGCGTCCGATCATGGCGCACCTCCGCTGGACAGCATCACCACCAGCGTGCCGCTGTAGCCTTGCGGGCCGCGCGTCAGCTGCGCTTCGGCGGGCCGCACACGCGCGGCGCTGCGCGCCTCCAGCAGCCAGCTGCGCAGCGCCTCGGGCGAGACGCCGGTCAGCGTCAGCGAGGCGCGGTCGCCCAGCACCGAGAGCCGTGCCTTGTCGCCGAGGCGGTCGGTGGCGGCCTTCAGCGCGGCGGCGGCCTGCGCCGTCGGCACGGCGGCGACGCCGCGCAGCGACTGGCTCTCGGCGGCGAGACGCTGCACCTGCTGCAGCTGCGCGTCGAGCGCGTCGAGCCGCGCCGGCGCCTCGCGCAGCGTGCGCAGCGCGGGGGCCACCAGCACCATCCAGGCCAGCCCGAGGCCGAGCACGGCCGCACCCGCGCCGGCGAACAGCCGCTCGCGCGGTGCGCGCGTGCGCCACCAGGCGCGCAGCTGATCGCGCGTCTGCACGAGCGCGGGCGGCAGCGTGAGCGAGCGCGCGTTCACGAGCGGCCTCCGCTGCGCCCGCGCGACAGCACGAGCTGCCCGCTGCCGTTCGATTCGACCTGCCAGCCGCCCGGCTGCAGCAGGCTTCGGAACTGCGCCACCTGCGGCTCGCTCCAGCCGGCGGCGGCCAGTGTGAGGCGGCCCGATTCGTAGCGCAGGGTGTCGATCGGCGGGCGGTCGGGCGGCCAGGCGGAAGCGGCCACCATCAGCATCGTTTCCAGATCGGTCTCGCCGGGCTTGCCGGCCAGCGTGCGCAGCGACTGCAGTTCGCGCTGCACCACGGCCGCGGCGTCGCGCTGGATGTCGAGGTCACTGGCGCGCGGGAAGGCGGTGCGCACGGCGGCCTGGATGGCCTTCTGGCGCGATTCGATGCTGCTGCGCTGGTGCCAGGCCCAGAGGTTCAGGCCCACCACCTGGGCGGCCACCAGAGCGGCCAGACCGAGGCGCACCGGCCTCCAGGCCGGGCTCGCGAACTTGCGCAGTCCATCGCGCAGCGCGCGCGCGCCGCGGGTGCGTTGGGCGAGCTCGAACTGGCGCAGGTCCCAGAGGCTGCGCGCCGCCTGCAGCGCACGCTCGGCGCGCGACATCACGTTGACCGGCATGCCGAGCCACTGCTCGGCGGCGCCCACGGCAGCCGGCGTGGCGCTCCAGCGTGTGCCGGCCGGCGCGGGCCGCGGGATCAGCGCGCGCGGCAAGCCGCCCTGCAGCGGCAGGCTGGCCACGCCGTCGGCGTGCGCCCAGTGCAGCAGCACCTCGGGCTCCGCGGCGCCGATCGCGCGCGTCTCGGCGAAGTGGCCGCTGGGCGGATCGTCGGGCCACGAGGCCGGCACGATGCGGTCGACGAACACATTGGCCTTCTCGAGCGCCGCGAGTTCGGCACCGATCCAGCGGCGGTCGACCGCCGCCACCCAGGTGGGCTGACCGGCGCTGGCGCCAGGGGCAACGGCCAGGTGCACGTCTTCGGCATCTTCCAGCAGCGCTTCCTCGAGCACGCCGGCCAGCGCGGCGCGCAGACGCGCGGCCGGTGCCTTGGGCAGCGTGATGCGGTGCCAGCTCACGGCGGTGTCGGGCAGCAGCGCCACCACGGTGGAAGCCTTGGGCAGCAGTGCGGCGCCGCACTCGCCATGGCCGGTGAGCGTGAGCCCGTCGCTGGTGGTGACGTAGTCGTACTCGGTGCCCAGGCCGGGGGCGGCGCTGCCCGGCACGGCATCGCCCCGCGCGTTCAGGCGCGGGCGCTCGGGAATCTGGACGACGAGGGTGGACATGGACGGGGTCTCACGAACTTGCCGGCATTGTAGGCAGCCCGCTTCTACAAACCTTCACAAATCAACGACTTAGCGCATCGAGTTGTCACGCTGCTGCCATTTCAGGAGCGCAGGCCTTCGACGGTCGAGACCTGCTCGCGCAGCAGCACCAGCACGTCCAGGCCGCGCCGCTCGATCAGCGAGCGCTGCTCCAGCACCCGGTCTTCCAGGCGCAGGCGCCCGCGCACCTCGAAGAAGCTCGACACGGTCGACACCTGCTGCCCGTTGAGAGGGCCGAGGCCGGGGATCTGGGCTTCCACCGCCTGCAGTGTCTTGAACGGATCGCGCTGGCGCAACTGAACCAGGCGCTCGGCCGTGGCCAGATCCAGGCCCTTGATCACGGCGGCGAGCACTTCGCGAGGTGCCGTGTTGGCGTTGACCGGCGTTCGCACGGGCAGCAGCGTGGCGTAGGGCTGCAGCGCGGCGATGGTGGTGGCGTCGAGCCCCAGCCAGGCGAGCTGCGCGAGCGTTCGCGGCCGCAGCATCGCGGCGTTGCCACCGGCCTGGGCGTCGCGCAGTCCCGCCGCGATGCGCGTCGCGAGATCGGTCGACATCCCGATGGTCTGGCAGAGGCGTTCCAGCGCCTCCAGGTCGGGCTGCGAGATCTTGCCGGTGGTGTCGAGCAGGTTGGCGAGGTTGAAGCGCGCCTGCGCATCGGTGATCGCTCCCGACAGGAAGGCTTCGGGCCCGTCGTTGTCGGCGTTGTTGTTCTTGTCCGCGGCGAGGAAGGTCGACAGTCGCGACTCCGCCAGCGGCGTGGCCCAGGGCTCGGTGAGCGCGGTGGGCCGGCCGGAGCGCGCGTCCTCGCGCAGGATCAGGCGCGCCCAGTCGAGCGCGCCCTGCAGGATCCAGCTCGACTGCAGCCGGGCGCGCTCGGCCGCCTCCACCTGCACGGCACGCCACTGCTGCCAGACCATCGCGGCAGCCAGCGTCACGACCAGCGTGACGATGATCAGCGCGGTGAGCAGCGCGGCGCCGCGCTGGCGGTGGGCCGGAGCGCGCGGCATCGTCACGGCCCCAGCATCACGTCGCGCGTCAGCGTGCCGGTCAGGCCGCTGCCCGGCGCGAAGCCGATCACCACCCGCACGCCGGAGGGCAGCGCAGCCCTCGGCGCGGCGCCGCTCGCCGCTCCCGCCGGCGGCGCCGCCACGTTGCCGGTCGACTGCGCGTTGGCCCAGGCGTTGCCCTGGAAGAAGTACACCTGCCATCGCGTCACGCCCTCGAGCGCGCGCAGCTGACCCGGCTCGCTGCCCAGCAGCTGCTGGCTCGCGATCCAGCTGTCCTGCAGCGCCGCGCTGGCCGTGACCGACGGACCGGCCCAGCGGCGCCAGGCGTTGTCGGTGGACTCCGACTTGAGCGACCACGCCACCACCTGCACGCCTTCGGGCGTGCCGCGCGTGAGGCGCAGCGTCGCACCGTCGAACACCAGCGGCGGCACCGCGCCGGTGTCCTGCACTGCGGCGAGATCGGTCTGCCACTGCGCGAGCACGGTGTTCAGGCGCAGCGTCTGCTCGAGCTGGCGCTGGCTGGCATCGCGCGTTCGCACGATGCCGTCGACGCCCCGCCAGGCCATCGCGGCCATGATGGAGAGCACGAGCAGTGCGACCAGCACCTCGACGAGCGTGAAGCCGCGCGGTGGGCAGCGAAGCGGTCGACGGCGCGGCATCAGTAGCGGCCGAGCACGGTCGAGAGCGTCAGCACCGGCTCGCCCGCTTCGTTGAAGAGCTGCGCGTCGATGCGCCGGAAGTTCGGGTTGGGCGTCGGCCGCACGCCCAGCTTGCCGCGGTAGGCGCGGCCGAGCTGCTCGCAGACGAACTCGCCGTCGCCGACGCTCGGAAACTGTTTCGACAGCTTCAGTCCAGTGAGCTGGTTGTCGGCGCACCACTGCGCGGCCGTCACGTCCGCCAGGCGCTGCGCGTTGTTGGTCAGCGCGCCGGCGGCCTTGATCCCCGCGCCCAGCGTCACGGCCACGATGGCCACGCCCACGAGCACCTCGATGAGCGTGAAGCCGCGGGCGACTCGGCGGGTCACGGCGATTCCTCGTTGCCCGTGACCTGGAAGGGGCCGAGCCCGTCGGTGGCGAGCACGAGCCGCTGAGCGTCCAGGCGCAGCACGATGCGCTGCGCGCCGATCAGCGGCTCGGGGCCGAGCACCACCGCGCGCGCGCCGATCACCTCGGCACTCACGCCCTCGGCGAGCCAGGTCGTCGGCCGTGGCTCGGTGTCGGGAAAGCCGAGGAAGCGGAAGCCCGGCGTGGCGGACGCGCCGCTGTTCGGCTCCCAGCGGCCCTGCAGGCCGGAGGCCCGCGCCTCGGCGCGGGCCGACTCGAGCAGCGCAGCCAGGCGTGCCGCTTCCTGCTCCAGGCGCGTCGAGGCCGGGTCGCGCATCGCCAGCGTGACCACGCTGCTGGCGATCGCGATCAGCGTGATGACGACCAGCAGTTCGATCAGCGTGAAGCCGGCCTGCCGTGCCCGCACGCGACCTCCGGGCTCACTGCCAATTGCCGATCTCGGCGTCCTTGCCCTCGCCGCCGAGCACGCCGTCGGCGCCGAAGCTGAACACGTCGATCTCGCCCTTCAGGCCCGGATTGGCGTATTGGTACGGCCGGCCCCAGGGATCGTTGGGCAGTTTCTCGAGGTAGGGCTTCCAGTTCGGCGGGATCGGCCCGGCCGTGGGCTTGATCACCAGCGCCTGCAGGCCCTGCTCGCCGGTGGGGTAACGCTGGTTGTCGAGGCGGTAGAGCTTGAGCGCCTGCATCAGGTTGCTCACGTCGGTGCGCGCCGCGGTGACGCGCGCGTCGTCGGCGCGGTCGAGCACGTTGGGCACGATCAGTGCGGCCAGCACGCCGATGATGACCAGCACCACCATCAGTTCGATGAGGGTGAAGCCGCGGGCGCGCCGTGCGCGCGTAGTGGAAGCGAAGCAGGACATCATGAAACGAGGCGCCTCGGCACGGCCGTGGTGTTGCAGACCCGGTCGATGATAATCCCCGCATGTTGGCAAGACTCACCGCTTTCGTCGTGTGGGCGCTGGTGGCGGCCACCGTGGTGTTCTGGGCCTTGCGCCTGCTGGCGCGACCGCAGCCTGCGCCGGCCTACACGGTCTCGGTGGGCGATGCCGGTGCGCAGCGCGGCGACCTCTCGCGCCTGCTCGGTGCCACGCCCGCTGCGCCGGGGCCGGCCGCGCAGGCCGCACCGGAACTGGCCTCCCGCTTCAAGCTGCTCGGCGTCATGGCCAGCCGCGAGGGTGACGCAGGCTACGCGCTGATCGCCGTCGACGCCAAGCCGGCGCGCGCGTTCGCCGTCGGCGCCCCGCTCGATGGCAACCTGGTGTTGCAATCGGTGAGCCTTCGCAGCGCGGCGATCGGTCCGGCGCAAGGCGCTGCGGCCCTGACGCTGGAAGTGCCGCCACTGCCTGTGGCCGCCACCGGCACGCTGCCGCCGCCTCCGGCCGACGGGGTCAGGTTCGGTGCCGCCGCGGCCATGCCGCCGCTGCCGTCGACGATTCCCACGCCGCCGGCCGCACCGGTGGCTGCACCCTTGCCGATGGCCTTGCCGCCGCAGGCGGTCACGGAAGACGCGGCGTCACAGCCCGGCGGCCCGCGCAACCGCCCGGTGCCGAACGCCGCGCGCTGAATCAGCGCTCAGCCGAGCGAGCCGGCGCGCGAGTTCGGCGCGATGTCGGCCGGCAGCGAGGGGCCGGGGTCCTCGCCCTCGGCCACTTCGGTCAGCAGCGCCGCAGCGCTGCGCACCAGCGGCCAGGCCAGCGTGGCGCCGGTGCCGTCGGTGCTCTCCATGCCGAGTTCGAGCAGCGCGGTCGCCTGGAACAGCGACAGCGCGCGATCGAGCCCGTTGTGGTTGTGGCTGCGGCAGTAGACGCAGTAGTCGGTGACGGCCGGCGCGATGCGCGAAGCCACCATCAGCGCGGCGCAGGCGGTCATGCCGTCGGCGATCACCAGGTGCCGCTTGCTGCCGGCCACCAGCATCACGCCGACCATCATCGCCATCTCGAAGCCGCCGAACGCCGCCAGCACTTCCACCGGGTCGGCCGCGTCCTTGTGGCGCCCCTGCGCGCCGGACAGCACGTGCACGAGGTGATTGAGGTCCTCCTGCGCCATGCCCGGACCGGACAGCAGGAAGTCCTGCAAGGGCGTGTCGGACAGGCGCGAGAGAACCAGCGCGGCGCTCTCGTGCGCGCCGACGCCGATGCCGGCGCAGGCGATCACGTTGCCGGGCAGGGAGTCGGCGATCTCCATGCCGGCGCGGATGGCGGCATGGGCCTGATCGAGCGACATCGCCATCGCCGCGCGCGAGCTGCGCGTGCCGTGGGCGATCTTGCGGGCGAGCAGGCGTGCGTGCGGCGCCACCGGCTCGGCGATGCCACAGTCGACCACCGACAGCTCCAGCCCCTGGATGCGTGCGAACACCGACACCGGAAGCTGCGAGCTCAGCAGCCGCGCGACGAGCTTGGCCGTGGAGGCGCTGCCGGGAATGCCGACACCGTCGACCGCGAGGCCGTGGTCGGAGGCGAACAGCACGATCTGCGGCGCGCGAAAGCGCGGCTTGAGCGTGTTCTGCACCAGCCCGAGGCGCACCGCCAGCGGTTCCAGCTCGCCCAGGCTGCCCGTGGTCTCGCTGCGGCGCTGCAGCTTCTCGCGCAGCGCCTGCTCGAGCAAGGGGTTCGCGGTGGGCGTGATCAGGGAGCGGTTGACCGACATGGGAGTGACGCAATGCGAACGGCGACGCTCATTGTGCGTCAGCGCAGGAACATGCGGTACACGGGGTTGTCGGTCTCGTCCTCGCAGGGGTAGGCCAGCGTCTCCAGGAATTCACGGAAGGCCTTCTTGTCGGCCTTGGGCACCTGGATGCCCACGAGGATGCGGCCGTAGTCGGCGCCCTGGTTGCGGTAATGGAACAGGCTGATGTTCCAGCCCGGGTGCATGCTCGAGAGGAAGCGCATCAGCGCGCCCGGCCGCTCGGGGAAGATGAAGCGGTACAGGCGCTCGTCCTGCGCCAGCTCGCTGCGGCCGCCGACCATGTGTCGCAGGTGCTGCTTGGCGAGTTCGTCGTCGGTGAGGTTGAGCGTCGCGAAGCCGTGGCGCTCGAAGTGGCGGGCGAGCTTGTCGGCTTCCTCGCGGTTGGCGATGGCCACGCCGACGAACACGTGGGCCTGGTTCGCATCCGAGATGCGGTAGTTGAACTCGGTGACCGCGCGCGGCCCGACGAGGCTGCAGAAGCGCCGGAAGCTGCCGCGCTCCTCGGGGATCGTGACCGCGAAGATCGCCTCGCGCTGCTCGCCGACCTCGGCGCGCTCGGCGACGAAGCGAAGGCGGTCGAAGTTCATGTTCGCGCCGCAGGTGATCGCGACGAAGGTCTGTCCTTTCGCCTTGTGCCGCTCGACGTACTGCTTGACGGCGGCCACGCCCATCGCGCCGGCCGGCTCCATGATGCTGCGCGTGTCCTGGAACACATCCTTGATGGCCGCGCAGACCGCGTCGGTGTCGACCACCTCGAAGTCGTCCACCAGCTCGCGCGCGAGGCGAAAGGTCTCCTCGCCGACCAGCTTGACCGCCGTGCCGTCGGAGAACAGGCCCACGTCCGCGAGCGTCACGCGCTTGCGGGCACGCACCGAACGCAGCATCGCGTCGGAGTCGTTCATCTGCACGCCGATGACCTTGATCTCCGGCCGCACCGACTTCAGGTACGCCGCCACGCCCGAGACCAGCCCGCCGCCCCCGATGGCGACGAACACAGCATCGATCGGTCCGGGGTGCTGGCGCAGGATCTCCATGCCGATGGTGCCCTGGCCGGCGATCACGTCGGGGTCGTCGAAGGGGTGCACGAAGGTCAGTCCGCGTTCGGCTTCCAGTTCCTTGGCATGCAGGAAGGCATCCGAATAGCTGTCGCCATGCAGCACGACCTCGCCGCCGAGCGCACGCACGGCGTCGATCTTCAGCTTCGGCGTGGTGACCGGCATCACCACGAGCGCACGGCTTCCGAGCTGCTTGGCGCCGAGCGCCACACCCTGCGCATGGTTGCCGGCCGACGCGCAGATCACGCCACGGCGCAACTGCTCCGCGCCGAGGTGGGCCATCTTGTTGTAGGCGCCGCGCAGCTTGAAGCTGAACACCGGCTGGCTGTCTTCACGCTTGAGCAGCACCTGATTGCCGAGACGGCGCGAGAGCCCTCGTGCCGGTTCGAGCGCGCTTTCACGCGCCACGTCGTACACGCGCGCGGTGAGGATCTTCTGCAGGTAGTCGGCGAGCGTGAGCGCGCGGGGCACGGCCGTCTTGTTCTTCTGCGCGGGGCTGCGGCGTGGGCCGGCCATGGGCGGTCTCCGGGAGGGGGCTTTGCGGCGCCGCATCATACCTGCGCGCTCCAACAGGCCCGCTCAAGAAAAAGGCCCAGGACATTGCTGCCCTGGGCCGAATCCACCAATGGAGGAGGTGGAGGAGACAATCGGTTCGGCTCTCACATGCGCGTCGAAACGAAAACAAACGAGCGCCGAATGCGAAGCAGTGTAGGGCCATTCATGCTGCGCCGCAATAACCTTACGCAATCGTACGTAGAGTGCTCACTCGAGTCTTCGAGTGACGCATTGCACAATGCGCGGCGCACGCACCGCAGGGGTGCATCGACAGCAAGGAATCCCCATGGAATGCACGATCAACTGGCTGCCCGCGAGCGGCATGGCTTTCCTCGCCGAGACCGGCAGCGGGCACGTGCTGACGATGGATGGCGCGCCCGACGGCGGTGGCCGCAACCTCGCGCCTCGTCCGATGGAGACGGTGCTGGCAGGTACGGGGGGCTGCACGGCCTACGACGTGGTGCTGATCCTCAAGCGCGGGCGCCACGACGTGCGCGGCTGCCAGGTGAAGCTGGAGGCTCAGCGCGCCGAGACCGACCCCAAGGTCTTCACGAAGATCCACATGCACTTCGTCGTCACCGGGCGCGACCTGACGGAGGCGGCCGTCGATCGCGCCATCCGCATGTCGCACGAGAAGTACTGCTCGGCCAGTGCGATGCTGGCCAGGACGGCGGAGTTCACCACCAGCTTCGAGATCGTCGCGGGCTGAACCGAGGTCGGCTCAGAGCCGGTGCGCCGTGGTCGTCATGACCTTGGCGGCGGCCCGCATCGCCCAGCGCACCGGAGCCGGCACGTCGGCCGCGCCGGCAGCCTGCGCGTCGTCGGCATGGCGCGCCTCGTCGGCACGCATCTGGTCGACGATCGCGCGCGAGGCGCTGTCCTCTGCCGGCAGCCGATCGAGGTGCCCTTCGAGGTGGCGCTCCACCTGCCTTTCGGTCTCGACCAGGAATCCGAGGCTCGCCGCATCGCCCACGCGGCCGGCGATCAGGCCGATCGCGAAGGCGCCGCCATACCACAGCGGATTCAGCAGGCTCGGGCGCGCGCCGAGCTGCTGCAGGCGCTCCTGCGTCCAGGCGAGGTGGTCGGTCTCCTCGCGCGCGGCCTGCTCGAACTGGCGACGCAGCGCGGGGTCGCGCGTCGTCAACGCCTGCGCGCTGTAGAGCGCCTGCGCACACACCTCGCCGACGTGATTCACGCGCATCAGGGCGCCCGACAGGTCGCGCTGCGCCTCGTCCAGCGCCGCTGACTCATCGTGTGGCCGCGGGCAGGGGCGCGCCGCGTGGCTACCACCGGAGATCGTGCGAAGCGCGGTGTCGAGTGCGATCAGGAAGGAGTCCATGGACAGTGAGTGGCCGAGGTGGAACAAGCGCTGGCGGTGAGCATAGCGCCGAGACTCGATAGAGGGTTTTCCCTGGCGTCATGACACGATCAAGACAGTGTTTCACCTCGTTGTCAGGAGGCAACATCCACCCAGAAAGCCCCCCTAAAACTTTGCAAGGCGCAGGGGGGTCTGGTGGAATACGCGGCAACTTCCGCTGAGGGGGTTGGCCTGATCTGTCCGCGAGGATGCCAGTTGATCGGGACCTCTTGTTCAACCTAGGAGATAGTCGCAATGAAAAAATCTCTGCTCGCTCTTGCAGTTCTGGGCGCCTTCGCTGGTACCGCCTCGGCCCAATCGTCGGTGACGATCTACGGCGTGGTCGACATGAGCATCGCTCGCAACAACTGCGTGGCGACCGCCGCCCAGCCCTGCGCCGTGAACCCGGGCGCTCCGGCCGGCGATGCCTGGACCATGCAGCAGTCGACCACCTCGCGCCTCGGCTTCCGCGGCAACGAGGATCTGGGCGGCGGCCTGTCGGCCCAGTTCCAGATCGAACACCGCTTCAACCCGGACACCGGCGCGCAGAACCAGACCCCGTTCTGGAACGGCCGCAGCTACGTCCAGCTGACCAGCGCCTCGGCCGGTGCCGTGTACCTGGGCCGCGAGTACACCCCGGCGTTCTGGGTGGAACTGAAGTCTGATCCGTTCGGCAACGACGGTGTCGGCCAGACCGCTGTCACGATGATGTGGGCCGGCTACATGACGCCCGATGCGGCGTCCGGCGTGACCACCGCTCCGCAGGCCGCTTGGCCGGGCGGCGGCAGCGCCCGCTCGTCGAACACCGTGGGCTACAAGACGCCGAACATGGGCGGCCTGACCGCCAACGTGGCGGTGAGCCTGTCGGAGACGACCGGCCAGGGCCGCAACATCGGCTTCAACACCGAGTACGCCGCGGGCCCGATCTACGCCGCCCTGGGCTACGAGAAGATCTCGAACGGCACGTCTGACGGCCGCGGTGTGATGAACCTCGCGTTCCACTACGACCTCGGCATGGTCAAGCCCATCTTCTACTACGGCAAGTCGAAGGTCGGTGCCGGTGGCGCCCTGAGCAACAAGGTCTATTCGCTGGCCGCCACCGCGCCCCTGGGCAGCGGCGTGCTGAAGTTCGGCTACACCCGCGTCAGCCTGGATTCGGGCTGGGGCGTCGCCGAAGACAAGCTGACCAAGCTGGGCCTGGGCTACAACTACAACCTGAGCAAGCGTACGAACCTGTACTTCGACCTGGGCAGCGCTTCCGGCGCCGCCAGCCTGGCCACCACTGGCGTGGGCAACAAGGGTCAGCGCAGCACCGCCTACGCGATCGGTCTGCGTCACCAGTTCTGATCGCACGCCCGCCTCGTGCGGGCATGATCGAACGATTTTCGAGGCCGCCTTCGGGCGGCCTTTTTCATGAGGCCGTGCACCCGACCACCGTGCCTGCTTCGCCGTCATGATCCGTCGCCTGCTCTCTCCCGTCGCGTTGGCTTTCGTGCTCGGTGCCTGTGCCTCGGCGCCGTCGCCCGATGACGAAGCTGCGGCCCGACCCGGGCCATGGGCTGGCTGGCAGGAGTACGCCCTGCCCGGCAAGCGTCGCACGAGCTATCGCCCGCTGCAGGCCGGAGATCGCTTCATCGTGCGTGCGCAGGCGGAAGCCTCGGCGAGCATGTTCCGTCGCCAGACCCGCATCGATCCGTCGCTGCTCGCGGGCGTGCAGTTCTCCTGGCGGGTGGCCTCGCTGATCGAGCGTGCCGACCTCGCGCAGGCCGATGCGTCCGACTCGCCCGTGCGCATCGTGCTCGCCTTCGACGGCGACCAGGGCCGCCTGTCGGCACGCAACCGCATGCTGTTCGAGCTTGCGCAGGCGCTCACCGGAGAGCCGCCGCCCTACGCGACGCTGATGTACGTGTGGGACAACCGCGCCGAGCCCGAGTCCATCCTTCACAGCCACCGCACCGACCGCATCCGCAAGATCGTGGTCGAGTCGGGCGCCGCGCATGTCGGTCAGTGGCGCCAGTACCAACGCGACGTGCTCGCCGACTATCGCCGCGCCTTTGGTGAAGAGCCCGGTGCGCTGATCGGCGTCGCCCTGATGACCGACGCCGACAACACCGCCAGCCGCGCCATCGGCGACTACGGCGAGGTGCGGCTGATCTCGCGCGACGGCAAGCCGCTCTGAAGCACGGCATCATCCGGGCATCCCCGCTTGGCGCGGGGCACGCAATTTGCTGAACTGCGAGGCCGGCCACCCGCCGGCGCGCCGCCCACCGAACCACCCGCATGCTTGCCTTCATCCTGCGCCGACTGCTTCAGGCCGTCGTCGTGATGCTCACGGTGGCCTTCATCGCCTTCATGCTGTTCCAGTACGTGGGTGATCCCGTGACCAACCTGCTGGGTCAGGACGCCACGCCCGAGCAGCGCCATCAGCTGCGCGCGGATCTCGGCCTCGACAAGCCGTTCCCGGTGCAGTTCGCCGCCTTCGTCGGCAACGCGGTACAGGGCGAGTTCGGCCTCAGCCTGAAGCAGGGCCGCAAGGTTGACGCGCTGATCGTCGAGCGCCTGCCGGCCACGATGGAGCTCGCCGCGATCGCCGCGCTGATCGCGCTGGCGGTGGGCATCCCGATGGGTGTCTACGCGGCCCTGCGGCGCGGCTCGGTGCTGTCGCAACTGATGATGACCTTCTCGCTGGTCGGCGTGTCGCTGCCCACCTTCCTGATCGGCATCCTGCTGATCCTCGTCTTCGCGGTGATGCTGAAGGTGCTGCCGAGCTTCGGCCGAGGCGAGGTGGTCGCGTTCGGGCCCTGGACCACCGGCCTGCTCACGCTCGACGGCTGGAAGCACCTGATCCTGCCGTCGGTCACGCTGGCGATCTTCCAGCTCGCGCTGATCATGCGGCTCGTGCGGGCCGAGATGCTGGAGGTGCTGCGCACCGACTACATCAAGTTCGCCCGCGCGCGCGGCCTGCCCGATCGCGTGGTGCACTTCGGCCATGCGCTGCGCAACACGCTCGTGCCGGTGATCACCATCACCGGGCTGCAGCTTGGCTCGCTGATCGCCTTCGCGATCATCACCGAGACGGTGTTCCAGTGGCCGGGCATGGGCCTGCTGTTCATCCAGGCGGTGCAGTTCGCCGACATCCCGGTGATGGCCGCCTACCTGTGCCTCATCGCGTTGATCTTCGTGCTCATCAACCTCGCGGTCGACCTGCTGTACTTCGCCGTCGATCCGCGCCTGCGCATCACCTCCGGAACGGGAGGGCACTGATGGTTGCGAACCTCTCGTACGCGTCCCATGGCGCCTACCGGCGCCTCGCCGGCTGGCACGGTGAGCTCACGGCCTTCCGACGCGACCTGCACGCCCACCCCGAGCTCGGCTTCGAGGAGAAGCGCACGGCGTCGCGTGTGGCCGAAGCCTTGCGCGTGGCCGGTGTCGACGAGGTGCACGAAGGCATTGGCCGCACCGGCGTGGTGGGCATCGTGCGCGGGCGCCTCGGCGGCGCGGACAGCGCAGGGCGCGCGCTCGGGCTTCGGGCCGACATGGATGCGCTGCCGCTGGTCGAGGAGAACGATTTCGCCTGGCGCTCGAACAAGCGCGGCCTGATGCACGGCTGCGGCCACGACGGCCACACCACCATGCTCGTCGGCGCGGCTCGATACCTCGCCGCGACGCGGCAGTTCGAGGGCACGGCCGTGCTGATCTTCCAGCCCGGCGAGGAAGGTTTTGCCGGCGCGAAGGCGATGATCGACGACGGACTGTTCGAGCGTTTCCCGGTCGAATCCGTGTACGCGATGCACAACTGGCCGGCGTTGCCGCCGGGCACCATCGGCGTGAACCCCGGGCCGATGATGGCGGCGTCCGATCGCGTCGAGATCGTCGTGCAGGGCCGTGGCGGTCACGGCGCGCATCCTTACCTCGCGATCGACCCGGTGCTGGTGGCCGCGCACATCATCACTGCGGCGCAGAGCCTGGTGTCGCGCAACGTCAGCCCGATCGACAACGCCGTGGTGAGCCTGTGCTCGGTGCATGCCGGCGAGCCGACGGCCTTCGCGGTGATCCCGCGCGAGGCGCGCATCGTCGGCACCGTGCGCACTTTCCGTCGCGAGGTGCAGGACATGCTGGAGGAGCGCCTCGGCCGGCTCGTCGAGTCGGTGGCGCTCGGTTTCGGCGCCACCGCGCGGCTGAAGTACATGCGCAGCTATCCGGCGACGATCAACTCCGAACGCGAGGCCATCTTCGCCGCCGACACGGCTGCGTCGCTCGTCGGCGAACAGCACGTGATCCGCAACCTGCCGCCGAGCATGGGGGCGGAGGACTTCTCCTTCATGCTGCAGGTCAAGCCCGGTGCCTACCTGCGGCTGGGGCAGGGCGGCGAAGGCAGCTGCTTCCTGCACAACAGCCGCTACGATTTCAACGACGACGTCCTGCCGCTGGGCGCCGCCCTGTTCGCCTCGCTCGTGGAGCGTGGCCTCGCGCCCGCCACCCCCTGATCGACCATTGGAGACGCCATGACCCTGCGCCAGACCCTTCTCGCCACCGCGCTCGCCACCTCGCTGGCGATGGCCTGCGGCGTGTCGTCCGCCGCCACGCTGCGCGTGGCGAACCAGGGCGACTCCAACTCGATGGACCCGCACTCGCTCAACGAGTCGCTGCAGCTGAGCTTCACCGGCAACATCTACGAGCCGCTGGTCGGGCGCGACAAGAAGCTCGCGCTGACGCCCGCGCTCGCGACCTCATGGAAGCAGACCTCGCCGACGGTGTGGCGCTTCGCGCTGCGCAAGGGCGTGGTCTTCCACGGCGGCGAGAAGTTCACGGCCGACGACGTGGTGTTCACCTTCAAGCGTGCCGCCGGCGACGGCTCCGACATGAAGGGCTACACCTCGTCGATCAAGGAGGTGCGCAAGGTCGACGACTTCACCGTCGAGATCGAGACCACCGCACCGTTCCCCATCCTCCCCGACGTGATCTCGCTCGTCTACATCATGAGCAAGTCGTGGTGCGAGACGAACAAGGCCGAGAAGCCGGTCGACCGGCGCAAGGGCATCGAGAACGCTGCCTCGTTCCGCGCCAACGGCACCGGTCCGTTCCGCCTGAAGGAGCGCCAGCCGGCCACGCGCACGGTGCTCGTGCGCAACTTCAACTACTGGGACAAGGCGGAAGGCAACGTCGACGAGGTGATCTTCACGCCGATCGGCAACGACGCCACGCGCGTCGCCGCGCTGCTGTCCGGCGAGATCGACGTGATGGAGCCGGTGCCGCTGCAGGACGTCGAGCGCCTGAAGGCCGCCGGCAACCTGAAGGTGATGCAGGGTCCCGAACTGCGCACCATCTTCCTCGGCATGGACCAGAAGCGCGACGAACTGCTGTTCTCGAGCGTCAAGGGCAAGAACCCGTTCAAGGACATCCGCGTGCGCCGGGCCTTCTACCAGGCGATCGACATCGAGACGATCAAGTCGCGCGTGATGCGCGGCGCGGCCACACCCACGGCGCTGATGGTCGCGCCGGGCATCAAGGGCTTCGTGCCGGAGCTGAACAAGCGCCTGCCGTACGACGCCGAGGCGGCGAAGAAGCTGCTCGCCGAGGCCGGCTACCCGAACGGCTTCGAGGTCGGCATGAACTGCCCGAACGACCGCTACGTCAACGACGGCGAGATTTGCCAGGCCATCGCCGCGAACCTGGCACGCGTGGGCGTGAAGATCAACCTGCAGGCCGAGTCGAAGGCCACCTACTTTCCGAAGATCCTGAGCCGCAACACCAGCTTCTACATGCTGGGCTGGACGCCGGGTACCTACGACGCGCACAACGCGCTGTCCAACCTGATCGCCACGCCGACCGAGAAGGGCCAGGGCCTGTTCAACCTCGGCAGCTACAGCAACCCGAAGATCGACGAGCTGACGCTGAAGATCCAGAGCGAGACCGACGAGCCCAAGCGCAACGCGATGATCGCCGAGGCCTTCAAGCTGCATGCCGACGACATCGGGCATATCCCGCTGCACCAGCAGGCGCTGGCCTGGGCGATGAAGAAGAACGTGGAGCTGACGCAGTTGCCCGACAACTTCATGCCCTTCCGCTGGATCGTGGTGAAGTAGCCGGCCCGGTCCATGCGCGAGGCCCTGCGACGATTCTTCGACGGCGACGTCTGGCACAGCTTCCGCAACTCGCCGGTGGCGATGGTGGCCGCGGCGGTGGCGGCGCTGTGCGTGTTCTGCGCCGCCTTCGCGCCCTGGGTGGCGCCGCACGATCCGTTCGACCTCGCGTCGCTGGAGCTGTCCGATTCGCGCCTGCCACCCGCGTGGGACGCCGAGGGCAAGCCGGCCTACCTGCTCGGCACCGACGACCAGGGCCGCGACATCCTCTCCGCGTTGATGTACGGCGCACGCATCTCGCTGCTCGTGGGCCTCGCGTCGGTTCTGCTGTCGGTGCTGGTGGGCGTGAGCCTCGGTCTGCTGTCGGGCTTCGTCGGCGGCCGGATCGACGCCTTCATCATGCGCGTGTGCGATGTGATGCTGTCGTTCCCGCCGATCCTGATCGCGCTGCTGATCGATGGGGTCGGACGTGCGCTGTTCCCGAACGCGCACGACACGCTGGCCTTCGCGGTGCTGATCCTCGCGATCGCGCTGTCGGGCTGGGTGAAGTTCGCGCGCACGGTGCGCGGCTCGACGCTGGTGGAGCGCAACAAGGAATACGTGCAGGCCGCGCGCGTGATCGGCGTGCCGAGGTGGCGCATCATGGCGCGGCACGTGTTGCCCAACGTGACGGGGCCGGTGCTGGTGCTGGCGACCATCGACATCGGCCAGGCCATCCTGATCGAGGCGACGCTGTCCTTCCTCGGCGTCGGCGTGCCGCCGACGCAGCCCTCGCTGGGAACGCTGATCCGCATCGGCAACGACTTCCTGTTCTCGGGCGAGTGGTGGATCACCATCTTCCCGGGCTTGGTGCTGGTGATGATCGCGCTGTCGGTCAACCTGCTGGGCGACTGGCTGCGCGACGCGCTGAACCCGAGGTTGCAGTGACCACGGCGCTGCTGGAGGTGAAGGACCTGCGCGTCGAGTTTCCGACGCGTCGCGGCACCTTGCTCGCGCTGGACGGCGTGTCCTTCGACATCGCGCCGGGGGAGGTGCTCGGGGTCGTGGGGGAATCGGGAGCCGGCAAGTCACTCACGGGGGCGGCCATCATCGGCCTGCTCGAGCCGCCCGGGCGCATCGCCGGTGGCGAGATCCGGCTCGCCGGGCAGCGTATCGACAATCTGCCGCACGAGCAGATGCGTGCGCTGCGCGGGCGCCGCATCGGCGCGATCTTCCAGGATCCGCTCACCTCGCTGAACCCGCTGTACACCGTCGGCCGGCAGCTGGTGGAGACCATCCGGACGCACCTGCCGATGTCGGAGAAGCAAGCCCGCGATCGCGCGATCGCGCTGCTGGCCGACACCGGCATCCCCGCACCCGAAGTGCGCTTCGACCAGTACCCGCACCAGTTCTCCGGCGGCATGCGGCAGCGGGTGGTGATCGCGCTGGCGCTGGCGGCCGAACCGCAGCTCATCGTGGCCGACGAGCCGACCACCGCGCTGGACGTGTCGATCCAGGCTCAGATCATCACGCTGCTCAAGCGCGTGTGCCGCGAGCACGGTGCGGCGGTCATGCTGGTGACGCACGACATGGGCGTGATCGCCGAGACCTGCGACCGCGTGGCCGTGATGTATGCCGGCCGCATCGCGGAGATCGGGCCGGTGGGCGAGGTGATCCATCGCCCGGCGCATCCGTATACCGCCGGGCTCATGGGCTCGATCCCCGCGATGGACGAGGACCGCGAGCGCCTGCTGCAGATCGACGGCGCGATGCCGCGGCTGAATGCGATTCCCGCTGGCTGCGCCTTCAACCCCCGCTGCACGCGGGCGATGGAGCGCTGCAGGCGCGATCGCCCCGAGCTGATGACGGCCGGTCCCACACGCGCGGCGTGCTGGCTGGTCGAGGAGCGCAAGGCGGTGAGCGCATGAGCACGCCGCTGGTGGAGGTGCAGGACCTGGCCAAGACCTTCGAGGTCTCGGCGCCATGGCTCAACCGAAAGCTGGAGGGCAAGCCCCGGCAGTT
>WBZM01001976.1_pt1 | contig 18529 bp, 18 predicted proteins | sample 5204271 | NCBI WGS metagenome assembly WBZM01 (sample SAMN12344346, study PRJNA552823) | activated sludge metagenome | biome: Activated sludge suspended growth; feature: Nitrification reactor; material: Wastewater; isolation source: activated sludge from nitrification reactor of wastewater...
GCGGCCTACCGCCGGGACCCGACCCGCTGCCCAGCAGGCAAGTGCCCACAACTGAAGCGCGTCCACTCTGAAGAGCGAAAATCGAAGAGCGAGCAATGGAGCCGATCACCAGCCCGCCTGACCAGCACTTACAAAGCTGCCTCTACGAGGGCTGGCTGCGGCACCGCCGCCATTCCCCCAAGCGGCACGAATTCCGCTATCCCCTCTTCATGCTCTGGCTGGACCTGGGGGAACTGGACCGGGTCTTCGCCGGGCGCTGGTTCTGGTCGACCCGGGGGCCCAATCTGGTGTGGTTCCGTCGCGCCGACTATGGCGGTGACCCGACCCTGCCCCTGGACGAGGCCATCCGCCAGGTGGTGGCCGCAAAGACCGGCCGGCGCCCGGCGGGGCCAGTGCGCATGCTCACCAATCCACGCTACTTTGGCTATTGTTTCAACTCCATCAGCCTCTATTACTGTTACGGCGCCGATGGCCAGACCCTGGAGGCGGTGGTCGGCGAGGTGACCAACACCCCCTGGGGCGAGCGCATCCACTATGTCCTGCCCCTGGAGGCCAACCTGGGGCGGCCGGAGAAGCCCCAGTTCCGCTTCCCCAAGGCCCTGCACGTCTCGCCCTTCCTGCCCATGGACATGGAGTACCACTGGCGCCTGAACCTGCCCGGGGAGCGCCTGACCATTCATATGGACGACCTGCGCGGCGGCGAGAACATCCTCGACGCCACCCTGGTCCTGGAGCGGCGGGAGATCGACGGCCACAGCCTGGCGCGGGTCCTGTGGCGCTACCCGGCCATAACCCTCCAGGTCATCTTCAACATTCACTGGCAGGCCCTCAAGCTCTGGCTCAAGGGCGTGCCCTTCATCGACCACCCGCCCCCCGACCCCCCGAAGGAGGCGCCTGGCCAGGCGTAAGCCCATGAGCGACGAGACCCTCACCGCCACCCTGCCCCTGAGCCTGACCGCCCCGCGGCAGGCCACCCCCTACCAGGCCCTGACCCGGCGACTGGTATTGGCAAAACTCGCCCGCCTGGGTACCGAGGCGGTTCCAAGTGCCGATCCCGTCAGCGGACAACTCGCGGTCCGGGAGGGCGACCGCCACTGGTGCTTCGGCCAGGGCGAACCCTGCATCGAGGTGGAGGTCCGGGACCCCGCCTTCTGGCCGGCCATGGCCTTTGGCGGCACCGTCGGCGCCGGGGAGGCCTTCATGGACGGCTACTGGGCGTGCGATGACCTCACCGGCCTGGTCCAGTTGCTGTTGCGCAACCGGCCGGCCCTGATGGACATGGAAGCCGGCTGGGCACGTCTCTCCGCCCCCCTGCGCGCCCTGCTGCACCGCGGCCGTGACAACAACCGCGCCGGCAGCCGCCGCAACATCGCCGCCCACTATGATCTGGGCAACGACTTTTACCGCCTGTGGCTGGACGAGACCCTCATGTATTCCAGCGCCCTCTTCGAGCGCCCGGACATGAGCCTGGCCGAGGCCTCCACCGCCAAGCTGGACCGTATCTGCCAGAAGCTGGACCTCCGGCCCGGCGACCAGGTGCTGGAGATCGGCACCGGCTGGGGTGGCTTCGCCCTCCATGCCGCCGGCCGCTACGGCTGCCGGGTCACCAGCCTGACCCTGTCGCGGGAGCAGGCCGAGCTGGCGCGGGAACGCGCCGCTGCCGCCGGCTTGACGGACCGGATTGAGATCCAGTTGCGCGACTACCGCGACCAGCTGGGCCAGTTCGACAAACTGGTATCCATCGAGATGATCGAGGCCGTTGGGGCCCGCCACCTGGAGACCTACTTCCGCCAATGCGGGCGCCTGCTCAAGCCCACCGGGGCCATGCTGCTCCAGGCCATCACCCTCGCCGACCAGCGCTACCAGGCCGCCCTCAAGGAGGTGGATTTCATCCAGAAGCACATCTTCCCCGGCGGCTTCCTGCCCAGCATCACCGCCATGGCCAGCGCCATGACTCGGGCCTGCGACCTCAAGACCGTCCACCTGGAGGACATCGGCCTCCACTACGCCGAGACCCTGGCGCGCTGGCGGGACAACTTCACCCGGCGTCTGGACGCCGTGCGCGCCCTGGGCTTCGACGAGCGATTCATCCGCATGTGGCGCTTCTATCTCAGTTATTGCGAGGGCGGCTTCCGTGAGCGCGACCTGGGCACGGTGCAGATGCTCCTGGCCAAGCCGGGCTGGCGCGGCACCCTGCCCCTCTCGGCCCGATAGATGCAGGATCGGGAACACGGAAATGGCTTTTTGACCTGTGAGGTACAGTCATAGCAACTCAATTTTCGGTGTTTCCGGGTCGGGTAGCCTCTGGCGGGGGACGCCGTGAATCCGTCCCTGGAGGCTTGACGACCGCATCCCTGCGGTCGACACCCCCGCCAGAGGCCACCCGACCCTCCCTTGCGATGCCGAAAACCGAAATACGATGAGTAAATTGATGACCGCCGTCCAACCGATACCCTGCACCTCCTCGACCCTGGCCATCCGCCGGCACACCCCAGTAACCCGCCGCTGGCACCCCTTCCTGTGGCTCCTGGCCGTCCTGGTGCTGCCGCTGGGGGGCTGTACGGGCGTTCCCGAGGGGATACAGCCGGTGCGTGGCTTCGAGGTCGAGCGGTATCTCGGCACCTGGCACGAGATCGCCCGTCTGGACCATGTCTTCGAGCGCGGCCTGGAGCAGGTCACCGCGCAATACGCCACGCGGGCGGACGGTGGCATCAGCGTTCTCAATCGGGGCTTCGACCCCGTCAAAGGGGTCTGGAAGGAGGCCGAGGGCCGCGCCTATTTCATTGGCGAGCCCGAGATCGCGAGTCTCAAGGTCAGCTTCTTCGGCCCCTTCTATGGCGGCTACCACGTCTTCGCCCTCGACCCGGACTACCGCTGGGTGATGATCTCCGGCCCCACCCGGGACTACCTTTGGATCCTGGCGCGAAACCCGCAACTGCCCTCCCCACTACTGGAGGACTTGATCGCGCGGGCGCGACAGGCCGGTTTCGCGACCGACAGCCTCATCTTCCCACCACCCAGTGTCCCCCCGGCGACGCCCTCCTGATCCCTGACGTCAACCACAGCAACCGCCACCCCAACCATCACCTGGAGACAGTCACCATGATTACCACCACCCTCGATCCCATCACCCTCGTCGACGTGACCGATCTGGACAATGCCCCCTTCATCATCGAAGGGAGTGGCGACAATGCCCTCAAGATCTATTTCCAATCCGAAGCCAACAAACAGGAGTATTTGGCGACCGAGGTGCATGGTTCCCTGAATTCCGCCGGCCTGAAAGCCATCTTCGATGATGTCGCCGACAGCCCCATCACTGGCACCATCAACTGAGGGTAGCTAGAAAAATTCGACTCACCTGAGCCGCAGGCTCAGGCCCGCCCTGCTCGTTATTGAAGATTCCCACTTTCCTGATTACGCAGGGTTTTCACCACCTCTGATGCCAAGGATTCCCATAGCCTGAACGCCGGCGGCAGAGCGCCGCTAGTGTCAGGAGCACCATGCCGTGCTTGTTGGTGATCTGGCTGGGTCGCCGGGCGCTCAGGCCTTGATCAGATATTTTTCCAGGCGATAGAGCAGGGTATCCCGGGTCAGACCCAGGAGGCGGGCGGCATGGCTCTTGTTGCCGCCGGCCAGGGCTAGGGCCTGACGAATGCAGTCGATCTCCAGTTCCTGAAGATTGATGCCGCCGGCGGGCAACTTGAAGCTCGAACCCTCCGCCTCTTCCCGTTCACCACGGCGGATCTCCCAGGGCAGGTTCTCCGGGCCCAGGTCCTCCCCCGGACAGAGGATGACCATCCGCTCACAGAAATTCCTTACCTCCCGGGCATTGCCCGGCCAGGGGTAGCGGCGCAGCTGTCGCTGGGCGGTCAGGGAGAAGCGCGGGGCGGGCAGACCATGGGTCGCGGCTGTCAGGGCCAGGAAATGCTCCAGCAACAGCGGGATGTCCTGGACTCGCTCCCGCAGGGGGGGCAGTTCCAGCGGCACCACCGCCAGCCGATAGTAGAGATCCTCGCGGAAGGCCTCGGCGCGCACCCGTTGCCAGAGATCATGCCGGGTTGCGGCCATGAGCCGTACCGCGCTACCCGGCCCGGCCAGCCAGTAGAGGAGGCGGGCCTGGGCCAGGGGCGGCAGGTCAGCCACCTCGTCGAGGAAGAGGCTGCCCCCGCGGGCACTGCCATGGGCCTGGTCGATCGCCGCCACCAGGTCCTCGGCCGCCATGCCGGTCACCGGGAGCACCTGGAAGGGTTGATCGCGGCGGTCCCCCAGGCGATGGATCTCACGCGCCAGGCTTTCCTTGCCGGTCCCGGCCTCGCCGATCAGGAGCAGATTGGCGTCGGTCGTGGCCACGAGTCGAGCGGCGTTGAGGAGGCGGCGGAAGGTCGGGGCCTCGCCGATCAGGCCTTGGAACTCGAACATGCTCATTGACGTATCCCCTTCTGCCTGGCTACTGCCATGATCGGCGCGACTTCAAACATTGTAGCCTTGGAAACTGAGGGTATAAAGGCCGAGACCGGTCACGGCCAGTCCCGCCAGGACCCGGAGCCGGGTATCCCCGGCATAGCGATGCAGGCGCCCGGCAAAAAGGCCGGTGGCGATCAGCACCGGCCAGGTGCCAAGCCCGAACAAGGCCATGTAGAGGGCGCCAGCCAGGGGCCCGCCCTGGGCGGGGGCGCCAAGCAGGAGGGTATAGACCAGGCCGCAGGGCAACCAGCCCCAGACGGCACCGTACAGGATCGCCTTGGGCAGGGAATCGACGGGCAGGAGCCGCCGCCCCCAGGGCTCCAGCCACCGCCAGATGGGGGCGCCGAGCCGTTCCAGTCCCTGGAGCCGTGGCAACCACCCGGCGATGGAGAGCCCGGCCCCGACCATGACCAGGGCCGCCAGCCACCGCAGGGCGTCATGCAGCCAGAGATGGCCGGACACCAGCAGGGCGCCGCCGAGGGAGCCAAAGGCCGCCCCCGCCAGGGCGTAGCTCAACACCCGCCCCAGATTGTAGGCCAGCAGATAGGTCAGCAGCCCCCGCCAGTGGGCGCGCCGCGCCGCGGGCAGGGACAGGCTCAGGGCCCCGGCAATGCCGCCGCACATGCCAATACAGTGCAGGGCGCTCAGCAGACCGATGGCAAAGGCAAGGGGATAGGCCGGGTTCACCTGCCCAAGTATATTTGCAATTGCTTATGATCGCGGAGAAACTTGGCCGTTGATCCCGGACGCGACGGCAGTCTCTTGCCGATCTCAGCGGCGGGCGGTTGCGGGCGCACTTCGGAGGACCACACCTTGGCGAAACTCTCTCTCGACCACCTGACCCCCATGCGGGAGCGGCTGGCCAGTCACCCCATCTACGCCTCCCTGCGGTCGCTGGACGACCTGCGGGTCTTCATGCATCACCACCTCTTCGCGGTCTGGGACTTCATGTCCCTGCTGAAGTACATGCAGCGGCAGCTTGCCCCCGCCCAGGTTCCCTGGATGCCCGGGGGCGACACCGCCCTGAAACGCTTCATCAACCAACGGGTGCTGGAGGAGGAGTCGGACCTGGCCCCCGGTGGCGAGGACGCCGGCTACCTCAGCCATTTCCAGCTCTACGTCCAGGCCTGGACCGAGATCGGCGGCAATGGCGGCCTGGCGGAGGAATTCCTCGCCCAAGTGCGGGACCAGGGCCTGGACGCGGCCCTCTACTCGGACCTGGTACCCCTGCCCGCCCGTTACTTCGTCGAGACCAGCTTCGCCTTCATCAACGAGGACAAGCCTCACGAGGTCGCCGCCGCCTTGGCCCTGGGTCGGGAGCAGGTGATCCCGGACATGTTCCGCCGCTTCATCGCCCAGAGCGGCCCCGCGATCGAGCAGGCCCCTAGCTTTCACCATTACCTGGAGCGGCATGTCCATCTCGATGGCAAGTTACATGGCCCCCTGTCCCTGCGGCTGCTCGACGCCCTCTGCGCCGGGGACCCCCAGCGGATCGAGGAGGCCGAGACTGCCGCCGAGGAGGCCCTCTGCGCCCGCATCCGCTTCTGGGACGGGGTCCTGGCGGCCATCGAGTCGGCCCGGGCTATCCGGACCCACTGAAATCCTTTCCGCCCACGGTCCCATTTGACGCCGGCGGGATCCCGATCCCGTCGGCGCCAAGCTTCCGCCCCAACGAATTTTCCTCCTGGCATGCGCACGAGGGTATCGGGCAAGCGGAACATCGTTTTGCGATCTCCCTCGATCCTTCTCCCCCCTGACCCTTGGAATCCCGAAGAAGGTCCCAAACTCGGCGTCCAGTTACCAGAGTAAATCAGTCAGAAATCTAGCCGGAGATAGTCTTATGTCAGTTAGCGTTCCCGTGGATGGCGAGGGCTTCCTCATCAATCGTGACGACTGGAGCGAGGAGGTCGCCATCCAGCTCGCCAAGGCCGACGAATTCGCGATCGACGAGCAGATCATGCACTACATCCGCGAGGCCCGGGCCATGTACGAAAACGACGGTGTCGTGCCCCCGATCCGTAAGTTCGCCAAGGAGTTGAACATCTCCACCAAGGAACTGTACGACGTTTTCAAGAAGGGCCCCATGAAGCTGATCTGCAAGTGGGGCGGGCTGCCCAAACCCACCGGCTGCGTCTGATTTTCCTCCGCTTCTGCCTGGCCACCGGCCAGGCCTTTTTTTCTTCCGCCCGCCTGGTCGCCTCGCTCCCCCGCGTCAGTACCAATGTTCAGGGTACTGACGTTGGGGGGAGAGGTTATTGACCAGGAGGGCAACCACCAGCAGCACCAGCACCCCGACACCGACGGGCATCAGGACGAACTTCAGGCCCAGGGCATGGACCTGGTCCGAACCGGCCACGGCGATCAGGGCCGTGGCCCCCCCAGGCGGGTGCAGGGTGCGGGTCAGGTGCATGAGGGCGATGGCCGTGGCCACGGCCAGGGGGGCCGACAGCCACGGCCAGGGGCTCAACAGCAGATAGCACAGGACCCCGACCGTCGCGGATAGGAGATGGCCGCCGACCAGGTTGCGGGGCTGGGCCAGCGGACTGCGAGGGGCACCGTAGACGAGGACCGCCGAGGCGCCCAAAGAACCGATCAGGAGCAGATTGTCCGCGGGCGCCAAGAGGTTGCTGTTGAGCAGGCTCAGGGCGCCAATCCCGAGGAAGGCCCCGACCCAGGACCAGAGGATCTCACCCAAGGCGACAGTGGAGGGCCCGGTCGAGGCGCGACCCCGCAGCTTGGTCAGGTACTGGTGCCACCAGGTCTTCACCCGGCCGGCCTCGGAGGCTGGAGCCCCCTTGTCTTCGCTATTCATCCCCGCCTCTCATCCCCAGGTCTTGCCTGAATTCTGCCACCCGCTATCACACACCCCCCTGAACCGGCACGCCTTGAGTTACATCAAGTCCGCGGCGGCCCGTTCATGCCAGACCGATGGCAAGGCCCTGGCGGCTGGGCTAAACTCCGCACGTTTGTTTCGGGGTCCTGACCCGCCTTGACACCAGGCCCGCCGCGCCTGGCCCCCCGCTCAGTTTGCGTTTCTCAGCATGACAACCTGGCCGACCGCCTCGATGGCCGCGGCCCACCCCTGGAGTTCGCCCTATGGCCACCTTTACCACCCTGCACCAAGAAATTCACGAGATAACTGAGAAAAACAATGTCTTCCGTTATCTCATCCAGGATCGCTTCATGTGCGACACCAAGATTGCCGAGTCCATCTTTTTCGATTACGTCAAGCTGGTAAAGAAGCACATGGAAAAGGTTGACCGGCAATTCTGCCGCCAACTGCTGTCACACGAGGCCCAGACCGTGCGCAACACCGCCGACCGGTTTCTCTCCGGTTCGTCCGAAATCAAGCGCATCTTCGCCGAATACCTCAAGCGGTATTGCCTCCCGCCCCATCAGTGCCTGCACATCAAGGACCACGCCCGCTTTGTCGAAGACACCAACCAGATTTTCGACATGGTCCTGGAACGTATCGATCGCGAGACCGAACACCTTTACCCCCTGATCCGGAGCATCGAGGCCCGGGCGGAGCAGAAGCAGGCGGCCTGAGCCGCGCGGCGCCTGGCGCCGGCTAGGCTGACCAGGCGCGCCGGCTCATGACAGTTAGCGCCGCTTGGTTCCATCCCGCGCCTGGGAAAAGGCCTGGGCCATGGCACTGGAGGCGGGGGCGGAAGCCGGTCGGGCATCCCCCTGGCCCGCCGGGGTGCTCCTCCGCTCCCGTGAGCCCGCTTCACGCGGGTCGCGCTCGCCCCGCCCCCGCTCGGTCGGGGTGGTACTGGCACCCGGACGGGTGGCACGGCCCAAAACGGGCGCGGGCCCAAGCCCCGCCGGAGCCCCACGCTGATCCCCCGGCTGCGCGCCGCGTGTAGTACCCGTCTGGTCCCTGGTCCGCGGCGCCTCCCGATCGCGGCGGTCCGGGCCCTGACCCCCGGCCGCGGGCTGATCCGCCAACCGCATGCTCAGGGCGATGCGCTTCCTGGGCTTGTCCACCTCTAGCACCTTGACCTTGACCAGGTCGCCGGTCTTGACCACCTCATGGGGGTCCTTGACGAAGCGATCCGCCAGGACCGAGATATGCACCAGGCCATCCTGGTGGACGCCGATGTCGACGAAGGCGCCGAAGTTGGTGACATTGGTCACGGTCCCCTCCAACACCATGCCCTCCTTGAGATCGTCCAGGGTCTCCACCCCCTCCAGGAACTCGGCCGCCTTGAACTCCGGGCGCGGGTCCCGCCCCGGCTTCTCCAGCTCCGCCAGGATGTCCCTGACCGTGGGCAGCCCGAACTGATCGTCGGTGAACTGGGCCGGGTCGAGGCGGCGCAGGGTGGCGACGTCACCGATCAGTTCGCGGATGCCCTTGCCGGCCCGCGTCAGGATGCGCCGTACTACCGGGTAGGCCTCGGGGTGGACGGCGGAGGTATCCAGGGGCTCATCGCCATCGGGGACGCGCAGGAAGCCGGCGCAGAGCTGGAAGGTCTTGTCCCCCAGGCGCGGGACCGCCTTGAGAGTGGCGCGATTGGGGAAGGCGCCGTGGGCCTCCCGGTAGTGGACGATGTTCTCCGCCAGGCCGCGGGTCAGGCCGGAGACCTGGGTCAGCAGGGGTACCGAGGCGGTGTTGAGGTCGACGCCCACGGCGTTGACGCAGTCCTCCACCACCTTCTCCAGGGTGCGGGCGAGCTGGGACTGGTTGACATCATGCTGGTACTGGCCGACGCCAATGGCCTTGGGCTCGATCTTGACCAGCTCCGCCAGGGGGTCCTGCAAGCGGCGGGCGATGGACACGGCCCCGCGCAGGGACACGTCCAGCTCCGGCAGCTCGTGGGAGGCATACTCGGAGGCGGAATAGACCGAGGCCCCGGCCTCGCTGACCACCAGGGAACGCAGGCCCAGCGCCGGGTGGCGCTTGATCAGGTCCCGCGCCAGGCGGTCCGTCTCCCGGGAGGCGGTGCCGTTGCCGATGCTGATCAGCTTGACGCCGTGGGCCTGGGCCAGGGCGGCGAGGCGGGCAATGCTAGCGTCCCACTGATTGCGGGGGACGTGGGGGTAGATGGTGTCGGTGGCGACGACGCGCCCGGTGCTATCCACCACCGCCACCTTGACCCCGGTGCGCAGGCCCGGGTCCAGGCCCAGGGTGGACAGCCGGCCGGCGGGGGCCGCCAGCAGCAGGGCGGAGAGGTTGCGGGCGAAGACGCGGATCGCCTCCTCCTCCGCCGCCGCCAGCAAGCGCGACTTGAGGTCCAGGTCCAGGCGGGTGAACAGCTTGATGCGCCAGGCCTTGCGCGCCGTTTCCCGCAGCCAGGCGTCCGCCGGCCGGCCACGGTCCTGGATGCCGAAATGGGCGGCCAGGGTCTGGACCCAGACCGCGTCCGGGTCCTCCCCCGCGCCCCCGGGCTCACCCGGTAGCAGGTCCAGGGCCAGGACCCCCTGATTGCGGCCCCGGAACAGGGCCAGGGCGCGATGGGAGGGGATCTTGGCCAGGGCCTCGCTGAAGTTGAAATAATCCGAGAACTTGCTGCCCTCGCCTTCCTTGCCGGGGATGACGCTGGCGCGCAGCAGGCCCTGTTCCCACAGTCCCTCGCGCAGCCGGCCGGTCAGTTCGGGGTCCTCGGCAAAGCGCTCCATGAGGATCTGCCGCGCCCCTTCCAGGGCCGCCGGGATATCGGCCACGCCCTTGGCGGCATCGACGAAGGTCGCCGCCAGGGTCTCGGGGTCCTGGCCAGGGTCCTCCAGCAGACCCAGGGCCAGGGGCTCCAGCCCAGCCTCCCGAGCGATCTGGGCCTTGGTGCGGCGCTTGGGTTTGAACGGCAGATAGAGGTCTTCCAGGCGCTGCTTGGTGTCGGCGGCGAGGATGTCTTGTTTGAGCTCCGCGCTCAGCTTGCCCTGCTCCTCGATACTGCGCAGGACTAGGTCGCGGCGCTCCTCCAGTTCGCGCAGGTAGCCCAGGCGCTCCTCCAACTGGCGCAACTGGACGTCGTCCAGGCCGCCGGTCACTTCCTTGCGGTAGCGGGCGATGAAGGGCACCGTGGCACCCTCGTCGAGAAGCTGGACGGCGGCGGCCACTTGGGCGGGACGCGCCGCGAGTTCCTGGCTGATCTGGTCAATAATGTTCCGCATGGTGTTCCATGAGTGGCAGTGGGAGAGAGCGATACCGCCGGATGAAGACGGCGGTATCCGGATGGGCAAGGTGACGGCCGGGTGAGCGGAGCGCTAGGTGGATGGGGTGGCTGGTGGGGTTGGCGTGAGAGTCATGGAAAAGTCTTTCATTTTCATTGGGGTGACGCGCCCCTGGGGATAGCTGGCCCGGATCAGTCCACCCGGGGCGGTTGACCGGCGCCGCTATCCGGGTTGCAACTGTCATAAACGGCCATGATCGCCTTCAGTTCCGTCAGCACCCGTGCAAGGTCGGCCTCGCCGAGCCCCCTGGCCTCGACCGGGACTTCGCCCTTTTCCCAGGCCGCGATAGCCTGCCAGACCTGGCGACAGCCCTTGGCGCAGATCGCTTCCACGATCCCCTGTAAGGTCGGGTCGTTGAGAGGGTGAACCATGCTGGCCTCCGCTTTGCGAGGAGGTCATTATAGAAGGAAAGGTCGGGCAGACGTGCGTCGCTCCCCCGCGCCTTGACATGATCGTCCCACCCGACTGATTCCAAGGCTATCTCGGTTTCCGATCCGGCAGGGTCGGATCGGATCTGATCGGAACAAACGCGGATTGATTGGCGTTGGATATCCACTGGCTCACCTCTCCCCTCCCCCCCCACCTGGAACGGAGCGACCTTCATCTCTGGTTGATCCCTTGCGGCCCCGAAGGCGATGGCAGTGGCGGCCATGGCGAGGATATCCCCGAGTCCGGCGCAAGAGGCGAGTCGCTATGGCCCCTGCTCTCCTCCCATGAACAGGAGCGAGCCAGCCGCTTCAGGCTGGACCATCACCGTCATGCCTACCTGTGCGCCCATGCTGGGCTGCGGCTGATCCTGGCCCGCTATCTGGGACAAGCCCCCGAGGTGATCCGCCTCACCCGCGGTCCCCATGGCAAACCCGCCGTGGCGGGTCCCGTGGAATTCAACCTGACCACCAGCGGGGACCTGGCCCTGATCGCCGTGCGCCTGGGTCACCCGGTCGGTGTCGACTGTGAACGGATCAATCCCCACCGCGACATGATCGCCATCGCCCGTCGCCTCTTCTCCGCCGACGAGATCGAGCAACTCCAAGCCTGTGAGCCACTGGAACGCCCCCAACTCTTCACCTGTTTCTGGACCGCCCTCGAGGCCCGGGTCAAATTGACTGGTTCCGGGCTGTTCCATCCCTCCCTGGCCACGTCGGGGGAACCCGATGTCAGGCATTTCATTCCCCAGCCCGGTTATCTCGCGGCCATCGCCAGTCCAGACCTCCCGCCCCGTTCTGCCTGGCAGACGCACCGCCTTTCATTGCCTGGTTTGACCAGGGGTTAAATGATTTCACTATCCCTCAGCCAACGGGGGTAAACGGGTAGACGGGGTGATCAGAACAGATCCAGCCGCCGCCTGCTGCCCCGGCCATCGGCCGGGCTGATTTCGGACCGCACCCACCGCACTACTGGTAAAATCCCGCCCCCGCCACCGTGGAGTTCCCTGCCTTGGAAACCATCCAGATCGTCTTGCTTGCCATCGTTCAGGGGTTTTCGGAACTCCTGCCCATCTCCAGTTCGGGGCACCTGGTGCTCACCCCGCTGGTCCTGGGATACGAGCTACAGAGCCTCGCCTTTGACGTCGCTCTCCACCTCGGCACCCTGGCGGCGGTTATGGCCTACTTTTACCGGGATATCCTGGCCATGCTGGGGGCCTTCGGCACCTCCCTGGTCCAGCGCCGCATCACCTCCCCGGAGGCGGGCCTGGCGTGGATGATTCTGATCGCCACCCTGCCCGTGGTCATCCTCGGCCTGCCCCTCAAGACGCTGCTGGAATGGTTGCGCGCCGACGCCGGACTCATCACCCTGATCATCGCCGGCAACATCATCGGCTATGGCCTGCTCCTGGGGATCGCCGACCGCCTGGGCCGCAGAAATCGGGATGAATTCAGCCTCGGCTGGCGTCAGGCCCTGATCATCGGCACCTGCCAGGCCCTGGCCATCATCCCCGGGACCTCCCGTTCCGGCATCACCATGACCGCCGCCCTCTTCCTGGGGCTGACCCGCAAGGCGGCGGCGCGCTTTTCCTTCCTGCTCTCCATCCCGGCCATCCTCATGGCGGGGGGACTGGAGGGTCTGGAACTCATCCAGTCACCGGAGCCCGTGGACTGGCAGCCTTTCTGGCTGGGCGGCCTGATCGCCTTCGGCGTCGCCTACCTGACGATTCACTTCTTCCTCCGCTTCATCGAGCGGATCGGCATGCTGCCCTTTGTGATTTATCGGTTGTTGGTGGGCGGCCTGATCATCCTGCTGCTGGTCTGACGGTCTGGGTTGACGGGCCAGATCTCAGGTATAGACGACCTATCCCAGTTTTCGGCCTTGATGGAGAGGTGCGGGGGCATCTGGCGAGGGTGTCGACCGCAGGAATGCGGTCGTCAAGCCCACAGGGACGCATTCAGGTTGTCCCCCGACAGACGCCACCTGACCCAGCAAAATCGAAAGGGATTTGGCAGGATCGCGTTTGATTTCGCCCCACTGGTCCCCTCTACCGACCGGCGTCAGCCCCCCTCCAACCCCCTCGCCAGATCCGCCTGGATATCCCCCAAGTCTTCCAGTCCCACGGCAACCCGGATCAGACCCTCGCCGATGCCGGCGTCGGCCCGTTCCTGGGGACTGAGGCGGCCATGGGTGGTGGAGGCGGGGTGGGTGATGGTGGTCTTGGTATCGCCCAGGTTGGCGGTGATGGACAGGAGGCGGGTGGCGTCGATGAGTCGCCAGGCCGCCGCGCGTCCGCCACGGACCTCGAAGGCGACAATGCCGCCCCCGGTCCGCTGCTGGGCACCGACCAGGGCATGCTGCGGGTGGGAGGCCAGGCCGGGGTAGTGAACCCGGGTCACAGCGGGTTGCTCCACCAGCCATTCGGCCAGGGCCTGGGCGGCGCGGGCATGGGCGAGCATGCGCAGTTCCAGGGTCTCCAGGCCCTTGAGAAAGACCCAGGCATTGAAAGGGCTCATGCTCGGCCCGGCGGTGCGGATGACGCCAAAGACCTCCTCCCCCACCCGCTGGGCATCGCCGACCACGGCCCCGCCCAGACAGCGGCCCTGGCCATCCAGGTACTTGGTGGCGGAGTGGATGACCAGATCCGCCCCCAGGGCCAGGGGCCGTTGCAGGGCGGGGGTGCAGAAGCAATTGTCCACCGCCAGCAGACAGCCCCGGCCGTGGGCCAGGTCGGCCAGGGCGCGGATGTCGGCCATTTCGGTGAGGGGATTGGACGGGGTCTCCAGAAACAGCAGCCGGGTGTTCGGGCGGATGGCGGCCGCCCAGGCGTCCAGGTCCGCCAGGTCAACATAGCTGGTCTCGACGCCAAAGCGGGCCAGATACTTGTTGAATAGGACCGTGGTGCTGCCAAAGATGGCCCGCGACGAGACGAGGTGATCCCCAGCCCGCAACAACCCCAGGCAGGTGGCGAGGATGGCCGCCATGCCCGAGGCGGTGGCGACGCAGCGCTCCCCCCCTTCCAGGGCCGCCAGCCGTTCCTCGAAGGCCCGCACCGTGGGATTGGTGAAGCGGGAATAGATGTTGCCGGCCTCCTCCCCGCCGAAGCGCGCCGCCGCCTCGGCGGCATTGGCGAAGACGAAGCTGGAGGTGGTGAAGATGGGCTCGGAGTGCTCACCCTCGGCGGTACGGTGATGGCCAGTGCGGATGGCCAGGGTGGCAAAGCCCGGGGTTGCCCCTGTCGGCATGGTGGCGATTCCTTGTTGTTATGGTGAGGTCGGATCGGCGATCGGCAGGCGAGGGTTGTACTACCCAGAGGTTTCCTTTTGATGACACCCGCCTCAGACGTTGTTGTGCAACTCGATGATGGACTCGCCAAGATTGCGCCGGGCCTCCTTGGCGGCATCGTTGCGCATGACCTCCAGATGCTGCAGGTAGGCCTCGGTGACATCACCGGTGACATAGTCGCTGTCGAAAACCGAGGTATCGAACCGATCCACGTCGCTCTTACCCTGCTTCTGCACGGCATCGATGAGATCTTCCAGGTCCTGGAAGATGAGGCGATCGGCCCCCAGGACCTCGCGGATCTGCTCCTCGCCGCGGCCATGGGCCACCAGTTCGCTGGCGGCGGGCATGTCGATGCCATAGACGTTGGGGTAGCGCACCGGCGGCGAGGCGGAGGCGAAATAGACCCGGTTGGCGCCGGCGTCCCGGGCCATCTGGATGATCTGCTGGGAGGTGGTGCCGCGGACAATGGAGTCGTCCACCAGCAGGACGTTCTTGCGCCGGAACTCCAGGTCGATGGCGTTGAGCTTCTGCCGCACCGATTTCTTGCGGATCTGCTGACCGGGCATGATGAAGGTCCGCCCGATGTAACGGTTCTTGATGAAGCCCTCGGCGTAGTTCACCTCCAGGGCCTGGGCGAGCTGCAGGGCCGCGGTGCGGCTGGTGTCGGGGATGGGGATGACCACGTCGATGTCGTGATCCTGCCACTCGCGGCGGATCTTGGCCGCCAGCTTGCGCCCCATGCGTGACCGGGCCTTGTGGACCGAGATGTTATCGATGAAGGAGTCCGGCCGGGCGAAGTAGACGAACTCGAAGATACAGGGGGAGAGGATGGGCCGGGGGGCGCACTGGCGCCGGTATAGATTACCCTTGGCGTCGATGAACACCGCCTCCCCGGGGGCGATGTCGGCGATGAGCTGGAAGCCCAGGGTATCCAGGGCCACGCTCTCGGAGGCGATCATGTACTCGTCCCCGTCCGCCGTCGGGCGTTTGCCATAGACCACGGGGCGGATGCCGTGGGGGTCCCGGAAGCCGAGGACGCCAAAGCCCGGGATCATGGCCACCGCGGCATAGCCCCCCCGGCAGCGGCGATGGACGCCCTCGATGGCGCGGAAGACATCCTCCTCGTCGATGCGCAGCTTGCCCTCGATCTGCAGCTCATGGGCCAGAACGTTGAGCAGGATCTCCGAGTCCGACTCGGTATTGATGTGCCGCAGGTCCTCGGCGAAGAGGTCGTGCTTCAGGGCCTCGGCATTGGTCAGGTTGCCGTTGTGGGCCAGGACGATGCCGTAGGGCGAGTTGACGTAGAAGGGCTGGGCCTCGGCGGAACAGGTGGCCCCGGCGGTGGGGTAACGGACATGTCCCAGGCCCATGTTGCCGCGCAACTGGATCATGTGACGGGTGTGGAAGACATCCCGCGCCAGACCCGTGTCCTTGCGCAGGTAGAGCTTGTCGCCCTCGCAGGTGACGATGCCCGCCGCGTCCTGGCCCCGATGCTGGAGGACCAGCAGGGCATCGTAAAGGGCCTGGTTGACCGGACTCTTACCGACGATACCGACGATACCGCACATGAACCACCTCGGGGTTGGGGCAAGGAGGCGCCCCGGGCCGCGGCAGGCGCGCCGCGACCCGGGGCTCGACAGGGGTAAGGCAGACCGCGGTCACAGGGTGCGGACCCGATCCTCAATGTCCGGCGGCACGGTGGCCAGGAGTCGCTGCGCCAGGACCTGAAAGCGGCCAATCAAGTGGGAATCCTGCCAGGCCGGTTGCTCGGCGAGGGGGGTCAGGGCGGCGAGAAAGGCCAGCATGGTGACGATGAGCGCGCCCCGGGCCAGGCCGAAGAGGCTGCCCAGGAGGCGGGTGGTCCCCTGCAAGCGGGCCAGTTCGATCAGGGAGGTAAGCAGGTAACCGATCAGCCCCCCGGCGAGGACCGAGCCCAGGGTCAGGAGGGCGAAGCTGACCGCCTGGCGGCTGATCTCCCCCGGCAACCAGGGGGCCAGCTCGGGGGCCAGGCGGGGGTAATAGCGCCAGGCCAGCAGGAAGGCCAGGGCCCAGATGGCCAGGGACAGGGCCTCGCGGACCAGGCCCCGGGCCAGGCCGATCAGGGCCGACAAGCCGATCAGGCCCAGGATGAGGGTATCGATCCAATTAACCGCCATGGGGACCATTACAGCGCGCCGGGGCGGAACAAGCCGCCGGACGGGGCGTCCGGCTCCGCTCAGTAGCGCTGGATCTGACCGGACTGGCCGGTCTTATCGCGTACCGCGGCGGCCAGGGCGTCGATATCCTTACGCTCCTGCCGCGGCCCCACCCGCACCCGGTAATAGGTCCGGCCGTTGACCTCGGCCTCCTCGACGAAGGCGGGGAAGCCCTTGGACTTGAGATTGCTTGCCATCGCCGCGGCCTTTTCGCGCTCCGTCAGGCTCGCCACCTGGAAGATCCAGCCGCTACCGGTCTTCTTGGGGGGCGGCTCGGCCGGCTTGGATGCGCTCTCCTTGGACTGCTCCTTGGCGACCTCCTTGCGGGGTTCCTTGGTGGCCTCTTTGGTGGCGGGCTTGGCGGTCTCCTTGTTAGCCGGCTTGGCCGCCTCCTTGGCAGGAGGGGTCTCACCCGCGCGGGGGCCGGCGGGGCGGGTTCCCGCGGCGGGCTTGCCGGCTGTCGGCTCGCCACCAGCCGAACGACCCTCGGCCATGTCCCGCTCGGCATCGGTCAACAGGTCCGGTGGCGGGAGTTCGGTAATGCTGGCTAGGGGGGCTGGCTTTGGCGGTTGGCGAAACTCGGCGTCCATCTCTGGGCGGGCCTGGCTACCGGGCACCGTTGCCGCTACCGGAGGGGTTGCCGGGGGCCCGGGCTCCTCCTCGACGAGCATGGGGACGAAAATGACCAGCAGCACCACCACGACCGTGGCACCGATCAAACGTCGCTTGGAGCCTTCCTCCATCGCGTTCTCCCAAGGGGCGTCAAGGCCCTTGTGCTAAAGGGTGGGGATATGCGGCCGGCCGGGCGCCATTGACCCCCGGATCGCTTTCATGACGAGGATTATAGCAACAGCCCGACACTGGGACGCGGTTCCCGTCGCGCCCAGGATTCGTGTCGCGCCTGGATCGGCGGCGATCGCGGGGCGATCACGCCGAAATCCCGAGGCCTTGCCCCGTTCATAAGGCAGCAGGCGGGCCGGTACCGCCGCGAGCCGACCGACGCCGTTGCTCAGGACAGCTCCCGCAACACCGCCTCCACGGTGGTGAAAGACCCATAGGCGAGAACACAGTCGTCCGACAGGGCCTGGGCCCGGGCACCGGCGATGGCAGCGGCGAGGCTGGGGTAGGTGCGCAGAGTCAAGGCCCGACCGCGTTCCTGGCCCAGGGCCTCGAGGGCGGCGGCCAGGGCGACCACGTCCAGGGCGCGGGGGTTGTCCGCGGCACCCAGGTGCCAGCAATCCACCCAGTCCAGCAGGGGGCCGGCCACCGCCGCGGGCTCCTTGTCGGCCAGCAGCCCCAGGACCGCGTGATGACGCCCCGCGCAGGGATAGGTGGCCAGGCTGACCGCCAGGGCTTGGGCCGCCGGGCCATTGTGGGCGACATCGAGGATACAGGCCGGGGCCCCGGGGATGACCTGGAAACGCCCGGGGAGCCGGACGCGCTGCAAGCCCTGGCGCAGATGGGCCACCGAGACCGGCAGTCGGGCCTGGAGGCCGGCGGTGGCGGCGATGACGGTCGCGGCATTGTCGAACTGGATCGGCCCGCGCAAGGCCGGGGGCATCAGGCTCAGGGGGGGATAGCCTGGCCCCTGCCAGTGCCAGCCCGGGGGCTCCGCACGCCAGTCGAAGTCCCGCCCCAGAACCCAGGTCGGGCAGCCGAGGGCCGTCGCCCGCTCCAGCAGGACAGGTTGCGGCTCGCGCTGACCCAGAATGACCGGGTGGCCAGGGCGGAAGATACCCGCCTTCTCCCCGGCAATTTCCGCCAGGGTCTCCCCCAACCAGGCGCTATGGTCGCGACCGATGCTGGTGACGATGGCCAGATCGGCGGCAACGAGATTGACGGCATCCAGCCGCCCCCCAAGACCGACCTCGAGGATCGCCAGGTCCGGTTGGGCGCGGACGAAAAGGTCCAGGGCCGCCAGGGTGCCGAACTCGAAATAGGTCAGGGAGTCCCCCCCCCGGGCGGCATCGACCCGGGCGAAGGCC
>WBZM01001977.1_pt1 | contig 18524 bp, 19 predicted proteins | sample 5204271 | NCBI WGS metagenome assembly WBZM01 (sample SAMN12344346, study PRJNA552823) | activated sludge metagenome | biome: Activated sludge suspended growth; feature: Nitrification reactor; material: Wastewater; isolation source: activated sludge from nitrification reactor of wastewater...
CGAGCGCAGGCGCGGAGCGCCGGAGTCGAGGGGCGACCTCGACCGCGGCCTCGACCTCGATCCCGATCCCGACCTCGACCGCGACCCCGACCTCGACCCCGACCTCGACCTCGACCTCGACCTCGACCTCGATCCCGACCGCGATCCCGAGCCCCAGCCCCAGCCCCAGCCCGCCCCCCACCTCCCTCCCCCAAGGCACTGCCCGCTGGCGCATGTCCCTCGGCGGCGAGCCGGTCGGCGTCGTCGAGCTCTCCATCCGCTGCGAGGGCCCGGCCTGCCAGGCCACCTGGACCTCGCGCCAGCGGCTGCCGGCCGAGGCCGGCGGCGGCCTCCGCGAGCGGCGCGTCACCGCGCCCGTGGATCGCCAGGGGCGGGCCGCCGGCCCGGTGCGCTGGCACGAGGCCGGCCGCTCCGGCGAGGTGTCGCTCCCCGCCGGCGCCGCGCCGGCCATGCTGGTGGAGGTGCTGCTCTCGCGCGGCGTGCCGCGCTGCCTGGACGCCGCCGACGAGGCCACCGGCGCGCCGCTGCGGGCCTGCGCGGTGGAGGCCGGCCCGGGGGTGCGGCGCCTCACCGGCGGCGCCGCCGAGGTCCGGCTGCGGCCCGGCCCGGGCCCGTTCCCGGCGGAGGTGTCGCTGCCGGCGCAGCGGGTCCGCTTCACCCTCGACCCCGCCGCCGAGGTCCCGCCGGTCCCGCCGCGCCTCTTCGGCGCCGAGGTGACGGGGCCGGCCGATCCGCGCGACGCCGCCCGCTTCTGCGGCCTCCCGCCCGACCCGCCGGCGCCCCCGGACGCCGGCGCGGGCCTGCCGCGGGCCGAGGCCGCCGGCGCCTCCTGCCGCGAGCAGGCGCTCGCCTGGGCGGAGGCGGCGCGCCGCGACGGCCTGGCGTCCCGCGTGGCGGTGGGCGTGGCCCACGACGGCGGCGCCTTCCTCTGGCACGCCTGGGCCGAGGCGCGGGTGGGCGGCCGCTGGGTGGCGGTCGATCCCGCCTTCCGGCAGGCGCCGGCCCGCGGGCCGCGCTTCACCGTGGCCACCTGGGCGCCCGGCGACGAGGCGGCGCGGGCCGAGGCCGGGCGGCGGCTCCTGGCCTGCTGGGGGCGGGGCGGGGTGGAGCCGGCCCGCCCCTGACCGGCCGCCGGGCTCGCGCCCGGCGCGCGGCTGCGGTACACCGGGCCCGTGAAGCCCTGGGAGACGATCGAGAAGGCTCTCGCCCCCGACGGCACCGAGATGGTGCTGGCGCGGCGGGACGACGAGTGGGTGGTCCGCTACGGCGGCAAGGTGCTCATGTCGAGCCGGCAGCACGGCTCGGAGGACGCCCTGGCGGCGCTGGCGCTGGAGAAGGCGGCCCACCGGCGCGCCGTGCTGGTGGGCGGCCTGGGGCTCGGCTTCACCGTCCGCGCCGCCCTCGACCGCATCCCCACCGACGCCAAGGTGGTGGTGGCCGAGCTGACGCCGGCGCTCCTCGACTGGAACCGCCGGCTGGTGGGGAAGCTGGCCGGGCGCCCCCTCGACGACCCGCGCACCCGCGTCCACATCGGCGACTGCGTGCAGCGCATCAAGGAGGCCAGCGGCGCCTACGACGCCATCCTCCTCGACATCGACAACGGCCCGGCCTCCATGGTCCACGAGTCGAACGACCGGCTCTACGGCCCGGGCGGCATCGCCGCCTGCCGGAACGCCCTGCGGGAGGGCGGGGTGCTCGCCGTCTGGAGCGCCCACCACGACGAGCGCTACCTGTCGCGGCTGCAGCGCGCCGGCTTCGAGGCCTGGACCAAGATCGTCCCGGCCCGGGGCGAGGCCGGCGGCCTGAAGCACGTCATCTTCCTCGCCGTGAAGAAGGACGCGGCCCGCCGCGGGCCGGCGCGCGGCGCCGGCGTGGGTGGGACGCCCGGCGGCGCCGGGACGCCGCGCCGGGGCGGACGCGGCGGCGGGGGTGGCGGAGGGGGTGGGAAGCCGCGACCCGCTCCCAAGGGACGCCCTCCGAGGCGTGCCCCACGCTGATGGCTCACGCGGCCGTGCGATAGCCGGTCACGCCGGGCCCGGCGTACGGTCGAAGCATGGGTGGGCGCGTCCAGACCGGACCGCCCCGCGTGCCGGGGGGCACCGAGCCATGACCACCAACATCGAGCGGCTGCGGGAGAGCGCCGAGGCGCGGCTCCAGGCCATCGCGGCGGAGTTCGGCGCCACCTCGGCGCTGGCCGCGCAGACCGAGCGCGTCTGGCTGCTGGCCGAGGGGCAGGCGGTGCTCTCGCTGCTCCACGACGACCCGCTCAACGCCGAGGTGATCCTCTCCCACGCGGTGCAGGTGCTCGACTACGCGCCGGCGGTGGCCCGCCGCGCCGAGCTGGCGCCGCAGGACCTCGCGGCGCTGCTCCGCGACGTGGTCTAGCCGGTCACGGGCCGGAGAGGCCCAACAGCCCGGGCAGCTCGTCGAGGCCGCGGATCACCGCGTCGGGCGGCTCGGTCAGCCGCTCGCGCGGCTGGCCGGCGCGGTTGCACCAGGCCACCCGCAGGCCGGCCGCCTTGGCCCCCCAGGCGTCCCAGCCGTTGGCGGAGACGAAGGCCAGCTCGGCCGGCCAGACGCCCAGCCGATCGCAGGCCAGCCGGTAGACCGAGGGGTGGGGCTTGTAGGTGCTCACCTCCTCCACCGAGAGCACCTGGTCGAGGAGCGTGTCGAGCCGCGCGCTGCGCACCGCCTGGGCCAGCATGCGCGGCGTGCCGTTGGAGAGGATGGCCAGCTTCACGCCGCGGGCCTGCAGGGCGCGCAGCGCCGGGGCCGCGTCGGGGTAGGCGTCGAGGCGGGCGTAGGCGTCCATGAGCCGCTGCCGCAGCCCGGGCTCGGCGATGGCGAGCGCCTCCAGCGCGTGGTCCAGGGCGTCGCCGGTCAGCTGCCAGAAGTCGGCGTGCCGCCCCATCAGCGCGCGGAGCCAGCTGTACTCCAGCTGCTTGCGCCGCCAGAGGTCGTTGAGCGGCTGCCAGCGGTCGCCGAGCACGTCGCGGGCCTGGGCGGCGGCCGAGGCGAAGTCGAGGAGCGTGCCGTAGGCGTCGAAGACCACGGCGCGGGCACCGGAGAGCGGAGGGGCCATGGGGCGACTCTACGCCGGCTGCCGACGTCCGGCGCCACGCCCCCGTCCGGGGGTGGTCCGGCGGGTCCCGCCGGGCGATACCGCGCCCGCCACTTCACGGACCGTCACGTCGGGCCGGCCCGGCGTCCCCGCTGCGGGGTGGTGGGCGCGCTGACTACGACCACGATCGCTCGACTTTCGACGATAGGACGCTGCGTCTAGCATGGCGGCGCATGGACACGACGGAAGCCCTCCCGCCCGGGCGGACCACGCCCTGGCAACCCCGCGCGCGGCGCCTGCGCGTCGCCCTCCCGGCCCTGGTGCTCTGGCCGTCCGGGGCCGCGGAGATGACCGTCCACTCCCTCTCCGAGGGCGGCTGCGGCCTGGCCTGGCTCGGCCTCCCGCCGCGGCTCGGCGCCCCCCTCGGCGTGCAGCTCGGCGACGGCCCCGCCGCGGTGGCGCTGCGGGCCCGGGTCTGCTGGGTGCGCGACGACGGGCGCGGCCTCCGGGTGGGCGCCCAGTTCGCCGGGCCGGGCGGCACGCCCGACGACCTGGCGGCGCTGCTGGCCAGGCTGGAGCGGGAGGCCGAGGCGGGCTGAGCGCCAGCGTCCCCGGGGAGCGGGGACCCGGGCGGCTGGCCCCGGTGCCGCCCGGCGTGCTAGGACGCGCGCCGTGATCCGCTTCGACGCCATCTCCAAGCAGCACGGCCACCAGATCCTCTTCGTGGAGGCCTCCGCGGTCATCCACCGCGGCGAGAAGGTGGGCCTGGTCGGCCCCAACGGCGCCGGCAAGTCGACCCTCTTCCGCATGGTGACCCGCGAGGAGGAGCCGGACGAGGGGCAGGTCTCCATCGACCGCGGCGTCACGGTGGGCCACTTCTCCCAGGACGTGGGCGAGATGTCCGGCCGCAGCGCCGTGGCCGAGACCATGGACGGCGCCGGGCCGGTCTCGGCGGTGGCGGCCGAGCTCCACGAGCTGGAGCACGCCCTGGCCGACCCCGACCGCGCCGACGAGATGGACGCGCTGGTGGAGCGCTTCGGCCACGTGCAGGCCCGCTTCGACGAGCTGGGCGGCTACGCCCTGGAGTCCCGGGCGCGGGAGATCCTGGCCGGCCTGGGCTTCACGCCGGAGATGATGGACGGCGACGTGGGGGCCCTCTCGGGCGGCTGGAAGATGCGCGTGGCCCTGGCCCGCATCCTGCTGATGCGCCCCGACGCCATGCTCCTCGACGAGCCCTCCAACCACCTGGACCTCGAGTCGATCATCTGGCTGGAGGAGTTCCTCACCGCCTATCCCGGCGCCATCCTCATGACCTCCCACGACAAGGAGTTCATGAACCGGGTGGTCAAGAAGGTGGTGGAGATCGACGGCGGCGAGCTGACCAGCTACTCGGGCGACTACGACTTCTACGAGCGCGAGCGGGCCATCGCCGACGCCCACCAGCAGTCGCAGTTCGACCGCCAGCAGGCCATGCTCAAGAAGGAGCTGGCCTTCATCGAGCGGTTCAAGGCCCGCGCCTCCCACGCCGCCCAGGTGCAGAGCCGGGTCAAGAAGCTCGACAAGATCGAGAAGGTCGAGCCGCCCAAGGTCCGCAAGATCACCGTCTTCGACTTCCGGCCCGCCACCCGCTCCGGCGAGGACGTGGCCAAGCTCACCGGGGTCAAGAAGGGCTACGGCAGCCGGAAGATCTACGACGGCCTCGACTTCCTCTGCCGCCGCGGCGAGCGCTGGGCCGTCATGGGGGCCAACGGCGCCGGCAAGTCCACCCTCCTCAAGATGATCGCCGGCGAGTCGCAGCCCGACGCCGGGGCGGTGGTGGTCGGCGCCAGCGTCAAGATGGGCTACTTCGCCCAGCACGCCATGGAGCTGCTGGAGGGCGAGGAGACGGTCTGGGACACGCTCCAGAACGCCTTCCCCAAGGCCTCCATCGGCTCGCTGCGGGCGCTCTGCGGCTGCTTCGGCTTCTCCGGCGACGAGATCGAGAAGAAGTGCCGGGTCCTCTCCGGCGGCGAGAAGGCGCGCCTCGTCCTCGCCAAGATGCTCTACGACCCGCCCAACTTCCTGGTGCTCGACGAGCCGACCAACCACCTCGACGTGGGCACCAAGGAGATGCTGGTGAAGGCGCTGGCCGGCTACGAGGGGACCATGATGTTCGTCTCCCACGACCGGCGCTTCCTCGGGGCCCTCTCCAACCGCGTGCTGGAGCTGACGCCCGAGGGGCCGGTGCTCTACGGCGGCGGGTACACCGAGTACGTGGCGCGCACGGGCCGCGAGGCGCCGGGCTTGCGTCACCTGGAGTCCAGGTCCTAGCCCGGGCGGGGGGCGCGGGCGGGGGCCGTGCGGAGCGCCCGAGCCGGCCCTAGGACCATGGGCCGTGCGCACCTTCCTGCCCGAGGCCTACCTCCGCCGCTTCGCCGATCCCGGGGACCCGGGCGCCTGCTTCGTCTACCGGCCGGCCCTCGGCGAGTGGAAGCCGGCGCCGCTCCGGAGGGACGGGCCGGACCGCCACTTCAACGAGGCCGACGAGGCCGACCTGCGCAAGGCCGACGCCCTCGACGACCGGCTGGAGGCCCTCGACCCGGAGATCGACGGGCTGGTGGCGCGGCTCCTGGCCGAGCGCCCCGTCCTCGGCGACGCCGACCGGGCCCGCCTGGCCGACTGGGCCGCCCTGATGGGCGTGCGCCTCTCCTCGCGCTTCAAGCTGGTCTCGGCCGAGGAGGCGCGGCGCGGCCACGAGGAGCTGGCGCCGGTGCTCCAGGAGATGGGCTGGGTCTTCTGGGAGGCGAGGGCGCCGGCCTACTTCATCACCTCCAGCGCCCCCTTCCACGTGGCCTTCCCGCGCGCCGACGAGTCCTCCGCCGTCGCCAACGACCTCACCACCCGCTCGGTGGAGATCACGCTGCCGCTCTCGCCGCGCCTGGTGCTCCACGGCACCTGGAAGCGGCGGGGCCAGCTCTGGAAGGAGGCCGGGCAGCTGGCGCTCGACGAGGTGAACGGCCGGACCATGCTGCGGGCCGGGCGCTTCCTCGCGGCCCACAAGCCGGCCGTGCCCGGCTGACGCTGGACCTGCTGATCCCCGGTGCGGGGATCGATCGGCGCGGGGCCGGGTGTCGGCGCAGGTGGGCGGGTGGCGCCGCGGGTGGGCGCACCCGCTTGCGCTTCGTCACGGAGCGGCGGGCGCACCGCGGGTAGCATGCCTGGACCTCCAACCACGCCCGGGCCCGACCATGTCCGTCTCGCTGCTCGCCGCCGCGCTCGTCATCGCCACTTCGGCCACCACGGCCACCACCCCGAGGCCGCCCGCCATGGCCGCCGCCGAGCCGGCGCCGGCCTTCGCCCAGAAGCCGGCCGACGCGGTCCAGGTGATCGGCTCCTGCCGCGTGGGCAAGGCGAGCTGCGTGGACTTCGCCGGCGACTTCGCCGGCGGTGCCGCCCAGGCGCGCTGCAAGCAGCTCAAGGGGAAGTACGTCGCCGAGGCCTGCCCGGCCGAGGGGCTGGTCTCCACCTGCATCGAGCGGGTCACCGGCGGCGAGGACCGCACCATGACCCGCGCCTACGCGCCGACCACCGCCAAGGCGGCGCGGGCCGAGTGCAAGAAGACGGCGCGCGGGGTGTTCCTGGCGCGGTAGCGATCACGCCGCCGTCTGCCGCGCCACGCTCGGCCGCGCGAAGACCAGCGCCTCCCAGCGCGCCAGCCGCGGCAGGTCGAGGGCCGCGGCGCGCAGGTGCGCCGGCAGGCGGGCCACGAAGGGGGCCACCGCCGCGTCGGCTAGGGAGAAGTCGCCGCCGAGGTAGCCCTGCTCCGCCACCCGCGGCTCCAGCGCCCGCAGGGTCTCGCGCACCGCCGCCTCGGCGGCGGGGCGCTCCTCGGGCGCCCCCTTCAGCAGCTTGTAGCCGGCCGGGCCGAGGGGGCCGGCGCGGTCGATGAGCAGGCGCAGGCGGGCGCGCGCCGCGGGATCGGCGGGCAGCAGCGCCGGCGCCGGGAAGCGGTCCTCCAGGTACTGCAGGATCACCATCGACTCGGGGATGGCCTGGCCGTCCACCACCAGCACCGGCACGGCGCCGGCCGGCGGGTTGAGGGCCAGCACCTCGGGCGGCTTGTCGGCGAGATCCACCTCGCGCGTCTCCCAGACCAGCCCCTTCTCCTCGAGGGCGATGCGGGCCCGCATGCAGTAGGGACAGCTCCGGGCGCTCCACAGGACCATGCGCGGCTCCTCCTCCCAGCGGCCGTTCTATCCCGGACGGGGGCGGCGCGCCGCCGGCGGCTCGGGCCGATCCCTCGTTGGGGCGCGCGAGAGTCCGGGCGGGCCGGCGAGTAGGGAGGGGTGAGGGCCGCTGACGGCCCACTGACTCCGAAGGAGAACCCCATGCGTCTCGACAAGCCCCTCATCGCCCTCACCACCGGCGGCCTCCTCCTGGCCCTGGCCTCCGGCTGCGCCTCGCCGGCCAAGCAGGTGAAGTCCCAGACCGACGTCCTCGACGGCGCGGCCGCCGCCCCCCTGCCGGTGAAGCCCGAGCCGGTGGCGGCGCCCACGCCGGCGCCGGAGCCGCAGGTCGCCACCTGCGACATCAGCCGCGTCCACTTCGCCTTCGACTCGTCCACCCTCGACGAGACGGCCCGCCAGGAGCTGCGCGACGCCGCCACGTGCCTGCAGCAGCGGAAGAGCACGGAGGTGGTCATCGAGGGGCACTGCGACGAGCGCGGCACCACCGCCTACAACCTGGCGCTGGGCGCCAGGCGCGCCGCGGCGGTGAAGGGCTACCTCTCCGACCTCGGCGTGAAGGCCGAGATGCAGACCATCTCCTTCGGCAAGGAGCTGCCGCTGGTGAAGGGTTCCGGCGAGCAGGTCTGGAGCCAGAACCGCCGGGCCGAGCTGAAGCAGAAGGGCGAGAAGCGGACCGACGGCGTGATCGTGTCGATGCGGTAGCTGCGCGGTGCACGGGTGCAGGGCCCGCGGCCCGGGGAGCGATCCCCGGGCCGCGGTGTTTGTGGTTCGTGCGGCCCGGGGGGCTGGAGCGGAGGGAAGCGGCCGCGCTACGCCGCGCGCTGCTCCAGCTCCAGCGCCACGCGGCGGGCGGCGGCGCGGGCGTGACCAGCACCTCACGGGGCTGCGCCCCGCCCCGCCAAGCCGAGCTCGGCGGGGCCCCACCCTGCGGCGCCGGGTCCCGAACGGCTCTCGCGCTACGCGCTCGGCCGTTCACCCGGCGGGGAGGGCTTCGCCCTCCCCGGCTGCGCCGGGGCCCCTCCCCCTCGTCACGCCGCGCGCTGCTCCAGCTCCAGCTCCAGCGCCACGCGGCGGGCGGCGGCGCGGGCGTGACCCACCTGGCCGTTCATGGCCACGTAGCTCTTGCCCAGGTGCCGGGCCGCCTCGGAGATGGGCTCGCCCACCAGGTCGATGCGGACCAGCGCTTCGGCGTGGCCGGGGCAGAGCCGGCCGAGCACCTGGCCGAGGTCGCGCCGCGCCTCCACCTGCCGGTGCGGCGTGGCTACGTGGGCCGCGGCCACCGCCGGCTCCTCGCGGTAGAGGCCGCCCAGGCGGGCGCGGGTGGCGCGATCGCGCAGGTGGCTGCGCGCCAGGTTGCGCGCGATGGTGGCCACGTAGGCGCCGATGGTGCCGAGGGAGGGATCGAAGCGGGCCGCGCCGGAGGCCAGGTAGGCGACGAGGGCGTCCTGCGCGCGGTCCTCCACGTCCGGGTGATCGGCCGGGAGGCGCAGCACGCGCGAGGCGACGAGGCGGGCCTGCGCGAGGAGCGCGGTCCAGTCGGCGGCGGTGCGGCTGCTGGGACGCCCGGCGCGGGCCGGAGCGGTGGCGGTGGCATGACCCCCCGAACGGGTGAGTCGGCCGGGAAGGGCGGGCGCGGTGGCGGGCATCTCGGATGGCCTCCCGGGGCGGCTTCGGCCGCCCTCTATAGAGGAAGCGCCGCGGAGGGCCGCTCCGACTACCTGGACCCGGTCGATTTCTGCCAAACCGTTGTGATAACTGGGAAAACACACTACTCTCGGTCGGGAGATGACCACCGGCGAGGCGCCGAGCACCGACAGGCTGGTGGCCGAGGCCTACGACGACCTGCGCGAGCGGGTCCGGGCCATGAGCCGCGGCGCCCCGCCCACGCTGGCCGGGACGGCCGGGCTCCACACCGCGCTGGAGCGGATCCTGCGCCGCCGCACCGCCTTCCGCGACCGCCGCCACTTCACCGCCTACTGCCTCTTCCTCATCCGCCGGCTCTGGATCTCCCGCTGGCGCGCCACCGCCCGCCGCCGCGACCGGGAGACCGCCTCGCTCCTCCCGGTGCTGACGCTCCTCGCCGGCGAGCCGGTGGTGGCGGCGCGCGACGAGGCGCTGGCCATGCTCGACCTCATCGCGCGGCTGCGCGCCGACCCGCAGATCTCCCGCCGCCGCAAGATCGCCCGCGCGGTGGAGTGCCACCTGGTGGCCGGCTTCACGCAGGCCGAGACCGCGGAGCTGCTCGGCGAGTCGAAGGGGATGGTGCAGCAGCGCATCGCCTTCTTCCTGGCCTGGGCCCGGCTGGCGGTGGCGCCCGACCTCGGGCTGGTGGAGCGGGCCGTCGAGGCGGCGCGCTCCGATCCGCGCTTCGGGCGCGGCGCCGAGATCGCCGAGGCGGCGCGGCGCTTCTACCTGCTGGGCCAGCCGCGGCCGGCGGTGGCGGCGGCCCTCGGCGAGCCGCTGGCGCGCGTCGAGCAGGACCTGCGCCTCTTCGCCGCCTGGGTGGCGGCGCGGGAGGCGAAGGCGCCGGCGGGCCAAGAAGGCTGAGGGGCCGGCCGAGGGGCCGGCGGAGGGTCGGGCTGAAGCGCCCCCGCGTCCGGGGCGCGGCCGGAGGGCGTCCCGCGTGCTAGGAATCCCCTGCCGCGGCGGGTCGTTCCACGTACGGAGGCCCCGCAGGCCGGGGAGGGAGACGGCGCAGATGAAGCTCGGCGCGGACCTGGTGGTCGAGATCGTCCTCAAGTACGACCGGGCCGAGTGGCCGCGGCTGGTGGACGAGCTCTGCGCCGGCGACGCCGGGCTGGCCAGGCTGGTGCGCGGGCTGCTGGCCCACTACGACCGGCCCGACACGCCGCTGCCCGAGGGGCCCTTCCCGGTGGAGCTCGGCCCCTTCACGCTGGAGCGTGAGCTCGGCGCCGGCGCCCACGGCCGCGTCTACCTGGCGCGCCGGCCGCCCCTCGACGGCTTCGTGGCGGTGAAGCTCCTGCGCCCCGGCCCGGGCATGAGCGAGTTCGTCGAGCAGGTGCGGCGCGAGGCCGGCCGGGCCCGGCGCATCCCCTCGGTGCACGTGGTGCCGGTCTTCGACGCCGGGCGCATCGAGGGCGGGCCGTTCTACGTGGAGATGGCGGTCTGCGCCGACCCCGACGAGGCGGCGCCCGGCTCCATCCGCATCGGCCGCTCGCTGCGCGAGGCGCAGCCCGGCCTCTCGCCGGAGGAGGCGGCCCGGCTGGTGGAGGACCTGGCCCGCGCCGTCCACGCGGCCCACCGCACCGGCGTCATCCACGGCGACGTGAAGCCGGAGAACGTGCTGCTCACGCCGGAGACGCGCCGGGTGATGCTGGCCGACTTCGGCATCGCCACCACCCTGGCCGCCTCGGCCTCCCCCGGCTCCACGCCCATCGGCACGGTGGCCTACATGGCGCCCGAGCAGTGGCGCGACCGGCTGCCGCCCTCCGAGTCGTCGGACGTCTACACGCTGGGCGGCACGCTCTACTTCCTGCTCAGCGGCGAGGCGCCCCACGCCGGCCGCGACGGCGCGCCCGGCGCCGACCCCGCGCCGCCGCCGCTGCCGGCCCGCGTGCCGGCGCGGCTCCGCGAGATCGTGGGGCGCGCCCTGGCCCCGCGGCCGGAGGACCGCCCCTCCACCGCCGGCGCCCTGGCCGAGGAGCTGCGCGCCTTCCGCGACCTCGAGCCGACCTGGCACGACCGCCGCTCCTCGCTGCGCCGCCTGGCCCTCTTCGCCCGCCGCCACGGCCGCGAGCTGGGCACCCTCGGCGCGGTGCTGGCGGTGGTGCTCCCCATCCTGCTGGCCGGCTACCACCTCTTCACCAGCCGGGTGGTGGAGCTGGCCAGCCGCGAGGCCTCGCTGCGGCAGAAGCTCGACGAGCTGGACCGGACCCGGCGCGAGCTGGACCAGGAGATCGCCCGGCTGGAGGGGGCGGCCGACTCGAAGCAGAAGGAGCTGGGGCGGGTCGAGGCGCGCCTGAAGCAGCTGCCGAAGCTGGAGCAGGCCCTCGGCGCGGCCACCAAGGAGGCGGCCAGCGCCAACGAGGGCGCCGCCCGGCAGGAGGCCGACGCGAAGAAGGCGCTGGAGCGGGCCGCCGGGCTGGAGGCGGAGCTGGGCTCGGTGCAGTCGGCCCTCGACGAGGCGCGCGGCCGGGAGGAGAAGGCGCTGCGCGACGCCGGGAAGGCCACCGGCGAGCGCGACGAGGCGCGGCGGGTGCTGGCCGAGGCCGAGGTCCGGGTGCGGGCGCTGGAGGAGCGCCGGGTGCTGCTGGAGGCGGCGGCCAAGGAGCGCGACGCGGCGCTCCAGGCGGCGCGGGAGCGGGCCGACCGCGAGGCGGCGCGCGCCGCCGCGGCCGAGAAGGAGCGCGACCTGCTCCGGAAGGGGACACCCCGTCCGGCGGCGGCGCCATGAGGCGCGAGGCCGCCATTGCGCGGGGGGCCGACCCCGGCTTTACTGCGCCCGTGAGGAACACCATGAACAGCACGCACGCCGCCGCGGTCGCGGCGCTCCTGTGGCTCTCCGCCGCCGCCCCGGCCCTGGCCGAGGAGGCCAAGGCCGCCGCCACCGCGCCGGCCCCGGCGCCGGCCGCCGAGCCGGCCAAGGCGAAGGCCAAGGCCGAGCCGAAGAAGGCGGCCGAGAAGGGCGCCGACCAGGCGGCCCCGAAGAAGGACGCCGCGCCGCCCGCGCCGAAGCCGGCCGAGAAGCCCTGCGAGCCCGTCAAGCCCTGCACCATCGACTGATCCCGCCCCACCAGAAACGACTCCCGATGCCCCGCAGCGCAGCGCCGTCCCCGCCGTCCTCCCGCCCCGCCCTCTGGGTCGCCCTCCTGCTCGGCCTGGCCGGGCTGGTGGTGGCCGTCCTCCTCGTCCGGCTCCACGGCCAGGCCCACGCCGGGCTCACCAGCTTCTGCGCCATCGACGAGACGGTGAACTGCGACAAGGTGGCCCTGTCGCCCTACTCGGTGGTGCTGCGCCTCCCGGTGGCCCTCTGGGGCGCCCTCGGCTACGCCGCCATGATCACGCTGGCGGCCTGGGGGCTGTTCGGCCCGCGGCCCCACGCCCGCTGGCCGGTGGGGCTCCTCTGGCTCACCGCGCTCGCCGCGGTGCTGGCCTCGGTGGCGCTGGCCTACGTCTCCAAGGTGCTCATCGGCGCCTGGTGCCTGCTCTGCATCGGCTCGTGGTCCACCTCGGCCGGCCTGTTCGGCGCCGCCTGGGCCGCCACCCGGCCCGAGGGGCCCCTCGCCGCGGTGGGCGCCGACCTCCGGGCGCTGGCCGGCATGCCGCGCCGCACCGCCGCCGTGGCCGCCGTGGCCGTCGCCGCGGTGACGGCGCTGGCCGCCCTCTTCCCGACCTACTGGGTGAAGCCGCCGCCCCCGCCCCCGCCGGCCGCCGCCGCGGCGCCCCCCGCGCCGCCCGCCTGGCAGGGGCCGACCACCCTCACCATCTTCAGCGACTACGAGTGCCCGTTCTGCGCCAGGGCCCACGCCGAGCTGAAGCCGCAGCTGGCGAGGCGCCCGGATATCACCGTGGTGAAGCGCCACTTCCCGCTCGACATGGACTGCAACCCGCTGCTCAAGCGCCCCATGCACGAGTCCGCCTGCCGCTGGGCCAAGGCCGCCATCTGCGCCGAGGCGCAGGGCGAGCTGGACGCCATGGACGACGCCCTCTTCGAGAACCAGCGCGACAAGGTGGACGTGGACGTGCTGGCGAAGCGACTCGGCCTCGACGTGGTGAAGTTCCGCTCCTGCATGACCTCGCCCGAGGCCGCCGCCCGGCTGCAGGGCGACATCCTGATGGCCCGCCAGCTCGGCGCCAACGCCACGCCCGGCTACCTGGTGCGCGGCAAGCTCTACCTCGGCGACTTCCCCTGGGCGCAGCTCCCGCCGCCGCCGCCCGGCACGCCCATCCCGGCCCCCGCCGTGCCGGCCTCGCGCCCCTGAGGCCGCCCCCGTGCAGCGCGTCGAGATCCGCGGCTGCCTCCCGGCGCTCCTGGTGCTCCTCATCCTGGGGGCCGTGCTGGGCGCCTTCATGGTGGCCGGCCTCGCCGTGGCGCTGCCGGTGGCCGGCTTCTTCTTCGTGGTCGGGGTGATCCGCGCCATCTGGCGCGCCCTCACCGGCTGGCGCATCGGCCACGGGCCGGGCGGCGCCGGCGGCGGGCGGCCCCCCGGCGCGCCGCCGCCGGGGACCATCGAGATCGTGACGCGCGAGCCGCAGGGGCCGGTGGTGGACGTCGGGCCCGCGCCGCGGCGGGACGGAATCGAGAAGCCGCCGGGGGATGGGGCGTAGGCGTCGCGGCGAGTCACGTGAACACCACGTCGCCTCGATCCTCTCGCGGGCGAATCCCAGCCTTCACGTATCGCCCCATCCACCGCTCCCCGAAGGCCAGCCGCGCCGCCAGCCGGTTATGGGCCCAGCAGAGCACCCGCAGGTTCTCGATCGTGCTCGGCCCGCCGCGGGCCCTCGGCTGGATGTGATCCAGCTCCGGGCGGTGCGTCGAGCCGCAGATCCCGCCGCCAGCCATGGCCCACTGGCAGCGGCCCGCGTCGCGCACCCAGACCGTGCGACGGACCTCGGCGGGGATGGTGTCGGACTCGCGCGGCAGGGCCCGCGCCTTCCGCGGCCTCGCCACCTGCGCCCGGCGCATCGCCTGCTGGGCGAGGAGGAGATCGAGGCCCGCCTCCAGGATGGCCTCCGCACCAGCGCCGGGCTTCGCGTGGGAGAGCGCGTCCCTGGCGGCCTCCAGCTTTGCGAGGAAGCGGCGGCTCACCGTCACGTGAAGGCGGCGGAGGTTGGCCGTGAGGGGCTCGACCTTGGATTCCAACCCCCTCTCCCCCGGAGGGGGAGAGGGCCGGGGTGAGGGGGCGGAGACCGAGGCGGGGATCGGGATCGAGATGGGGATCGAGGTCGGGGTCGGGATGGGGGTCGGCGGCTGGGGACCGACCAGTTCAACTGGTTGAACTGCGATGGCCGTCACCACCTCCCGCCGAGGCACCACCTCGCGCGGTCGAAGCTCCGCGACCACTGCCTGCGCCTCCTGCTTCGACCGATGGAGGAACCGCGGCAGCGCCTCCTCCAGGTTCTCCGCTGTCAACACCTTGGCCAGCTCGACCACGCTGGTGATGCACAGCCGCCCGTCCCGCAGCGCCGCCTCCACCTCCGGGAAGCGCGCCACCAGCCCGGCCGCGACCACGCGGTAGTGGGCCGTGCCCTTCGAGAGCCCCAGCTCCCGGTGCAGGTAGTGCCAGAGGCTCGTGTACCCCAGCGGCTCCCAAAGCCGCCGGCGATCGAAGTCGGCGAGGGCCGCCAGGAAATCGACCATGGCCGCGTGCTCGCGGGAGAGGAGGTCGGCGAGGCGGGAGGAGAGGGCGCGCGCGGTCGTGGTGTCCATGCACGCATGGTCTCACACGTCTCCGAGGCCCCCTGGAACGCACGCATCCGCCTCCAGGCGCGAGATCGCGACGAGGGGTCCCGGACCCCTCCGGCCCGCGCCGCGCGCGCCCAGGCGAGCCGAAGGCGCGGCCAGAGGGTCCTTCGCGTGCATTCGCGCCACCGGAAGCACTGTCGGCTCGAAAGGGCGTCAAGCATGGGGAGTGAACAACTTGGGGCGTCCGCGCCGCGGACCTTCCGCCCAGAGACGCGGCCTTGCCCCGCGCGCGTCCGCTCGAGCCCCGCCCCTCACCCCGACCCTCTTCCTGCTGCGCGAGGAGAGGGGAGGATGAAGCCGAGGCTCGAACCCCGCGAACCCCCGCCCCCCGTGAACCGATCACGAGGATCCGACTCGAAAGGTCGAAGCCCGCCTCCCGCACGACGGCTGTCGAACGACAACGCCACCCCCGCCCGCCCACCTGTCGCCTCCCTCATCGCCGCCTTCCCGCATCACTGTGGCCGGCCCGGCCCCAGAAGGCCCCCACCCATCCCCCTTCACGCCCCGCAAACCCGCGCTACACTCCCCGTCCAGGAGACCTCACCCCATGTACCTGGTCGTCCACCACGACGAGAACCGCGGCCACGCCATCGGGCCGCCGAGGGGAGGCTGACCCGTGTACGTCGTCATCCACGGCGACACCGCCCGCGGCGAGGCCATCGCCCAGGCCCTCGGCGGCGAGGGGCAGGCGACGGTGGTGCCGCGCGCCGGCGGCGCCATCCGCCTCGCCATGGACGGGGCGAAGCTCGACGGGATCCTGGCGTCGCCGGACGTGGTCGACACCCAGTTCTGGGCGGGCGACTTCCGCGCGGAGCCGGCGCTGCGCGGCGTGCCGGTGCTCTTCGACGGTGGGAACCGCGGGGCGCTCTACCGCGCCTTCGGCATGGCCTGGACGAATCGCCGGGTCTTCCGCCACCTGAGCGGCGCCACGCCCGAGCAGGCCGCCGCGGCGCTCCGGGCGCTCGAGCCGCAGCCGGAGCCGCCGCCCCTCCATCGGCGGGCGGGGTGGTGGATCTCCATGGCCGCCTTGCTGAGCGCCATGGTCGCGATGGGCTTCGATCTGGTGCGGCCCGGCGTACTGCCCAAGAGCGTCGTGTCGGCGTTCTTCGGCCTCAGCTTGCTCGGGGCGTCCTCCATGAACCAGGCGCCGCCGATGCTGCCAGCCCTCCGGCGCGGGATCCGGCCCAGCTTCGGCGCCGTGCTCTGGTCCATCGTCATGGCCGTCGTCTTCGGCCTCTTCCTCTTCGCGGTGGCCACGGCCTGGCGCGGCGGCTGACGCCAGGACCTCGGATCAGGCCCCCAGGTACCGCCCCGGCCGGTGGTTCACCGCCAGCACCACGTTGAGCGCCACGGCCCCCAGCACCGAGAGGGCCAGCACCCACGGCGTCACGATGAAGAAGCTGGCCACCACGATGGCGGAGTCGACCGCCATCTGGAACTTGCCGGCCCGCACGCCGTGCCTCTCCTGCAGCCAGATGGCCAGGATGTTGAGGCCGCCGAGGGAGGCGCCGTGGCGGAAGAGGATCAGGAGGCCGATGCCCATCAGCAGGCCGCCCATGATGGCCGCGTAGGGCAGGGCCACCTCGCCGAAGTGGAGCACCTGCCTCAGGTGGTCGGCGCCGAAGGAGACCAGCGCGATGGCGGCGAAGGTCTTGAGCGTGAACCGCCAGCCCATCTGCCGCACGCCCAGCCAGAAGAAGGGCAGGTTGATGAGCACGTAGAGCTGGCCGAAGGTGAGCGGCGTGAGGCGCGTCAGGATGAGCGCCACACCAAACGTGCCGCCGGTGAGCAGGCGGGCGTGGCCGATCAGGCCCGACCCGAGCGACACGAAGGCCGCGGCGGTGAGGATGGCGAGGACGTCCTCGGTGAGGCTGTGGGGCTCGACGGGTGAGGGCGGGGGCGTCTTCACGGGAGGGACGTGATCGCGCGTTCGGGCCCCGGAATGCAAGCCCCCTCAGCCGCCGCGCCGCGCCGCCCGCAGGATCTCCCGCGCCGCGTTGTACCCGCAGGCCCCCATCACGCCGCCGCCCGGGTGCGTGGCCGCGCCGCAGAGCCAGAGCCCCGGCACCGGCGCCCGGTAGCCGGCCCACCCCGGCAGCGGGCGCATGGAGAAGAGCTGGTTGAGCGGCATGGCCCCCTGGAAGATGTTGCCGCCGGTGAGGCCGAAGCGGCGCTCGAGATCGAGCGGCGAGAGCACCTCGCGGTGGAGCACCGAGGCCTGGAAGCCGGGGGCGTACCGGTCCATCAGCGCCACGCAGCGGTCGGCGAACGACTCCTTGTGGTCGTCCCAGGTGCCCAGCCCCGGCGCCAGCCGGTAGGGGGCGTACTGCACGAACATCGACATGACGTGCCGCCCCGGCGGCGCCACCGAGGGATCGACCACCGAGGGGATGGTGGCCTCCAGGATGGGCTCCTCCGAGGGCCGCCCCGCCACCGCGTCGGCGTAGGCCCGCTCCATGTAGTCCTGCGACGGGCAGACGTGGATGGTGCCGCGGTGCTGCGGCCCCGGCGCGTGGCCGGGCAGCGCCGTGAAGCTGGGCAGCTCCGCGAGCGCCAGGTTGATCTTGAGCGAGGCCGACGAATAGTCGATGCCGCCCACCGCCTCGGCCACGTCGCCCGGCAGGTGCTCCTTCCCCACCAGCCTGAGCAGCGTCACCGTGGCGTCGGCGTTGGAGACCACCCGCCGCGCCCGCACCTCGGTGCCGTCCTCCAGCACCACCCCGGCCGCCCGGCCGCCCTCCACCAGCACCCGGGCCACGCGCGTGTTCAGGCGCACCTCGGCCCCCGCCTCCCGCGCCGCCGCCGCGATGGCCTCGGAGAGCGAGCCCATGCCGCCCCGCACGTAGCCCCAGACGCCTCGGGCCCCGTTGCACTCCCCCATGACGTGGTGGAAGAGCACGTAGGCCGTGCCGGGCGTGGAGGGGGAGGCCATGGCGCCGATGATGGCGTCGGTGGCCAGGGTGGCCTTCACCTCGTCCGACTCGAACCAGCGATCCAGGATGGTGCGCGCCGGGGCGGTGAGGATCTCCAGGGCCCGCGGCCCGTCGGCGCCGAGCCGGAGGAACCGCCAGCCGATGCGGGCCAGCCGGAGCAGCTCCCCGGGCCGGCGGGAGAAGGGGTCCGGCGGCGTCTCGGTGAGCGTCGGCTCGATGGCCCCGGCGATGCGGAGCAGCATGGCCTCGTACTCGGGGAGGCGGGCGGCGTCGCGCGCCGAGAACTTGGCCACCTCGCGCCGGTTGAGGTCGGCGTCCGGCCCCATGAGCAGGGAGCGGCCGTCGGGGAAGGGGGTGAACGACGACGGGTTGCGCGGCAGGAGCGCGTAGCCGTGGCGGCCGAGGTCGAGGTCGCGGACGATCTCCGGGCGCAGCAGGCTCACCACGTAGGCGGCGGTGGAGACCCGGTAGCCGGGCCAGGGCGTGCCGGTGGTGGCGGCGCCGCCCACCCGGTCGAGCGCCTCCAGCACCAGCACGCGCTGGCCGGCGCGGGCCAGGTAGGCGGCGGTGACGAGGCCGTTGTGGCCGGCCCCCACGATGACGGTGTCGAGCGTGGCCATGGCGGCACCGTGTCGCAGGCGGCGCGTCCCTGGCGAGCGCCCGTTTGGGCGGGCCCCAGGCCGGCCGGCTTGACGCACCGCAAGAGCCGAACCCGGCGCGCGTTGCCCGGCTCCAACCGAGCGTGGAAGATGCCCGCATGGCCGACCCCGCCTGCGCCGTGCCCGACCTCCGCGAGGCTGCCTTCGCCGCGGTGAGCACCGCCTTCGGCTCGCTCGGCCGCGCCTGCATGGCCCTCGGCGCCGACTTCACGGTGCGCC
>WBZM01001813.1_pt1 | contig 18512 bp, 16 predicted proteins | sample 5204271 | NCBI WGS metagenome assembly WBZM01 (sample SAMN12344346, study PRJNA552823) | activated sludge metagenome | biome: Activated sludge suspended growth; feature: Nitrification reactor; material: Wastewater; isolation source: activated sludge from nitrification reactor of wastewater...
ACGACCATGCCTGCTGGACGGCTGCAGATAAGCACGTCCAGCACGCACGATGGGGGACCGATCCAGGCCATCGGCTACATCAACGACACCCTGAAGCTGGCTCAAGATAACGATCGCGTTCGTGGAGAACAGGACCCGGCGGATCTCGACGTCGTAGGCCAGGAACGGGGTGAACTCCTCCCACGCCGCCCGCCACAGCTTGGGGATCGCCGGGTACGGCTTGCCCCATTTCTCCTCGAGCTCTTCGAACGCCGCCCACGCCGCCTCCACGGTGGGTGCGGTGTAGATCGCCCGCAGGTCCTTGGCGAGGTGGTCCCAGTACTTGCGCGAGGCGTACCGCAGCGTGGCCCGGATCAGGTGGATCACGCACGCCTGCACGATGGCCTGGGGGAAGACCGCGGCCACGCTGTCAGGCAGGCCCTTGAGGCCGTCACACACGACGAAGAACACGTCGGCCACGCCACGGTTCTTTAGATCGGTCAGCACGTTCATCCAGAACTTCGCGCTCTCCCCACCGCCCTTGCCGGCCCACAGCCCGAGCACGTCGCGTCGCCCGTTCAGGTCGACCCCGATCGCGGCGTAGTACGGCTGGTTGCCGACCTGGCCGTCGCGGACCTTGACGTAGATCGCGTCGATGAAGATCGCCGCGTACACCGCGTGCAACGGCCGGGAGGACCACGCCTGCATCTCCTCCACCACCTTGTCGGTGATCCGCGAGACCGTGTCCTTGCTGATCGACGCGCCGTACACCTCAGCGAAGTGGGCGCTGATCTCCCCGGTGGTCAGCCCCTTCGCGAACAACGAGATCGCGACCGCGTCGACGTCGTTGAGCCGGCGCTGCCGCTTCTTGACGATGACCGGCTCGAACGTGCCCGCCCGGTCACGAGGGACCTCGATGGTCACCTCCCCGGCCGCGTCGGTCAGGACCGTCTTGGGCCTGGTCCCGTTGCGGATGTTCACCGCGCCACCCTCGGGCGCCTGGTGCTTGGCGTGCCCGAGATGGTCGGTGATCTCCTCCTCCAGCGCAGCCTCGAGCACGGTCGCGGTGATCGACTTCAACAGGCCCTCCGGGCCGGTGATGTCCTCACCCCGACCCCGAGCCGCCTTCACCAGCTGCGCGATCGCAGCCTTCTCCGCCGCGGACGCCTCGGCAACCACGACTACACCGACCCCGGGGCCGGCCTGGCTGCGTACTCCGCCGCCTTCCCCCACGTGCCGACCGACGACGACCCCCAAGGCCGGTGGTACGACCAGACGATCGGGGACATCACCGTCTTCGTGCTCGACAGCGAGGCCCCACCGCAACACCAGGTCACCCAGCAACGGTGGCTCGAGGACACGCTCACCGAGGCCGCCGCCACCGCGCCCGACACGTGGCGCCTCGTCGTCTTCCACCGCCCCGCCCACTCGTCCGGCCACCACGGCTCGCACGCCCCCATGCAGGAGGCGGCCGGCTGGGAGCTTCAGGACTGGGGCGCCGACCTGGTCCTGAACGGTCACCAGCACATCTATGAGGACGTCCTCGTCGACGGCCTGCACCACGTGACCGCCCCGACCGGGGCCCTCGGCACCGTCCGCGAGTGCCCGGCCGAGCTCGTCCCGCAGAGCCGGGTCTGCATCGAGGGCGCCGGAGCGCTGCGGCTGACCGCCACTTCACAGACCCTCCACGTCGAGCTCCACCTCGCCGACGCCCCCGACACCGCCGCCGACCGGATCACGCTGCACCGCTGAGCCGGGCACCACAGCCGTCCACACGCCACGACGGATGTGTCCCCGACCCGGCCACCGTGTGAGGATCGACGCATGACGGAGCACGCCCACGACCATGCACCCGGCCCGCTCGCCGACGCCAGCGTCCGCCGCGCCGGCCCGAACGACGCGGCGGCCGTCGGGCTGGTCCAGGAGGCGGTCTGGGCCGAGACCTACGCCCCCCGCGTCCCTGAGCACATCGCCGCCCAGTTCACCTCGGCCGGCTTCGCGAGCGTCTGGCGCCGCTCTCTCGCCAGCCCCCCGCCGGGCGTGTGGACGCTGCTCGTCGCGTGCGCCCGCGAGCAGGTCGTCGGGTATGCGGCGGTCGGCCCCTCCCAGGACCGCGACGGAGAGGCGACGACGGGTTCCCTGATGGAGATCGGCGTGCACCCGAAGGGGCGGCGCAGCGGCCACGGCTCCCGGCTGCTCAACGCCGCTGCCGACATCCTGCGCGAGGCCGGGGCGACCGACCTCACCGCGTGGCTGCCCGCCGACGCCGAGGCGACCCGGGCGTTCTTCGACCAGGCCAACCTCCACCCGGACGGCGCCTACCGCGACCGCGGCGTCGCCGAGGACGTCACGGTGCGCGAGATCAGGGTCGCCGCCAGCCTGGAGCCGCCCTCGGATCCCAGCCGGCCCTGACGGCATGAGGGGCGCCGGCGAGGATCGACCCCTGACAATCCCCGTCGATCCCCGCCCGAATCCCTATCCGGTCGCCGGGATTGTCAGGGACGCTCCCCGACGCGAGCTCGGTCAGAGCGCGGACAGACTGATCTCAACGCGCCACCCGGGCGACGATCGGAAGTCCGAAAGGGCCTCCCAACGAGAGAGGAAAGACCCTTATGGCGAACGGCAACGACAACAGCCTCGGCACCCAGGTCATCGTCGATGACACCTTGAACACCGACAACTCGGTCAACACCGAGACCGATGTCGAGCTCGAGGTCGAGGACTCCTTCAACACCGACAACTCGACCACCACCGAGACCGATGTCGAGCTCGACGTCGAGGTCGAGGACTCCTTCAACGACAACTCCGACAACTCCGTCGACAACTCCGACAACTCCGTCGACAACTCCGTCGACAACTCGGTCGAGAACGAGGCCGACGACTCCTTCAACACCGACGTCGAGATCGAGGAGTCGTTCAACACCGACAACTCCGTCGAGAACGAGGCCGAGGACTCCTTCAACGACAACTCGGACAACTCGACCGAGAACGAGGACTCGTTCAATACGGACAACTCGGACAACTCGATCAACACGGACATCGAGGTCGAGCTGGAGGACTCGTTGAACGACAACACCGACAACTCGGTGCGCAACCAGGACTCCTTCAACATCACGAGCTCGTTCAACACCCAGACGCTGAACGACCACTCCACCACGGTCGGCATCCGTCAGTACCAGGCCGGCTTCGGAGGCGACTTCAACTTCGGTCTCGGTGGCGGTGCCATGGCCGCAGGCGGCGGCTGGGGCAAGCACGGCGCCTCTGGTGCTGACATGGAGGTCGACCTCGACAACCGCGTCATGCAGCTGGACCAGTCGGTGAACCAGGCCATCAGCACCGAAGGTGGCCCCGGCGGTGGCAACGTCGGCCAGGTGTTCGGCCAGAACGCGACGGTCAGCTTCGGTGACGGCTCCAACGCCGCCGGACGCGACGTGAACATCGACAACTCGGAGCTCGACCTCGAGGTCGGGGACATCAACATCGGCAACACCGACATCTCGACGAGGATCAACGACTCCTTCAACGACTACTCCACCGAGATGGACATGGAGTGGGACCTCGAGATCGAGGACTCCTTCAACGACCAGTCCACGAACACCGAGGTGGAGGTGGAGGTCGACGACTCGTTCACCAGTGAGGTGGATGCGGCGTTCGACAACTCGCTCGAGTGGGAGAACAGCGGCAACATCTTCAGCCCGGGCGCCGCCACCACCGGCGGAGAGGCCGAGACGGAGTTCGACTTCTGATCATCACGCGCTGACATCCGGTGCCCGATCGCCCTCGCGGCGATCGGGCACTAGGTGTTTAACTCGCAGGGGACGACGACCGATGGGGAGTACATGATGGGCAAGACGGCCGAAGGCACACGCAGCGACAGTGCCCTCACCCGTCGGCAGCGGCGTGAGCTCGACGGGTCCGGCGCCGCTGGCCCGGCCGAGGATCTGCTGAGACTGGCCGACGACCTGGCCGCGATGGCACAGGACACCAAGCGCGACGACCTCGTCCAACGCCTCGGGACCGCCGTCGAGCGGCTGCGCAGTCCGAACACCCGGGTGGTCGTCGTGGGGGAGTTCAAGCAGGGCAAGAGCAAGCTCATCAACGCGTTGGTCAACGCGCCGGTCTGCCCGATCGACGACGACATCGCCACGAGCGTGCCGACCATCGTCGGCTTCGGCCCTCGTCCGGCCGCGTCCATCGTCGCTCGCTCGGGAGACGAGATCGAGCGACACGAGATTCCCATCGATGAGCTGGCCCAGTACGTCTCCGAGTCGGGCAACCCGGGCAACTCGCGCCACCTTCTGGCGGGGGAGGCGCAGCTGCCCCGCGCGATTCTGCAGGGCGGACTCCAGCTGGTGGACACCCCCGGTGTCGGGGGAACGGAGTCCCAGAGCGCGTTGACGACGCTGTCGAGCCTGTCGACCGCGAGCGCAGTGATCATGGTCTCGGATGCCTCGCAGGAGTTCACCGAGCCGGAGGTGCAGCTGCTGCGCCATGCCATGCGCGTCTCGCCCAACGTGGCCACCGTCCTCGCCAAGACCGACCTCTACTCGCAGTGGCAAGACGTGCAGGACATCGACCGCCGCCACCTCCGTGAGATCGGCGAGGTGCCGCTCTTCGCCGTGTCCAGCAACCTGCGTCTGCGGGCCGCGCAGGAGCAGGATCGCGAGCTCAACGACGAGTCCGGGTTCCCGGCCCTGGTGGCGCACCTGCGCAGGGAGATCGTCGGGAGGGCCGAGCTGATAGCGGTGCGAAGTGCCGTCCACGATCTCGGCTTCGTCGTCGCCCAGATGGAGCTCGCCGCACGAAGTGAGCTGAGCGCCCTCCTCAACCCGGAGGACAGTGCCCGCCTGCTCGCGGAGCTGGATCGCGCCAAGGCGCGGTCGGAGGAGTTCAAGAGCCGCTCGTCGAAGTGGAACGTCCGCCTCGGCGACGGCATCACCGACCTCATCGCCGATATGGAGCACGACCTGCGGGATCGTCTTCGAAGAGTGCAGCGGGAAGCGGAGCAGGCCATCGACGAGGGAGACCCGGGACCCATCTGGGACCAGATCTCTCAGTGGCTGGACGAGCGGATCGCCAGCGCGGTCTCGGAGACGTTCATCTGGACCGAGGAACGGTCCCACTGGCTCGTCGAGGAGGTCGCCGAACTGTTCCTCGCCGAGGAGGTCGAGATTCCGCTGATCGCCGTCGGGAACACCGACGGTGTCCTCGACCAGGTGCAGCGGCTTCCCGGGTTTGAGCCGGGGCACCTCTCCGCCGGAGAGAAGATCTACATCGGCGTCCGCGGCTCGTACGGCGGCGTGCTGATGGCGGGCCTGGCCACCGGTCTGATCGGCCTGTCCCTGATCAATCCCCTGTCGCTCCTCGCCGGCGTGCTCGTCGGTCGGCGGGCCTACCGCGAGGACGCCGCCAACCGACTCAACCGTCGGCGCTTCGAGGCCAAGAACATCGTGCGCCGGCACGTCGACGAGGTGACCTTCCAGGTCGCCAAGGTGCTGCGCGATCGTCTCAGGGTCGTCCAGCGGACCGGACGTGACCATTTCGGGGCCATCGCGGACGAGATGCACCGCTCCCTCGCGGAGGCCACGCTCGCGGCCAAACAGGGGGCCGGTGCGCGGCAGGAGGACGACAAGAAGCGCATTGCGTGGTTACGCGGCCACATCCAGCAGCTCGAACGAGTCAAGGCCGAGCTTCCCGCCCTCCCGCCGGCGACCGCCAAGGATGTCGTCGTCCGATGAGTGTGCCCGTCGAGGTCGCCGTGCGCGACCTCCTGGACACCGCCCGCGCGCTCTACGGGGGCGATGCTCCTGCGCAGCTGGACGATCTGGAGCGTCGTCTCGCAGAGCCGCTGCGGTTGGCGATCGCGGGCATCGTCAAGGCGGGCAAGTCCACGCTGCTGAACGCGATCGTGGGTGAGCGTGTCGCGGCAACGGACGCCGGCGAATGCACTCGCCTCGTCACGTGGTACCGGCATGCCACCACCCGGTCGGTCAGCGTCGTCGCGCGAGACGGCACCTCCACCAGGCTCCCGATCCACCGGGCCGCAGCGGGGCACTTCGCCTTCGATCTGAACCTCCCGGTCGACGACGTCGATCGGGTCGAGGTCGGCTGGCCGGCCCCCGCGTTGAAGAGGGTGGTGCTGATCGACACCCCGGGGATCGCCTCGCTCTCGCCGGGGACGACCGCACGCGCCACCGGGTTCCTCGCCCCGGACGAGGCTGCGCCGGCTGCCGACGCCATCATCTACCTCCTTCGTCGGCTGCACCCGGCGGACATGCGGTTCCTCGCGGCCTTTCGGGACACGGCCGCAGGATCCTCGAGGACGGTCAATGCCATCGCCGTGCTCTCGCGAGCGGACGAGATCGGCTCGGGACGGATCGACTCCCTCCTGTCGGCGAGCAAGGTCGCCCGCCGCTACGAGCTGGACGAGCACCTGCGAGCGCTGGCCCTCGGCGTCTTCCCGGTGGCGGGGCTGCTCGCCGAGGGTGCTCGAACCATGCGGCAGAACGAGTTCGAGGGGCTGCGCGAGCTCGCCGGCCTGGCCCGGGAGGACCGGGAGGCCCTGCTCGTCTCGGCCGACCGCTTCGTCCGGCTGACGGGTATCACGACCCTGGGAACGGACGAGCGCCGAGCCCTGATGTCCCGGTTCGGCATCTTCGGGGTCCGCCTTGCCGCATCGCTGATCAGGGCGGGAGTGCCGGACGCGCCCGCCCTGACGTCGGAGATGACACGTCAGAGCGGCCTGGACGATCTCGTCGAGTTCGTCGACGGCCAGTTCATCGGCCGAACGGTCGCGCTCAAGGCCCACGGCATCCTGGAAGTCCTCAGAGTCCTGCTCGACCAGCACCCGGTGGACGGCGCCTCCGAGCTGGAGGAGGGGATCGAGCGAGTCTCCCTACGACTGAGCGACGTGGACGAGCTGACCCTGCTGTCCCGGGCCCGGATCGAGGGACTCGGTCTCGGTGCTCGTGAGGATGAGGCGATCAGGATCGTCGGCGGCCACGGAGTGGCGGTGCACGACCGTCTCGGCATGGACGCCGGCGCCGAGCCCATCCGGCTGCGTCAGCGCCTGGTCGAGCGACTCGACGGATGGCGGGCCGCTTCACACGACCCGGCGAACGACCGGCGAGCGGTCGAGGCCCATGAGGTGGTGATCAGAACCCTCGAGGAGCTGCACGAGGGCTTACGTGCGCGAGGGGAGGAATCTCGCTCCGTGACGAGCCCGGCTGGCGGCTCAGAGCTCGGTCCCGCTGACACTGACGATCGTGCCGCGGCGGATGTCATGCTGTCGCGCGGTCCACGCGATGGCGCCGGGGAAGACGCTCATGAGCATGGCGAGCAGAGCCAGGCCCACCTGCGCGGTCATCAACTGCCGTAGCGAGGCTCCCTGGTCGCCGCGCGCCACCATCTCGGCGATGACGAGGAACAACAGGAACTGGACCGCCACGGTTCCGAACTGCCACCACCTGGTGCTCTTGCGGCGGTTCATGAACGACACCAGGAGGGTGATCTGGACGAGAAGCAGCGTCACCATAATCCCGAACGCCGACCAGTAGACGATCTCAGCGGCGGAGGTGTAGGTCTCCTCGGCCCGCGTGGCGTTGACCTCCCTGACCGCGTCGGCGATCTGCGGGAGCTGCTCTTCCCGAATGGCGACGAGGAAGCCGACGGCCACCGTGCCCGCGAGGAAGCTCAGCACCCACAGGAACTGCGCCAGGCGCACCGAGAACGGCGGCGGCTGCTTGATCACGACCGGGGGCTGGTTGGGGCTCTCCAACGACGGACGCGCAGGACGTTCCGAGGGCTGCTCCACGGCTGGCTCTTCCTTCGATGTCTGTCGCGCGACGATCCCATGGGTCGCCGGATCCGGGGATCCGGGCTCGATGCTACGGCTGGTCGTCGAACTCTGCATCGAGCGGCTGCTCCTCGATCAGCGCCTCGTCGGTGTACTCCGGACTGTCCGAGATCGAGTCGATCGTGTCCAGCGAACTGTCTGGTGTCGTCTCGGCGGCGTAGTCGGCGACCTCCTGCACGGGCTCTGCGGCGGCGGCAGCCGATTCCTCGACCTGCGGCGTCGAAGCAGGAGCATTCACGACCGTCGACCCGTCGATGGTCGTCTCGGTCGACTCGTTGAAGGAGTCCTCCACGCTCACGTCCTGCTCCACCGTGCTCGACTGGTCGTTTGCGGAGTCCTCGACGTCGGCCTCGAGATCGAGCTCGACATCGACCGACTCGTCGTTGAAGGAGTCCTCGATCTCCACGTCGGTGTCCGTGTTGCCGATCGAGATGTCACCAGCCTCGATGTCCGTCGTCGAGTTGTCGATGTCGACGTTCTCCCCGCCCGCGACGGACTCGTCTCCCGCGGCCACTACGGCGTCCTGGTCGAAGAGCTGGGTGACGTCACCCTCGGCCCAGATCGACTGGTTGACCGACTGGTCGAGGATGGTGGCCCTGTTGTCGAAGGAGAAGTTGTTCACGATGTTCGCGATCTCCCGGATCAGCTCGTGCTTGGGCTCCTCCGGGTGCGGGGGACGTAGTACAGGCGGGCGACCGTGTACCGGCGGAGAGACGGAGATGACCTCCGGCCGGTCGATCACCACTGGCGCGACACTGCGGACGTCGGCCGCGCAGATGTCGCCCAGCCCCGCCGCCTCGAAAGCACCCTCGGGGTCCTCGGCGAACTCAGCAGCCGCTTCCGGATCCCCCAGGAGACCCAGGATGAACTCGATCAGTGCATCGGCGATCGTCGCCATCGGCGTCGTCATATCCGTCTCTCCTGCTCAGGCGCGTGTGGGCCATCGTGTCTGTGATCGTATGGGAATGGTTTCAGTCTAGGAGCCGCGTTCGGTGCGTACATCGGGGTTTTCACCTATACCCGCACCGCTCGGTTAGGGGATTCGCGCGCGAAATCCTGGGTCGCGCCGAGCGCGAGTCGCAGCTTCGCGATGAGGTCGGACCGCGAGCCGGCCTCGAGTCGGCGGCGCATATTCGCCACATGGTGCTCGACGGTGCGCGGAGAGATGAAGATCGCCTCACCGATCTCGACGTACGTCTTGCCCTTGAGGATGAGTCGGGCGACCTCACGCTCACGCTCGCTGAGCTCGGACTCCGCGCCGACGGCGGCGACACCGGCGGTCTCCGGCTGGGTCACCGCGGCTGAGGTGCTCTCCTTGGGGTGGAGGTCGCGGGCGCAGGACAGCAGCCTGGCTGAGACCCGCCGATCCGTGGACCGGCGCGCGCCGTGTGCGGCGAGGCGGCCGCCGTCCCACGCCAGTCCCGCGGAGCCGAGAGCGCGGGCTGCGTCCTCGACCGCGTCGGGGTCGACCTTGCCGGCGAGGACCTGGACCCACACGCCACCCGCGCTGGCCATCGTGGCGGCCAGCGGGCTCCGGTCGGCGGCGCCGACGAGCGCCTTGGCGAACGGGGCCAGCGCATCCGGGGTGTTGAGCAGGATCCCCTGCTGGACGCCGGCCCACCAGAGGTGAGTCGACCACAGCGGCGGTGACCCGAGGCGGTCCAGCAGGTCGAGGCCGAGCTGCAGATGGGCTGCGAGCGTGGTCGAGTCCCCGAGACGTGCTGCTGCCCCCACCAACGTCGCGAGCGGAAAGATCGTGTAGAGGTCCACGTCCGGGTGCGCCACAGCCCCACGGACGTCGGCCCAGGACGCCTGCAGCGCCGCCAGATCCCCGAAGCGTCGAGCGAGGGTGACCTCGAGGATGTGCCCGAGCCGGGCGTCCCGGGCGCCGACCGGCGCGGACTCCTGCTGCGCCAGGGTGTATGCCCGCCGCGCGGCGTCCGGCCGTTCCGCCTGGATCGCCACCAGGCCCTGCCAGAGCAACAGCCTGCGACGCGCCCACTGCCGGCCCTGCCCGCCCGTGACCGCGTCGTCGAGGACCTGGCGAGCCGTGGCCAGGTCACCCGAGCCCAGCGCGACCGACGCGGCAATCACGGCGGGGAGCTCCGGTGTGGGACAGGCCGTCCCCGATGCGGTGTAGAGCTCCGAGGCCCGCACCAGATCGCTGAGCGCGGTCGGCGAGGGGGTGCGACCGAGGGACGAGCGCAGGCCCCGGTGGAGGAGATACAGGGCGACGTCGAGCTGCGAGCTCACACCCTGGTCGTCCGGCAGCACGACGGGAGCGCGGTGGGGCTCGAGATGGCCGCTGCCGATGTGTGCGATCTCCGCTCGGACGGCCGTCGCGCCCTCGTACGTGCGTGATCCGTAGACACGGGCAGCCATCGCCATCAGGTCTCGGGCCGCCAGCACGGACGCGGCCAGGTCGGCCAGCCCGGCGTCCGCAGGGGAGCTGGCCTTCGTGATCGCCTCATCCACGAGGAGGCCCGTCCGGTCGAGGTCACCGGCCGCCCAGGCCGCGCGAGCCCGGCGCTGCGCCAGATCCGAGGACCTCGTCCCCGCCCTGAGCGCGACGCGGTACAGCCGGTCCGCATGGTCGGGTCTGTCGTCCCGGAGCTCGTCAGCACGAACGGCGATGGCATCGCCCACACGAGGGTCCCGCACACCGTCGAGCAGGAGCTCGATGGAGTCGTCGTCCTCCAGACAGCCTCTGGTGATCTCTTCGGCCAGACTTGTGGAGTCCGTGCTGCCCCACCGGTGCGTGACCGACGACCGCATTGCCGTGCGCACGGCGGGCACCATGCGGCCGTTGCGGAAGAGCAGACCCTCGGCATGGCCCAGGAGCACCAGCTCGTCCAGGGCCTCTGCGTGCCCGTCCGGGGGGCGGCCGGGGTCGGTGCCCAGACTGAGCTGCTCGATGAACCGCCGAAGCGGCGCGTCGAGTGTCGCGACACGCTGCAGCACCTGGTTCTGCAGGTCCCGCCGGAGCGCGAGATGGTCTGTCCTGCCCCGGCACTCTGCGACATGGTCGTGGGAGAGGGCGAAGGTGACCAGCCATGCCGCCCCGCCCGTCAGGTCGAGGATGTCCTCGATACATGCGCACGACGCGGGCCGACCTTGCGCACGAAGGTGTGCGTCGACCTCTGTGGCAGAGACCTCACCGAGGATGATCGGAGGAGAGCTTCGCTGGAGCAGGCGTTCGATGGTCCTCACGTGTTCACCCACCGGCCCGGGGCGCAGTGCGACGACGAGACCGGCTCCCGGGGTATGCGCCCGCTCGGTGATCGGCGCGGCGCCCTCCTCGTCGATGAGATGGAGGTCGTCGACGATGAGAACCGCCTCGGCCGGGATGGCGGCGATGTCAACCTCGGCACCGAAGGTGTGCGTCTCGACCCCCCGGTCGTCGAGCCCGTCACGGACGAACTCCAGCGCCGCGGTCTTCCCCGACCCGGCGGGGCCGATGACCTGCGCTCGGGTGGGTCTCGACGACGTGAGGATCCGCTCGATCTGAGCGTCCGCCAGGTGGGCTCCCGTGAGGAGTGGTTGGACTGTCATGTCTCACCCTCCCCGCGGTGGTTCGACGACGGAATCAGCGTGCCCACCGAGTCCGAACACGCCGACCGAGTCCGACGTGAACGCCCACGCGAGGTACACGGCGCAGACGACGATGAGAGAGGCGACGACGAGCCGCCACGCGTACGTGGCGAGTCGTGCCCGTTCGGGAGGGATGAAGGGGATCAGGGCCGCTACCTGATCATTCGGGCGCAGCGGTTCGTCGCGGGACGATCCCGAGTCCGGCTCTGCTGCCAGGTCGCCCGTGCTCTTCCGCAGCGCCATGCGAGCGGCGCCCATCGCGACGACGGCGCCCGGGTCCGGTTCGGCCAGGGCGGAGACGCCAAGCGCTGTGGACAGCCGCTCGGTCACCAGCGGGATCCGTGCGGATCCGCCCGCCAGGACGACTCCCGAGAGGTCTTCGGCAGTCACGCCGCCGTCGGTCAACGTCTGCCGGACCGCGCAGACTGTCTGGTCCAGCAGTTCGCCGATCAGGGACTCGAACTCGTCACGGGTGAGTCGGACCGTCGACGGGCCGGGCGTGAACTGCAGGGCCAGGACGGCATCGGTGTCCGTCGAGAGCGCCTCCTTGGCCGCGACGGACGCCGACCTGAGCTCTGCGGATGGGGCGCGCACAGGGCTTCGTGCCGTCGCGCGGTCGGACAGGAGACTGCCGACGAGGGCGTCATCGACGTCGAGCCCCCCGAGCGGAGCGGTGCCGAACGCCTCGGGCAGAACCGTCCAGCCGTCCTCATGCCTGCGGACGATGGCCGTGGCGAGGCTCGTGTGGCCGAGGTCGCACGTCGCCCACAGCTCCCCCGCCTGCGCCTCGTCGACAGCTCCCCACGCCGCCGCCTCCGCCTCGGGAGTCAGGTCGACGGGGACACGGCAGTGCTCCTCGACAGCCTGACGGACACCCTCGCGACGGTGCGCTCCCCAGTGCACCGGGTGGGTCAGCACGACGCCGACGGGAGGCACGCCCTCGATCTCCGTCACTGCACCGACGACCCAGGCGACGAGCTGCGCGTAGGCCTCCTCGGCGAAGACCCGGTGGCCGGCGACGAGGAACGGGATCCCGGTGCCGATGCGGCGCCGCAGATCGCCGACGATCGCCTCCGGCTGCTCCCGCGCCCATGCCGATGCGATGGCCCCGAACTCGAGATCCCCCTCGCGGGACACCCACATCGACGCCGACATGTCGTCGCCCGTGGTCGAGAGCACGCAGGGCTCCACGCGTTCGTTGCGCGAGGACGTATATCGTGCGGTGGCGGCATGGACGCGGCTGGCGCCGACATCCACGCCGAGGTGATAGCTGTTGGTCACCGGACTCCCTGAAGTCACTCTGACTGGTGGACGGACGTCCGGCGCCGGGTAAGGCACCACTCGTCCCCCCGTCCTTGGTTCCTCACGCTACCGGCGATTCAGCGACGAGGACGGGAATCAAGGATCTACTCGTCAGTAGCCGGAGATCCATGGCCGTTCGGTCGATGAGAGGGTGTCGCTCTGGGGGCCGCGAGGTAAACGTATGGGAACCGGCGGCCCTCCCCTCGGACGCGTCGAGGTGCCATTGGTGTCAGGCCACGACGGGCGTCATACACTGAGTGCCGTTTGGTGACGACGATCGGCGGCCGGAGGGGCGATGAGTGAGGCCGCACCGACCGGCGAGCTGACCCCCGAGCGCCGCCGGGCCGTCCGGCGCCAGTCGTGGTCGGTCGGGCTCGCGACGGGGCTGTACGACGTCAGCTTCGGCGCCCTCTCCGTCGCCGCGGGCCTGACCATCTGGCAGACGCAGGCGCTCTCGGCGCCGATGTTCACCGGCGGCAGCCAGTTCGCGCTGGTCGGGATCATCCGCACCGGCGGCCTCGCGGCGGCACCGGCGGCGATCGCCACCGCGACGATGCTGAGCATCCGAAACGGTCTGTATGCGCTGAGCACCCGCCGCTTCCTGCTCACCGGGGCCGCGCATACACCTGTCGTTCGAAAGGCAGTCGTGCGGACGGCGGCCGCCGCCCACCTGACGATCGACGAGTCCAGCGCCGTCGGCCTGGCCCAGCCGGAGCCGAAGGCAGCGCGGCTCGGCTTCTGGCACACCGGTCTCGCGGTGTTCCTGTTCTGGAACCTCATGACGCTCGTCGGTGCGCTGGCGGGCTCGGTGATCGGCGACCCGGCGACCTACGGGCTGGACGGGGCGGCGGTCGCGGCGTTCCTCGCCCTGCTGTGGCCGAGGTTGCAGGCGAGTGACGCCCGGGTCACGGCCGCGGTCGCGACGGTGCTGGCCCTCGTCGCGGTGCCGTTCGTCCCGGCCGGCGTCCCGGTGCTCATCGCGGCATCGGCCGCCGTCGTCATCGGCCTGCGCGGCGGTCGGCCGGGCGCGACCGCTCCCCCACCGGACCCGGCGACGGACGGGGACGTCATCCCATGACGCTGACCACCGCTGTCCTGATCGCCTGCGCGCTCGCCTTCGCAACCAAGGCGATCGGCTATGCCATCCCGCCGCGGCTCGTCGAGGGCGAGCGGACGATGCGGGTCTCGACGCTGCTCCCGGCAGCCCTCCTCGCCGGCCTGATCGTGGTGCAGACGGCCGCCGACGGCCCGGCGCTCGTCCTCGACGCCCGGGTCGGCGCGCTCGTCGTCGCGGCGCTGCTGCTGTGGCGGGGAGCCGGCTTCATCACCGTGGTCATCGCCGGAGCCGTCACAGCAGGGCTCCTGCGTCTCATCGGTATCGGCTGAACCATCGGTCACAGCGCGTACAAGGACAGTGCAGGCTCTGCGTGGAAACCCGCAGGTCAGAGCGCGATTCCTGACCGTTGTGACCCTTGTCACGGCGTCCCGGCAGTGGGACTCTGTGAGACGGCACCCATCCGGGCGACCACTCCTTGTCAATGAAGAGAAGGGGGACTCCCCTGTGAACAGTCCCAACTCGGTGGCTCGGCGGGTGCGCCGAGCCCTCGTGCCGCTGCTCGGCTCGACCGCCCTCGTCGCGACCATGGTCGCGGCGCCCACGGCGACGGCCGACGAGCACTGGAAGGTCGTCGCGAGCGGCCTCGACAACCCGCGTCACCTGTCCGTCGGGCCCAAGGGCGACCTCTTCGTCGCCGAGGCCGGCCGCGGCGGCGGCGGCCCGTGCATCGACAGCCCGGAAGGCGGCGACTCGTGTTTCGGCAGGACCGGCGCCATCACGCGGGTCAGCCTCGACAAGGGCAAGGGCAAGAAGAAGGGCAAGCAGGAGCGTGTCCTGTCCAAGCTCCCGTCGCACGCGGTCGAGGGCGGCGCGCAGGCGATCGGCCCGCACGACGTCATCGTCGAGGGCTCGAAGAAGCTCGTCTTCACGGTCGGCCTCGGCGCCAACCCCGACGTCCGGACGCTCCCGGGGAACAAGCCGTTCAAGGACATGGGGACGCTGCGCTCGGCCACCATCGGCTCCAAGCGCACCACCCTCATCGCCGACATCGCCAAGCACGAGGCGCGCAAGAACCCGATCCACGACCCGGACAGCAACCCCGTCGGCTTCATCCGGCACGGGTCTGACTATGTGGTCGCGGACGCCGGCGGCAACACCCTGGTCGAGGTGTCGAAGAGGGGCCGCACGAAGACGCTCGCCGTGTTCGAGGACCAGCTTGCGTTTGCGCCACCCTTCCTCGGGCTCCCGCCTGGGACGCAGATCCCGTCCCAGGCCGTGCCGACCTCGGTCGTCAAGGGCCCGGGCGGCGCGCTGTACGTCAGCCAGCTCACCGGCTTCCCCTTCGAGAAGGGTCTGGCGAAGGTCTACAAGGTCGACCGCCAGGGCGCCATCAGCGTCTACGCCAGCGGTCTGACCAACGTCACCGACCTGGCCTTCGGCCCGGGCAACGTGCTCTACGCCGTGCAGCTCGTGACCGAGGGTCTGCTGACTGCGGAGACGACGGGACCGTTGGGGTCGGTCGTCGCGATTCCGAAGGGCGGCGGCGACTCCCACGCCGTCGTCGCCGCGAACCTGTTCGCGCCGTACGGCATCGCGATCAACGGCAAGACCGCCTACGTCACCACGGGCAGCGTCGCCCCCGGCGCCGGTCAGGTGGTCGCCATCCCGCTTCGCTGAGCAGCCAGGCGGCGCAGCCCAGGCCCGGGTTTGCGCTGGTCCAGTGAACACAGACGTGGCCGGTGCCGTTGCAGGACGGCACCGGTCACGGCAACGTCGGTCGCTCCAGCTCGAGCAACCGCGAGAGGTGCTCGCCGTAGCCGGACTTCGCATACCGCTCGGCCGTCTCCGCCAGCTGCGCGTCGGACAGGAACCCCATCCGCCAGGCCGCCTCCTCGGGCGAACCGATCTGCAGTCCCTGCCGCGCCTGGATCGTGCGCACATAGTTGCTCGCGTCGTTGAGCGAGTCGAAGGTCCCGGTGTCCAGCCACGCCGTCCCGCGCGGGAGCTTCTCCACCCACAGCCGCCCGCGGTCCAGATAATGCCGGTTGACGTCGGTGATCTCGTACTCGCCTCGCGCCGACGGGGCGAGCCCACGGGCGATCTCGACGACCTCTTCGTCGTAGAAGTACAGACCCGGCACGGCCCAGTGCGACCTCGGCTGCTCGGGCTTCTCCTCGATCGACAGCGCTCGCCCGTCGTCGGCCACCTCGACGACGCCATAGGGCCCGCGGGTCGGCGACCTGGTACCCGAAGATCAGCGCCCCGTCGACGGACTCGGCCCTCTCGCGCAGCCGGTAGCCCAGTCCGGGCCCGGAGAAGACGTTGTCCCCCAGGACCAGACACGACGGTCCGCCTTCGACGAACTCCGCGCCGATCGTGAACGCCTGGGCGAGCCCACCGGGACCAATTCACCAGGGTGATGACGCTGGCAGCCATGTCAGGCGCGGCACGACGTCAGGTCGCTCCCGAGGCTGAGCTCGAAGCGGCACGGATGTCGCGGATTCACTTCCCCACGGGTGGCCACCGATTCCGTCCGACCCTGGAAGACGTCCTTCAGATGATCGAGGAGGAGTTCGGCGCGAAACCCGGCCCAACATGGCGAGAGGTCCTTCGGACGAACAGGGTGCAGTGGCGACGCCAGCAAACCGGGTCTGCAGTGCGGGACTGCCCGAGCGAGGCGGTTCGGGTCTTGGAGCAGCTTGGGTACGCCATCTCGGAGCCCTTCGACGGGCCCGCACCCGATCGGGAAGATCGCCTAGCAGCCTTCTAGGCGAGTCGAGGTTGCGTCTCGATGCCTGGTTGCTTCCGCCAGAAGCTATAACACTAGCTGGTGGACACGCCCGAGGTGCTGTCGAGGTGCAACGTAGATTGCGCGACCGTATGCGGGGCACTTTGCACGTTCTGCATCTTCCGGCCACGTCGTGCAATCTATCCGGGCGCAGTCTGTCGCGATCGGTCCTGGCGAGGACCGATCGCATCTCGAGACCGACGTCGCCGGCGGGTCTCCCCTGGGTGGCCGGTGCGGTCGATGACGCAGACGACGATGTCGCGGTAACGCCTACGTCGGGCAGCGCCGTCGTGGGCCCTCGCGCCGCCCAGCCGGTGGTATGTGCAGTCCTCGACCAGGGTGATCCCGCGGCCCGCGGCACCATCAACCACGCGGCAGGTGCCAAGGTCTTCGCCTGGTTGCGGATGATGACGCGCCCCGCAAGAGCCGACGGTTGCCCAGCTGGGCTAAACGCTGAGCACAAGACCCGGGAGGTCCATTGCCCCATGGCCACTAGTCCGGTTCGATGGCATCGTGGGACTCTCCAAGCGCTACATGGAGTTGGTCGAGGCGCGGGGATGGACCGACCCCGAGTCGACCATTTGCAGCAAGTGCGTCGTCGAAGAAGCCCTCGCTGCCGCTATCCGGGCCCACGGCGGCTTCGAGCAGTGCGACTACTGCGGCCAGAGACCGCAGAGTCCGGATGCGAGCGCCCCCGCGGCGCTAGTGCTTGAGTTGGTTGTGGATGGCATAAAGCTTGAGTACGAGGACCCTGCGGAGGGCATGGCGTGGGACGGCGGCTACGTCGGCAATGTGCACGACACCTGGGACCTCCTGTGGGAGCTGGAGATTACCGACCGCGAAGACGTGCATGAGGCCCTACACAACGCCATCGTCACCGCTCAATGGTGCCAGCGGGACCCCTACGCAGCCAAGCCCGCTCAAGCACTGAAGTGGGGTTGGGAAGAGTTCCGTCGATTCGTCAAGCATAGGAGGCGCTTCACCTTCCTCACTACTGACCACTCCACGGCGGATGGTGCAGGCATGATTCCCATGCACGCCATGCCCTCGATCATCGCGAGCGCGGTGGAGGAGGTCGGCTTGGTGAGGGATCTTCCAGTCGGCACCGAGTGGTGGCGTGTTCGGCCACATCCGAACAACGAGAGCTACTCGTCTGCGGCTGACATTGGTACGCCGCCGGACGCTGTAGCTCGGGACAACCGCATGACACCCAAGGGCATCGGCGCCTTTTATGGCGCGTCGACCGCGGCGGGCGCGAAAGCCGAGGTGGCCGGCTACGCCGACTCGGCCGACGACGGCAGCCTCGGAAGATTCGTCACGACCACGCCATTGACGATTCTTGACCTCCGTTACCTTCCCCACTATCCGTCCCTGTTTGACGCCGACCGCCGGCACCTCCGCGCGCCCATTGAGTTCCTCTATGGCTTCGTCAAGGACGCAACGCAGGTGGCAGACCCGAGCGACAGCCAGAACCTCGACTACGTGCCCACACAGGTCATGGCGGAGACGTTCCGCTACGACCTTCCCATCGATGGTGTTCTCTGGCGCTCGGTCAAGGACCAGGCAGTGACGTCCTGTGTTCTGTTCATTCCGGCCACAGAAGTGGCCGACCTCGGCAACGAAGCAGACAACACACGACTGGTGCTAGACCCGGCCAGCGTCGACCATATCCCCGCGCCGCTGTGATAGTGCCAGAGCGCCATAGAACGCCAGGCTGTGCCAACACCACGCGGACAGATCGACCGACTCGCAAGGCGTGCGAGTGCGAGAGCGACCGCGGTACGGTCGGTTCTTCGCAAGTGTCACCCCCTTCGGCGTCGGGCAAACCTGTGGGTCAGAGCAGGCCCATGGTGGGGATTGGAGACGGCGCCTCCCAGCCCGAAGGATCTGGCATCAGGCTCAGGAACGGAATATTCAAAGATGTTCCAGGGCGCCTTGCT
>WBZM01001979.1_pt1 | contig 18509 bp, 19 predicted proteins | sample 5204271 | NCBI WGS metagenome assembly WBZM01 (sample SAMN12344346, study PRJNA552823) | activated sludge metagenome | biome: Activated sludge suspended growth; feature: Nitrification reactor; material: Wastewater; isolation source: activated sludge from nitrification reactor of wastewater...
CATCGTGGTCGCGATGTTCATCTGGACGGTTGTTCTCTTTGCCAGAGGCGTCCGGTCTGACCGGGAGATCGCCCGTCGCGACGAAGTGAACCCGGAACTCTTCGAGTGGATCTTCTTTGTCCCGGCGCTCAACGAGGAAGTCACGATCGCCGACAGCGTCAGCCGGCTGGAAGCGATAGAGGTCGAGCGCAAACGAATCGTGGTGATCAATGACGGCTCGGACGACGGGACCTCCGAGATCCTCGCCGCGATGAACAACCCCCACCTGGTCGTCCTGGAAAGGAAGCCCCCGCAGGCAAGGCAGGGCAAGGCCGCGGCTCTCAATTACGCGTTCGAGCAGATCACTTCCCGTTTCAAGCTGGACCCGGAGACCACGATCTTCTGCATCGTCGACGCCGACGGAAGAATCGCCCCGGACAGTCCTAAATTCGTCGCCCAGCACTTCGTGGATCCGGAGATTGGAGGTGTCCAGACCCTGGTCCGGATCTACAACCGCCACCGGATCCTGACCTGGTTCCAGGACATCGAGTTCTCGATCTACGGCCGTCTCTTTCAGGCGGGAAGGAACAAGTGGGGCACTTCCGGGATGGGAGGCAATGGCCAGTACAACCGGATGGCCGCCCTGCAGGCAATCGATGACCGGGATCCTGGCCCATCGGAGCCCGCCTACCCGGAGGACGATCCCGAAGACCCGGTGATCGCCCCCGAGCCGGCCAGCCGGGGTCCCTGGCGCGACCGCCTTACCGAGGACCAGGATCTTGGCCTGCGGCTGCTTGTCGCCGGCTGGAAATGTCACCACGACAACCGGGCCACCGTCTCTCAGCAAGGAGTGTCCGACCTGCGGCGTCTCTTCCGCCAGAGGACCAGGTGGTCCCAGGGCAACCTCCAGGCAATGGGATTGATTGGCGAGATCGGCGGGTCGAAGCTCTTTCTGCCTGCGAGGATCGAGCAGGTCCTCTTTCTGCTGATGCCGTTCTGGCAGCTGATCGTCGGCGCGTCGCTGTTTGCCGCTCTCTACCTGTGGATCTTCGAAGACATCCCATTCGTCCTGGATGTCAGGTACTGGTGGTGGCTCTACTTCCTCTATCTGCTCGGCTTCGGCGGAACGGTGATGGGGTCCATTGCCGCCAAGATCGGGGATCGCACCACGATCCTTGGAGTCATCAAGGGGATCCTGACCGGGCAGGTCTACGCCTTCTACACCTGGCTGCTCTGGCCCGTGCTCATCCGTTCCGGCTTCCGTCAGATAACCAGCCGGGAGTCCTGGGCGAAGACCTCACGCGAGGCGATCGACCCACCCGATTCGAATCCTCCGGATTCAGGCGAAGCTCCGGCAGACCCGGCCTGAATCAGCAGTGGCAAGCCAATCCGGCGCAGTTGGTTGACAGCGCAACCAACTTCGCTACACTGTGCGGAGGACTAACTACAGAAACTGGACTTACTAATGGATCTTCTGCTGGTTCCCCTTGACGAAGCAATAGTTTTCCCCTCGGTCACCGCCACTCTCCAGATCGACGTGGGTGACGAGGAGCAGGTCTTCCTGCTGCCGCGACGCGACGGCGAGTTTGCCCGGGTCGGAGTGATCGCCGACGTGGTCGAACAGGGTCAGTCGCCCCGCGGCGAGACCGTCGCCACCGTGGTCGGCATCCGGCGCGGCCTGGCCGGCATCGCCCATCCGGACGAACTCGACCCGGACGCGCTCCGGATCGAGGTCCAGGAGATTCACGACGGCCACCCCGAGGACGAGCACACGAAGGAACTGGTCCGCGAGTACCGGGCGATCGTCGAGGAGATCCTCGAACTGCGGAACGCCGACGGCCGGATCGCCGCCTTCCTGAGGAACGTGAGCGAGCCGGGCGAGCTGGCCGACACCTCCGGGCTCAGCCCCGACCTCAGTTTCGACCAGAAGTTCGAACTGCTCGACACCCTCAACGTCACCGCCCGCCTCGAGAAGGCGGTCGAGTTCCAGCGCGAACGCCTGACCGAACTTCAGGTCCGCAGCAAGATTCGCGACGACGTCGAGTCCGGCGCACAGCAGCAGCAGCGCGAGTACTTCCTGCGTGAGCAGATGAAGTCGATCCGCAAGGAGCTCGGCGAGGATGACGCCAGCCTGATCGAGGAGTACGAGCAGAAGATCGCTGATGCCGGGATGCCGGAAGCGGTGGAAGAGCAGGCCGTGAAGGAACTGCGGCGGCTTGAGCGCCAGGGTGAACAGTCCGGCGAGAGCTCGATGATCCGCAGCTACCTGGACTGGCTGATCGCCGTGCCATGGGACAAGCGCTCGGAAGAGAAGCTTGATCCCGAGTACACCCGTGAGGTTCTCGACTCGGACCACGCCGGCCTTGATGACGTCAAGCGACGGATCACCGAGTTCGTTGCCGTGCGGAAGCTGCGTCAGGAGCGCGAGGTCGAAGAGGACAGCCGCGCCGACGGCGCGATCCTGACCCTGGTCGGTCCGCCTGGCACCGGCAAGACCTCGATCGGCGAATCGGTCGCCAAGGCGCTCGGACGGGAGTTCGTCCGGATCTCGCTGGGTGGAGTCCATGATGAAGCCGAGATCCGCGGCCACCGGCGTACCTACATCGGCGCGATGCCGGGCAGGATCGTCCGGGCGCTCCGCGATGCCGAGACGATGAACCCCGTCATCCTTCTCGACGAGGTCGACAAGGTCGGCTCCGACTGGCGCGGCGACCCTTCGGCCGCCCTGCTCGAGGTGCTCGACCCGGCCCAGAACCACAGCTTCCGGGACCACTACCTCGACGTCGAGGTCGATCTCTCGCAGGTCGTCTTCCTTGCGACGGCAAACATGCTTGACACGATCCCGGCACCGCTGCTGGACCGCATGGAGATCATCGCCTTCGACGGATACACGGTCGAGGAGAAGCGGGCGATCGCCCGTGACTACCTGCTGCCCCGACAGGTCAAGCGGAACGGCCTCGCCGATGACGAGGTCGAAGTTGACGACGCTGTCCTGGCGGACCTGATCGCGGAGTACACCCGCGAGGCTGGCGTTCGCCAGCTCGAGCGGGAGATCGGCAAGCTCATGCGTCGCGCCGCCACCCGGATCGCTTCCGGTGACACCGGCGTACCGGTCAAGGTCGACGAAGAGTTCCTGCGTGACGCTCTCGGCAAGCAGAAGTTCTGGCAGGAGTCGGTCGAACGGACCGCAATTCCGGGCGTCTCGACCGGCCTCGCCGTGACCGGCACCGGTGGCGATGTCCTCTTCATCGAGGCGACCGCCATGGACGGCGAGAAGGGCATGGTCCTGACCGGCCAGCTCGGAGACGTGATGAAGGAGTCGGCCCGGATCGCGCTTTCGTACGTGCGCTCGCACCGCGAGGCCCTCGGAATCGACGCCGATGCCTTCGACAGGGAGTTCCACCTCCACGTTCCTGCGGGGGCCATCCCCAAGGACGGACCGAGCGCCGGTACCGCGATGACCACTGCGCTGGTGTCCCTGCTTACCGGCCGACCGGTCAAGCACACTGTCGGCATGACCGGCGAGGTGACACTTCAGGGCAGGGTTCTGCCGATCGGCGGTCTCAAGCAGAAGGTCCTGGCGGCCCATGCGGCCGGCCTGACCGAGGTTCTGCTGCCGTTCCGGAACAAGGCCGATCTCGATGACGTGCCGGAGGAAGTCCGCGAAGCGATGACCTTCCACCCGGTCTCCAGCATCGAGGAAGTGATCGACCTGGCCCTCGAGCCGGCCGGGAGCACCCTGGATGTCGCACCGATGTAACAGCTGCCAGCCGATCCCCGTGGAGATGCGGGAGACGGCGGTGGTGCTCGAGCGCCGCTGGACCATGGCCACGATCTACGCCTGCTCCAGCGGCGCCACCCGCTTCAACGAGTTCCGGCAGTCGATGCCGGGTGTTTCGCCGACCACCCTCTCGGACCGGCTGGAGCAACTCGAGGCGGCCGGGATCGTGGAACGCCGCACGGTTCCCGGTCGGCCACCTCACACCGAGTACGCCCTGACCGATCGGGGCGAGAGGGTCGCCCGCGCGGTAGCCAGCCTGCTGCAGTTCTAGACTGGCCGGATGCGTCGACTCGTCCTGCTGGCAACACTCCTGGTCCTGGCTTTCTCCCCGGCCACTGCCCAGGCTCTCGAGTTCAAGATCGTCAATCAGAGCAGCCAGCCTGCCGACAAGGTCTTCGTCACGGTCGCCGGCAGCGACACCGGATACGACGTGCCCGGCATCCCCAACAACTCGCCGGTCACCCTTGCCAGCATCCCCGGACAGAAGTTCACCGTGAACAAGCTGGTTTCGGGGAGGGTTTACATCTCCTACGGCAAGGGGGTGAACCTTTCGGTCCCATTCACATCACCGACCCGCTTCGACTGGGCAGAGCTGACCGTGATTCCGAGTTCATCGGATGTGGCGAACCTGACCGCGGTCGACCAGTTCGGCATTGGCATGAGACTCGCCACGTTCAACGGTTCAGGCCAGAAACTCGAGACCCTCGGTTCGGCCAATTCGAACACTGTCTTCGATGCCCTGCAGAAGATCCCGGGAGGGCCGGGAGCGACGATCAGGAACTCGAACGGCAAGATAATCAGGGTTCTCTCTCCAAACAAGAGTGACACCTACCCGAAGCTCGGCCAGTACGTGAAGTCAATGTCCGGGAAGCAGATCTGGCTTCGCACGCCCTTCTACGGAAATCCATTCACGACCAGCGCCTACTCGGGCACCTTCCAGGCGGACGGCTCGATCTCATTAAGCGGACAGTCGAACCCGCCTGGCGCGGCCCCTTCCACTCTCGAGTTCCCCGGATCCCAGATCATCGACGACATCTACACCGGGGGCAACACCCCGAACAACCTCTCTGGGGCGATCTATCGGGATCTCCTGGCCGGATTCAGTACCGGACTCTGGGGTGGCAAGTACGGCAACAATGCGCTTTCGTTCTGTTCGAACCCCTTCACGGACAGCCAGGGAAGCTGGTGCCCGAATGGCTTCAACAAGCCCGCCTTCGGAGATGCCCGCAAGTCACTTTCGGACTACCCGACCTGCGAGCAGTACGCGGCGGTAATCAACCGCTACTCCGATTCCTACGGAAACCCCTACAGCGACGCATCCAAGAAGGTGACGGTCAGCCTCAACCAGCCGGGAACCGGCGGTTCTGTCTCGACCCTTCAGCTCACCGTCCTCCCCGACAGCGGCAACGCCGGACCCTCCGAGGGTGGCAACGCGAACTGTGGGGCGGCCCCGAAACCGGCGGTCAAGAAGGTGAGCTTCTACAAGCAGGCGAAGCTGAGAAACGGCTCGGCCAAGGTCGGCAAGGCGACCTGTTCAACCGCCTGCGGACAGATCAAGGTGATCGCCAAGAGCAACGGCAAACAGGTCGGCTACCGCAAGTACAAGGCGACCGGCAAGAACCCTTATCTCACGATGAAGGTAACCAAGGCCGGTCGCAAGGCCTTCAAGCGCCAGAAGAAGATCAAGGTCAAGGTCCAGGTCTGGATCAAGCCCTCGGGAGGCAACCAGTTCAAGAAGTCCCACTCGCTCAAATTCGTGAAGTAGGTCTGGGGCTCCGGTTAGTCTGGAGATCCGGTCAACGAGAAGGGGGAACTGAAATGAAACGGATGGCAGTGGCGGTAGTCGCGGTGGCATTGCTCGGTGTGGCCGGCTGTGGTGGCAGCGATTCGGGTTCCGACGAGGAGCAGATCCAGGCGCTGGCGGACCAGTACGAACAGGCAGCTCTGGACGGGGATTATTCGGCGGCATGCGACACCCTCAGCTCCGAGGCGATGGCGCAAATCAACGATCTCCAGCAGTTCGACAGCTGTGAAGAACTGGTCGAGGCCGGGCTGAGTTCACTTTCCGAATCGCAGAAGAAGGAACTCGGCAACCTTTCGGACATCCAGGTTGACGGTGACACCGCGACAGCCGAAGGCAGGGACGGACAGATCAGCTTCATCAAGGAGGACGGCGAATGGAAGGCCCAGCTCGACGGCTAGGGAGCCCGGCCGTCTCCTGACCTCCTGAGAACCGGTTGGGGTCCGAGGGCGGACCTATTCTGGTGCCGGTACGTCCGTCCGCGTCCAGTCTGTAACCCGAGGGGGAGAACCCAATGAAGTTGGTCATCGGCATCGTCAGGCCGGAAATGGCGAACGATGTTCTCGAAGCGTTGTTCCGTGCGGGAATACGTGGTCTTTCAATGAGCAAGGTCCAGGGGCACGGAGGGGAGCTCCAGCGGGTGGAGACATACCGCGGGACCACGGTCCAGATGGGTCTTTCAGAGAAGATCCGGTTCGAGATCGCGGTCTCCGAGGAGTACGTCGACACGACGGTCCAGGCCCTGAGCGAAGGAGGCCGGACCGGTGAAGTCGGTGACGGAAAGATCTTCGTCCTCTCACTCGATTCGGTGGTCCGGGTCCGGACCGGCGAGAAAGATGACCAGGCCGTGACGCCGGTCAAGTCCTGAGGCCCGATCATGATCGACACTGGAGATACCGCCTGGATGTTGATGGCGACGGCGCTGGTCCTGATGATGACCCCGGCGCTCGGCCTCTTCTACGCGGGCCTCGTCCGTTCCAAGAACACCCTCAACACCTTCATGATGAGCATCGCGGCCCTCGGGGTCGCGACCATCTGCTGGGCCTTCGTCGGGTATTCAATCGCCTTCAGCGGTGGTGAAGGGGGCTTCATCGGAAATCTGGACCTCGCCTTTCTGAACGGGGTCGGATACGAGCCGCGGGACGGCACCGCTATCCCCGAGCTTCTCTTCATGGCCTTCCAGGGCAGCTTCTGCATCCTTACCGCCGCCCTCGTTTCTGGCGCAGTCGTCGAGCGGATCCGCTTCGGCCCCTACCTGATCTTCATCGCCCTCTGGAGCACCCTGGTCTATCCGGTGATGGCCCATTGGGCTTTCGGGGGCGGCTTCCTCGCCACCGCGGGAACCCTCGACTTCGCCGGCGGAATCTCGGTCGAGATGGCATCCGGTTTCTCGGCCCTCGCCGCGGCACTCCTGATCGGTGCCCGGAAGGACTACGGCCGGCAGGCGCTACTCCCGCACAACTCGGTTTTCGTCCTGCTGGGAGCGGGTCTGCTTTGGTTCGGCTGGTTCGGGTTCAACGGTGGCAGCGGGTTCGCCGCCGGGGAGATCGGCGTTCTGGCGTTCACCAACACGCTTCTGGCGCCCGCCTGCACGCTGGTCGCCTGGTTCGTGCTTGACCTCCTGCGTGGTGGCAAGGTCACCGCAGTAGGCGCAGCCACGGCGGTCATCGTCGGCTGCGTTGCGATTACGCCCGCCGCGGGTTACATCAGTCCGATCTGGGCGATGGTCCTTGGCACGATCGCCGCGATTCCCAGCTACCTGATCATCGTCTGGCGACCGCGAACGAGAGTTGACGAAACCCTCGATGTCCTCGGAGCCCATGGCGTCGCGGGCATCGTGGGCATCATCTTCATCGGCTTCTTCGCCCAGGAGAGCTGGAACGGGATCTCCGACGGTCTGCTCTACGGCAACGCGGCCCAGCTCGGGCATCAGTTGCTGGCCGTGCTGGTCGCTCCGGCATATGCCTTCGTTTCGACTTTCTTGATCCTCAAACTGCTCAGCCTTGCCGCGCCGCTCCGGGCGAGCGGCCGCGAAGAGGCGGTTGGCATGGACGTCGTCCAGCACGGGGAGGAGGCCTACGTCTCCGGCGAGGGTGCCCTGCTGATCAAGGTCGGCTCGGGTGACGGGGAGAGCGAAAAGTTGCTCAAGACCGGCTAGGAGAGAGGACTGCTCAACCTGGCGGGCCGGCCAACTCGTCCCGCCCTGTCTTTACCGGGGCTGTCTCCGGTGAGATCGCGATCACGATGAGAATCAGCAGGGAAGTGATCGTAAGCAGCAGCCCGGGAGCCAGGTTCCAGTCGGTGATCGAGATCAGGGCGGTGCAGAGCAGCGGGGCGGTGCCACCGAAGATCGTCGCCCCGAGGTTGTAGCCGACCGCCACACCGCTGTACCTGGTCGGTTTCGAGAAGAGTTCAGTGGCGATCACAAGAGCGGGGGCGGTGAAGATGACGACCATCACCATTAGTCCGAGCTGCCCACCCATCACCGCTGGCAAGGAAATCTTGGTGATCAGGGCGAACAGCGGGATCGCCGCGATGGCCATCCCGATGGCACCCACTGCCAGGATCGGGCGGCGACCGTAGCGGTCGCTGATCGCACCCGCAGGCGGGCAGAGGGCCATGAATGCGATTGCCGCGATCGCCGAGGCGAACAGACCTTCCTGGGGCGGTCCGCCGAGTATCGAGGTCACGAAGGTCGGGATGAAGGTGGCAACCACGTAGTAGATGAGTGCCTGCTGGCCGTTCAGGAGAAAATTGATCGTCAGCGGCTTGCGTTCCTTCTCGAAGAGGGTCTTCAGGGGAACGTCGGGCCGCTTCTCGTTCTCCTCGTCATCGTCGAGTTCGACCCGGGTCTTCAGCAGGTATAGAGCGATCGCGCCGATTCCGGCCCCGATGAAGAACGGGAGCCTCCAGCCCCAGGTGTCCATCTGCTGGTCGGTGAGCAGGGCATGCAGGATCGCCACGGTGGCCGAGCTGAGTAGGAACCCGATGCCTGTCGAGATCTGGACGAGGTTGGTGGTGAAGCCTCGGCGTCGCGGCTTCGCGCTCTCTGCCAGGAGCACGATCGATCCGCTGAACTCGCCACCTAGCGAGAACCCCTGGGCGAGTCGAACCAGAACCAGCAGGATCGGGGCGAGTACACCGATCGAACTCTCGGTCGGCAGGAGTCCGATCAGCAGCATGCCGACGGCCATCAGGCTTATCGAGAGACCGAGGGCAAACTTACGGCCTCTGGTGTCACCGATGTTGCCGAGGATCGCCGCTCCCAGCGGACGCATCAGGTAGCCGGCGGCGAAAACCCCGAAGGTTGCGAGCAGCGAATCAAGCGAGTTGTCAGAGGGGAAGAAGAGGCCCGAAATGACAGGGGCCAGATAGACGTAGAGCGTGAAGTCGTACCACTCCATCGCTGCACCCAGGGTGCCGAACCACGCCGAACGTTTTCGTTCCTCCCCCGATTCCATTCCGGCAGCCTAAGGGTTCACCACTCTGATTTCCGCGCCGACTAGGCTGTAGCCAAATGGGCAAGAAGAAAAAGTCGAAGTCGAAGAGCAAGAAGCATAACCTGACCCTTTCAGAGCTCCAGCTCAAGTCGGTCGAGCAGGCAATCGAGATCCTTCGCGAGAAGCCCGGCTACAAGAGCCTGGAAAGGAAGACGGTCGATTTCGGGGACTTCGAGTACCCGCTTGACGGGGTCAATTCGACCGGGAGCCGGATGGTCGAGATCAACGCCCATGTCGGCAAGATGGAAAGCGTCGATCTGCCGAAGGTGACCGAGGACATCCTCAGATTCGCCGCAATCAGGTCCCAGCCCGGCCGCGAAAAGGCCCGCTGCGAAATCTTCTTCGTTGACGAGAAGGCCCGCGATTCGATCACCGGCTGGATCAAGGAGGCCGCAAGCGAGCTTGGTGTCGGCCTCGAGGTCATCGAAGGTTTTCCCGACAAGCTTCACTCGAAGCTGGTCAAGGCCCAGAAGAGCCGGAACAAGGAAACAGGCAAGAAGCAGGCCCTCGAGGACCGGCTCCGCAAGGAGATCCGCCGGGAGATCGAGATCCAGTACCGCCTCTCGCAGGAAGCCTGAGCGCCAGGCTTCCGCTCAGTCGATCGCGACCGAGAGCAGCGCGATCACCACACCGGCATGGGCGGTCCAGGTGACCGTCCTGACCCAACTGATCCGGATCAGCCGACGCTGAAGCTCCGGGTTGAGTCCCTCCCGGCCGATGCGACCGTGCGCCGGAGCAGCACCGACGGCGGTCAGGGCCCATGTTGCCGCCGCAAGCACGGCACCGGCCACAGCCAGCCCGAGCTCGTCGCCCGGCGGATCATTCAGCAGCACGAAGGAGGTGATCAGTTCGACCAGCATCGGCGGCAGAACGACCCAGGTGGTCCGGTTGGAGTGCCGCTGGTGATACTCGGAAAACCCGTCCCCGCCCACCAGCGGAAAGAGCGGGTAGTGAACCACTTGAACAAACCAGGTAAGCCCGGTCATGAACAAGGTCGCCGCCACATTTGCCAGAAGCACAAAGGTCATGGGCCTCGCGCCAGCCTAACCGGGCGGGAACAAGAGACATCTGTTCGTTCCCGCCCGGCCCTGCTCGCCCCGCCGGGCTACCAGGCGTTCTTCGAAGTGAGCTCTCCGTTGTCAAAGCAGAGCTGGTAGCTGTCGAGGAACTCCCCGTCTGCCCGGTTGTAATAGATGCAGCTCGACTTCTCGGGTTCCTTGCTAAGGATTCCCTCGGTCTCGAAGTTCTGACGGTCCTCGGGTGTCTTCCCGGTGCTGTCGATGACTTCCTGCTGGGTCATGCCGATCTCAAGGGCCTGAAACTGGGCACGGGTGATCGCGTGCTTCTCCTGCTCGGCGTCAAGTTCGTTTACCGCTTCGTTAACGCCGCCAGCGAGGAGAGCCGTGCACCCGACCACGAAGATCAAACCGGCCACACAGATAGCGACAAAGACCTTCAGAGCGGTGCGCTTCTTGTACCCCTTGCCGCAGTTCGGGCACTTCTTGCTTGTGGTCTGGGCGCTCGCGCCGCAATGAGGACAAACCTTGGTGGGCGCCGTGTACCCCGAATTTGTCTGCCCAGCGCCATCGCTGGGCTGCCGGGAGCCAATCCGATCGGTCCAGGCGGTCCCGTCCCAGTACCGCAGTTCGCTGGCACCCATCGGGTCAGGCTTCCAGCCTTCGGCTGCGTTTTCGGGCGCTTCAGCATCTTCCAGGTTCATGTCATCTCCCATTTCTCGAGTTACCGCGAACGGCGAATCGAGACTGAGAGTCGAGCCATCGTTCCTGTTCTGACACGCCCTTGCGACGGCCTGGATCTCTGATCCGTCGCCTACCCGATGGTTGTCAGAAGCAAGCGAAGCGTCCGACCCTCCTGCATCCGGCGTTTTCGGAAGGCGATCTACGAAAGGCAATCTCATGTCGGATGTGAACAGGAAGTCGGAGGGCGCGAGCCTTGTCGGGGCGGTTCTCGAAGTCAGGGGCGATCAGGGCCTGGCGCAGGCGGTCTTTACTCGGGAGTCCGAGAAGCTCGGACTCCGGGCAGTGGTGTTCCTGAGCCAGTCAGGGGAACTGGGAGACCGAGACATTCTTGATGGCCTTGGGACCACCGTTTGGTCCCGCAGCTCTGAATTCGTGCACGAGCGAGTGGTTCTGACCCCTGAGAAGTCAGTCGCAAGGGTGTTCATCGGTCGGGGCACCGTGGACATCGTGGTGGCGGCCATGACCGAAGGCGAGGCCGACGGGGTCAAAGACAGGTTCGCGGAGATGTTCAAGCCTCCGGAGAGGGACCCCCGTGAGGTGCCGGTCACCTTCTGGTCGGAATCAGATGGTGGAGGGGGCCGGGCCCATCGAAAGATTGAATGTCCCGAATGGACCGATCTGAGGTCCGGGTACAGTCAGGAGGCGGCCTCAAGCATGGGTCGGCTGATTGAGATGAACGAGCCCGAAGGGGGACGGCTCATCCTTTGGTTCGGTCCTCCCGGTACCGGAAAGACCCATGCGATCAAGGCGCTCGCGAGGCATTGGCAGGATTGGTGTGCCTGCCATCTGGTGACCGACCCGGAAAAGTTCCTGGAGTCAAGCCAGTACGCGATGGATGTGCTCACCAGTCGAGATCCCGGGTACGGAATGTCTCGAGATTGGAACCTCGTCGTGCTCGAAGACAGCGGCGAACTCCTTCGAAACGACGCGCGAGAGAAGACCGGCCAGGCCTTGTCACGCCTCCTGAACCTGACCGATGGTCTCCTCGGTCAGGGTTTGAATGCGTTGGTCCTGATCACCACGAACGAGCCGGTCGGTCGACTCCATCCCGCGGTGACACGACCCGGCCGTTGTCTCGAGAAGGCAGAGTTCGGAGAGCTCCCGGTCGAACAGGCGAACGAATGGCTCAGTGCGGCCGGATCCAACCACAGGGTGACGGGGTCCGTAACCCTCGCAAGCCTGTACGCCTTGGTCAACGACCAGGCTGAACCGGATCAGGTACACAGCACACTCCCGACCATCGGATTCGCTGCTGCGTAAGACGATCCTTGCTGTCAGAATTTGTCTTCCCGGTCCGACTCAGGCACCGGTGTCCATGAAGAGCGGTTGAGGGACGAGGCCCTTTGACACCGCCGCAACCTCCCCGGAAGGGAAAGGTGCGAAAGCCCGAGACGATGGAAGGAAGCGAATGAGCGCAACACAAGTGAACGTCCGTGATCCGCGGAACTGGATCCTCAGTCCTTCGAAATTCCCCGACTATCCGCCGGCCAATGCGAGGCGGGAGATGCTGCGCAGCGTCGCGGGGGCGGCGTACCTGAATGAATGGTGGTCGTTTCTCGCTGGTCTGAGGCCTGCGCCTCCCAAACCGCCTGGGCTCGTTCGGCCTTCGGAAAGATGGCGTATGAGCCAATCCTCTAACGAGATTGCTGTCTTGGTCGGACGCAGGGGAAAAGACCCTCGATGAGCGGTGGAAGAGAGCAACCGCCGGAATCTGATCCCGGAACCTGGATCCGCGATGCAGCCGACTATCCCGATTTTCCTCCGAGGGCCGTTCGCAAATGGGCACGCATTAACCGACAGTTGGCCAGGTACTGCGGTGACTGGTATCGCTTCCTGCGTGGCGAGACCGACGAACCTCCTCGCCCATCACAGGTCGTTGGAAGTTGGCACTTGAAGATCGCTCAAAGAGAATGGCGAAAGAGGAACGGCATCCCCGAACCTGTCCCCGTGGATGAGCAGAAGGACCAAGGATGAGTTGGGACATCAGTGTTCCGATCGGAGGTACAAGTGACTGACGAGTTGAACTACCGCACCGCGATAAAGGACTTCCTGGGTCGCCCCATTCCGGCTGATGGGGAGCTTCGTATCTGGCTGGACGACGATCCGGTGGACCGAGAGGCTCCTGAGGGGTGGATTCACGTCCGTTCAGTTCGTGAGGCCTGCTTCGCGCTGCTGACAGGAAGGGTGGTGGAACTCTCGCTCGACAACGATCTCGACAACCCGGAAGGATGGGAGAACACTTTCGGCACCGGATACCAGGTGATCGATTTCCTCGAGGAACAGCAGGAGGTCGCCGGCAGGTCACTTTGGCCCCGCGACGGAATCGTCCTCCACACCGCGAATTCTCAGGGTCGGGAACGAATGGCCCGCAGCTTTGAGCCTCTGAAGAGGAAGGCGGACCTGGCGGTCAAGGAAGAAAGAACACCGGGAGGGAAACCTAGATTCACCGTGGAGTCGAATTAGTAAGCCGATGAGCTGACCGCAGTCGGCAGAGCTTGGCTTTTCCCGGTCAGAGTGGTCCCGTCATGGGTCCCACGACCGATTCACAAAAAGGCCTCAATTAGCAGGAGATCGGGCAGGATCATGACCCCATGAACGATCAGAGAACAGCTGAAAAGGCCGAGCTGAAGGAACTCCTGTCCGAACTCGAATCAAGGACGAAGGCGGTCGACAAAACGATCGCGGCAAACATGAGTGATTCGGCCTACATCCAGGCCCTCCGTGCAGTGCAGAACACGGCGACCAAAGTGGTTGACCAGGCCAACCGCGCCAGATAAGCCGACGAGCGGAATCGAACCGCTGACCCCTTCATTACGAGTGAAGTGCTCTACCAACTGAGCTACGTCGGCGCAGAGTGGCATTGTAGGTGGTGATGCGCCGGGTCGAATTCCGGGCGGTTCGGCCAGGAGTCGGGTCAGGCTCCCTCGAGCGAACCTGACTCGGTGAGCCTCAGATTGCGCTGCTTGCGGTAAAGCCAGATGAAGGCGAACACGGCCAGGGCGAGGTTCGCGAAGGTCAGTCCCTGGGCAATGTTGCCGAAGGTGCTGGTGAAGCCCTCCTCGGTGCCCGCGAGGAACGTGGATATGTCCCAGAATCCGTGGAGAGCCATCCCGGCGATCAGAAGCCCGGTCGCCCGGCGGGCAAAGTAGAGAACGAAACCGCTGAGTGTGGCGATGATGACCTGAACCACAGCTGCCGCCGGCGGAGACCCGACTGCGAGGTTGGTCAGGTGGAAGAGACCGAAGGCAAGCGAGACGATCAGGACGATCTGGACCTCGGGACGCTCACCGGCACGCAGGGACCGCAGGAGGATCCCCCGGAAGACCGTCTCTTCGGTGAAGCCGACCAGCACGCCGCAGCCGATGATCACCGCCACCAGGTCGAACGGAATGTCGCCGGGTGCGCCGACATAGCGGAACAGGGCGGCCACGATCATCACGATCAGCGGCGCCCAGAGCAGCTTGTTCATCGGCAGACGGCCCGGGTCGCTGAACACATGGTCCCAGCGGAGAATGGCGAGCACGATCACCAGATAGACGGCCCCAGCCGCAAGCGGAATCAGGGCGGCACTGATGGCGTTGTCGGCCGACCGGAAGATCTCGTCGTACTCGACTCCCGACACGGCCATGAGACCGGGAGTCACGAGGCAGTACCCGAGGATGACCAGAGCAGCCACCTTCCAGGAGATCGGAACGCGCGGGGCGGGGGCCTTCTCATTCATCTGTATCGGGTTCTCCTGGTGGCGGCCGAGCCAGCGCAGCCTACCCTGATCGTCCGATAACGATGGGACAATCGGCCAGTGACCACGGATCCCGGCTCCGAGGACGAACTCCCGGCCCTCGAAAGGGGCAAGGATCTCTCCCGGATTTTCGCGTTCACCGACGGCGTCTTCGCGATCGCGATCACTCTCCTGGTCCTGCAGATAGAAATTCCCACTGGGCTGGAGTCGGATCGCGACTTCCTCGACCGCCTCGGTGACGTCTGGCCAGATCTCTTTGCGTTCGCGATCAGCTTCGCGGTGATCGGCGGCTACTGGGTGCGCAATCACCGACTGATGAGGATGGTGAACGAGTACGACCACGGCCTGATGGGCCTGACGATGCTCTATCTGTTCTGGGTCGTCCTCCTTCCGTTTTCGAGCCAGTTGATCGGCGAGTACGGCAGCGAAATCAACCTGACCGTAGTTGCCTACGTTCTCAATCTGGCCCTGATCGGCATCTCGATGACCCTGATGATCCGGCTCATAATCAGACACAAACTGGGAGACCCCCGCTACGAGAATGATCTCGATCTGACGCTGCGCAGCTCGATGTTCACGGTCGCCGTCTTCCTCGCCACAATGCCGTTCGCGTTCCTCATTGGCGCGTGGACCCCCTTGCTCTGGCTTTTCATCATGAGGCTTGACCCCTGGCAGAGAAAGAGAAACGCAATCTACGCTTCAGAGAAGAAGCCGGGACACAGGCAGGGCTCCTCGGCTGGTGGCGACGCCTAGGCCGAGTTCAACAGGAAAGGTGCCCCGAGGTACCGGGGTCAGCCGGTTCCGATTCTGGCCGGCGTCAGGCAGTTGACCACTCCCTGCCAGGGGAGGGTGCCGCCGTTGCCGTCCACGTTCACGTTGGTCACCGTGAGCCACCAGGTGTTCGGGGTGTACTTGCGGGTCAGCGGATGATTCGGTGACGAGGAAGAGACCAGCAGGTTGATGTACTTGGAAAGGACCCCTCCGGAAATAGCCTTGGCACCCAAAGGACACTTGATCCCGACGAAAGTGCCCTTGCCTTCCTCGGTCAGGATCTCCTGATTGGTGATCCGGGACGTGAGAGTGACCCGTCGTAGCACAGTCCGGGTCGCCTGTCGCTTCTGCCTGGATCCGGACCTGACTGCCGAGGCGCCGGCCAGCCCCTGGGCCCCGGCCACCTGAACCGAGGTTGCCGGACGGGTCTCCGCGATCAGCACAGGCGCCGGATCAGGGCTGCTGTTCAGGCCGTCACCGACCACCGGGGCAGCGACGAAGAGCAGAACCGCAGCTACAGCAGCGCAGCCAGCGGCCCAGCGTTTCCTCCGCCCGGAGGATTCTCCCTTGCTCCCAGCCATGGCGACATTCTCGCAGGCGGAGGGAGATCGTCAAGTCATCCGTGTGGTCCCAGTCCTGCCAGCTCCCTCGCCCGGGCGAAAACGTCATCGAGCATCCCGGCGCTGAGACGGCCGGTCTGGGTGTTCAGCGGGCTCGGGTGAAAGCAGCCCAGGAGCATCCACTTTTCGGGGCCGGTCCACTTATCCGTTCCCGGTGCGATCAGGGTTGTCTCTGCCTGATGGCCAAACCGGGGCTTGGGCTTCGGCACCTCGCCCCCCATCTTGCGGACGCTCCGAAGCATCGCCTCCCAGGCGAAGTTGCCCAGCGCGACGACCACCCTGACCTCGGTCAGCAGCGCCAGTTCGCCCTCCAGCCAGGGAGCGCAGTTGTCTCGCTCGACGGGACTCGGCTTGTTGTCCGGCGGAGCGCAACGCACCGCCGCGTTGACGAAGGTGTCGAACAGCTCGAGTCCGTCTTCGCGGTTGATGCTTTCGGGCTGATTCGAAAGTCCGGCCCGGTAAATCGCTGCGAAAAGCCAGTCGCCCGAACGGTCACCGGTGAAGGGCCGGCCGGTCCTGTTGCCTCCGTTGGCGGCCGGAGCGAGTCCGTGAACCAGGATCCTGGCTTTGGGATCACCGAAGCCCGGGACCGGCCTGGCCCAGTACTCCTCACCGCGGTGACGCTTCGGTGGATCGGCCGCAACGGCTTCTCGCCAGGCGACCAGCCGCGGGCAGCGCCGGCAGCCGGTAATCGACTGCTCCAATGCATCCAGCTGCCGCTCGGCGTCCGTACCTGTCATGGCCCGTACACTAGGAGGTGCAAATGGGTTTCCTGCCGAACATAGGCCCGCTTGAGCTGGCAATCGTGCTGGTCGTCGTGATCATCATCCTTGGTCCCAAGCGGATTCCGGCCGCCGCGAAGTCGGTTGGCCAGGGCATGCGGAACTTCAAGAACTCGCTGGGCGGGGGCGACGACGACGAGGACAAGTACGACAAGTCCAAGTCCGAGCTCGAGGCCCAGGCCGAAACCAAGGCCGGCGAGCAGACCAAGACCAAGACCGGGGCCTGAACGGCGCCAGCGGGCCGAGTCGGTGGTACCGCTCAATCTTCCAAACGTCCTTACCCTGCTCCGCATACTCGCGGTGCCGGTGGTCGTTGTCGCGCTTCTTGACGGAACTCCCCACGGGGACACTCTTGCCGCGATCGTTTTCGCCCTCGCGGCCCTGACCGACGGGCTTGACGGCTACATCGCCCGATCAAGAGACTCGGTCACCACCTTCGGCAAGCTGATGGACCCGCTGGCGGACAAGCTGCTGATCACCGCCGCCCTGATCTCGCTCGTTTCTCTGAACCGGCTGCCGGCCTGGGTTGCAATGGTGATCATCGCCCGCGAGTTCGCGGTGACCGGCCTCCGGTCGATCGCTGCCGATCGGGGAGTCGTGATCGCCGCGAGCTGGATGGGCAAGGTGAAGACGGTGCTCCAGATCGGGGCGGTCTTCGCGCTGATCATTTTCAACCCGGCACCGCTCTGGGCGGACATCCTGGTCTATCTGGCGCTGGCCGCAACCGTGATCAGCGGCTTCGACTACTTCTTCGGTCTCCGCAAGCGAATCGAGGAGCAGCGGCTCAAGGAAAAGGCCAACCGGGAGGAACGACTGGCCGAGGATTCGGCCGAGATCGACCTGGTCAGCGACAACCGCTGACCAGGCAATCCCGTCACTCAGGCCTGAATTTCGAGCCACTCCTTCATCGTCTTGTGACGACGGCTGGGGTTCTCGCCGGCGATCTCGCGCCGCATGTCCTCGACCGTGCCGAAGCGTTCCGCCACCACGTTGTGTCGGTGGATCGTCTCGAGGTTCTCCTGGCGGGCCATCACGAAACCTTCGTCGGCGAGTCCGGGGTAGGTCTCGATCACCTGCCGGATCATCTCCCTTACGCAGTCCTCGACAAAGCGGGGCTGGCTGTGGGCCTTGACGACGACTGACATCTCGTCAGGGCGCTTCATCAGCTCGTAGATCTCCGAGCTCATCGAACTCTCGACCAGACGAAGCATGTCGCGGGCGTCCAGCTCCGGTCCACCTTCGGTGCAGCCGATCCAGAGAGTGCCGATGCCACGCTGGTTGTGAGTTGCGATCGGAACTTCTTCGATGATCTCTTCGACCTGGTCTTCGGTGTAGCCCTTATCCGAGAGCCTTCCCCGGGCGAGGTCCGCGACCATTTCCTGCGCACAGGGGCAGGCGGTCATGCCCTGGGCCTGGACACCGGTGACGGTGCGGGTCTCACCTTCGGACGCGACCGCGGTTCCGAGCAGGGTGTAGATCTCCTGGTTTTCGATGCCGGAGACCGGGGCAGGCATTTTCTGGGCGTATCGGGCGTTGATCGAAACCTCTGCCCGCAGGCCCTTCTGTTTCACCCTTACGAGTTCGGCAATCCTTGCGGCGAGCCGTTCGGCCCGCATCGACTGGGTGGCGACCACTTCCTCGATCGCCTCGGAAACGTTTTCCTCGAAGCGGGACATGTGAACGCCAGCCTGGTCAGGGGCGAGGTCCACATAGCACTCGAGTTCCGCGTGGTAATGGCCTTCCTCGCCGATGCTGATCACCTTCTCGACACCGGTG
>WBZM01001980.1_pt1 | contig 18497 bp, 18 predicted proteins | sample 5204271 | NCBI WGS metagenome assembly WBZM01 (sample SAMN12344346, study PRJNA552823) | activated sludge metagenome | biome: Activated sludge suspended growth; feature: Nitrification reactor; material: Wastewater; isolation source: activated sludge from nitrification reactor of wastewater...
GAAGACCGTTTCGCTGGCGATTTCCGATTCGATCAGGTGGCTGTCATGGCTCATTTTCGGACTCCGGAAATGGAAACGCCCCGAAGACCGGGGCGCTTTCCTGTGTGTTGCCGGTAACGATCAGAGGGAACGCAACAGCGCGTAGGCACAGAGCGACATGATCATTTGCGGGAAGATACCCAGCAGGGCCACCGCCAGGCCGTTGGCGGAAATGAGGACCCGCATGTCCATGGAAGCGGAAAGCGGCGAAGGATCGACCGGCACGTCGAAGTACATGAGCTTAACCACGCGCAGGTAATAGAAGGCTCCAATCAGCGAGAACAGCACCGCGACCACCGCCAGCCAGATGTAACCGGCGGCGACGACTGCCTGCAGCACCGCAAACTTGGCAAAGAAGCCGATGAAGAACGGTACCCCGGCCATCGAGAACATCAGCATCAACATGATGCCAGCGAACCACGGGCTGCGCTTGTTGAGGCCCTTGAAGTCGTCGAGTTCGTCGGCCTCGAAGCCGGCGCGCGCCATCAGCAGGATCACGCCGAAGGTGCCGGCCGACATCAGGACATAGGCCACCACGTAGAACATCGCGGAGCTGTAGGCATTCAGGGCGAAACGGGCATCGCCACCGACGACGCCGGTGGTGATGCCGAGCAACATGAAGCCCATGTGCGAAATCGCCGAGTAGGCCAGCATGCGCTTCAGGTTGGTCTGGGCGATGGCAGCGAGGTTGCCGATGGCCATCGACAGCACCGACAGGATGATCAGCATCGCTTGCCAGTCCTGAGCCATGGTGATCAGGCCGTTCACCAGCAAACGCATGACGATCGCGAACGCCGCGAGCTTCGGAGCGGAACCGATGAACAGCGTCACCGAAGTCGGGGCACCGTGATAGACGTCAGGAATCCACATGTGGAACGGCACCACGCCCAGCTTGAAGGCAAGACCGGCCACCAGGAAAACCAGCCCGAAGGTCAGGACCGACTTGTTCACGCCGCCGCCATAGAGGCGCTCGGCAATACCGGTGATTTCCAGGGTGCCGGTGGCGCCGTAGATCATCGACATACCGTAGAGCAACAGGCCGGAAGCCAGCGCGCCGAGCACGAAATACTTCATCGCCGCCTCGGAGCAAACGACCGACTCGCGGTTCATGGCGACCATCGCGTAGAGGGAGAGCGAGAGCAACTCGAGGCCGAGATAGATGGTGACGAAATGATTGGCGGAGATCATCACCATCATGCCGAGCGTCGCGAACAAGGCCAGAACGTAGTACTCGCCCTTGTTCATCGCCGCGCGGTCGATCACATAGCCACGGGAGTAGAACAACACGACGATCACCGTCATGTAGAGGAAGAGCTTCAGCAGATCGGCCATCAGGTCGTCGACGAACATGTTGCTGAAGGTATAGACGACGTCCCCCGTGCTGGTGAACAGCTGAATGGCAGCGCATCCGAGCAGCGTCAGCTGGGCCAGCGCAAAGGTAAGCGTACGCCGGCTGTCCTTGACCGTCAGATCAACAAGAAGAATGACCAGCGCCATGAACGCCAGAAACAGTTCCGGGGCGGCGGGCAGGAGATCGGGGACAACGAAATTGTCGAACATGTCGGCTACCGTTTATTGAATCTTGCTGATGGCGACGTGACGCAGCAGGTCAGTGACCGACGCGTGCATGACTTCCGTGAAGGGCTGGGGATAGAGGCCCATCCACAGGGTACCGATGGCCAGCACGCCGAGAATGGCGAACTCCCGGTTGTTGATGTCACTGAGTTCCGCCACGTGGTGATTGGCGACATCGCCGAAAATCACGCGCTTGTACATCCAGAGGGTGTAGGCGGCACCGATGACCATCGAGCTGGCGGCAGCGAAGGCTACCCAGAAGTTGAACTTGACGGCCCCGAGGATGACCATGAATTCGCCGACGAAACCCGAAGTGGCAGGCAGACCGGCGTTGGCCATCGAGAACAGCATGAACAGGGCGGCGAACTTGGGCATGGTATTGACCACGCCGCCGTAGTCCGCGATCTGCCGGCTATGCACGCGGTCGTACATGACGCCGATGCAGAAGAACATGGCGCCGGAAACGAAGCCGTGGGAGACCATCTGTACCAGCGCACCCTCGATGCCCATGGCGCTGAACATGAAGAAGCCCAGGGTCACGAAACCCATGTGGGCGATCGAGGAATAGGCGACCAGCTTTTTCATGTCGGCCTGCACCAGCGCGACGAAGCCGATATAAACCACCGCGATGAGGGAAAGCGCGACGACCAGGCCCGAAAGTTCCTGCGAGGCATCCGGCGCGATAGGCAGCGAGAACCGCAGGAAACCATAGGCGCCGAGCTTCAACGCGATGGCCGCCAGCACGATGGAGCCCCCGGTCGGTGCTTCGACGTGCGCATCCGGCAACCAAGTATGGACCGGCCACATCGGCACCTTGACCGCGAAGGCGACCAGGAACGCCAGGAAGAGCCAGATCTGCGCGCCGAGCGCGATCGGCAGCTTGTGCCAGTCGAGGATGGAGAAACTGCCGCCCGACTGGATGAAGAGGTACATCAGCGCGATGAGCAACAGCAGCGAACCGAACAGCGTAAACAGGAAGAACTTGAAAGCGGCATAGACTCGGTTCGGCCCGCCCCAAACACCGATGATCAGGTACAGCGGGATCAGCGAGGCCTCGAAGAACACATAGAAGAGCACACCGTCGAGGGCGCTGAAAATGCCGTTCATCAGGCCCGACATGATCAGGAACGCTGCATTGTATTGCGCGACCTTCTCCTGAATCACTTCCCAGCCGGCGGCAACCACAATGACCGTGATGAAGCTGTTGAGCACGACGAAGAGCATCGAAATGCCGTCAACACCCAGGTGATAGTTGATGTTGAAACGCGGAATCCAGGTTTTGAGTTCGACGAACTGCATGCCGCCATTGGCGATATCGAATCCGGTCCACAAGGGAATGGAAACGAGCAATCCGGCAACCGCGCCGAACAGGGCAAGCATCCGCGCCAGCGGTGCATTGCGATCGGACCCCGTGGCCAGTACCACGAGTCCGGCAATGATCGGAATCCAAATTGCGAGAGATAGCAGCGGGTAAGTCGACATGTTATTCCTTGCTTGTCTGCGAACTATTCACGCTAGGCGCGGTTGATCCACAGGGTCATCAGGACAAAGACACCGATGATCATGGTGAAAGCGTAGTGATAGACGTAACCGGTCTGGAAGGTCCGGGTCACGGTGGAAATCATTGCAACGAGTTTGGTCGAGCCGTTCACGATGACGCCGTCGATCACCGACACATCGCCGCCTCGCCAGAAAACCTTGCCGAGAAGGCGGGCACCGCCGGCGAAAAACACCTCGTTGAATTTGTCGAAGTAGTACTTGTTCTCAAAGAGGGTATAGATGGCGGAGAAGCGACGCTGGATCGCAGCCGGGATGTCGGGACGCTTCATGTAGAAGAACCACGAAACCACCACGCCGGCCAGTGCCAGGAAGAACGGCAGCGTCGTCAGGGCATGGATGCCCATTGCCGCGGCGCCATGGAAATGCTCGGCAAGATGCTCCATCGCCGGGTGGGCGTGATGATCGATGAAGATGACACCCTTGAAGTAGTCGCCGAAGACCATGGGGCCGATCGCCAGGTAACCGATAACCAAGGACGGGATGGCCAGCAGAACGAGCGGGAGCGTAACGACCCACGGCGTTTCGTGGGGCTTCTGGCCAGGCGCCAGTCCGTGGTGGTGGTCGTGGGCAACCTCCTCGTCATCGTGGTCGCCATGATGCTCGTGGTGATGCTCATCATCGGCCTTGCCAAAGCGCTCCTCGCCGTGGAAAACCAGGAAGTACATGCGGAAGGAGTAGAAGGCGGTCACGAAGACCCCGGCCAGCACCGAGAAGTAGGCGAAACCGGCACCCGGAATATGCGACAACGCGACAGCTTCGATAATCGAATCCTTGGAATAGAAGCCGGACAGGAAGGGCGTACCAATCAGCGCCAGGGAACCGATGAGCGAGGTGATCCACGTGATCGGCATGTACTTGCGCAGGCCGCCCATGTTGCGGATGTCCTGATCGTGATGCATGCCGATGATCACCGAACCCGCCGCGAGGAAGAGCAAGGCCTTGAAGAAGGCATGGGTCATCAGGTGGAAGATGGCCACCGAGTAGGCCGACGCACCGAGCGCGACGGTCATGTATCCCAGTTGGGACAGGGTAGAATAGGCGACCACCCGCTTGATGTCGTTCTGGATGATGCCCAGGAAACCCATGAACAGCGCAGTAATGGCGCCGATGACCAGCACGAAGGAAAGCGCCGTGGTGGAGAGTTCGAACAGGGGCGACATCCGGGCGACCATGAAGATGCCCGCAGTCACCATCGTGGCGGCATGGATCAGCGCCGAAATCGGTGTCGGGCCTTCCATCGAGTCGGGCAGCCAGACGTGCAGAGGTACCTGGGCCGACTTGCCCATGGCGCCGATGAACAGACAGATGCAGGTGGCGGTCATCAGCGAAACGCTCGATCCCTCGCCGAACAGGGCGATCGTCGCATTCGCGAATTCGGGCGCCCTCTGGAAGACGGTGGCGTAGTCCAGCGTACCGAAGTAGGTCAGCACGAGGCCGATACCGAGAATGAAACCGAAGTCGCCGACGCGGTTGACCAGGAAGGCCTTCATGTTGGCGAAGATCGCCGTCGGACGCGTATACCAGAAACCGATCAGCAGATAGGAAACCAGGCCCACCGCTTCCCAGCCGAAGAACAACTGCATGAAGTTGTTGCTCATGACGAGCATCAGCATCGAGAACGTGAACAGCGAGATATAGCTGAAGAAACGGTTGTAGCCCGGATCTTCCTGCATGTAGCCGATCGTGTAGATATGCACCATGAGCGACACGAAGGTCACGACCAGCATCATCGTGGTGGTCAGCGTATCGATCAGGAAGCCCACTTCGAATTTGTAGTCGCCGCTGGTCAGCCAGGTATAGACTGGACCGTTGAAGACGTGTCCGGCCTGGACATCCCTGAAAATGATCACCGATGCGACAAAGGCGACGGCAACCCCGGCGATGGTCACGGTGTGGGCGACCCAACGTGGAATCACGCGACAGAACAGGCCGGCGATCATGGCACCGAACAACGGAGCCAGGGGAACCAGGAGGTAGAGTTTTTGCATTTCCATGTTTAACCCTTCAGGCTACCCAGGTCATCCACGTGGATGCTCTTCAGGTTGCGGAACAGCACGATCAGTATGGCCAGGCCGATCGCCGATTCGGCGGCGGCGACGGTCAGGATGAAGAAAACGAAGATCTGTCCGGAAAGGTCCTGAAGATAGTGCGAAAACGCCACGAAATTCATGTTGACCGCAAGCAGCATCAGTTCGATGGCCATCAGCAACACCAGAAGATTCTTCCGGTTGAGGAATATGCCGACCACGCTGATCGCGAACAGGATCGCGCCCAGAATGAGAAAATGCGAGAGGGAAAGAGTAAGCATTGGCGCCCCGGGTTCAGTCTTTTTCTACAGGCATCTGCAGTACGCGGACACGATCCTTCGCCTTGACGAAGACCTGTTGATTCGGATTGGTGTATTTCGACTTCTTGGGACCGCGGTAGGTCAGGACGATCGCCGCAATCATGCCGACGAGCAGGACGATGGACGCCAGTTCGAACGGATAGACGAAGTCGGTGAACATCAGGGCACCGATGCTCTTGGTGTTCGACACGCCGGCCGGAACCATGGCTTCGGCAGCAGGCACCTGGAAATACTTGGCGCCGAGAACTAGTCCCATTTCCATGACCATCAGAATCCCGAGCATCGCGCCGAGCGGCAGATAACTCCAGAAGCCCTGGCGAATCCGGTCGAGGTTGATGTCGAGCATCATCACGACGAACAGGAACAGCACCATGACTGCACCGACATAAACGAGAATGATCGCGATCGCCAGGAACTCGGCTTGCAGCAACGCCCAGATACCCCCGCAGGTGAAGAATGCGAGGATCAGGTGCAATGCGGCATGCACCGGATTGCGCGCGGTAATGACGCGCAGGCTGGCGAATATGAGGATCGCCGACAGGAAAAAGAAGACTAGGGTCTGAAAATCCATCGCTCGTACCTGTTATCGGTAAGGTGCATCTTGTTCGCGATCCTTGGCGATCTGCGCCTCGTACCGGTCACCGTTGGCCAGCAGCATCTGCTTGGTGTAGTAGAGATCGCCCCGCCGTTCGCCGTGGTATTCGAAGATGCGCGTCTCGACGACCGCATCCACCGGACACGCCTCCTCGCAGAAGCCGCAGAAAATGCACTTGGTCAGATCGATATCGTAGCGCGTGGTACGACGCGAGCCGTCGTCACGGGGCTCTGCCTCGATGGTGATCGCCAGCGCCGGGCAGATTGCTTCGCACAACTTGCAGGCAATGCAACGTTCCTCGCCATTCGGATAACGGCGCAAGGCATGCAATCCGCGGAAGCGTGCGCTTTGGGGCGTCTTTTCCTCGGGGTACTGAACGGTAATCTTGCGTGCGAAGAAATACTTGCCCGTTACCGACATGCCCTTCAGCAGCTCCTTGAGGAGCAGGCTGTTGAAGATTTCCTTCATCGAACCCATTGATCTCTCCTCACTTCCAGATATTGAGCGGGGACATCATCCAGACGCCCACGACGACGAGCCAAACGAGGCAAACCGGAAGGAACACTTTCCAGCCAAGACGCATCAACTGGTCGAAACGGTAACGCGGGAAAGTGGCGCGGAACCAGAGGAACAGGAAGAGTACGAAGGCCATCTTGGCAAACAGCCAGAGTGCGCCATCAGGCAGGAATCCGACCGGCGACAGCCAACCGCCAAGGAACATGATGGATGTCAGCGCGGACACCAGAATCATGTTGGCATATTCGGCCAGGAAGAAAACTGCAAAAGCCATACCCGAATATTCGACGTGGAAACCGGCGACGATTTCCGATTCACCCTCGGCCACGTCGAAAGGCGCACGGTTGGTTTCGGCGATTCCGGAAATCAGATAGACGAGGAACATGGGAAGCAGCGGCAACCAGTTCCAGGAAAGGATCCCCAGACCCCAGCTCGCAAAACGCCCGTGATCCTGGGCATTGACGATTTCGACCAGATTGAGACTGTTCGAAACCATCAGGACACAGATCAACGAAAAACCCATCGAGATTTCGTACGACACCATTTGCGCCGATGCGCGCATGGCGCCGAGAAACGCATATTTGGAGTTGGAGGCCCAACCCGACAGGATGATCCCGTACACGCCCATCGACGTGATGGCCATGATGTACAGGAGGCTGGCGTCGATATTGGCGAGGACCAGTGAATCGGTGAAAGGTACGACAGCCCACGCGGCGAGTGCCGGAGCGATCGCCAACATGGGCGCAATGATGAAGATACCCTTGTTGGCGCCGCTCGGAACGATGATTTCCTTGAGCAGCAGCTTCAGACCATCGGCAATCGGCTGGATCAGACCCCACGGCCCGACACGATTGGGGCCGATACGCACTTGCATGTAGCCGATAACCTTGCGTTCCGCCCAAGTCAGATAGGCAACGCTAAGCATCAGCGGCGCAACGATCAATACGATCTTGAGCAGGGCCCAGACGGCGGGCCACGCACCACCGAACACCCCTTGTCCAAAATTCATCAGTGCATCCATTTATGCACGCTCCACGGAAATGAGGCCGAACATAGCGCCTAGGCCCGCCGTACTCTGATGTGCCGCCGCAACTCGAACACACTCGTCGGGAACGCTGTTGTCGAGCTTGGCATTGAGAATCGCCTCGCCGGCTCCCTGCCTGACACGCACCGGCTGCCCACCGGCGATACCTAGTTTGGCCAGCGTCGTCTCGTTCATGCGGGCCGCAGGCGCTATCGAATCAGCAGTTTGCTGGAGCGCCGGCGCGCGGCGCGCCATCGGATCTGCAAAGTTAATCGGCACCTCGGCAATACGCTCCATTCCGCTCGTGGACAAAGGCTGCAGTTTGATCGCCACACCGCTCAAGCCATTGTCCAGGCCGGAGACAAATTCAGTTCCCTTGCCGATGATTTCATCACGCACCGCTTCGCTCGTCTCGTAAGCAAACCCGTCGAAATTCAGCACATTGCCGAGCACACGCAGGACCTTCCAGGCAGGGCGGCTGTCTCCGCGCGCCTTGACGACGCCGTTGAAACTCTGCACCCGACCCTCGGTATTGACGAACGTCCCGGCGGTTTCCGTATAGGGTGTAATCGGCAGCATCACATCGGCATATTCAAGCGCCGGAGCATGCTTGAAGGCTGACATATGGACGACGAGACTGGCCTGCTTCAGCGCACCGACGACCATTTGCGGATCGGCACAATCGAATTCCGGCTCCAGTCCCATCAGCACGTAGGCCTTGCGCGGCTGCTCGAACATCTGGCGCGCGTTCGCACCGGAAGGCAACGCCCAGCCGACATGGCCACCCACGGTGTTGGCCCCTTCCCCGAGGAAGCCGACAACCGCATCGGTCAACTTCCCGAGTTCCAGCGCCAAGGCGTGCAATTGCGTCGCATCAACCGACTGGGTCGCGACATTGCCAAGGAAGATCGCACGCTTTTCACCTTCAAGCAGGCTTTGCGCGATTTTTTGGGCAACCTCTCCACTGGCAACACTTTCCAGTCCGGCCGGAACGGCGACCCCCTTGATCTCGGCCGCTGCCTTGACCACCGCCGCCAGGCTATGGGCCAGGTTGGACGGAGCAACAGAAAGGTTGGCGTGCAAATCGATCAGTTGATCGTCAGCAGTCACGGAGATTAAACTGACCTTGGTGTATTTCTTGGCAGCCTGGCGCAGGCGTTGGGCAATCAGCGGATGATCCTTGCGCAGGAAGGAACCGACGACCAGAGCAGCATCCAGGTCCTTGATATCGGCCAGTCGCATGCCGAGCCACGGCGCACCGGTGCGCTTGAAGTCCGTACCAAAATCACTCTGGCGCGGACGGAAATCGATGTTGCCGCTTCCCAGGCCCTTCATCACCTTCGACAGGAGGTGCAACTCCTCAAGCGTCGAACTCTGGGCAGCGAGCGCAGCCACCGCATCGCCGCCAAATTCCCGCGCGATGTCTTTCAGGCCATGCGCGACGTAATCGAGGGCCACATTCCAGTCGACCTCGCGCCACTCGCCGCCCTGCTTGACCATCGGCTTGACGAGACGTTCATCGGAATTCAACGCTTGGTACGAGAAACGTTCCTTGTCGGAAATCCAGCACTCGTTCACCGCCTCGTTCTCGCGCGGCAGGACACGCATGACATTGTCGTGCTTGACCTGGACCACGAAATTTGCCCCGACGGAGTCATGCGGGCTAACCGACTTGCGGCGCTGCAACTCCCAGGAGCGGGCGGTATAGCGGAAGGGCTTGGAAGTCAGCGCGCCGACCGGACATAGGTCGATCATGTTGCCCGACAATTCCGAGTCGACGGTACGTCCCAGGAAGGTCGTGATTTCCGAATGCATGTTGCGATTGGCCATGCCGAGTTCCATGATCCCGGCGATCTCCTGGCCAAAACGGACACAGCGGGTGCAGTGAATGCAGCGACTCATTTCCTCCATGGAAATCAGCGGACCGACGTTCTTGTGGAATACCACGTGCTTTTCTTCGGTATAGCGGCTCTTCATTGGGCCGTAACCAACCGACATGTCCTGCAACTGACACTCGCCGCCCTGATCGCAGATCGGGCAATCGAGCGGGTGATTGATCAGCAGGAACTCCATCACGCCTTTCTGTGCCTTGACGGCAAGATCGGAGTGGGTAAATACCTTCATGCCATTGGTAACCGGCGTCGCGCAAGCAGGCAGCGGCTTCGGCGCCTTCTCCACCTGTACCAGACACATCCGGCAGTTGGCGGCAATCGAAAGTTTCTTGTGGTAGCAAAAATGCGGGATATAGACACCCACCTGCTGCGCGGCATCCATCACCGTGCTGCCGTCGGGTACTTGCGCTTTCTTGCCGTCGATCTCGATTTCTAGCATGTCGCTACCTTGGAGCCAGTTCTTTCGTATCTATCGCTTGGAAGGTTTCGTTCAGGCCTGAACCTTGTGGAAACCGCTGCCCGCCCACTGCACATTCTTGGGAACCAGGCAGGTCTTGTGTTCGATGTGGTATTCGAATTCGCTGCCAAAATGCTTGAGGAAGCTCTGCACCGGGAGTGCCGCCGCATCGCCGAGGGCACATATGGTGCGCCCCATGATGTTACCCAGCACACTGTTCAACAGATCCAGATCCTCAGGCTTGCCGAGTCCGTTCTCGATCCGATGGACCACCTTGTACATCCAGGCAGTGCCTTCGCGGCACGGAGTGCATTGACCACAGGATTCTTCGTAATAGAAGAACGACAGACGCTCCAGCGCTTTGACCATGCATACCGTCTCGTCCATGACGATGACGGCACCGGAACCCAGCATGGAACCCGCCTTGCTGATGCTGTCGTAATCCATCGTGGTGTCCATCATCACCGCACCGGGGATGACCGGCGCCGAGGAACCACCGGGAATGACCGCCTTGATCTTGCGCCCACCGCGCATGCCGCCGCACATTTCAAGCAACGTGGAGAACGGCGTACCAAGGGGAATTTCGTAATTGCCGGGGCGGTTGACGTGACCGGATACGGAAAACAGCTTGGTACCGCCATTGTTCGGCTTGCCGAGATTCAGGAACTCCTCGCCACCCATCTTCAAGATGAAGGGAATGGAAGCGAAGGTCTCGGTATTGTTGATCGTGGTCGGCTTGCCGTAGAGACCGAAAGAGGCGGGGAACGGCGGCTTGAAGCGCGGCTGACCCTTCTTGCCCTCGATTGATTCGAGCAACGCGGTTTCTTCGCCGCAGATGTAGGCACCGTAACCATGGTGGGCGAAAAGTTCGAAATTGAATCCCGAACCCAGAATGTTCTGCCCGATGAATCCCGCAGCGCGCGCTTCGTCCAGAGCCTCCTCGAAGCGCTTGTAGATTTCCCAGACTTCACCGTGGACATAGTTGTAGCCGCGGTTGGCACCCATCGCGTAAGCGGCGATGGCCATCCCCTCGATCACCGAATGAGGGTTGTAGCGCATGATGTCCCGATCCTTGAAGGTCCCGGGCTCGCCTTCGTCGGTATTGCAGACGACATACTTGTCACCCGGGAAGGAACGCGGCATGAAGGACCACTTCAGGCCAGTCGGAAAACCTGCGCCACCGCGACCGCGCAGTACGGATTTCTTGACCTCGCTGATAACCTCTTCCTGGGACATCTTGGTTTCCAGGATACGGCGCAACTGAGCGTAGCCGCCACGCGCAACGTAATCCTTGAGACGCCAGGTATTGTCGCCATCAAGTCCTTCCATCAGGACGCCATTGATCGATCCAAGCATTGCCATTATTTGCACTCCTCCAGCAGCTTGTCGATCTGCTCCGGATGCATGTGGCTGCACATGCTGCGATTGTTGACGATCATCACCGGTGCGTCGCCACAGGCGCCCATGCATTCACCTTCCTTCAGGGTGAATTTCCCGTCAGGCGTCGTTTCACCGTAGCCGATACCGAGCTTCTTCTGGACGTATTCACCGGCGTGATAGCCACCTGACAAGGCACAAGGCAGATTGGTACAGACCGTGATCTTGTACTTGCCGACCGGCTTGAGGTCATACATGTTGTAGAAGGAAGCAACTTCGTAGGCTGCCATGGGGGGCATACCGAGGTATACCGCGACTGCCTCGATGCATTCCGGAGGCAACCAGCCCTTCTCTTCCTGAGCAAGCGCAAGACAGGCCATTACCGCGGACTGCTTCTGGTCAGCGGGATACTTGGCGACCTCGCGGGCGAATTTCTGGAGGGTTTCAGCGGAAAACATCAGCGGTCGATCTCGCCAAAAACAATATCTTGGGAACCGATAATCGTAACGACGTCGGCAATCATGTGGCCACGGGACATTTCGTCCATGCCCGCGAGGTGAACGTAGCCCGGCGCGCGAATTTTCATGCGATAAGGCTTGTTGGCGCCATCGGAGATGAAATAGATGCCAAATTCACCCTTTGGGTGCTCGACGGCAGCGTAGGCCTCGCCCGGCGGAACATGAATCCCCTCGGTAAAGAGCTTGAAATGGTGAATCAGCTCTTCCATGTTGGATTTCATGTTTTCGCGCGGCGGCGGTGCAACCTTGTGATTTTCGGTGATCACCGGCCCGGGATTCTTGCGCAGCCACTCGATGCATTGCTTGATGATGCGATTGGACTGAAGCATTTCTTCCATGCGCACCAGATAGCGATCGTAACTGTCGCCATTCACGCCAATCGGCACATCGAAATCGACCTTGTCGTAGGCTGCATACGGCTGTTTCTTGCGCAGATCCCATGCAATCCCGGAACCACGCAACATCGCCCCGGAAAAGCCCATCTGCAATGCCCGCTCGGGAGAGACGACACCGATATTTACCAGACGCTGCTTCCAGATCCGGTTGTCGGTCAGCAGGGTATGGTATTCACTATGATAGGTCGGGAAGCGATTGGTGAAGTCCTCAAGAAAATCAAGCAATGATCCGCTTCGATTCTCGTTCAACTCCCTGGCCTTTTTCGCGCTCGTCCAGGTAGATTCTTCGTACTGCGGCATGCGATCCGGAAGATCACGATAGACGCCGCCCGGACGATAATAGGCTGCGTGCAGGCGAGCACCTGAAACCGCCTCGTAGGCATCCATGAGATCTTCACGTTCGCGGAACGTGTAGAGCGCCATCGTCATCGCCCCGACGTCCAGCGCATGACAACCGATCCACAACAAATGGTTGAGGATTCGCGTCACCTCGTCGAACATCGTGCGGATGTACTTGCCGCGCTCGGGCACCTCGATGCCGAGCAGCTTTTCCGTCGCCAAGCAATAGGCGTGCTCGTTGCACATCATGGACACGTAATCCAGACGGTCCATGTAGGGAACGGACTGAACCCAAGTCCGGGTTTCTGCGAGCTTTTCGGTCGCACGATGCAGAAGCCCGATATGTGGGTCGGCGCGCTGAACCACCTCCCCGTCGAGTTCCAGCACCAGACGCAGAACGCCATGCGCCGCCGGGTGCTGCGGACCGAAGTTGAGTGTGAAATTGCGAATATCAGCCATGGGCAGGATCCCCGTAGGTATCTTCGCGCACAATGCGCGGGGTATTCTCGCGCGGCTCGATCGTCACCGGCTGGTAGATGACCCGAGCCTGATCCGGGTCGTAGCGCATTTCGACATGGCCGGAAATCGGGAAATCCTTGCGGAAAGGATGGCCGATGAAACCGTAATCGGTGAGGATGCGACGCAGGTCGACGTGGCCGACAAAGGCGATACCAAAAAGGTCGAACGCTTCGCGCTCGAACCAGTTTGCACTGGTCCACACACCCGTCACGGAATCCACCGACGGAAATTCGTCATCTTCGGCAAAAACCCGAACGCGCAAACGCCAGTTGTTGGAAATCGACAGCAAATGCGAAACCGCTGCAAAGCGACGACCGGTCCAGGCGCCATCGCCATAGGTCGAATAATCGACGCCACAAAGATCTATGATCTCCGCAAAACCCAGATCGGGCTCGTCACGCAGGGAGGTCATCACCGCCAGATAGTCGGCGGGCGCAACTTCGATGGTCAACTCACCGAGCGCAAGCTTGACGGACTGCAACTTGTCACCGAAGTGCTTCTGCAGATTTTGGCTAAGCGTTTCCAGCTTGGCAGACATATCGGATCAGCCTTGGCAATTAACGAGCGATGGTATTGGTGCGACGAATCTTGTTTTGCAACTGGATGATGCCGTAAAGCAGGGCCTCGGCGGTCGGCGGGCAACCCGGCACGTAGATATCTACTGGCACGATTCGATCGCAGCCGCGCACGACGGAGTAGGAATAGTGATAGTAGCCACCACCATTGGCACAGGAACCCATCGAGATCACCCAGCGCGGCTCAGCCATCTGGTCGTACACCTTGCGTAGCGCCGGTGCCATCTTGTTGGTCAGGGTGCCGGCCACGATCATCACGTCGGACTGGCGCGGACTGGGACGGAAAACGACACCAAACCTGTCGAGGTCATAGCGCGAGCAGCCGGCGTGAATCATTTCGACCGCGCAGCACGCCAGACCGAAGGTCATCGGCCACATCGAGCCGGTGCGCATGTAATTGATCAGCTTGTCAGCCGTCGTGGTGACAAACCCTTCCTGCAGGACGCCTTCAATACCCATGACGGAGCCTTATTCCCATTCCAGAGCACCCTTGGCCCAGGCATAGACATAACCAATGACCAGGATAGCAACAAAGACCAGCATCTCGATAAAGCCGAACAGCTTGATGGATTCGGCTGCGACGATATCCTTGAAAATCGTCGCCCACGGGAAGAGGAAGGCGATTTCCAGGTCAAACAGAATGAAGAGAATGGCTATCAGGTAATAGCGCACATCGAATTTCATGCGCGCATCTTCGAAAGCTTCGAAACCGCACTCGTAGGGCGAGAGTTTTTCGGGATCCGGCCGACTGGGAGCGAGCAGAAAACCCATCGCCACGGGCAAAACGCCGATCGCGACCCCCACGAGAACGAACATCAGGATTGGAAAGTAGTTTTCCATGATCCGCCGCCAATATTCAGTTTCTTGTACGAAACAGTGTGCTATGCAGCCACTGCCCCCATTTTTGGTGCCGACGGCGAGACTCGAACTCGCACAGCTTGCGCCACTACCCCCTCAAGATAGCGTGTCTACCAATTTCACCACGTCGGCACTGCTTCTTTACCCCACCCGGCGAGGACTCATGCCGGGCAAGGCACCTTGCGTCACTTCGGAATATCCTTTGCCTTGGAACCCGCATCCGCCGGCGCCACAGGCGACTCACCACCCATTGCCGCAGGCTGCGAAACCGGCTGCGATTGTACCGTTTCCTGCATCACACTGCCAGTCGTTTTTGGCTTGTGCGAAGCCACATAAGCAAGACTGAGACTTGTGATGAAGAACACTGCCGCCAGAATGCCGGTTGTTCGACTAAGAAAATTGGCCGACCCGGTCGCGCCGAACAAACTGCCCGAGGCACCGCTACCGAAAGCCGCACCCATGTCTGCCCCCTTGCCGTGCTGCATCAGCACAAGCCCGATGATGGCCAGCGCCACGAGAATATGGACAGTGAGAAGAAGAGAAAAAAGCCAGTTCATTATTTACGCCTATCAACCTGCCGCCTGGCAAATCGCAAGAAAATCATCCGCAACCAGCGCAGCCCCACCGATCAAACCGCCATCGATATCGTCCTGCGCAAACAATTCAGCCGCATTCTGCGGCTTTACGCTGCCACCGTACAAAATTCGCAGCCCTTCCGCCAACCCCGCATCCAGATCAGCCACCCGCTCCCGGATTGCCGCATGCACCTCCTGCGCCTGGGCAGGTGACGCCGTCACACCTGTTCCTATCGCCCAGACCGGTTCATAGGCGACAACCGCCGAAGCCAGAGCGGCAACGCCGGCACGATCGATCACTGCGTCCAGCTGCCGCGAAACAACCGCGGCCGTTGCGCCCGCCTCCCGCTCCACCAGGGTTTCTCCCAGGCAGAGGATCGGCACCAGGCCAGCCTCGCGGGCAGCCACGAACTTGGCCGCGACGACCGCGTCGCTTTCACCAAACAGACTGCGCCGCTCCGAATGCCCCACCAGTACGTAGCGACAACCGAACTCGCAGAGCATCGCAGCCGACACCTCTCCGGTATAGGCACCGGACACATGTTCACTTACCGACTGCGCCCCCCAGCGCACCTGCGTACTCGCCAGCAGCGCCTGAAGCTGTGCCAGATAGGGAAACGGCGCACACACCGCCACTTCGCACTGAAGCCCCGGCATTCCCGACTTCAGGCGTTCGAGCAAAGCTGCATTGGCCTGGAGGCTGCCGTGCATTTTCCAGTTTCCAGCAACAAGCTTCTTGCGCATGTGACAGGCCATTCCGTTGGCAAAAAACCCGAGGATTATAGCGGCCGGCAGGTTTTGCGGTCAAGAATCAAAGGGATTAATACCACTTCACTGCGCCGCCTCGCGCACCACTGCAGCCAGTTCCTCAGCCGCCGCCAGGACCTCCTTCGGGTCTTCCCCCTCCACCATCACCCGCAACAGCGGCTCGGTGCCGGAGGCGCGGAGCAATACCCGTCCACGCCCGGCGATACGCGCCTCGACGTCGCCGAGTCCGCGCTGAATCGAGACATCGTCCCGCCATGGAAAACCCCGCGCCAGAGGAACATTGATCAGCTTCTGCGGGTAGAGGCGCAAGTCGCCAAGCAGGCCGGCGAGGTCGCCACCCGCCTCCCTGAGCGCCGCAAGCACCTGCAGCGCCGCAACGATGCCGTCGCCTGTCGTATGACGATCGAGGGCAAGGATATGCCCCGAGTTCTCGCCGCCGAACAGCCAGCCTTTTTCATGCAGCATTTCGACCACGTAGCGGTCGCCAACCGCCGCGCGCGCGAAGGGAATATCCATCTTGCCCAGGGCATGCTCCAGGGCAAGATTGGTCATCAAGGTGCCGACGACGCCCTTCACCTGCCCATGGCGCGCCCGGCTGCGCACGATCGCATAGAGCAACTGGTCACCGTCGTAGAGCCTGCCGCCGGCATCGACCATCTGGAGGCGGTCGGCGTCACCGTCGAGGGCGATGCCGAGGTCGGCCCGGTGCGCCAAGACCGCGTCGCACAAGGCCTTGGGGGCCGTCGCCCCGAACCCGTCGTTGATGTTCAGGCCATTGGGCTGCGAGCCGATCGTCACGACTTCCGCGCCAAGCTCGTGGAAGACGTTCGGCGCCGTGTGATAGGCTGCCCCATGCGCACAATCGACCACGATCTTGAGGCCGCGCAGATCGAGATCGTTGGGAAAGGTGCTCTTGCAGAATTCGATATAGCGGCCGCGCGCATCGTCGATCCGCCTGGCGCGCCCGAGTTCGGCAGCCGGCACGCAACCCATCGGCTGGTCGATTCCCTGCTCGATGGCAAGCTCGACCTCGTCGGGCAACTTGGTGCCCTGGGCCGAGAAGAACTTGATTCCATTATCGTAATAGGGATTGTGCGAGGCTGAGATGACGATCCCGGCCTGCAGACGCAGCGCCCTCGTCAGATAGGCCACCGCCGGCGTCGGCATCGGCCCTACCAGGCAGACGTCGACCCCGGCTGCCGAAAAACCCGCCTCCAGCGCGGATTCGAGCATGTACCCGGAAAGCCGCGTGTCCTTGCCGATCAGGACCGAAGGCCGCTCGCCGTCCGGCATGGCGATCTGCCCCAGCAGCGCCTTGCCCGCCGCATAGCCGAGGCGCATCACGAAATCGGGGGTTATCGGCGCCTGACCGACCCGACCCCGCACACCGTCAGTTCCGAAATATTTTCTGCTCATTGCTGTCCCACTCCCTGTTCCAGGGCCGCCAGCATCGCCAGCGCATCCCTTGTTTCCGCGACGTCATGCACGCGCAATATTTTCGCACCTTTCTGCACCGCCAGCAGCGCGGCGGAAACGCTGGCCGCCAGACGCTGCTCGACCGGCCGGCCGGTAATGGCTCCCAGCATGGATTTCCGCGAGACGCCGACGAGCAACGGCAGCTGGTGGCTGCCGGTTGCGGTCAACGCCCGAAACAGGGCCAAATTGTGCGCCAGCGTTTTGCCGAAGCCGAACCCCGGGTCGAGCACCAGGCGATCATCGGCGATCCCCGCGGCTTGGCAGCGCGCCACTCGCGTGGCGAGAAATTCCCGCACCTCGCCCACCACGTCGTCGTAGTGCGGCGCCTGCTGCATCGTTCCCGGCTCGCCGGACATGTGCATCAGGCAGACGGCACAATCACCTGCAGCAACCGCTTCGAGGGCACCGGGATGGCCAAGCGCAGTGATATCGTTGATCATGGTCGCCCCCGCATCGAGCGCAGCATGCATGACAGCCGGCTTGTAGGTATCGACGGAAACCGGCAAATTCCAGGCGGCAACTTCGCGGAGCACCGGGATCAGCCGACGCAATTCTTCGGCCTCCGGCGTCGGAATCGCCCCGGGGCGTGACGATTCTGCACCGATATCGAGAATGTCGGCGCCGGCATCGAGCTGGTGACGGGCATGTTCGATGGCGCGACCGACATCCGATCCCGTTCCGTCGCCCGAAAATGAATCCGGCGTGAGATTGACGATGCCCATGACAAGCGGGCGATCGAGTGGCAGCCTGTAGCGGCCGCAATGAAGAATGCTCATGGCAAAAAAGGAAAAGCCGGGAGAGAACTCCCGGCTTGCAATGAAAGACCTTGGTCAGGCGGTTGCCGGCGCGCTCGGCTCGGCGCCCGGCGAGTCGCTCGGGGTCGAGGCACGCGGCGTGCTCTGCGTCGGCTTCGGCGGACGCGGTGGCCGGCCGGCCATGATGTCATCGATCTGCTCGGCGTCGATGGTTTCCCATTCGAGCAATGCCTGGGTCATCGCCTCCACCTTGTCACGGTTTTCTTCCAGCAGCTTGCGCGCAAGCGCATATTGCTGGTCGATGATGCGCCCGATTTCGGCATCCACCTTCTGCATC
>WBZM01001982.1_pt1 | contig 18486 bp, 12 predicted proteins | sample 5204271 | NCBI WGS metagenome assembly WBZM01 (sample SAMN12344346, study PRJNA552823) | activated sludge metagenome | biome: Activated sludge suspended growth; feature: Nitrification reactor; material: Wastewater; isolation source: activated sludge from nitrification reactor of wastewater...
GGAGCCGCCCCTGCAGCGCCGCCAGCTCCTCGCGGAAGGGGGTGCGGTCCCAGCTGCCGGTGGCGTGGAGCACCAGGTGCGGGCGCCGGTCGCCGCGGTCGGCCAGGGTGCGCAGCATGGAGAGGCAGGGGGCCAGGCCGATGCCGCCGGCGATGAAGACGTAGCCGTCGGCGTCCGGGAACGAGTCGATGGACATCGTGCCGTAGGGGCCGTCCAGGTAGGCCACCGTCCCGGCCTGGGTGGCCTGGAGCGTCCGGGTGAAGTCCCCGAGCGCCTTCACCGACAGCTCGACGCGCGGCGCCCGCTGCGAGGAGGAGGAGATGGAGAAGGGGTGCTCGGCGCCGGCGAAGGGGGAGGCGCCCAGCGTGAGCCAGGCGAACTGGCCGGAGCGGAAGCGGAACCCCTCGTGCCCCTGCGGCTCGAGCGCCAGCGTCACGGCGTCGCCGCGCTCGCCGCGCACCTCCACCACGCGCCAGGGGCGGCGGCGCAGGGCCAGCGGCTTGAGCACGCGGACGCGCAGGATGAGGGCCACCCAGGCCAGCGTCCAGGCGAACCAGAGCCAGCGCACCACCGGGCGGGAGAGGAGCCGGCCGGCCCAGAGGGCGTGGATCATGCCCAGCACCACCGCCGCCACCGCCAGCGCGCCGTGGAGGCGCCGCCAGGGCTCGTAGGGGAGCCGGAGCTGCTTGCGCGCCCAGGAGGTCACCGCCACCGCGATGAGCGCGTAGGTGCCCCAGACGCCCAGGGCCACCTCCCAGGGCGCCGCCCACGGCCAGAGGTAGTGGAGCGCGCCGCGGAGCGAGGAGCCGAAGAGGAAGACCGGGTGGAGCAGGGCGAAGGCCAGCGCCGCCACCGTGATGTGGCGGTGGAAGGCGTAGACCAGGTCGGTGCCGAAGGGAGGCGCCAGCCACTGGAAGCGGGCCGTCAGCAGGTACTGCATGGCCATGAGCGAGATGGCCAGGAAGCCGAGGGCCGAGGCCAGCTCCTCCATGAAGGTGCCGCCCCAGGCGGCCGGCACCGAGAGGAGGAGCAGCAGCGGCCAGAGGGCCAGCAGGACGTAGAGGCCGATCCAGAGCCCGGCGCGGGTCAGGTCGCGGAGCGTCGGCACGTCAGGCGCTCCGGGCCAGGGCGAAGAGGACGGCCGCCAGCAGGAGGGCGAGCGCGGTGGCGAGGGCGGCGTGCTTGACGAGGCGCTGGCGCATCGGCGGCGCAGTCTACGACAGGACGGGCGGGGTGGGGCCGGGCCGCGTGGGGCGCGGAAGGGGTCGATGTGACTGGGGGATTCCATTGACCGGGGCTCGCCCCCGGCCGACCATCCGCGCCATGCCCCGGCGCGCCGCCCGGACCGGCCTCGCCCTCCTGGCCCTCGGCCTGGCGACCACGCTCGCCTACCGGCCGGCCCTCGGCGGCCCCTTCGTCCTCGACGACTTCACGGTCATCGGCGATCCGCTGGTGGTGGCGCCGGCGGCGCAGGGGCCCGGCGACTGGCTCCGGGCCCCGCGCCCGCTCCTCGCCGCCACCTTCGCCCTCGACCACGCCCTGGCCGGCCTCGATCCGCGCGCCTTCCACCGGACCAGCCTCCTGGTGCACCTCGGCGCCGTGCTCCTGGCCTTCCTGGTCGCCCGCCGGCTCCTGCGCCGCGCCGGCCTCGCCCACCCGGAGGGCCCGGCCCTCGCCGCGGCCGGCCTCTTCGCCCTCCACCCGCTCCAGACCGAGGCGGTGGCCTCGGTGGCCCAGCGGGCCGAGGCGCTGGCCGCGGCGCTCTACCTGGCGGCGCTCCTGGTGCTCCTCGCCCGCGACGAGGCCGCCGCCGGGCGCGGGCGGCGGCTGGCCGGCGCGGCGGTGCTCCTGGCGCTCGGCCTGCTGGTGAAGCCCATCGGCGTGACCTTCCCGCTCGCCTGGCTCCTCGCCGCCGCCGCGCTGCCGCCCGCCGCCGAGGCGGCCGACGGCGCCTGGGCCCGGGTGCGCCGCCGCCTGCCCGCCGCCGCGCCGCTCCTCGCCCTGGCCCTCGCCGCCACCGCCTGGAACCTGGCGGCCACCGCCGGCTCGGACCACGCCGGGCTCGGCATGACCGGCGTGACGCCCTGGCAGTACCTCGCCACCCAGGCCACGGTCCTGCCCACCTACCTGGCCCGCCTGGCCTGGCCGGCCGGGCAGTGCGCCGACGCCTTCGTGCCCTGGCGCGAGGGGCTCCTCGATCCGGCCGCGCTGGGCGGGACGGCGCTCCTCGCGACGCTGGTGGCCGGCGCCCTCGGGTTGCAGCGCCTCGCCCGGGATCGGGCCGGCGACGACGCGGCGGCGGCCCGGCTCGCGGCCTTCGGATTCCTCTTCTTCCTGCTGGTGCTGGCCCCGACCTCCTCGCTGGTGCCGCTGCGCGACCCGCTGGCCGAGCACCGGCTCTACCTGGCCGGCCTCGGCCTCCTCGCGGCGGCGGCGGCCGCGGCGACCGCCGGGCTGCGCCGCGTGGCCCCGCTGCGGGCGGGGCCGGTCGGCTTCGCGGTGGCGCTCGCGCTCCTCGCCGCCGCGGCGCTCGCCACCGCGCGCCGTTGCGACACCTGGTCGAGCGCCCTCGCCTTCCACGAGGCGGCGGCCGCCTGCGCCCCGCAGAAGGCCCGCGTCCAGCTCAACCTCGGCCAGGCCCTCATGAAGGCCCGGCGCTACCCCGAGGCCATCGCCCACCTGCGCCTCGCGGCCGCCCTCCAGGCCGACCGGACCGTCTCGCCACGGCAGGTCTTCGACGCGCTGCAGGCCGCGCTCCTCAACGCCGGGCGCGGAGCGGAGGCGCGGCAGGCGGCGGAGGCGGCCCTGGCCGCCGCGCCGGGCGACGCCTGGGCCCTCGCCAACCTGGCCGAGGTGGAGTCGGAGGGAGGGCGGCCGGCGGCGGCCGAGGCGGCGGCGCGGGCCGCCCTCCGGCTCGAGCCGGGCCACGGCAAGGCGCTCAAGTACCTGGGGCTGGCGCGGGCCGAGCTGGGCGACCTGCCAGGCGCGGCGGCGGCGCTGCGGGCGGCGGCGGCCGCCACGCTGGAGCCGGGCGTGCACCACGCCCTGGCGCTGGTGGAGGAGCGGCTGGGTGATCGCGCGGCGGCCTGCCGGTCGCTCGATGCCGCCCTGGCGCGCTCGGCGAGCCTGGGCGTCCCGACCCGCGCCCGGGAGGACCGGGCGCGGCTCGGCTGCCGATGAGGCGGGCGCCGCCGGTCAGGGCAGGCAGGCGGCCGGCAGCACCGCGACGGCACCCTGTCCGGACGACACCACGAGGTCGGGGCGCAGGTCGCCGGTGACGTCGCCGGCGCCGACGGAGACGGCGTCGCCGCCGGCGTTCCAGCGGCGGGAGCGGAGCGCGCCGCCGGCGGTGAGGTCCACCACCTGGACCGAGAGGGCCAGGCTGCCGGTCACCAGCACCACCTCCCGCCCCGGCTCCAGCGCGGCCGAGGCGAGGCCGAAGGGCTGGAAGGGCGCGTCCACCGCCACGGGCGCGGCGAACCGGCCGCCCCCGAGGTTGCGCGCCACGCGCACCTGGTCGGGCGCGAGGTCCTGGGTCGGCACGTTGGCGGCCAGGTCGGCCAGGCCGTCGCCGTCGAGGTCGGCCGCCACCAGGTGGGCATTGAGCGTGGACGGGTGCTCGCCGAAGGCCCGCAGCGCCACCACCGGCGCCGCCAAGCCGGCCGGTCCGAGGTTCCGGAACACCAGCACATCGCCGGTGCCACCCCTCAGCGCGACCACGTCCGGCCGCCCGTCGCCGTCGAGGTCGCGCACCGCCAGGTCGGCCAGGACGCCGTCGCCCGGTGCCCCGTGGACGGCCTGAAGGACCGGCGCGCCGAAGTTGCCGTCGCCGAGGCCCGGGAAGACGGCCAGCTCCTCGGCGCCGGTGCCGGCCTGGAAGCGCGTGGCCACCACGTCGATCCGCCCGTCGCCGTCGAGGTCGCCCAGCGCGAAGCGGCCGACCCTCGCGGCGACCAGCGCCAGCGGGCCGAAGGTGCCGTCGCCGTTGGACCGCTGCACCCTCAGGTCGTCCTGCTGGAAGTCCAGCACCAGGAGGTCGGCGCGGCCGTCGCCGTCGAGGTCGGCCGCCTGGAGGTCGAGCCCCACCGCGGCGCCGTCGCTCCGCTGCTCGGGCAGGAGGCCGCCCGGCGCGCCGCGCCGCACCACGGTGAAGGCGCCGGAGGACTGGACGACGTCGCCCACGCCGTCGCCGTCCACGTCGGCCACCAGGGTCGCGCGGGTGATGAGGGGCTGGGAGAGCGGCTCCTGGAGCGGTGCGAGGAGGCCGCCCTGACCGTCGCCCGGGAGCCACTCCACCGCCGGCACCCAGGTGGAGGCGCCGACCACGTCGCGGCGGCCGTCGCGGTCGAGGTCCACCACCACCAGGTCGATGGCGGACGACGCGAAGGCGCGCGGCGCGCCGAGCTGCCCGCCGCCCAGGTTGGGCAGGATGACGACGGCCGGGGGCGCCAGCCCCTCGCTCGAGGTGCGGATCAGCGCCGCCACGTCGGGGAGGCCGTCGCCGTCGAAGTCGCCGAGGCCGACGCGGCCGGGCATCCACCCGGCCAGGAACGGGGCCGGCGCCCCGAAGGTGCCGGTCCCGTCGTTGAGCAGGACCTGGACGGAGGTGAGGTCGTCGAGGTGGGCGGCCACCACGTCGAGGTCGCCGTCGCCGTCGAGGTCGCCGACCTCCAGGTCGATGAGCTCGCCGGTCACGGTGGTGTCGAGGGCGCCGAAACCGCCCGCCCCGTCGCCGTGCAGCACCTGGAGGGCGCCGCGGCCGAAGGCGTCGTTCCCCCCCGTGACGAGGTCGAGCTTCCCGTCGCCGGTCACGTCGGCCACGGCGATGGCCTCCCCGTTGAGGCCGAGGTCCACGCCGTCCAGGAGCTCCTCGTTCCCGAGCCCGGAGGCGCTGGACCGCCGCAGCGTCACGCCGAACGACCCAGCCACCAGGAGCTCCGCCCGGCCGTCGCCGTCCAGGTCGGCCAGGAGGACGCGCCGCGTCTCGGTGAGGCGGGTCGGCAGGGCGAAGGGGGCGAGGGCGTAGCTCCCACCGCCCTGGTTCTCCACCAGGTGCACCTGGCCGTCGTCGCCCAGGATGGCCAGGTCGAGGAGGCCGTCGCCGTCGAGGTCCCCCGCCGCGATGTCCACGGCGCCGGCCGGCAGCTCCAGCGCGTGGGGCGCGCCGAAGCGGCCGCCGCCGAGGTTGGGGAGGACCTGGAGGCGGTGGGCCGGCGGCCCGAGGAAGGGCCGGGTCTCGGCCACCGCCAGGTCGGGGAGGGCGTCGCCCTCCAGGTCCGCCACCGCGGCGACGCCGGCCAGCGACTCGATGAAGTCGGGGTGGCCGGGGTAGCCGGTGCCGGCGGCGCAGGCCGGGGCCTGGCACCGCCCGGCCACGCAGCTGGTGGCGCCCGGGCAGGCGTGGCCGCAGGCGCCGCAGTTGGCCTGGTCGGAGGCGAGCTGGACGCAGGCCGCGCCGCACACGGCGCCGCCCCCGCCCTCGCAGGAGAGGGCGCAGCGCCCCGCCGCGCAGAGCTGGCCGGCCCCGCAGGCCACGTCGCAGGCGCCGCAGTGGGCCGGGTCGGAGCGGAGGTCGGCGCAGGCGGCGACGGCGCCCGCCCCGCAGGTCTCCAGGGGCGCGGCGCAGGTCGGCGCGCAGGCCCCCGCCGAGCAGACCTGGCCGGCCGGGCAGGCGTGGTCGCAGGCGCCGCAGTGGGCCCCATCGGTGGCGAGCTGCACGCAGGCCTCGCCGCAGCGGGTCCCCCCGCCGAGCGCGCAGGCGTCGCGGCAGGCGCCCTGCTCGCACACCTGGCCGGCGCCGCAGGCGGTCCCGCAGCCACCGCAGTTGGCCGGATCGTCCTGCACGGCCACGCAGCGCGCGGCTTCGCCGGCGCCGCAGGCCACCAGCGGCGCGGCGCAGGTGGCGGCGCAGGCACCGGCGGAGCAGACCTGGCCGGCCGCGCAGGCGTGGTCGCAGGCGCCGCAGTGGGCCGGATCGACCCGCAGGTCGAGGCAGGCGCCGTCGCAGGTGAGGAGGGGCGCCGGGCAGGTGACCCGCTGCTGGCGATCGCACCCGGCCAGGAGGAGCACGGCGACGGCGAACGGCCACGACAACCGGATCCACTGGCGCATCGGGAGCCCCCCCAGGTGAGCAACCCCCGGAGGCTATCGTACCCGTGGTGCTGGTTCCCAGAGAAAAGGCCGGCGGCCCGGGGCCGGCCTACTTCCGCTCCAGCAGCGCCAGCCGCAGCCCGAGCGCGATGAAGAGCCCGCCGGTGGCCCGGTCGAGGAGCCGGGTCACGCTGAAGCGCGTCTTGAGCCACGCGCCGAGGCGGGCGGCGAAGAGGGCGAAGAGCAGGCAGACCAGCGTGCCGTTGACCGTGAAGATGGCGCCGAGGAGGAGGAACTGCGGGCCGAGGGGGCCGGCCTTCGGGTCGGCGAACTGGGGCAGGAAGGCCAGGAAGAAGAGGGCCACCTTGGGGTTGAGGGCGTTGGTCACCATGCCCTGCATGAAGATGCGGCGCGGCGAGCTGGCCTCCATGGCCTGCACGTCGAGGGAGGTGCCCCGGGAGCGCAGCGCCTTCACGCCCAGCCAGATCAGGTAGAGCGCGCCGGCCCAGCGGACGGCGTCGTAGGCCACCGGCACCGCCAGCACCAGCGCCGAGAGCCCGAGGGCCGCTGCCGCCACGTGGAAGAAGCACCCGGCCCCGATGCCGAGGGCCGAGACCAGGCCCGCCTGCCGCCCCTGCGAGATGGCGCGGCCGAGGATGTAGAGGAGGTCCGGGCCGGGGGTGACGTTGAGGAGCAGGCCGGCCCCGGCGAAGAGGAGCAGCGCGTGGGCGTCCGGCATGGCGGGCCTCAGTGGATCACGGTGAGGCCGCCGCGCTTCTTCCCGGCGGGGGCGGCGGGCGCCGCCTTGGCCTTGGGCAGCCCGGCGCGGGCCCGGCTGGCGTCGCGGGCCACCACCTTGCCGACCAGGTCGTAGTCGGAGGCGTCGGTGATCTCCAGCGTCACCAGCTCGCCGGGGTAGGCCACGCCATCGTTGACGTAGGTGAGGCCGTCGATCTCCGGCGCCTGCTGGGCGTGGCGGCCGACCAGCAGGTGCTCGGTCTCCTCGGAGGCCCCCTCCACCAGCACCTCGACGCGCTTGCCGATCATGGCCTGCTGGTGCTCGCGCGAGATGTCGCGCTGCACCTCCATGATCCGCTCGAAGCGCTCCCGCTTCACCTTGGCCGGGACCTGCCGCTCCATCTCGGCGGCCGGCGTCCCCTCCTCGGCGGAGTACTCGAAGACGCCCAGCCGCTCGAACTTCTGCTCCTCGACGAAGGAGAGCAGGTCCTCGAAGTCGGCCTCGGTCTCGCCGGGGAGCCCGACGATGAGCGAGGTGCGGAGCGCCAGCCCCGGGATCTCCTTCCGCAGCCGGGCCAGGAGATCCCGCAGGAAGGCCGAGTCGCGCCCGCGCTTCATGGCGCGGAGCAGCCGGTCGCTGGAGTGCTGCAGCGGCATGTCCAGGTACTTCACGATCTTCGGCTCGCGCGCGATGACCTGCATGAGCTTGACCGGGAAGTCGCGCGGGTAGGCGTAGTGGAGGCGGATCCAGCGGATCCCCTCCACCTTGCAGAGCTCAGGCAGCAGGTCCGCGAGCCGCACCCTCCCCGGCAGGTCCTGGCCGTAGGCGGTCAGGTCCTGGGCCACCAGGCACAGCTCCACGGTGCCCTGCGAGGCCAGGTGCTCCGCCTCGGCCACCAGGTCCGCCACCGGGCGGGAGCGCTGCGGCCCGCGCAGCTTCGGGATGATGCAGAAGGCGCAGGCGTTGTCGCAGCCCTCGGCGATCTTGAGGTAGGCGGTCTGCTTGGCCAGCGAGTTGATGCGCGGCGACTCGGCCGAGTGGACGAAGTCCGGGTCGGGCACGACGAGGCGCGCCGCCTGGGCGTCGGCCACCACCGTGGCGATGTCCTGGTAGGCGCCGGTGCCGAGGAAGTGGTCCACCTCGGGCAGCTCCTTCGAGAGCTCCTCGGCGTGGCGCTGCACCAGGCAGCCGGTCACCACCAGCTTCTTGCAGCGCCCCTCGCGCTTCCAGTCGGCCAGCTCGACGATGGCCTCCACCGACTCCACCTTGGCGCTCTCGATGAAGCCGCAGGTGTTGACCACGATGATCTCGGCCTTGGCCGGATCCTGGACCAGGCGGTAGCCGGCCTCGGTGAGCGTGCCGAGCATGACCTCGGAGTCGACGCGGTTCTTGGGGCAGCCGAGGGTGTGCAGGTAGACGCGGGTGGACATCGCGCGGCGGGATCTAGCAGGGCCGTCCCGCCGCCGCAAATGAGCCGGCCGCCCCGGTCAGCGCCGGCCCAGCTGGCAGGCCCCGTGGTCCACCTGCAGCCCCTCGGGGCCGTGGCTCCAGGTGGCGGTGAAGCGGCCGGTGCGCAGGTCGACCGAGACGGTGAGCGGGAAGGGGGCGCTGCCGGGCGGGGGCACGCCGTGGCGCGGCCGGGCCGAGCGGACCACGCCCAGGGCGGTCACCTGCCAGGGGCGCCCCGGCTCGCGGGTGATGCGGGCCGGGCCGGAGTAGCAGTCGGTGTAGAGGCAGGCGCCCAGCGTGCCGGCCCTCGCGTCCAGCTCGAAGTGCTCGGCCTGCAGCCCCTCGTCGGCCGCCTCGCAGCCGGCCGCGCTGCAGCGCCAGGCCTTGTCGGCGCGGCACTGGGCGCGGGTGGGGAGCGGCGCGGCCTGCTCCACCTTCCGGTCCGCCGCGGCCGCCGGGCCGGCCGGCGCCCCGGCCAGGAGTGCGTGGAAGGCGACGGCGACGGCGAGGGGAGCGGGCATGGCGCGAGTTTCACCTCTGGCGCGCGGGTCCGCCAGCCCCGGGTCACGCCGGCGCGGGCCGCCGGGCCGGCAGCACCAGGCGCGCGGTGGTGCCGCGCCCGGGCGCCGAGTCGAGGAGCACGCGCCCGCCGGCCGCCGCGGCCATGGCCTGGACCAGCGAGAGCCCCAGGCCGGTCCCCTCGCCGGGCGGCTTGGTGGTGAAGAAGGGCTCGGACGCCCGGGCCAGCGTGGCCGCGTCCATGCCGGCGCCGGTGTCGGCCACCGAGATCACCACCCAGCGCCCGGGCGGCACGCCGCCGGCCCGGAGCGCCGCGTGCTCGGCGGCCTCGACCTCGGCGGCCGACAGGGTGATGGTCCCCTCGCCGGAGATGGCGTCGCGGGCGTTGACCGCCAGGTTGACCAGGGCCAGCTCCAGCTGGGCCGGGTCGACCACCGCCCAGGCGGCGGGGCCGGGCGCGGCCTCGACGCGGACGCGCATGGGCGTCAGGCGGCGCAGGAGCGGCACCAACCCGGCCACCGCCGCCGCCACGTCGTGGGGCGTGGGGGCGGCCTCGCCGGCGCCGCGGGCCATCCCCAGCAGCCGGCGGCACAGCGTCGCGGCGCGGCGCGACAGCGCCTCCAGCTCCCCGGCGGCGGCCGGGCCGGGCGCCCCCTCGCGGAGCTCGGCGGCCAGCTCGCCCATGGCCATGGCGAGGTGGCTGAAGTCGTGGGCCGCCGCGCCGGCCAGGTGGCCCACCGTGGCGAGGCGCTGCGCGCCGGCCAGCCGCTCGGCCTGCAGGGCCCGCTCGGCGGCGTCATCGACCAGCTCGCGGCGCGCCAGCGCCAGCCCCAGCAGCGCCAGCACCGTGGTGGCGGCGGTGCCGAGCGCCACCGCCGGCCAGGCGCCGCCGGCGTCGAAGGCCGAGACCACCAGCAGGCCGAGCACGGCCAGGACCGCCAGCGTGGGGACGTGGCCGAGCGCCCCGGTGAGGAGCCCGAGCGGCCGGCTCCGCCGGGTGGACGGCGCGCCCCGGGCCAGCCCGGCGCTGGCCACCAGGGCCGCGCTCACCACCAGGGCCACGTCGCTGAAGCGGCTCGCCGCCAGCGCACCCCCCATGTTGAAGTGCACCGCCGCCAGGTCGGCCAGCGTGGCGGCCAGCACCCCGGCGCCGAGGAGGCGCTGGGACGGCGCCGGCTCGTCGGTGGCGGAGAGGAGCCAGGCGGCCGAGCCGAGCACCAGCAGCTCGCCGAGGGTGGTGGTGAGGCCGCTGCGCAGGTGCTGGAGCGCCGCCCCGGGACCGCCGTCGCGCAGCAGGAACCACCAGGCGAGGAGCAGGGTGGCGCCCAGCGCCAGCGCCACGTCGAGGAGCGCCCGCACGCGGCGCGGCCAGCCCGCCGGCCGGGGCGCCAGCAGCACCAGCCCGGCGGCCATGAGCGGGTAGTAGGCGGTGTAGAGGTCGACCGCGATCTCCGCGCCCCAGCCCAGGGGATCGCCGGAGGTCAGCACCATCAGCCCGTAGCCGGCGGCGGAGAGGAGCCAGGCCAGCGCCACGGCGCGCCAGCCCCAGGCCTCGCGGCCGAGGTGCCCGAGGGCGCGGCGGAGCGCCGCGGCGCCGGCCAGCGCGTAGAACGGGATGGTCGCCACCTCCACCCAGGACGCGTTGCGCCCGGGGAGGGCCGGCTCGGCGAGGAGGCGCGCGGCGGCGAAGGCCGCGGCGGCGCCCCAGAGCGCGGCCAGCGCCGGCCGGGCGCCGAGGCGTGGCGCCGGGGCGGCGGGTGGCTCCGGGGCCGGGACGGCGAGCTCCACGCGGCGCTCCTCTGCGGCGCGGACGGCGCGCCAGGGGGCCACCTTGCCACGCAGCGTGGGGGTGCACCAGTCGCGCGGGATGGGGGCGTCGGCGGCGCCGGGGACCTAGGTGGCGGCGGCCGGCAGCGTGACGTGGAAGGTGGCGCCGTGGCCCGGCTCGCTCGTCAGCTCGATGCGCCCGCCGTGGGCCTCCACCATGAGCCGGGTGATGTAGAGCCCCAGCCCGAGCCCCTCCTTCCGCGTGGCCGAGGCGCTCCGGTAGAAGCGCTCGAAGACCCGGTCGGCCTCGGCGGGGGGGATGCCGGGGCCGTGGTCGGCCACCGAGATGCGCACCTGCCCGTCCACCGGGGCGCCGGCGAGCAGCACCTCGGTGTCGCCGGGGGCGTACTTGAGGGCGTTGCTCACCAGGTTGACGAGGATGCGCTCCAGCCGCGTCGGGTCGGCGCTCACCGGCGGCAGCGCCTCCGGGACCTCCAGGCGCAGCCGCTCCACCGCCAGCGTGCCGCGCAGCCGGTCGCGCAGCTCGGCGGCGAAGGGGGCCAGCGGCACCGGCCGCGGCGTGAGGCGCACCAGGCCGCCCTCCAGGCGCACCAGGTCCACCAGGTCCTCGATCATGGCGGCCATGCGCTGGGCGCCGGTGCGCAACGACTCGGCGCGCCGCACCACCGTGGCCGGGTCGTCCGGCTTGCGGTGCAGCATCTGCGCCTGGGTCATGATGACGGTGAGCGGCGTGCGCAGGTCGTGGCTGATGGCCCGCAGCAGGTCGCTCTGGCGCTCCTGCAGCTCGCGGAGGCGGGTCACGTCGGCGAAGGTGGTGACCACGCCGCGGATGGCGTCGCGGTCGTCGCGGATGGGGGCGGCCGACACCGCGAACCAGGCGGTGGCCCCGCGCCCGCCGCGGGCCTCGAGGCGCAGCTCCTCGCCGCGCACCACCTCGCCCCGCAGCGCCCGCTGGGGCGGCAGCTGGCCCGGGGGCAGCTCGCGCCCCTGCGCGTCGATGGCGGTGAAGCGCTGCATCCAGTCGGTGCCGGGCGCCACCTCGCCGAGGAGGCGCAGCGCCGTGTCGTTGGCGCGCTCCAGCTCGTTCTCGCGGTTGGAGATGACCAGGCCGTCGGCGATGGAGTCGAGCACCGCGTCCAGCTCGGCGGCGCGCTGGCCGGCGGCGAAGCTGGCGTCCTCGGCCCGCTGGCGCGCGTCGGCCTCGCGGCGGCGGGCCAGCTCGGCGGCGTCGCGGATGCGCCGCTGCTCCTCGATGTCGGTGGCGGTGCCGAACCACTTCACCACCCGCCCCTGGTCGTCGTGGAGCGGCACGGCGCGCAGCAGGTGCCAGCGGTGGGAGCCGTCGGCGCCGCGGAGGCGCGCCTCCAGGTCCACCGGCAGGCCGGCCCGCAGGGCGGTCATCCAGCGGTTGAGCCAGCGCGGGGCGTCGTGCTCGTGGAGCACGGCGCGCCAGGGGTCGCCGTGCTGCGGCCCGGGGGGCAGGCCGGTGTAGTCGCGCCAGCGCTGGTTGGTCCAGTCGGTCTCGCCGGCCGGCGTGCAGGTCCAGACCAGCTGCGGGATGGCCTCGGCCACCCGCTCGGCGACGTGGGCGGCCCGCTGCGCCTCCTCGACCCGCGCCTGCTCGTCGGCCAGGGCCCGCTCGGCCTGGCGGGCCGTGGCGGCGGCGGTGCGGTCGAGGGCGTGGATGGCCAGCGGCGCCGGCTCGCCGGCGCGGGGCGGCAGGGCCTTCAGGTGGACGTTCCACCAGGCCTCCTCCAGCGGGCCGTCCACCCGCCGCCGCACGTCGGCGCGGAAGTCGAGGAGCTCCACCGGCGCCCCGCCGGCGCGGAGCCGCTGCAGCATCGGCACGATGCGCTCCGCCACCTCCGGCCAGACCACGGCGAAGGGGCGGCCGAGCATGGGCCGGTCGGGGGAGATGGCCTGGAACGCCGCGTTCACGTAGGTGAACGTGAAGTCCTCGCCCTCCACCAGCGCCACGCCCGAGGGGGCGTGGTCGAGGAGGAGCGCGGCGATCGGCGGGCCGGTGCGGGGCGGCGTGGAGACGTCGGACATGCCTGAGGCGGGGACGCTTTGGGTTCCACGCGAAGGTAGCACGCGCCGTCGGGCGGCGCGCGCCGCGGCGCGGCGGGCGCCGCTGGATAATCGCTGGACGAACCCGGTCCGGGATCACTCCCGGAAGTTCTGGAAGCCGATCGGGATGCCCAGCTTCGCCGCCCGCATGGCCTGCATGCAGGCCTGCAGGTCGTCGCGGTTCTTGCCGGTGACGCGCACCGCCTCGCCCTGGATGGCCGCCTGCACCTTGAGCCCGGTGCCCTTCACCAGCGCCACCAGCTTCTTGGCGTCCTCCTGCTTGATCCCCTTCTTGAGCTTCACCAGCTGCCGCACGTGGCCGCCGGCGGCCGGCTCGACGGCCTGCGGATCGAGCCCCTCCAGCGGCACGCCGCGCTTGGCCAGCTTCTCCATCAGCACCTGGAGCGCCGCCTCGGCGCGCCCCTCGCTGTTGGCCTTGACCAGGAAGTCCAGCTCCTTGGTCCGCTCGATCTCGGTGGAGGTGCCCTTGAAGTCGAAGCGCTGGGCCAGCTCCTTCCTGGCCTGGTTCCAGGCGTTGTCCACCTCCATCATGTTGAGCTCGCTCACCGCGTCGAAGCTCGGCATCCGGTCCTCCCGTCGAAAGGGGTCGTCACAGCTCCAGCACCACCGGCAGCACCGCCGGGCGCCGCCCGGTGGCCCTGCGGAACCAGCGCCGCACGGCGGTGCGCAGCGCCTCCTGCACCTCGGCCACGTCGGCGCGCGCCACCGGCGTGAGGGCGGCGAGCGCCTCCAGCGCCGCCGCCCGGATCTCCCCCTCGGCGCCGGCCAGGCCGGCCACGCCCATGCCGAAGAGGTCGGGGCCGCGCACCACCGCGCCGGAGCCGCGGGCCACCGCCAGCACCACGATGCACAGGCCGCCCTCGGCGAGGAGGCGGCGGTCGTGGACCACCAGGTGCGGCACGTCGCTGGCGCCCAGGTCGTCGCGCACCGCGTAGACCCGGCCGGTGGGGGCGCGCTCGGGGAGCACGCCGGCGCCGCCGTCGGAGAGCTCCAGCACGTCGCCGTCGGTGACCAGGTGGAGCCGGTCGGCGGCCATCCCCTCGGCGGCGGCGTGGGCGGCGTGGCGCGCCAGGTGGCGGTATTCGCCGTGGATGGGGACGAAGCGCTCGGGCCGGCAGAGCGCCACCAGCCGCCGCTGCTCGGCCTCCTGGGCGTGGCCGGTGGCGTGGAGCGGCGGGTGGCCCTCCCAGCGCACCAGCGCGCCGCGCCGGCACAGGTCGTCCACCAGGCGCCCCACCGCCACCTCGTTGCCCGGGATCTGGCGCGAGGAGAGCAGCACCGTGTCGCCGCGCTCGATGGCCAGGTCGGCGTGCTCGCCGCGGGCCAGCCGGGAGAGGGCGCTGCGCGGCTCGCCCTGCGTGCCGGTGGTGAGCACCGCCAGCTCGCGGCGCGGCAGGCGGCGCGCCTCGGCGGCGTCCACCGGCATCCAGTGCGGCTCGGTGAGGTAGCCCAGGGTGCGGGCGATCTCGAAGGTCTCCACCATGCCGCGGCCGAGGAGCGCCAGGCGGCGGCCGGCGGCGGCGGCGGCGTTGACCACCTGCTGCAGCCGGTGGACGTTGGAGGCGAAGGCGGCCACGAAGACCCGCCCCTCGGCCTCGGCCATGGCGTCGGCCAGCGCCGGCCCGACCTCCGACTCGGAGCGGGCCACGCCCTCGCGCTCCGCGTTGGTGGAGTCGGAGAGGAGCAGCCGCACCCCCTGGCGCCCCAGCGCCTCCAGGCGGGCCAGGTCCATGGCCGGCCCGGCCACCGGCCGCTCGTCGATCTTGAAGTCGCCGGTGTGGATCAGCGTGCCCTGCGGCGTGGAGAGCGCCAGCCCGCAGGCGTCCGGGATGGAGTGGGTCACGGCGATGAACTCGGCGGCGAGGGGCGAGGCCTCGCCGGCCGGGCGCACGTCGCCGGGGACCACCTCGCGGAGGTCGGCCGCCACGCCGGCCTCGGCCAGGCGCCCCTTCACCATGGCCAGCGTGAAGCGGGTGCCGTAGACCGGCACCGGCACCTGCCGCAGCAGGAAGGGCAGGGCGCCGATGTGGTCCTCGTGGCCGTGGGTGAGGAAGACCGCCCCCACCTGCTCGCGCCGCTCCGCCAGCCAGGCCAGGTCCGGGGCGATGACGTCCACGCCCAGGTTCTCCCCGGGGAAGAGCACGCCGCAGTCCACCACCGCGATGCGGCCGTCGGCCTCGACGGCCATGCAGTTCATCCCGACCTCGCCGAGGCCGCCGAGCGGGAGGATGCGGACGGGGGGCGCCACGGGCGGCACTCTACCGCCCCGGCGGCCCGGGTGCAGCGAGGAGCGTCAGGTCACGCCGTGGCAGGCGGCGCAGGCGCCGTTGCTGCCGCGGTTCGGGCCCACGTGGACGCGGATGTCGGCGGATCCGCCGGCGGTGTGGCAGCCGCCGCAGCCGGCGCTCGCGCCGGCGATGTGGCCGGGCCGGTCCACGGTGACGCCGCCGAAGCTGAGCTGGACGCGGACGTCGGTGCCGAGGTTCTGGCTGGTGAAGAAGTTGCCGGCCGCGTTGCTGATGAGCGTGGCGCTGCCCGACGACCCGGTGAGGGTGACGGTCACGCCGGCGAGCCCCTGGTCGGCCGCGGCGTCGCCGGCGCCGTAGACCGTGCCGGCGAAGGTGAAGCGGCCCTCCTCGCCGCCGGTGTGGCAGGAGAGGCAGTTGGAGCCGGGCTCCATGAGCGCGTGCCCCTCCTCGCCCTCGCCGCAGGCGGCGAGGGTGGTGGACAGGAGGGCGGCGAGGGCGGCGGCGGCGAGGCGGTGCATGCGGGCGGCTCCTTCAGGTGCGGTGGTGTCCCCGGTCTCCGGGCCACGCATGAAACCACGCGTCCTTCCCGGGGTCACGCCCCGGGGACGCGGGGGGTGGCACTCGGCGGCGGGGTCCGGTGTCTCAGAAAGCAAAGGAGCCACGCCACCATGACCACCACCAACTCGACCCGGAACCTCTTCGTCCTCTCCCTCTCCGCCCTGGTCCTCGCCGCCACCGGCTGCGGCGGCGCCGGCCGCACCTCCGGCGCCGTCGGCCCGGCCGGCGGCACCGTCAGCACCGCCAGCGGCATCTCCCTCCGGGTGCCGGCCGGCGCCCTCTCCCGCGAGGCCGAGATCCGCATCGTCGAGCAGGAGCCGGGGAGCGGGAAGATGGCCCGCGTCACCCTCGAGCCGGCCGGCCTGGCGCTGGCCGCCCCCGCGGTCCTCTCGTTCCGGACCGAAGACGGCAACGTGAAGCTGTCCGAGGTGGAGCACGGCCCCGAGGGCGAGGTCCGCACCGAGCTCGAGAAGCACCGCGGCGCCGGCGAGGTCGAGGTCCACGTGGAGCACCTCGGCGAGATCGAGATGGAGCACGGCCTCACCTGCGACACCGCCTGCGGCACCGGCTTCGAGTGCGACGACGGCGTGTGCAAGGCGGACGACCACGGCGGGGACGACCCGGCCACCCACGACGTCGGTGACGACCACGGCGTGGACGACCCGGCGACGCACGACGTCGGCGACGACAACGGCGTGGACGACCCCGCCACCCACGACGTCGGCGACGACCACGGCGTGGACCCCGTCCCCGCCCCGGCTCCAGCTCCGGCCCCGGCCCCCGCGCCGGCCCCGATCGACGACCACGGCAATCACGGCGCGAACCACCCCTAGTCCGGCACCTCAGAAGGGTCGCGCCACACCGCCCCCGCCCGCGCCACGCGCAGGCGGGGGCGGTCGTATCGGGGCCCTCGGCACTCACCGGGTCCCGCCCGCCCCCGCCGCGCCGTGCGGGCTAGGAAATCAGCGGTGGGTAGGTACAATCCCCCATCGAAGTCCCGGCGCCCCTCTGGTCAAATACGGCCGATCGGTCGCGGACTCGGAGTGTACCCCGTGACGCACAGCCCGGCCGACGAGCGCGAGGACATGGACGCCACCAACCCGCCCGCCGCCAGGACCGGCAACGTCGTGGTGCTCGACGACGAGCCCCGCGTCGGCGAGATGCTCTCGCGCCTGCTGACGCGGGCCGGGTACAGCGTCCAGATCTTCAGCTCGCCCAAGAAGTTCCTCGAGGAGGCCAGCCTCAAGGCCCCCTGCTGCCTGGTCCTCGACGTCAACATGCCGGAGCTGACCGGCATCGAGATCCAGGAGCTGCTGAAGCGCGCCGAGGTGCCGCCGGCCATCGTCTTCATGTCGGGCGGCTCCGACGTGCCCACCTCGGTGAAGGCCATGAAGGCCGGCGCGGTGGACTTCCTGGCCAAGCCCTTCGCCAACAAGGACCTGCTGGCGGCGGTGGACATCGCCCTGCAGCGCGCCGCCAAGGACGTGGAGCTGCACGCCCAGGTGCTGGCCGCCAAGGCCTCCTTCTCGAAGCTCACCCCGCGCGAGCAGGAGGTCTGCCAGCGGGTGGCCCAGGGGCTGCGGTCCAAGGACATCGCCGGCGAGCTCGGCTCGGCGGTGAAGACCGTCAACATCCACCGCAGCCGCATCATGGCCAAGCTGGGCGTGGAGTCGGTGGCGGAGCTGGTGCGGCTGGTGGACCTGGCGACCAGGTAGGGAAGGCGCGCCGTTGGCGCCCCGCCGGCTCCCGGCGTAAAGAGGAGCCTCATGCACCGGCGCGCCTCCACCGCCGCGGCCCTGCTGGCCGCCCTGGCCGGCCTGGCCGGCGTCGCCTGCCGCCCCGCCACCGCGCCGGAGGCGGCCACGGCGCGCACCACCACCGAGCCCGACTTCGACGCGGGCATCGAGGTGGCCTACCTCACCCAGGGCGTGCAGGACCGCGCCGGGACGGTGCCGCTCCTGGCCGGGCGCCCCGCGCTGCTCCGCGTCTTCCTGCGCGCCATCGAGCGCGGCGTGCCGGTGCCGGCGGTGCGCGTCCGGCTGGTGGACACCGGCACCGGCGCGGTGCTGCGGCGCTGGAGCCCCGGCTCGTCGCTGGCGGAGCTGCCCACCGGCCTCTTCGAGGCGGCGCGGGGCGCGTCGTGGAACGTGGCGGTGGCCGGCGAGGACGTCCAGCCGGGCCGCCACCTCGAGGTGGAGATGGACCTGGTGCCCGGGATCGAGCCGGCGCTGCAGCAGCCCACCTTCCGCGTCCCGGCCGCCGGCAGCCTGGACGTCCGGACGGCGACGCCGCTCCGGGTGCGGCTGGTGCCCATCGTCCAGTCCGGCCTCACGCCCGACGTCACCGGCTCGCGCAGCGCGGCCAGCTGGCTCGACCTGGCGGCGGTGGTCTTCCCGGTGGCCACCACCGAGGTGACGGTGGCCGCGCCGTACGTCACCGGCGTCCGGCTCAGCGCCGGCGGCGTCGGCTGGAGCGAGCTGCTGGCCGAGCTGGAGGCGAGGCGGGTGGCCGACGGCTTCGACGGCCACGCCATCGGCGTGGTGCGGCTCGCCGCCAACACCGGCACGGTGGGGCGCGGCCTCAACGGCGGTCGCTCGGTGCTGGTGGCCGACGTGCCCGGGGTCTCCCCGCGCATCGCCGCCCACGAGCTCGGCCACAACCTCGGGCTGGGGCACGCGCCCTGCGGCACCGAGGACTCGCTCGATCCGGGCTGGCCCGCCGACCTCGACTACGCCGACGCCCACACCGGCGTCTTCGGCTGGGACCCGCGCGACGGCGCCATCCTCGACCCGGATCTCACCTTCGACGTGATGAGCTACTGCGGCGCGGCCGGCACCACCTGGATCAGCGACTTCGGCTACCTGAAGGCCCTGGCCACCACCGCCGGCGCCGCCGCGCGGTCCGACCCGGCCGCCGCGCCGGGCCTGCAGGCGGCCGCGGCCGGGGCGCGGCGCCCCTGCCTGGTGGTGTCCGGCTCCATCGAGGACGGCGTGGCCCGCCTCG
>WBZM01001983.1_pt1 | contig 18485 bp, 14 predicted proteins | sample 5204271 | NCBI WGS metagenome assembly WBZM01 (sample SAMN12344346, study PRJNA552823) | activated sludge metagenome | biome: Activated sludge suspended growth; feature: Nitrification reactor; material: Wastewater; isolation source: activated sludge from nitrification reactor of wastewater...
CCAGAAAATTCCGCTAAATAGTGGGATGTTAAAACTATCCCGTATGAAAACTCTTGAAGTCGCTGATTTCCTGCTTTGCTAGGTTGCGCATCACCTCCTCCATTAAATTCTAGATTAAGCGACCATCTTTCGTTGTCGCCAGCGACGGATAGATGAGAGCACCACGACTAGAAAGACGATCATCAAGATGGCGGCGATAATAGGTAGCACGATGGCCAACAGCGAGACCACAAAGGCGACAATGTCTTCCAGGGTGCTGACAATCGGATTGCCGACACCGGCCGTGGATACCGTGACGACCGGGCGCGCAGCCGTCTTGGTCGCATGCACCCCGCCGGCAACCAGCAAACCCGCGCCCAAGGCTAAAATCGGGTGCATCTCAGTGATCACATTAGCGCTGCCCGCGAACAGGATCGCGCCGGCCGCCGGCCGGACGAAAGTCTGAATGCCATCATTGACGGTATCGACAGCCGGAATCTTGTCGGCCACGATCTCGATGACCAGTAGTACCGACAGCAAGCCGATAGCCCACCAACTGCCCATTAGATCGTAAGGGGCTTGCAGCGAGACCAGTGGATCGCTCGTCGGGAAACGGGCGGCCAGCGCGACTAATAACAAGGGGATATAAGCGTTTAGTCCCGCGCTGCCCGAAAGGCCAAAGGCTGCGCTCAGACCGCTAATCGCTTCGATCATAATAAGTTCAACTCCTTCCGAATCACAACCACTCCAACAAACATCCGCACAACAAAGGTAACCCGAATAACCACGCCGGGTTTCTCCGGTTCCCTCCATCTACTCTACGCGAAATGGTCAACCGGGTTGCCGCGGCCAAGGAAGGATGCGAGCCTATGCGGCTGGCGCGAGCATTATAACATATAAATCTCGTTTTGTTCGCGCCTAATAACCGGGACAGGAGGCGCGCAGCTTGCGCCGCGATGAGTCCCGCGCTAAGATGACAGGGTAATTTGCCTTTTCTATTCGGGATAAATAACCATGCCACAAAAACCCACTGCCTATTATCGGCCCACCACTCTGGATGAAGCGCTGCGCTTCTTACGCCAACCCAATACTCTGCCTTTGGCCGGCGGCACCGCCCTGCTGGCGACGGAAAAGGGGGTGGATTCGGCCCTGGTCGATCTGCAAAACGCCGGACTGGATCGTCTGAGTTGGGCCGACGACGGCCGCCTCCTGCGCATCGGCGCGATGGTCAGGCTGACCGATCTCGATGAGTTCCTGGCGCCGCTGACCGCCCTGCAGAGCGCGGCCGCACTCACGCGCGACGCCATTCGTCGCGCCGGACCCAACACCTATCGCAACGCGGCCACCATCGGCGGCATTGTCGCCTCGCGTTTGGCCGACAGCGAACTGCTGGCCGCGCTCCTTGTTCTCAACGCCACCGTCAGTCTGCGGCTGCCCGCGCCGGAGACGTTGACCCTGGCCGCCTACCTGGAAGAGGATGAGCGGCTGCCGGGGCTTATCACCGAGCTTGTGGTGTATTGGCCCTCCGGCAAGGGCGCGGCCGACCGCGTGGCGCGAACGCCGGCCGACTACCCGATCGTCTCCGTCACCGGCTGGCGGCCGGACGGCGGCGCGATCCGCCTGGCGGCAACCGGTATTGGCCCGCGTCCGCTGCACCTGAAGGCATCCGAGGCGGCCTTGTCCAACGCTGTGACCGCCGAAACGATTGCCGCCGCGGTTCAAGCCGCCGCGGCAACAACCCACCACTCCGGGGATTTCCGGGGGGATGCAACCTATCGGGCTGAAATGGCCGCCGTGCTGACACGGCGCGTGCTGGCCGCCCTATAGCAGGCAGTCCTCGAAAACTGAATCGTGATCTACGTCGATATCTCGGCCGCCGTTCATAGCAAGGCTGGGCTGGGCCGCTATAGCGAGCGATTGGCCGGGGCTTTGCTTGCCCGTGATCCGGCTCGCTACGCCCTGTTCTACAACCGGGGCGGTGAGGGGCGGTTCCCGGAGACGCTGCCGGCCGACGCCCGGCGGCGCGAGGTCAGCTGGGGGTATAAACCATGGCGGATGGCGGTCCTGTCAGGCCACCTCGGCCGCGTACCGTTCAATCGGCTGGTTCCCCAGGCCGAACTGTTCCATAGCACCGAGCACCTGCTGTTACCTTTGCGCGGTATCCCCACGGTGCTGACCGTCCACGACCTCATCTTCAAACTCTTTCCGGATTACCACAAGCGCCTCAACTTCTGGTATCTGAACCGGGCCATGCCCCTTTACGTCGAGCGAGCATCGGCGATCATCGCCGTGTCGGAGGCAACCAAGCGCGATCTCGTCAAGTTCTACCACGTCGATCCGGCTAAAGTGACGGTTGTGTATGAGGCAGCCGCAACCCACTTCAAGCCGCCGACCCCGGCCGGGATCGACCACGTTCGCCGCACCTACGACCTACCCGAGCGGTTCCTCCTGCACCTGAGCACCATCGAGCCGCGCAAGAACCTCATGCGCCTGCTGGATGCCTTCCGGATTCTCCGCTACTCATTTCCAGATTTACATCTCCTCCTGGCCGGGAGTCGGGGCTGGCTTTTCGACGATTTTTTCGCGCGGATCGAGGCCGAAGGCTTGCAGCAAGTCGTGCGGCCGCTCGGCTGGGTGCCGGATGAAGACCTGCCGGCGGTCATCGGCGCGGCCGCGCTGGCCGTGCAACCCAGCCTGTACGAAGGATTCGGTCTGCCTATCCTGGAGCATATGGCTTGCGGTCAGGTGGTCGCCGCCAGCGGCAGCAGCAGCCACCCGGAGGTCGGCGGCGAGGCGGCTGCATATTTCGACCCGGCTGATGCCGAGGAAATGGCCGCGGTGATCGGCCGCTTGCTGGCTGACCGCGACGAATATCGCCGGCGGCAAGCGCTGGGCCTGGCGCAAGCGGCCCATTTCAGTTGGGATCGAGCGGCCCAGGAAACGGCCGCCGTCTATGACCGTCTACTGGGCAAGTAATAGCGCGGTGAGGGATAGCTGCTAATCCGCTATTTTCGGGTGATACTCAGCCCATGATCAAGAAATTCACCGCCGTCTTTTGTCTCGTCCTGATATTTGCCGGTCGGGTCGATCCGTCGGCCGCGCGCGGGCCGGCGGGGCAGCAGCCGGACACCACGCCATGGGGCGAGAGCATGATCCCCGCCGGTCTGAATTTGTCAGGAACGGCGCTGGGCGAAGACCGCGCATTCGCGCATCCCAAGCTGGATGACACACTGGCCCGTCTGGCCGCCGCGCCCGATACACGGACGGCTGACATGACCAATTTACGGCTGGAAGCGGGACTGGTTCAGGTGCAACTCATCGTTCGACCTGAAAACGAAGCGGCGGCGCAAGAGTTGATCAGCCGGTCCAGCGGAATGGCGACCGGCGCGTTTGAGGGTGTGATCCAGGCGTGGCTACCGCCGGAACGCCTAACGGATTTAGCCGCCGCCCCTGAAATTGAGTTCATTCAAACGCCGAATGTTATCACCCTGGAGGACGAGGATTCAGTAGCCGCGCTGAGCGAAGGCGTGGCCGCGGCGAACGCCGGGACTTGGCACAGCGCCGGCTGGCGCGGCCAGGGCGTGCGCGTGGCCATCATTGACGGCGGTTTCCAGGGCTACACAACAAAGCTCGGTAGCGACCTGCCGGCGACGGTCACGGTCAGGAATTTTGTCGACGGTCAGTCAGATGCCCTGGTGGACGGGACAACCCGCCACGGGACGGCCTGCGCCGAGATCGTCCACGATATGGCCCCACTGACCAAGCTCTACCTGCTCAAGATCAACACCGACGTTGATCTCAATGAGGCAGTCGATTATGCCATCAGCCAGGGCGTGGACATCATCTCTACCTCCCTTACGTTCATCAACGTGACGCCCGGCGACGGCACCGGTCGGTTTGCCTCGATGGCGCAGAAGGCACGCGCGGCCGGCATTCTGTGGACCACCGCCGCCGGTAATTACCGCGAAACTCATTGGAGCGGTGCCTTTAACGACAGCGACGGCGACGGATTGCATGAGTACGCCTCCGGTGTAGAAGTCAATGTCTTCGGCCCCGGTAACGACACAGCCTTTTTGATCCCCGCCGGGACTGTCCTCACGCCGTCCATCCGCTGGAATGACTGGACGACCGTGAGCCAGGACTACCGGCTCTTGTTGCTGCGTCATAACGGATCGTCGTTCGAGATTGTTGGTAGCAGCAACAACCCGCAGACCGGGCTGCCGGGCCAGCGACCGACGGAGCGCATCACCTATATTACTGGCGGCACGGCGGCCGTATACGGCGTTGCCATCCAGCGCGTCAACGGCAATCGCAGCGTCCATCTCCACCTGCTGACACCCAACCGTGAGCTTGACCGGCGCGTTCCGGCGATGAGCCTGGGCAACCTGGCGGACGTGTCGCCCGTATTCACCGTGGCCGCGGTCGACGCCGACACGCCCTTCCCGCGCGAAGCTTACAGCTCCGAGGGGCCGACCAACGGGCCGGGTGGCGCGGCGTCAGGCGGTTTTCTCAAACCCGACATCGCCGCCTTCGCCAACGTTTCCACTGCCAGTTATGGCGCGCGCGGCTTCAACGGCACTTCGGCCGCCACGCCTCACATCGCCGGGGCGGCGGCGATCGTCCTCAACGCCTACCCGACCGCCTTGCCGGGTGAAGTGCAGGACTACCTGCAAACCAACGCCATCAACCAGGGCTTGCCCGGCCCCGACCCGCAATTCGGCTTCGGCCGCCTGCGGCTAGGCGCGCCACCCGGGCCGTGGGATTACGATTACCACGCCTTTATTCCCCACGTGCTGGCAACGCCTTAGGCGGTATCATGGGCAAATCCGCATCAGCCGGGCGCATCATTCTCCTACTTTCACTGGTGTCTATTCCCGTGGCCTACGTTCTTACATTGGCCCAGGTTGTGGTCTATGGTGATCCGACGGAGTACACCTTCGTTGCCAACATCCTGGGCATCGCCCACCCGCCGGGTTATGCGTTCTATACGCTGCTGGGCAAGCTATTCCAGACGCTGATCCCCATCGGCGACGTACCCTGGCGGATGCATCTGTTGTCGGCAGCGGCGGCCACCACCGGCGCGCTCTTTGTATTTGGCACAGTGCGGGAAAACTCGCGCGTCCTCTTTAATAGGAGGAACGAGGCCGGTGATGAAGCCGGAACTGAAACGTGGGCGCTTGTTGTTGCCGTGTTCGCCGCGCTGACGGTTGCCTTTGGCGTCAACTACTGGCAGCATGCCATCCACGCCAATCCCCACATCGTCACCGCCGCCTTTCTCTCGGCCAACCTGTTCTTTTTGACCCGCTGGGCGGTTCGAGGAGCAGGAAACCCGCGCTGGCTATTCGCCTTCGCCTTCTCGGCCGGGTTGGGCATCACCCACCATCCACTGACGGCCATCTCGCTACCGGCCTATGCGGTGTTTATCCTGAGCGCTCGGCCAGCCATCTGGCGCGAGTGGCGCACGCTGATCAGCGCCGCGGCGCTGGGCCTCCTGGGATTGGCGGTGTGGCTCTATTTTCCGATCCGCAGCCCGATGGTTCCGGCGTTCGGACCATCGACGATGAATACTTTGAACGGCTTCCTCGACCATGTGCTGGCGCGCGGTCTCAGCGAGAGCCTGCCTTTCTTCGGCGCGGCCGATATCCCAACGCGAGGCGTTGTTTTCTGGTCTATTGCCCGCCTCCAGTATTCGCTGCCGGTCTTGTTTCTGGCTATGTTGGGGTTGGCATGGCCGCTGCTGGAGCGGAAGCTCGCCCCGGTGACCACAGGAGCACCTGTCCCCGCCTGGAAGCTGACCCTGTTGTATGCGCTAGTATTCCTCAGCAATTACGCTTTTGTGATGAGTCTGCGCGCTCAGGACATCATGGCCTATATCCTGGGCATAATGCTTATCGTCGGCCTGCTGGCGGGTATTGGCCTGTATGGTCTGCTCGTTCTGACCTCCACCCGGCTGCGATTGTCGGCCACTGCCTCGTTCTTGCTGGCCGCGGCCCTCTTCCTATTAGGTCCCGGGCTGCAACTGGCGCGCAACGCGCCGCGTGTTTCATTGCACGACTACAGCGAGGCGAATGATTATGTAAATGCAATTGTCGAACGGTTTGAAGGCGCGAGAGAAGGCGCAACGTTGCTCAACGATTGGGAGCACCAGACGCCGGTCTGGTATGCGCAGTTCGTCGAGGCGCGCTTGCCGGACGCAGCCGACGTGCAGCCGGTGCTTGTCTCGACGGCCCTGCCGTGGCTGGAAAGCGTCTTCGCCACGCTGCCCGGCGGCCCGGTCTACCTGAGCAATTATCGGCGCGAGATCGTCGATGCCGGCTTCCGGTTGCGACCGGACGGCCCTTTCTACCAGGTCGTCGAGCCGGGCGACACCACCATACCCGCGTCACTCACCACCCTAAACGGCGACGCGGGGAAACCGGCCGAGGTCATCGCCTACGACCTGCCGCGCCGTGAGGCGGCCGCCGGAGAGTACGTCCCGCTGATACTGGCAATGCGCACGCCGGCGGGCACATCCGACTATTACGTGCCCGTCGTTCGCGTGGGCGACCTGAGCTTCCCCTTCACAACCGACAGTCACCTGGTAACACCGGAGTGGCAGCCAGGCGAAGTCATCGTTGAGCGATTCGACTTCGCCCTGCCCCACGATCTGCCCGGCGGCGTCTATCCGGTGAGTGTCAGCCTGAACAACCTGAGCACCGATACCGAATCGGCGACGAGCCACGCGCTAGGCAACCTAAGCGTTACCGGCCAACCGACGCCGCCGGTTTTTGATTATTTGCTGGCTAACTTCCGGCAGCGCGTCGGACTGGTATCGGCCACGGCGCGTCTGGGCTTTGACCGGCGCTCGGCTGTGTGGGAGGAGCCGTTGCCGGCACGCCCCGGCGATGCGATCAATTTATTGTTGCAATGGCAGGTTTTAGCCCGCGCTGAGGAGAGCTATACCGTGTTTGTTCACCTCATCGATGGCGCAAATCGGCCACTGGTGACGCTCGACTACACGCCGCTGGGTGGCTCCGCGCCGACTCATCTGTGGATACCCAAGTGGCTGCCTGGCCAGCGGCTGCTGGATCCCTATCGCCTGAAGCTGCCGGAGGATTTGCCGCCGGGCACATATTACATCGAAGTCGGACTCTACGAAATGGTCGGCAAGCGCCGCCTGCAGATGGCCGACGGGGTTGGAAATCTGATCGGTGACCGGCTGATATTGGGAGCGGTGATCGTAGAATAATGAGCGCGGCGGCCGAATGCCGACCGCCGGGAGATCAAAATGAGTGATATGAGCAAGCGCCGGCGGCTGGAAGCTGCCATCACCGGCGAACCGGTTGACCGGCTGCCAGTGGCCCTTTGGCGGCACTGGCCCGGGGACGACCAGGACGCGGCCGCGCTGGCCGCGGCGCACCTGAAGTGGCAGGCCGATTACGATTGGGATGTGGTGAAGGTCGGCCCGGCCAGCAGCTACTCCGTCGTTGACTGGGGGTTACAGGATCAGTGGGAGGGTCATATCGAGGGAACCCGTAAGACAACCCATCTGCCGGTCAGCTCGCCGGCCGACTGGGCGACGCTGTCCCCGCTCGACCCAAACAAAGGCATGCTGGCCGAACAGATCAAGGCCTTGCGTCTGGTCGGTGAGGGACTGCGGGGCGAGACGCCGTTCATCGCCACGGTATTCTCACCGCTGTCGATGGCCAAACACCTGGCCGGCAACGAGGCCGTGCTCAGCCACCTGCGCCACAGCCCGGACCTGTTACGACGCGGGCTGGAGACGATGACCCAAAGTATCCTGCGCTTTATCGAGGCGGCGCGGGCCACGGGCATCGACGGCATCTACTATGCCGTGCAGCACGCCGCCTACCCGCTGCTGAGCCATGACGAGTTTGACGCCTTCGGCCGTGCCTATGATCTGCGCGTTCTGGAGAGCGCCGCCGATCTGTGGTGCAACATCGTCCACCTGCACGGCAAGTCGGTGATGTTTGACAAGGTGGCTGATTACCCGATGGCGTTCCTGAATTGGCATGATCGCGACACCGGCATTTCGCTGGCCGATGGGTTGTCGCGCATGGCTTCCTCAGCCAGCGGCGGCATCTCACAATGGACCATTCATCGCGAAGGCCCTGAAGATCTGCGGGCCGAAGTGGCCGACGCGCGAGCGCAGACGGGCGACAGGCGACTGTTGCTCGGCACAGGCTGCGTCATTATGACGACCACGCCGCTGCGCAACATTCGAGCCCTGCGCGAAGCGGTCTAAAATCATCGAAGGCTACGCTTCCATCAACTCGCGCCGCACCTCGTCGTGAGTTTCCACAGTTAGCGCGTGAGCGAGCGCAGCGCCGGCCTCAGCGCCGCCGATGCGCCCCAAGGCCCAGGCCGCGTGGCCACGCACCAGCGGGTCACCATCGGCCAGCAAGGAAATTAGCGCCGGAGCTGCCTCTCGGCTGCCCCAATTCCCGGCCGCCACGCAGGCATTGCGCACCAGACGGCCGCGCTTGATGCGCTTGATCGGACTGCGCTCGAATCGCCGCGCGAAGGCTTCCTCATCAAGAGTCAATAACTCCAGCAGCAGCGGGGCCGCGGATGTCAAATCCACCGGATAAAAAGCCGGCTCGGCCGTCGGCCGCGCGAAGCGGTTGAACGGGCAGACCTCCTGGCACACGTCGCAGCCGTAGACCCAGTTGCCCATGAGCGACCTGAGTTCCCGCGGGATCCACCCTTTGAGTTCGATCGTCAAATAGGAGATGCAGCGGCGGGCGTCCAGCACGAAGGGTGCGGGAAAGGCGGTTGTCGGACAGGCGGCCAGGCAGCTTGTGCAGTTCCCGCATGAAGGCATGTCCGGCCGGGCTTCCGGCGGCGAGTCATATTCCAGGGCTTGCGTCGTCAGCAAAACCCCCAGAAAGAACCACGATCCCCGGCGCGGGTCGATCAGCATGGTGTTCTTGCCGGTGAAACCCAAACCGGCCGTCTCCCCGTGGTCGCGCTCCAGAATAGCGCCGGTGTCCACGTAGACGCGGCTGCTCACGTCGCCCGCTCCGGGTTGGGCGCGCAACCACGCCGCCAGGGCCTCCAGACGTGGCGTCATCACCTCGTGATAATCCACATTCCAGGCATAGTTGGAGATTCGACCGCGTGACGGGTCAGCGGCCAGTTCGGGCGGAATGGCAAACGTATGATAATCCAGCCCAACGACGATGATCGAGCGGACGTCGGGCAGGATAATGCCGGGATCGCGCCGGCGGGCCACGCGATCGGGCCGGGCCAGATAGCCCATCTCGCCATGCAGCCCGCCGGCGATGTAGCGCAAGTAGGCATCGAGACGGCGAGCCGGGCCGCCGGGGAGAATACCAACCCGATTGAAGCCCTCGATGCGGGCCTGTTCTTTCAGCGTAGCGGTCAATCGCCCGTCTGGAGTTTGCATCTTTGCAAAATGATAACACGACCGCGTGCAGTTGACGCTTTCCGCCTATCCTATGTTATAATCCGCCTGCTACACATGGAAACGCCACGCACAGGAGGCAAGTGAACATGGCCGAATCAATTGTAAATATTCATGTCGAAGATTTGAAACGGGTTGAGTTGGTAAAGGTCAACGGCCGCATTGACAGCAGCAACGCCGCCCAGTTCGACAGCGTCCTCAAGGAAGTTGTCAGCCGCAAGCACAACGTTGTGCTCGAGATGAGTGGCGTCGACTACATCAGCAGCGCCGGGCTGCGGGCGATGATCGCCCTGCTGCGCGAGTGCAAGAAACATAAGGGCGACGTACGCCTGGCTAATCCGTCCGAGCGTGTCGTCGAGGTTTTGGCCCTGGCCGGCCTCGATTCATTGTTCGATGTCTACGACAGCGAAGCGGCCGCGGTCGGCAGCTTCTAGCCGCCGGCCTGACCTTTTCGACAACTTCGGGGTGAAGTCGATTCATCCTATTCTTGATGGTGCATTCTCGCTCCTTTTAATATGGGCAACGAACGAGTCCTGACCGTTCCCGGACGCTACAATGAGATCAAACGGATCTGTGAGTTTGTCGCTGCCGGGGCGGCTCAGGCCGGTTTCGATGAAAACACTATTTTTCACCTGGAATTATGCTGCGATGAGGCATCGACCAATATCATCGAGCATGCCTACGGGGAAGAGGGGATCGGGAATATCATCATCAGTTATCGAACCAGCGCCGACGACTTCACCATCGTCATGCGCGACAACGGACAAGCATTCGATCCCAGCGAGGTTCCACCACCTCCGGCCATTGCCAACTACGAGGCATCACCGGAAGAGCTGACCAGCCAACTGCGAATTGGCGGTCTGGGTCTGCACTTTATACGCAATCTCATGGATGAGGTGCATTTCACGTCCGATCGGCGACGGGGCAACCAGTTGATCATGGTCAAGAAGCTCGAAGCCAAATAAGGAAGTCAAATGAGTGTCTGGCAGGAGAAACTCCCCCAAGGCGAGGTGTGGTTAGTTGGAGTCAACGGACGACTCGACCAAACCCTGAATCCAAAACTGGAAGAAACGCTCAATGAGCTTCTCGACAACGGCCACCACCATCTCGTCGTTGACTTGACCCACACCACTTACATCAACAGTGGTGGGCTGCGTTGCCTCGTCAGCGCCTGGCGGCGAGCCAAGGCCAACGAGGGTTCGATAGCCCTGTGTGGATTAAACAGTCGTTTGCAAGAGATTTTCTCCATGGTTGGGTTCGACAAAGTTTTCGAAATTCACGAGGATTGCGCCACGGCGCGCGCTCGTGCCCGGTCAAAGACCAGTTCCTAACGTCGACTTCGCAGGCCCGGTGCTTATGAAGCGATCCGGGCGGGTCAACCACGCCGGCCATGCCCTCTACCTTCCCTAGCGATGACCGCAGCCTCCTGATCCTGATTCTGACGCTGACGGCTCTCACCGCGATCATCGTCAATGTAGTCCTGTTTGTGATGCGCCGCCAGCGCACGCGCCGCATGCTCATCGAGCGCGTGGCCGAGCAAGAAGTCCTGATCGCCGCCGGTCGCGCCCTCGTCGCGGCCGAACTTGACCTCGACGCCCTATGTGGGCTGATCGCCGAGCAGTGCGGGCAGGTCATCGACAATCGCACCTTTCAGGTCGGATTGTTCAACGAAGGATTTTACGAAATCCGCTACTGGACGATCGACGGCCACCCGCAACCCGTGCCCCAATCATTCGATATCAAGCCCAATCAGCCGGACGTTACCGATGCCGTGGGATTGGTGGGCTGGATCCATGATTCCAAAAAGCCGCTGCTGGTGAAGGATTTCGAGCGCGAGATGAACCACCTGCCGGCCCGGCCCACCTATGAGAACGCCGCGCCCCCGCGGTCAGCCTTGTTTCTGCCACTCATCAGCGGCGGCCGCACGCTGGGCATCGTCGCCGCCCAAAGCCAGCGGCCCAATCACTTCAGCGAACAGGATATGCGGCGGCTCATGATCCTGGCCAACCAGGCCGCCGCGGCCATCGCCAATGCCCAATTGTTTGCGCAGGAACGAGACCGCGCCGCCCATCTGGAATTAGTGACCCAGATCGCCCATAAGGTGAACGCGGCCGAGCAACCGGAAGAAGTGTTGGAACTGGCTGTCAACCTCACCTGCCGCACGTTCGGTTTCTATCCGGTCACCGTCTTCGGCATCGACCAGAACACCGGTGAGGCAGTTGCCCAAGCGTGCAGCGTGCCTGAACTCAATCCGATGGTGGTCGCGACCGACCGCGGCTTGACTCTGCGGCTGCCCATCGGTCAGGGCATCGTCGGCACGGCCGCTGCCGATCGACGCACGGTCGTCGCCAACAGTGTCGCTGAAGACGAACGGTTTCTGGCCATTCTCGACGCCGTTCCGCCCGAGCTGACCCCCAACACCCAGGCCGAGATCGCCATCCCCTTGCTGGTCAATGGTGAACTGCTTGGCGTTCTAGATGTGCAAAGCCCGCAGGTCGGCGCCTTCGGTTCCACCGAGCAAAGCGTCCTCGAAGCGCTGGCAGCGGAGATCGCCACCGCCATTTATAAGGCACGCCAGCTGGCGCGCGAGCAGGAACAGGCATGGATCACGACCGCCCAGCTTCAAGTAGCCGAAGCCATCGGCCGCCACGATGACCGCGACGAAATGCTGGCCGAAGTTGCCCGCCTTGTGCCGATTCTGGCCGGCGCGACGATGTGCGGCTTCCTGCTGTGGCACGACGATAGTGAAAGTTACTACGGAGCGACACTGATCGATGCCGCCGGGGATGAGGATGAGCCTTTTCCCAGGATCGAACTCAAGGTTGGGGAATGGGGAACACTGGATGCGGTCCATGTGGGTGGCCAGACCATGACGACCACCCACGTACCACCGTGGCTGCGAAAATACCGGCCGGGTTGCCTGAGACTATTCCCCCTGCTCAGCGGGCAAGGCAAGAATCTGGGCGTCATGTTCGTTGCGCCTGGCTCCGACGTCTCATGCGACGAAAACGACATAACCAAACAGACCACCTCAAACGTTCGTCTGCGTGAGGAGTTGGTTCAAAACGTGGCCCTACAAGCGGCGCAAGCCCTGGATAGCGCCTACTTGCGAACCGCCCAACAAGAAGAGGCGTGGGTTAATACCGCCTTGTTGCAGGTGGCCGAGGCGGTGAATAGCCTGACGGATCTCAACGAGATTCTGGATACGATCGTTCGTCTGGTGCCGCTGCTGGTGGGTGTCGATTCGGTCTTTATTCTGGTGTGGGACGAAACGCGCCAAATCTTTCAGGCTGGTCCCAGTTATGGAGTCAGCACAATGGGGCGCGGCCTGGTTGAGACTCTGGAAATCGATCGCGACGAATTTATGAACATGTCGCCGCAGTTGAGCCTCGACTTCAACCAGCCGCGACTGCCCAACGCTGCCTATTACCCGCTGCGCGTACCCACATGGTTGGAAACGGTGCTGAACACCTCTACCGCTTACAGCTTCCCGCTTATTGCCCGCGGCCGGCTGGTGGGCGCGAAGATCGTCGGTGTGGAACGCGAGCGACTGGCGCGCGCGCCCTTCTCGACGCGCCGGCTCAACATTCTCAACGGCATCGCCCAACAGGCAGCCACGGCTGTCGTGAACAATCAACTCTATCTTGAGTCGGCCGACCGGGGCCGCATGCAGCAGGAACTCGACGTCGCCCACACTATTCAGGCCAGCTTTTTGCCCGACGGCAGCCCCAATATTCCCGGCTGTTCCGTCGCCACCTTCTGGCAGGCGGCGCGCCAGGTCGGCGGCGACTTCTACGACTTCCTGCCGCTGGACGACGACAAATGGGGCATCGTCATCGCTGATGTGGCCGACAAAGGTGTGCCGGCGGCACTATTCATGGCCGTTAGTCGCACGATCTTGCGTACCGTCGCTTTCAGTCGCGAGGACCCGGCCCACGTCTTGATGCGTACCAACGAGATCATCGCTCGCGAGGCCCGCTCGGATCTATTCGTGACTGTGTTCTACGGCGTTTGGGATCCGGCGACGGAGCGGTTTACCTATGCCAACGCAGGCCATAACCCACCGCTGCTCCTCCAACCCAACGGCGCGTTCCAGCAACTTCCGGGCCATGGTATCGCTCTCGGCGTATTGCCGGAAACGCATATGAGAAGCCAGTCGATGCAGCTGCGCCCGGGCGAGACGATCATTCTCTATACTGATGGCGTCACCGAGGCCTTGAACGAGGACTTCGACGAGTTCGGTCTGGAGCGGTTGCAAGTGGCCGCGCGCGCCGCCGCCCGCCGGCCGGCGGCCGATATCATCAGCCATATCACCGGCAATATTCGCGATCACACAGGGCAGACCCCGCAATTTGACGACATGACGTTGATCATCCTTAAACGCCACAGCATGAAACCGGGAGCCCAAAAGTAGCGATTTTCCCGTCACGAGGGCGATTCACAAATCGCCTGGTCCTCTTGATTGCCGTGGCGGTCGTCACCGTCGCCTGTCGCCAGCCGGCTCCGGACATGCCGGCCCCCGTGCCCTCCCTGACCGCCCAGACAACGGCCGCGCCGGTGAACGTGACCCGAACATCACCGGCCACACCCCAACCCGAAGCGGAACTTGAAAGCAACCCGTTGCCGGCCGCCACAGCAACGCTTGCCTTTTCCGGCCCAGTCTCGCCGCCATGCGGCGTTTTGCTGAACCCATTGCCTGGGGAAGCTGTTTCGTCTGTCGAACTGCGCGTGAGCGATTCGACCCGCGCCGACCTGCGGTCGCTGGCCCCGGAAGCGGCCTGGCCCGCGCTGCAACGCCTGTTGGACGCTCCAGGCACGGTCGGCCTGGTCGCCTATCAAGCCGGGCGGGAAACTGAAGGAATATACCTCAATGCAGATTTACCCTTACCGCTGGCGTCCGTGGCCAAAATCATCACCCTGGTCGCCTATGCCGAGGCGGTGGCTTCCGGAGAAATGAATCCCCAGGAACAGGTAACGTTGGCCGAATTGGACCGCTATTACCTGCCTAGCTTCGACTTGGGCGCGCACCGCCGCGCGATTAACGAGTTGCGCCAAAACGACGGTCTCATCTCGCCGGACGCCGACCCCGCCGTCACGCTGGACAATGTCGCCTGGATGATGATCCGCCATAGCTCGAATGCGGCGGCCGACTACCTGCATCTTCGCTTGGGCCAGGCGCGAATCGAAGAAACCGCCATCGCCCTCGGGTTGAACGACGCGCCCGGCAACCATAGCGCGCCATGCACGTTCCTGGGCCAGTTTTTAATGATGGGCAATCATAGCCGCGGGAGCGCCAACGACCGGGCGATTTTGACTGGCTACGCCGACGGCGACCCAACCGACGCGGCAGATTATGGCCGGGATGTCGCCTCGCTGGCAGATACTTACATGAACCAAGCTGATTTCCGCGAGGCGGAGCAGGCCTGGAGAGAGTCGACCCGCCGGCCGACAATGGATACGCAGCGCTATTTCGCCGGGCGGTTGGCCCCACAAGGCACGGCCGGCGGCTATGCGACCCTCATGCGGCGGCTGGCCCAGAACGGGCTGAGCAATGCCGATAGCAGTTTCCAGGCCCGCCGCATTCTGGAATGGCCGAACCAGTTCGTGGCGAACCAGGATATCTTCAGCAACGTCGGCTACAAGAATGGTTCGCTGGCCGGCGTGCTGAACACGGCTTACTATGCCTATCGTTGGGATGACCTGTCGCCGGTCATCGTCGTCCTGTTCTTCCGCGACATTCCGCAGCAGACCTACCGGCAGTGGCGGTTCAACCTGCCTCACGATGAACTGGCGCGCTGGCTGCTGGCCGATCCAGCGGCCATACCGGCTCTATCCGCGGCGCTTCTAGATTCAGCCGTTCCTTAATCGGCGTGGAAATGGCCTCTTCATTAGAGCTTTCCTCGTTCCCGTCCATCTTCAGGATAATTGTAACCGTATCAGTATATACAGGATTACTATGTCTGATGAATTTTCCCCCCTGCCACCACAACCAGGCTCGACAACGCTCGCACGCGCCGGCAAACAGCCCGGTCTGGGCCTGGCGCTGCTAGTCGTTCTCCTGGCAACGCTGCCGCTGGTCGGGCTTATGTACCTTGGCCACCGGTTGTTAAACCTGGCGTTTGTTCCCTTCGATTTGTACGGTTGGCCGATTCGCGCCGGCTTCTCGCCGTGGATTTCGTTGATAGACACACTCACCGGCTCGCAAGCGGCCGCGGGCGGCAATATCGCCCAGAGCGCGCCGGTAGTGCAATGGCTTTTGTCGGTGGGTCTCTTTCTCGTGATCGCCCTTTTATTCGGGTTGGCGTTTTACGCCTTCATCTTGCGTCGCAATCGTATTCCGGACCTCATCGATGGGCTTGCCGTCGGGATCATATTCGCTGCACCAATGCTTTTCGTCAGCCTGACCACGTCGGCCTCACCGCTGCCGCCTTTGCTGAATGCCATATGGCTGGGCGCGCTGTTCATTGTGTGGGGCATCGTCCTGGCCTATGCGTTGGGTCACCTGATGGAGCCATCGGCCGTGTCTGCCACCGAAGGAGTAATGGACAGCGGGCTAAACCGCCGGCAATTTCTGTTGCAATTCGGCGCGGGGGCAGCGGCTATCACGGCGATGAGCGCCGCCGGGGCCAGCTTGGCTCCAGGCAAGGATGCAGCGCTGCTTCAAAAGACTCTGCCCATGGCCAGCCCGGAATTTCTCGACGCTCAGCGCGAGCTGTTCGGAAATTTTCGTCGCTTTGTCATCGTGCGCGGCGGTGCAGAGTCAGTCGCTGACTCGAACGTGTTGGCTCTCGGCGCCGAATACCCGGATCGCAACTACGTTTCCATATGGCTCGGCGGGCGCAGCCCCATCGTAATCTATGAGAACATACAGACCGCCCTGACCGCCTTTGGTACGGAAGAGGACGAAGCAGGCCTCTACTGGCTGGACAGCTAGGCACGCCGATGCAATTGACAGACAGTTGCGGGAAGTCGTATCATTGAGACAATCATAAACTAGATGGTCGATCACCATTTTTCGGCTCTCAGGTTTTACCACTCAGGGAGTAACTAGCATGACATCTCATACCAATGGTACGCAATCCCCCATCAGCCCCGATCTCCTGGAGATATTGCGTGACCCGCAAGCCATTCAGGAAGGGGACAAGTATGGTTCCGACCCCGGACGCCTCGAACTAGTGCGCGGGTCCTGGCTGGTGTCGGCCGACACCGGCTACAAATATCCCATTCGCGACGGCATTCCAGTCATGCTCGTCGAGGAAGGCGCGCGTTGGAAGGATACGTCGGTAGACGCGCTGCCGGTTCCGCCGCCGGCCGCCGAGCCGACCCCCGTGACACGCGCGAGCGATGTCTCGCCGGCCGCGGGCAACGCCATGCCAGACTACCGCCTTTTGCTTGCCGCCGGCGCGATCCTCCTGTTCTTGCTGGCCATCATCAACCTGGGGCGGAATCGATCGGCCCACAAGCCACCGGCCGCATGAGCCAACGCCTGACGGATAGCCGGCTGGCCAATGTCGGCGCCAAGACGATCCAGACGGCTTACATCACCCTCCACGAACAATTCCGAACCGTCACGCAGCGGGCGCGAATCCGATTCGACACGCAGGATTGGGCCGGAATGCAATCCGATGCGGCCGAGCGTCTGGTACTCTATCGTCGCATCGTTGACCTCGTGGAGGCAGCCATGCGCGATCTTCTGGGAGACCGGGTTGAGAACAAGCTGATCTGGGCCAGCATGAAGGCAGTGTATTCCGGACTCATTGCCAACCGTGACGATTGGGAACTGGCGGAAACGTTTTTCAATTCGGCCACTCGCCGCGTCTTCACCACTGTCGGCGTCGATCACCAAATCGAGTTCGTTGCCACCGATTACGAGACACCTCCCACCCGGCCGCGTTCGCCAGTCTATCGCTCCTATGCCCGAGGCGCGACGACGGCCACGCTAATAGCAAACGTCCTCACCGATTTCACCTTCGACACATCCTATGTCAATCTCAATCGGGATGCCGATCGGGTCGCGGCGCGCATCGATGCCCAACTGGAACGCCTGGGGGCGTTGCAGACAGTCGACCGGCTGGAGATGATCCGGTCGCCGTTCTTCAGGGGCATGGGGGCCTATCTCGTCGGCCGCCTGTTCAGCGGCTCTCATCGCGTTCCTCTGGCGCTGGCGCTCATTCACACACCGCAAGGCATCATCGTCGATTCAGTCTTGCTGGACGAGAACAGCGTTAGTATCCTGTTCAGCTTTGCCCATTCCTATTTCCACATCGATGTCGAGCGGCCGTACGATTTGGTCCATTTTCTGAAGAGCATCATGCCGCGCAAGCGGATGGGCGAGTTGTATATTTCGATCGGTTACAACAAACACGGCAAGACGGAACTCTACCGCAACCTGCTCGATCACCTGGCCTATACGACCGAGAAGTTCGAGAATGCCCGCGGGCAGCGGGGCATGGTCATGCTGGTTTTCACGATGCCCAGCTATGATATGGTATTCAAGGTCATCAAGGATTTCTTTAACTACCCGAAGGACTCGACACGCAAGGAGGTGATGGGTAAATACGACCTCGTCTATCGGCATGACCGCGCCGGTCGTCTGGTCGATGCCCAGTCTTTCGAATATCTGGAATTCAGCCGCGAGCTTTTCTCGGAAGAGTTACTGGCTGACCTGGCGTCTTTCTGCATGCAGTCGGTCATCATCGGCCGGGAGACAGTAGTTGTCAAGCATGCCTACGTTCAACGGCGCGTCATCCCGCTGGACATATACGTTCGCGACGCCCACGAGTCGGCCGCTCGCGCCGCTGTATGTGACTACGGGCGGGCCATCAAGGATATGGCCTCGAGTAATATTTTCCCCGGCGACATGTTGCTGAAGAACTTTGGCGTAACGCGCCACGGCCGCGTGGTCTTTTATGATTATGATGAGCTGTGTCTGCTGGAAGAGTGCAATTTCCGCCGGCTACCGCCCTCCGAACGATACGAGGACGCGCTAGCTTCAGAACCGTGGTTCCACGTGAACCCTAATGACATCTTCCCGGAAGAATTCCCGAATTTTCTCGGGTTATCGGGCGAGCTACGGGAT
>WBZM01001984.1_pt1 | contig 18468 bp, 14 predicted proteins | sample 5204271 | NCBI WGS metagenome assembly WBZM01 (sample SAMN12344346, study PRJNA552823) | activated sludge metagenome | biome: Activated sludge suspended growth; feature: Nitrification reactor; material: Wastewater; isolation source: activated sludge from nitrification reactor of wastewater...
TCGACTCCTTCATCGCGAGTCTGGCCGTAGACGGGCCGCAACGCGTCGACGGGACAGGCGTCTTCCTTACCGCAAACCCGCAGGGAGTGCCGCGGGCCATGCTGCACAACCTCAATCACAACAAGGTTCTGCACCGGCGCGTCGTGGTGCTGAATGTCGTCACCGAAGACGTTCCTCATGTTCCCGAGAGCGAGCGCGTCCGTGTCGAAGCGCTCCCCGGCGGATTTCATCGCGTCTTCGTCCGCTACGGCTTCAAGGACGACCCCGACCTGCCGCGCGCCCTGGAACTATGCGGGGAACTCGGCCTGCATTTCGCCTTGATGGAGACTTCGTTCTTTCTCGGCCGCGAGACGGTTGTTGGACTGCCCCTCGCGCAGCATTCGCGGATGGCGCACTGGCGGCAAGTCCTGTTCAACTGGATGTTCCGCAACGCTGACACGGCGACGGCCTTCTTCAAGATCCCGCCCAACCGCGTCGTCGAACTTGGGGCGCAGGTTGAGCTTTGATTCCGGATGGCAGGGGGCCCGTGACGAGCGATTGTCGCCACGGCGACCGGACAACGGACGTTTTCGGCTTGCCGTAGCCGGACATCGCGAATTTGCGCCAGCAAGTCCCGCACTACGCATTGACAGCGCCTTTCAGGCACGGGATACTTCCCCGCAGTTCGTTGAATTTCCCGTCGTCAGAATTGTTCCCGAAACGCTTGCCATGATCTGAGCAGCGCGCCAGCCTGCTTCGGTCCTGATGGAGGAATCGCATGTTCCAGATTCGTATTCACGGACGCGGCGGCCAAGGTGTCGTAACTGCTGCCGAAATGTTGTCCATTGCGGCATTTGAAGAGGGGCGACATGCGCAGGCGTTTCCCAGCTTCGGCTCGGAGCGCACCGGTGCGCCGGTGGTCGCTTTCTGTCGCATTTCGGACCAGGAGATCCGCTTGCGCGAGCCGATCATGGAGCCCGACGCGCTGATCATTCAGGATCCCACCTTGCTCTACCAGGTTGATGTTTTTTCAGGACTGAAGAAGGGCGGCTACATCCTGATCAATACCAGCCGCAGCTTCGACGAACTGGGTCTCGGCGATTATGTCCGCGACTGGCCGCAGGACCGGCTGTGCACGGTGCCGGCCACCGAGTTCAGCCGCAAGCATGTCGGCCGACCTATGCCGAACGTGCCCCTGCTGGCGGGTTTTGCCGCCGCCTCGGGAGTCATCCGCCTGGAATCGGTGATCAAGGCGATCAATGCCAAGTTCGCGGACAAGGTGGCGAGCAACAACGTCGCCGCCGCCAGCGCGGCTTACCAGTTTGTCATCGATGAGGTCGCGCACGCGCGGCACGGGGAGACTGCACATGCTTAAACAGACCGAGGGTTCACACGCCGTCGCCGAAGCGGTCGCGCTCTGTCGACCGGAGGTGATCTGCGCCTATCCGATCTCGCCGCAGACGCACATCGTCGAAGGCCTTGGCGAGATGGTCAAGGCGGGCGAGATTGCCGACTGCGAGTTCATCAATGTCGAGTCCGAATTTGCGGCGATGAGCGTCGCGATCGGATCTTCGGCGGCGGGGGCGCGCACCTATACCGCCACCGCATCGCAAGGGCTGCTGTTCATGGTCGAGGCGGTCTATAACGCTTCCGGACTCGGTCTGCCGATCGTGATGACCGTCGCCAACCGCGCGATCGGTGCGCCGATCAACATCTGGAACGACCACTCGGACTCGCTGTCGCAGCGCGACTGCGGCTGGATCCAGTTGTTCGCGGAAACCAACCAGGAGGCGCTCGACCTGCACATTCAGGCGTTCAAGCTGGCCGAGGAAGTCAGCCTGCCGGTGATGGTCTGCATGGACGGCTTCATTCTGACGCACGCCTACGAGCGTGTTGACGTTCCGACCCAGGAGCAGGTCGACGCTTTCCTGCCGCCGTACGAGCCGCGCCAAGTCCTCGACCCGCGCGAGCCGGTCTCGATCGGCGCGATGGTCGGTCCCGAGGCTTTTGCCGAAGTGCGTTATCTGGCGCACGCCAAGCAGATGCAGGCGCTGGAAAGGATTCCGCAGCTCGCCGAGCAGTTCAAGACGGTTTTCGGCCGCGACAGTGGTGGCCTGACGCACTCGTATTGCATCGAAGACGCGGAAACCGTAGTTGTTGCGATGGGTTCGGTGCTTGGGACGATCAAGGACACGGTGGATGAAATGCGCAACGAGGGTACGCGCATCGGTGTCCTGGGAATCACTTCGTACCGCCCGTTCCCGCTTGAAAACGTGCGCGCCGCGCTGAAGAACGCCCACCGCGTCGTCGTGCTCGAAAAGAGCCTGGCGGTCGGCATTGGCGGCATCCTCTCCACCGACGTGCGCATGGCGGTGTCCGGCCTTGGCCTGCGTGGCCACACAGTCGTCGCCGGACTTGGCGGGCGCGCGATCACCCGCAAGTCGCTGCGCGAGCTCCTCAGCAAGGGCGTGCGCGGCGAACTTGGTCACCTCACTTTCCTCGACCTCGACTGGAACGTGGTTAACAAGCAGCTCGAACGCGAACGCACCAAGCGCCGTTCGGGGCCAGCAGCCGAGAGCATGCTGCGCGACGTGGGCGTCATTGCCGCCCGTATTGGTTGAGGACATCGACGATGAGCATCCAGCCCGTTCACTTTTACCAGACCGGCACCTTCACCGTTGGCAACCGATTGCTGACGCTTGAAGAACGCAGCGTGCAGGCGAACATGCAGCGGACCAATTCGCTGAACTCGGGACACCGCGCGTGCCAGGGCTGCGGCGAAGCGCTCGGCGCGCGCTACGCAATCGACGCGGCAATGAATGCAGCGCGCGGCCGCCTGATCGCGGCCAACGCGACCGGCTGCCTCGAGGTATTCTCCACACCGTACCCGGAAACGTCGTGGCAAATCCCCTGGATTCACTCGCTGTTCGGCAACACCGCGGCAGTCGCCAGCGGCATCGCCGCGGCGATCAAGATCAAGCGCCAGAAAGGCCAGGCCGAGGATGTTCGCGTCGTCGCCCAGGGCGGTGACGGCGGCACCACCGACATCGGTTTCGGCTGCCTGTCGGGGATGTTTGAGCGCAACGACGACGTGCTGTACATCTGCTACGACAACGGCGGCTACATGAACACCGGCGTCCAGCGCAGTTCGGCGACGCCACCGGCGGCACGCACGGCGACCACCATGCCGGTCGGGCCGGAACCCGGCAATGTCTTTGGACAAGGCAAGTTCGTGCCGGCGATCGCCATGGCGCACGAAATTCCGTATGTCGCCACGGCGACGGTCGCCGATCTGCGCGACCTCGAGAACAAGGTCACCAAGGCCATGGGCATGCGCGGGGCACGCTACATCCACATCCTGGTGCCGTGCCCCCTCGGCTGGGGTGCGGCCTCCGAGGACACCATCCTGCTGGCGCGCCTGGCCAAGGAGACAGGCATCTTTCCGGTGTTCGAAGCGGAAGGCGGCGAGATCACCGACCGGTTGAAGATTCGCCGGAAACAGCCCGTGGAGGAATATCTGAAGCGACAGAAACGCTATGCCCACCTCTTCGGCAAGAAGCCGGCGGTGGCAACGATCGCCCGCCTGCAGGCGGCGGCTGACAAGAACATTCGCAGGTACGGACTGCTCGACCAGGAGGCCAACTGATGGAAAAGCCCTTTGCCATAACTCTGGACCCCGGCTCTTCACTGGCAAACCACACCGGCTCCTGGCGCACTTCGCGGCCGGTCTACCTTGACCGCCTGCCGCCCTGCAACAAGCAGTGCCCCGCCGGCGAGGACATCCAGGGCTGGCTGTTCCACGCCGAATCCGGCGATTATGAAAGCGCCTGGCGGCACCTGACCAAGGACAACCCGTTCCCGGCCATCATGGGGCGGGTCTGCTACCACACCTGTGAGGGGGCCTGCAATCGTGGCAGGCTCGACGAATCCGTCGGCATCAATTCCGTCGAGCACTTTCTCGGCGACGAGGCGCTCAAGCGCGGCTGGAAGCTGGCTGCCCCGACAACCGATTCGGGCAAGCATGTTCTGGTGGTCGGCGCCGGCCCGTCGGGCATGTCGGCTGCCTACCATCTGCGCCGTTTTGGTCACCGCGTGACCGTCCACGAGGCGGGTCCCTTCCTCGGCGGGATGATGCGCTTTGGCATTCCCAAGTACCGCCTGCCGCGTGACATTCTGGAAGCGGAAATGCAGCGCGTCGTCGACCTCGGCGTGAAGGTGGAATTGAACAGCAAGGTCGAAAACATTCTGGAAACCATGCAGGCCGGCAAGTTCGACGCGGCCTTCCTGGCCGTCGGCGCGCACATCGGCAAGCGCGCGATGATTCCGGCCGGTGACGCGGCCAAGATCATCGACGCGATTTCGCTGCTGCGCAGCATGGAAGGCGAAGACAAGCCCATGCTCGGGCGTCGTGTCGTCGTCTATGGTGGTGGCAATACGGCGATAGACGTCGCCCGCACCGCCAAGCGCATGGGCGCCGAGCCGCTGATCGTCTATCGCCGCACGCGCGAGAAGATGCCGGCGCACGATTTCGAGGTCGAGGATGCGATGCAGGAAGGCATCATGGTCAAGTGGCTTTCGACCATCAAGCAGGCCAACGAATCATCGCTGACTATCGAAAAGATGGCCCTCGACAGCAAGGGCTTTCCCCAGCCGACCGGCGAGTTCGAAACCATCGAAGCCGACTCCCTCGTGCTCGCGCTTGGACAGGATGTCGACCTCGGCCTTCTCGAGGGCGTTCCCGGCCTGCAGGTGAGTGACGGGGTGGTGCAGGTCGCGGCCAACATGATGACCGGCCATCCGGGCATCTTCGCGGGCGGCGACATGGTCCCGGCGGAACGCAACGTCACGGTCGGTATCGGTCATGGCAAGCAGGCCGCGCGCCACATCGATGCCTGGCTGCGCGGCGAGGAGCATGTGCCGGCGCCGCAACGCGAGGTCGCGACTTTCGAGAATCTCAACACTTGGTATTACGCCGATGCGCCAAAGACCGTGCGCCCGGTTCTGGACGTCATTCGCCGTCAGTCAACCTTCGACGAGGTCCAGGGCGGACTGGACGAGACCAATGCCCTGTTTGAAGCCCGCCGCTGCCTCTCCTGCGGCAATTGCTTCGAATGCGACAACTGCTATGGCGTCTGTCCGGACAACGCGGTGATCAAGCTCGGCCCCGGCAAGCGTTTCAAGTTCAACTACGACTATTGCAAGGGTTGCGGCATGTGCGTCGCCGAATGCCCCTGTGGAGCGATCAAGATGGAGACAGAAGAGATCTGATCTCCGTGCAGCAGGACCCGGCGCCGCTGATTGTTCATCGGCGCAGCAACACCTGACCCGGCGCAGTTGGCCGGGTCATCAAATCCGGGGGCTCTTCGGACGTGCCGTTCGAGGTGTCCTTTCCTTGTTTCCCCATCCGCGAGGTAAGTATGTCAACTGAAGCAAAGAACGTTTATGTATTTGGTGCCGCCCGAACCGACGGCGACGCCAAGATGAAGAACCTGCTCGGAGGGAAGGGCGCCAATCTGGCCGAAATGTGCCGTCTGGGGATACTGGTGCCACCCGGCTTCACGATCACCACCGAAGTCTGCTCGGTATACAGCGAAAAAGGCGCGGAAGGAGTGGTTGACCTGATCAAGGCCGACGTCCTGCAGGGCGTTGCCTTCGTCGAACAGGAAATGGGCAAGAAATTCGGCGACGCGTCGGATCCGCTGCTGCTGTCCGTGCGCTCGGGCTCGCGTGCGTCGATGCCGGGCATGATGGACACCATTCTCAATCTCGGTCTCAATGACGAGGCGGTGGTCGGCCTGGCACGCAAGGCCAACAACGAGCGCTTTGCCTGGGACTCCTACCGCCGCTTCGTACAGATGTACGGCGACGTGGTCATGGGCCTCAAGCCGGTTTCGAAGGAAGAGCACGATCCCTTCGAAGTGGTCATCGACATGCTCAAGGAGAAGAAGGGCGTGCAGCTCGACACCGAGCTCGACACCGACGACCTCAAGGAACTCGTCCTGCGCTTCAAGGGGCTGATCCGTGCCCGCGTCGGCCGGGAGTTCCCGACCGATCCCTGGGAGCAGCTCTGGGGTGCGGTGATGGCGGTCTTCCAGAGCTGGAACAACGACCGCGCCAAGGTCTATCGGGAGCTGAACGACATTCCCGACTCCTGGGGCACGGCAGTCAATGTCCAGGCGATGGTCTTCGGCAATCTCGGCGACCATAGCGGGACCGGCGTGGCATTCACGCGCGATGCGGGCACCGGCGAAGACCTGTTCAACGGCGAGTTCCTCATCAACGCGCAAGGCGAAGACGTGGTCGCCGGCATCCGCACGCCGCAACAGGTCACCCTCGAAGGTTCGCGGCGCTGGGCGCAGCTGGCGCTGGTCAGCGAGGAAGAGCGTCGCAGCAAGTTCCCGTCGCTCGAGGAACTGATGCCCGACATATACCAGCAGCTCCTCCAGGCCGAGACCAAGCTCGAGAATCACTACCGGGACATGCAGGACGTCGAATTCACGATCCAGGAAGGCCGCCTGTGGATGCTGCAGACGCGCAATGGCAAGCGCACCGGTGCGGCCATGGTGCGCATCGCCATGCAGATGCTCAAGCAGGGCATGATCGACGAGAAGGAGGCGCTACGGCGGGTGGACCCCGAACGTCTGAACGAACTCCTGCACCCCGTATTCGACCCGGCAGCGATCAAGAAGGCGCGTTCGATCGCGCACGGCCTGCCGGCATCGCCGGGTGCCGCCAGCGGCCAGATTGTCTTCTTTGCCGACGAAGCCGAGGAATGGGTCAGAAAGGGCAAGGCCGTGATCCTGGTGCGCCAGGAGACCTCGCCGGAAGACCTGCGCGGCATGAGCGTCGCCAAGGGGATTCTCACCGCCCGCGGTGGCATGACCTCGCACGCGGCTGTCGTCGCGCGCGGCATGGGCAAGTGCTGCATCTCGGGCGCAGGCGCCGTGCATGTCGATTACCATGGGCGCACGATGACGATCGGCGAACAGGTCTACAGGGAAGGTGACTGGATTTCGCTCGATGGCTCGACCGGCGAAGTCTACGAGGGCCAGGTGCCGACCAAGGAAGCCGAACTGACCGGCGACTTCGGCGCGCTGATGGACCTCACCGACCGCTACAAGCGCCTGGGCGTGCGCGCCAATGCCGACACCCCGGATGACGCCAAGGCCGCCCGCAATTTTGGCGCCAAGGGTATCGGCCTGTGCCGCACCGAGCACATGTTCTTCGAAGGCGACCGCATCAAGGCGGTCCGCGAAATGATCCTTGCCGATGATGAGGCCGGCCGTCGCCGTGCGCTCGCCAAGCTGCTGCCGATGCAGCGCGGCGACTTCGAAGGCCTGTTCCGCGAGATGAACGGCCTGCCGGTCACCATCCGCCTGCTCGATCCGCCGCTGCACGAGTTCGTCCCGCACGACGAAGCGAACCAGAAGATCATGGCACACGAAATGAACGTGCCGCTGGGCGTGATCAAGATGCGCGTCGACGATCTGCACGAGTTCAACCCGATGATGGGCCATCGCGGCTGCCGCCTCGGCATCACCTATCCGGAGATCACCGAAATGCAGACCCGGGCGATCCTCGAGGCGGGCCTCAACATGAAGGCCAAGGGTATCGACGTCAAGGCGGAAATCATGATTCCGCTGGTGGGAACGGTGCGTGAATTCAACGCCCAGGCCAAGGTCATCCGCCAGACGGCGGCGGCGGTCTTTGCCGAGCGCGGCGAGACGCTCGACTACCTGCTCGGGACGATGATCGAAACTCCGCGCGCCGCGCTGATCGCCGACAGCATCGGCCAGCAGGCCGAGTTCTTCTCGTTCGGCACCAACGACCTGACGCAGATGACTATGGGCTTCTCGCGTGACGACGCCGGCAAGTTCCTGCCGAGTTACCTGAAGGACGGCATTTACGAGCAGGATCCCTTCCAGTCGATCGACCAGAAGGGTGTCGGCCTGCTGGTGAAGATGGCCGTCGAGAAGGGTCGTTCGGCGCGTCCGGGGATCAAGCTGGGCGTCTGCGGGGAGCACGGTGGCGACCCGGCTTCGGTCGGCTTCTTCCATCGTACCGGGCTTGACTACGTCAGCTGTTCGCCGTTCCGGGTGCCGCTTGCCCGCCTGGCGGCTGCGCAGGCGGCGCTCGATTAGCCCTTCCGAGCGAGCGGACCAGGCTTGACCCCGGCGAGGCCGCGACTGCAAGGGCGGTGGCGCAAGCAAGCGGGTCACGACGAGATCTGATCAGCGGCAAGAGACGGCAATCGTGATACGGCGCTGGCGGGGAGTACTGCTCCTCGCCAGCGCCGCTTTGCATCTGCGCCAAGCGGACGAGAGATCCGTCGGGATGCCAAACCGGCCGTGCGGTCGGCGCGCCGGGTCGCCGGCGCCGGTTGCGGTCGACGGCAAGAAAGCGGGCAATATGCCCGGGATCAAAAAGTCAGCGACAGACCCTTGGGGTGGAATGCCAGGTAGCCACGCGCATTCTGGTCGGCTTCGACGCTCCAGGCCTCGGTGGAAGCGACAAGATAGTTGAAGTGCAGCCGGGGCTTGCCGGGGCCGCCGTGGGCCTTCAGCAGCAGTTCGACACAGCGGGCGTGCGGATGCTTGAAGATCGCTCCATTGGTCGAAATCAGATAGTTAGGACAACGCAGCTTGGCGAGCAGCGTCTCGCTGATGTTGGCGACGCTGCCGTGGTGGGCCAGCTTGAAGCCGTCGACGGCGAGGCGCGCGCCTGGCGCCAGCAGGCGGTCGAGCGAGGCTTCGAGCACCGAAGCCCAGGCGTCGCCGGCGAGGACGAAGCGTACCTCCGGCTTCGCCGCCGGATATTCGAGCAGCAGCGCTATGCTGCTGCCATTGGCACGGCTGGTGTCGCCCCCGAACGGGGCATCGGCGCCGGGTTCGCCGCTGCCGCCGCCAAGCACATCGTCGGGTTCGAGGTCCGCGGCGGCGCCGGGTGGTGCCTCGAAGTCGAGACTGTCCTCGGACCCGAGAACGTCGCCGAGGGGGCGCAGGCTGCGGCTGCCGGCCAGCAGTTCGCGCAGTTGCACGGTGTCGCCGGAGCGGACCCGGGCGGCCTTCAGTTCCCTGGCCCAGTTGTCCTTCAGGTCGAGCAGGCGGGCGTGATCGGGCGAGAGCAGGGTGAGCCGGCAAGCGCCGGGGAGTTCGACCACCGGCAGCGCCGGTTTGCTGCGGTCGATGACGGCAAGCGCTTGGTCAAAGCCGAGGTTCCAGACTTTGGTCGCGGTGCGTTGCTCGTAGTCGGCGATCAAAATGCCGAGGATTTCACCCTGGACCCCGCCAAGGGCTTCGCCGGCTGGGTCGGGGACGGCATTGAGCTGGTCGCGGCCATTGAACCAGATGCGGTCGAAGCGGCAATCGAGGGCCTCGGCGTCGAGCAGCAGGCGAACGATGCCTTCGATGTGGTCAGCATCGATGTGGGTGATGACGAGCAGGTCGAAGCGGCGCTCGTCGGCAGGCAGGTGCAGGATGCGCTCGCGCAGCGCGGGATAGGCATGGGCCGGGCCGCCGTCGATCAGGATACGATGAATCTCCCGGCCACTGCCGTATTCGAGCCACAGGCAGTCGCCGTGGGCGGCGGGGAGCATCTCGATGCGGAACATGGGCTTGACCTTTCTGGTCGGGATTACGGCGAGGGTGTGCCGGTGGCCGGCCGCGGCGGCGGCGTCAGCCGCCATTCGGCGTCGCCGAGCGCGACGAGACAAAGGGCGAGCAGGTAGCCGCGGGCCAGCATGCGGCGGCGGACGCGGCGCATCAGCGTCCCGAAGTCAGCGTCCGGGTCGTTGACGTCGAGCAGTTGCGTCACCAGTTCGCGGGCAAGCGGTGCCGCGTGGCGGCCGAGGATCTGGGCCAGCGTGCCGAGGACGATGGCGGTTTTCAGTTTCTGGAACTCGCGCACGAGTTGCACATAGCCGAGTTCGGATTCCGCGCCGGTGCGGCAGCCGAGCAGCAACAGGATGGGACCCGGCTCGCGGCCGTCCGGGTTCACGTAGTCGGAGCGGATCTGGCCGCGTCCCAGGCGGGCGAGGTCGCGGCCGAGTCTCTCGTCGCCGATCTCGAGGAAGTCTTCCAGAGGCTCCTCGTCATGGTGTGGCAGCGCGATCAGCAGGCGCGGGTGCTCCTTGACCGCCTCGTACCATTCGTCCCAATGGCGGGCGAGGGTGGCGTTGGCGATGCGTGCCCGGATGGTTTCCCAGGTGGCGTTCCGTTCGTCCTCCGGCACCTTGTTGCTACTGGCGAAGACGGCCGAGTCGATCGCCGGCAGGCTGCGCCGGTTCGCCTTCGGGGCCGAGGCGCTAGCTGCGCCGTCGGGGTTCAGGCGCTCGATGACCTTGCGCAGCGACCAGAAGCCGAGCGGACAGACCGTCTGCGCATGGCGGCGGGCATCGGCGGTTAGCGGGGCAGCGCCGCAGGCCGGGCAAACCGTGGCGTTGGCCTCGAGGGCGCCCTGCCAGCCGGCGCACAGGTGCGCGGCGTCGACCGGGTAACCGCGGTCGTAGACGAATTCTAGCGGCAGCACGACGTCGGGGTCGAGGCTCAGCAACTGGATGCGGTCGCCGGGGTCGGCGAAGCCCTGCTGGTCGAGCTGGTTGAAGAGGCCGGCGCCGAAGCGCGCCATGTCGCGCAGCAGGAGTCGGACTTCCTCGTCGCCGGCGTCCAGCACTTCCTCCTTGCCGGGGCTGGCGGCAAGGCGGCGGACGAGCGATTTCTCGGTCGAGAAGAGCACCGTGTTGAGCGTTTCGATTGCCTTGCCGGGCGACTTGAGCGCGTAGTTGCGCCCGCCGCTGCCGTCGAATACGCGCAGGCTCGGCTTGCCGTTCGCCGCTGCCGGGTCACCTGGCGCCGGCGCCGGCCCGAAGACCAGCGTGGAATTGCACGGTTGCGCGTCGTCGACCGCGATCACCTCGCGCCGGCTCAGTTGCGTCCGGATGCGCAGGGCATCGCGCGGGCCGGCCGCCTCGCCCGGGGCGAGCACCGCGGCTTCGACGCGGACCACCTCGAAGCTGCGCCCGCGATAGCGGAACATGATCTCGGCGCTGACGAAGCGTTCGTCCTCCGGAATCTCGATGCGCAGGTCGCAATCGCCGCTGCGCGCGGTGCGCGAGGCAGGGAGCAGCAGCGTGGTGGCGTCACTCTGGTCGCCCCAGCACAATTCGACGGTCAGTTCCAGTCCTTGCCGGGGGATGGGAACGGTGGGAATGGCGGTGTCGGAACTCGCCGCACCGTCGTCCTCGGGCAGGCCGATCCAGCAGCGGATGGCGTTGGCGGTGCCGGCGACAAAGGTGTCGCGCACCTGGCCAGCATGGAGTATCCGCGCACGGACGCGTCTTTCATCGCTCGCCGCTACTGTGGCGGCTGTCGCCGTGCGGTCGTCCACGGGTGGCGCAGCCGCGGCTGATGCCGGTGCCCCGAAGGAACGGTCGGAAACTTCAGGGCGGGGCGCCGGCGCGCCGCGCGCAACCGATGTCGGCGCTCCGCGCGCAACGGATGCCGGTACGGGAGGCGGAGGCATTGCCGGAGGGCGGGCGCTGCTGCGCACCCGGTCGTCGATCACGTCGCGCCGCGGCGTGTGCGCCGCTCCCCCTCCGGCCCCGGCCCCGCGGAAGGGTGTTGGGGCGCAGCCCGCCTGGCAGTCGGCTGCCTGGCCGAGGATGTCGAGCAGGCGCACGCGCGCAGCCGGCGGCCAGTCGCGGCGGACGAGCGCGACGACCTCGCGGATCAGGCGGTCGCCGGGCGCATTGGCAATCATCCAGGCGACCTGGCCATCGTCGTGTTCGGGATGACGGGCGCCGATCTGCTCCGTCAGGACGCTCGTCAGGCCTTTTGTGGTACGAAACGGCTCCGGGGCAGTGACCGGAGCGAAAAATCGCGGCGGCCCCAGGGGAAAGCCTTGCGCGTCGGCCATGCCGGTGCCCGCCCAGACGGTCAGGCGCAGCGCGCGCGCCAGATCGTGCCCGGTGCGTTCGGCGACCTGCGGATCGTCGAGACGGGAAAGCATGATCCGGAGGGCGTTGCTCAGCGGCTCGGGGATCGGGCGAATCGCCGCGATCCGGTCATAGGCGACCCAGGGACTGCCCCAGAACAGGTCGGGGAGCGGCGCGTCGGGCGCGAAAACATCCTCGAGCGCATCGAAGTTGCCGATGCGACCGATCGCCAGCGCACGCCAGAGTGCGGCCTCGGGGCAGGGCGGCAGGTCGGCGGGGGTCAGCGATGTGTCTTCAAGCGGGGCGATCGCGAGCAGACGGAAGGCATCCGGATCGCCGCTGGCCGTGCGTGCGACCAGGGCGCGGATGCGTGACGGGTCGCCAGCTTCCGCGAGGGCCGCGGCGATGGCATCACGGTCGGGCTCGTCCGGATCTTCGGCCATCTGGCGGAGCGTCTCGCGCAGCGACAGCAGGGGAACATCGGCCGCGAAGGCCAGCGCCGCCCGCCGGACTTGCGAACCTGCGGGAGCCGTCCCGACGATCTGCCAGACGGCCTCGGCCAGATCCCGCCAAGCCGCGCGTCCGAGCGGAAAGTGCGACGCCGCCAGCAGCGCGGCGAGACGGACTTCTGGGGCGGGGTCGGTGCGGCCAAGTTCGAGCAGAGGCCGCACCCATTCTTCGGAGAAGATTCCGGAAGAGTGAGAGTAGTATGTCATCTTGGCAGCTTTGTCGGGCAATGTTTCATCCGCCGAGAAGCTCGGGCACGTAGGTCTGCAGCCTGTGGGTGAGCAGGGCGCCGGCATGCCGGGAGAGAACGGCCATCTCCGCCGGCGAGAGGCGTGTCAGGTTGGTGCCAATGGCGGAAGCGAAGTCCGCGTCGCCTTCACGTTCCTCGCCGACCTTGCTGTCGATCGAGAACCAGACCGGGCGGGCTCCCCCTTCGGCGCCGGCATTCAGTTCGAGCCGCTTGAACTGCAGGCCGCGAACCTGTTCCATCAGGATGCCGATGGCCACCACCAGCACGGCGGAGCCCGCTTCCGTCGGCCGCTCGTCGATCGCGAACGGCTTTCCGGCATCACTGACGATCAGGTAATCGAGGGCATTGCGTTTGCGGAACAGCGGATTGACGCCGAGGTTGTCGTAGACGCCGCCATCGGTTAGGGTGACATAGTCGACCCCGGCCGCCGGGTACTGCGACTGATCGACGCGGAGCGGCGGGAAAACCGGCGGAAACGCCGAAGATGCGGCAACCGCACGACTGATGGGGAAGTCGGCGGCGTCGGTGGCGCCCAGTTCCCATTCGCCCATCTCGGCCGTGCCGGTGACTCCGCCGCCGCCAACGAAAAAGAACATGTTGCCGGTGGCCAGGTTGGTGGCGTTGAGGTACAGGCGCGGACCGTTCTGCAGCGAGCCCAGCGTGCGCTGGCCGTAGAGGTCACGCTCGTAGGTGGCGGCCAGCTTGTCGAGGCGGCTGTGGAAGGGGTCGAGGGCACCGCCGATGAACGAGGAGACAGCTATCGACCTGGTTCGCAGATAGTCTTCCAGTTTGTCGAGGGCATCGTCCTCGCCCCAATGGCAGGCCAGAAAGGCACCAGCGATGCTGCCCCCGCTGACACAGGTCAACAGGTCGAGCTTCCACAGCAGGCCGAGGTGATGAAGCTTGCGGAATGCACCAAGATGAAAAGCCGCCGCCCGGAAGCCGCCTCCCGAAAGGGCCAGACCAACGCGCTTCTCCTCGCTACCGATGAAGATGGTCATTGGATTCTCCTCATTACGCAGGGTCGCTTGCCTGTTCGTTCAAGCAGGGAACAGGCATTGGGCGCAGGGAGCTTCACTATAGGCGAATTGGCGGGAAACTCAAGCTACGCAAGAATCGCGGGAAGACGCCGACGCGGTCGGCGCCGCGTGTGCCGCGCGCAGGCAGTCGCGGGCGCAGGCCGCGCAACTGCCGCATTCGCGGGCGATGCCGAGTTCCCGGCGCAGGTCCCGCAACGTGCGGGCCCCGCGCATCGCAGCTTCGCGAATCTGGCGGTCGGTTACGGCCCGGCAGACACAGACATACATTGACAGTCTCCAGGAACGACGGCAAGGCACTTAATGAGAACAGTTCGCATTCTATACAGATGCGAACGACTGTCAATGGCATTTCCCCTGGAGCAAGCAAATAAAGCCACGGCGGGATTCAGCGGCCTTTGCGTGCGTCAGGTCGCCGCGCCGAATCAGTCGCCGCCCGGCTCCATGTGCGCCTGCAGGTAATTGGGCAGGGTGATTTCCGCGATCAGGCTGTGCTGCGTCTCCAGCCAGTCGATCGCCTCCTCGCAGTGCTCGAGCAGGTCTTCGAGAAGGTCGCGGCTGACGTAGTCCTGCAGGGTTTCGCAGAGGGCGACGGCCTCGACCAGCGGCGGCCGTTGAATCTCGCGCTCGTACTTGAGGTCGCCCTGCAGGCACTCGACGACGTTCTCGCCGATCAGCAGCTTGGCGAGGTTCTGCAGGTTGGGCAGGCCCTCGAGGAAGAGGATGCGCTCGATCAGCTCGTCGGCTTCCTTCATGACCCGGATCGACTGCCGGTACTCGTAGTCGTCGAGCCTTTCCAGCCCCCAGTTGCGGAACATGCGGGCATGCAGGAAATACTGGTTGATCGCGGTCAACTCGTTCTTGAGAACCTTGTTGAGGGCCTCGATGATCTTCCTGTCGCCTTTCATGGTGGCTCCTTACGCAGCGGTGCCGGAGCCCATCTGGCTCTGCTGGTAGTTCTGCAGGCCAACCAGCTCGATCAGGCCGATCTGCTTCTCGAGATAGTAGGCGTGGTCCATCTCGGTGTCCTCGAGCTGCACCCCGAGCATGTCGCGCGTCACGTAGTCCTGCGCCTGTTCGCAGGCGGCGATGGCCTTCTTCAGCTCGCCGACGACCTTGTATTCGAGCGCGAGGTCGGCCTTCAGCATGTCCGGCACGTTCCTGCCGACCTTCAGCGGGTTGCGCTTCGCGAGATCGGGGGTGCCTTCGAGGAAGAGGATGCGCTGGATCAGCGCGCGGGCGTGCTGGCGCTCGTGTTCCGACTCGTGCAGCGCCTTCTCGGCGAGGCGGACAAAGCCCATGTCGGAGTACATCTCGCCGTGGATCAGGTATTGATCGACAGCGGTCAGTTCGCCGGTCAGCAGGCCGTTGAGAGTGTCGATGATCTTCTTGTCGCCTTTCATGGGATTCTCCAAGAATCGTGGGAAATTCGGCTGGCTTGCCCGGATGACCATTCCATCTGCCGGGCGCCGCCAGTTCAACGCGGAGTGGCGCGGCACCCATGGTCACCGGTCCGACGCTGCAGACGAAGTGTTCGCATTTGCTGCGGTAGACCCCGACAAACGGGCAAAATTCAATTCGGCGATCGGGCGGGGGATCAACCGGCATCGCGCGCGAACCGCGCGAGGCGGACATCGACGGTCAGCGTCAGCGCGCTGAGCGCCGCAGCTCGTGCGCGTCCCTCGGCGCTGGCGCGATAGAGGTGCGGGGTCATGGTTAGCAGGTCGGCGATGGGCTCCGCGCCGGCAAGCGCGAAGGAATAGCCGAGCGTTTCCGTGCCGAGGTGCCTGAAACCGGCCGGAGTCGGCGCCACGCCGGTGCGCTGCGGCTTCAGCGCGGGGTAGATGATTTCGCGCAATTCCCGCAGATGACCCGGCCCGGCATCGACCTGCAGGAGTTCGCCACCCGCCCTGAGCACCCGCGCGAACTCGCCATGGACCGGGAAGCCGAACAGGCACAGCACGCGGTCCAGCGTTCCCGTCAGCACCGGCAGGTTGGCGTTGCTGCCGACCACCCAGGTCGGCCGCCTGTCCTGTTTGGTCGCGGCGAGCACGGCCCACTTGGAAATGTCCAGCCCGAGGATGGCCAGGGTTTGGCCGGCGCCGGCCACGGCGGTAAGCCGGCGCAGGTAATAGCCCTCGCCGCAGCCGGCATCGAGGCACCGGACACGGGCATCGGCCGGCAGGCCGGCAAGCAGCGCGCGGGCGACGGCGTCGGCGATCGGCTGGTAATGACCGGCCGCCAGAAAGCGCCGGCGGGCAGCAACCATCTCCTTGCTGTCACCCGGATCGAGCGAACGCTTTTTCTGCACCGGCAGCAGGTTCGTGTAGCCCTGAGCGGCGACGTCGAAACTGTGGCCGGCAGGGCAGCGCCAGGTTGGCCCCATGCACGCCAGCGGCGCGCCATCGAGCGGGCAGGCGAGCGCCGGGAAAGCGGAGACGTTCGCAGTGGCGTTCAGAGGCGGCGGCCCCCGGCTTCCGGTTGCCCGCCCAATTCCGTCGTGGCCGCCGCCGCAGCAGGTTCGGGCTTGCCCTGCCAAGGCCAGCGGCCGGAGATCTCGAGTTCGAGGGTGAAACTGAGGAAGGTGCGGACGAGGACGATCAGCGCGAGCACACCGACGCTCCTGAAGCTCGGGTCGACGGCCACGGTGTTGATGATGTCGGCGGCGACGAGGAACTCGAGGCCGAGGAGGATGGCGCGCGCCAGCGTCTGGCGATACCACTCGTAGAGGTGGCTGCCGGCCCCGCCGCGCGCCGCGCGGGCAAGCGCCACGAGCGAGGCGAGCAGCATCCCGGCGGCCATGACGAAGATGCCGGCAAGCTCCAGGGCGGCGGTGGTCCAGTGGATGATCGTTTCGAACACGGGCTTTCCTCGGGGGCGAAGGTTGTTGACCAACCGGGAGCGAAGATGACTGCGCAGCGGTTTGCGGAGACCCGGACAGGCGGCGAGTTCAGGGTGGCGATTGTTGCGGCGCCTGGTCGGGCGCGGGGCGCAGAAAATAGTAGCGGGCGGCCAGCAGCGCAACGAACGCCAGCGCGCACAGGAAGATATCGAAAGCGTCTACATCGGGCTTGAGCGTCTTGCGCGCGACCACGAAGGCGAGCAGCTCGAGGATCGCGCCCAGGTCGTGGGTAAGCAGGGTGCGCGCGAGTTCGACGCCGATGACCATGAGCAGGACACGGTACATCAGGTCGTAAAAGGCCTCCGAACTGCGCCAGTCCATGCCCAGCAGTTCGCCTACGCTCGCAAAGCCATAGGCAATGATTCCCGCAACGATGGCAACGGCCAGAAGGCGCTCCAGCCATTTGGCGGATACCCTGGTCAAGCGAATCAGTGGTTCTGGGTTCATGAGGGAGACCTTTCGGTGCGGGGCGTTCGGTGATCGCCACGATGCGGTGGCTACGGTGCCGAACGCGAAGATATTGGGCGTGAACCCGGCCTCAGCGGCAGAGCGTCCGCGCTGACCGCGATGTTATGACTCTTCTTCGCTAATCGCGTTTGCACTTGCTACGTCGCCCTTGGGTTCACGCATTCCTAGTGCGGCGCGGAACATCGGATGGACTTGAAAGTGAGAAATGGTGCGCAGATTCAGCGTCGATACTTGATGTGGCCCCACGTAGGAGCTACCACTGCGGCGTCTGGCCTTGAGCCCGCCAACTGCTCTCGCCCGAAGGAAGCCCACGCGCCATAGAACATCGATGAGGAAATCGTGGTCCTGATCCAGAATCCACTTTGCCGTTGCGTCGGTTCGCAACTCGCCTGTGCAAATCTGCAAGCAAATCAATTCGAGTTCGGTTCGCTCGAATAGATACACCCGACCTCGAAAGACCTCGAAGATGCTCTCAAGTCCGGGATACTGAAATCGATATTCAGATGAAATGTCTTTCTCGCGTGCAGATGAGTACTCAAGCTCGACGTGCGAAATGGTTTCGTAGTCGATTGGTACAGCATTCTTCGGTTTTGCGTCAGCGACAGCATCCGAGCAGAACTGAATAAGCTCTCTTGGCCGGTACAGCGTCCGGTCAACGAGGTAGTTGAATGATTTCGCCTTACGATAGGCCAGAGTTTCAGCGAACAGCGCGTTCCAGGCATCTTGGTCCGTTGCTTCGCGAAGTTCCGGATAGGAATAACGAATGCGGCTTGCCGCAACGGCGCGAAGGGATGACTCGTCCCATTGAATCGTCTCGATGAGATCGCGGTACTTCTGAGTGTCCTCGTAGAGCGCTGGGATGCTGTCATACAGTTCCTGCCGTAACGAAACGTAGATCGTAAGGTGGCCGGATATCTCGTTGAGTGAGATTGCTGCCTGAAATAGACCGGAAACAAATGCTTTTGCGTCTTCAGAGTTATCCCATCCCTTATCAAGTTCATCGACAAGCACAATGACAGACTTCTTTTTCAGCAGGTCTTTGATGTCATCGATGAGCGGCTCAATCTCTTGAAGGCGGTATAGCTTGCTCAGTTCGGACGTCTTGACGCTTGCCTCCACTGGACCGACTTTGAATCCTTCAATTCGCTTCAAGTAGGAAATCAGGATCGCAATCGGATTGTCCTGCTGCCCTTTGTGATGATCACGGAGATATTCATATATGCGACCGGCGGCGCCAGCCTTTAGGGCTGGCCCTGCGGCCTTCAGCCCCTCCATGATCTTGACCAAAATTAAGTATAATGGGTATCCCTTTGACGCACGTGAAGTGTGCTGATATTTTCTTGCCATGGAGAATGCCGGCCCGATTCCGGGTGTCGATTACCCGCGCACGTTC
>WBZM01001985.1_pt1 | contig 18458 bp, 15 predicted proteins | sample 5204271 | NCBI WGS metagenome assembly WBZM01 (sample SAMN12344346, study PRJNA552823) | activated sludge metagenome | biome: Activated sludge suspended growth; feature: Nitrification reactor; material: Wastewater; isolation source: activated sludge from nitrification reactor of wastewater...
CCGTCCCACCGCGAACGCAGACGGATCCGGGGTTCCGGCGCCGGCGGAGTCACCCAGATCCGAGTGGACGGTCACGCCGGCAACGGTGTCGTCGGCGTCGCTGCCGATGAGCTGCGCCGGCCCGAGCGTCCCGTCCTCTCCGACCGGGGCGCACCAACCGTCGCTTCCTCCGGCCGGAGCGACCACGGCCGGGTCGGGTCGCTCGGAGGAGGGTGTCGAACCGCACGCCATGCTCACCCTCGAGACCTGGCCCCCGCCCCCTCCCTGGCTGTCGGGTGTCGGTTGCGTCGTGCCGACGGTCCCGCTGGCGATCGCTCGGCCGTCGGTCGTGCGGGCCTGGTCCGAGCGCGTGGTCGACTTCGGGACTCCGTCCGCCGCGGCCACGACGTCCACGAAGGTGGCCGAGCGGGTTCCCGGTCGAGGAGGATCGGGAACCACGCCGGTCGTCGTGCCGATTCCCAGCACGACGTCGTCGCGGCCGGCGACGCCGGTCACCGTCTCCTCGCCCGGGCCGCCGACCTGGCGCACCCAGGCGACCGGGAGCGGCCCGTCGTCACCGGGAGGCGTGGTCGAGCTCGTCGGAGGGGCAGTCGTCGTAGGTGCAGTGGTCGTGGTGGTCGCGGTCGATGAGTCGTCCGAGCAGCCAGCGAGCAGGACCGTGGCGCTCGCGACGACCATCAGCCATCGGACGGTCACCGGTCGCAGACGCATCCGAGCAGTATCACCGCTCGTGACCCGTCATCGGTGTCAGGAGCCCGGCATCGCGCTCGGACCGCAGTCGGTACGCTCCCCGCCCGTGAGGACGGGCGGCCGATGGAGCAGGTGCGCATGCATGCGTCGAGGTGGCGTCGCACTGGTGCTCGTCGGCCTTCTCGTCGCCGGGGTCGTTGCGTCGTGCGGGGCCCGTGTCGACGTCGGAGTGGACGGGGTGTCGACACGCTGGATCCGGGTCGCGGCACCGCAGCCGCGCCGGGCGCTGCTGGTCACCGACGCGGACCGGTCGCCATCAGACTCCGACGGTCTCCCGCTCGTGCTCGTGCTCCACGGACTGGGTCAGAACGCCGAGATCATGGCCCCGCTCGGGGCGTTCAGCTCGCTGGCCCGCGACGGCCGGGCGGTGGTGGTCGTCCCCGACGGCTGGCACCGCAGCTGGAACGCCGGCCGGTGCTGCGGTGACGCGGCGGCCGAGGGAGTCGACGACGTCGCCTACCTGGACGCTCTGATCGACGAGGTCGTCGATCAGACCGGCGCGGATCCCCGGCAGGTCCACATGGTCGGGTTCTCCAACGGCGGGATGATGGTCTACCGCTACCTCTGCGAAGGGGCGACCCGACTCCGGGGAGCGGCATCGATCGCCGGCACGAACGTCGACGGTTGCACGCCCACACGGCCGACCGACTTCATCCAGATCTCCGGGACCGACGACGACGTCGTCCCGTTGGGGCCGACACAGTCGCCGGCCTCGGTCGCGGCCCTGGGGCAGGTACCTCCGGTGCGGACCTCGGTGGAGCGGCTCGCTGAGGCGTTCTCCTGTCCTCCGCCGGAGACCACTCAGGTGGCCCCTCTCACCTCCACGCGCTGGGCGCCGTGCGCGGGCGGGACCACCGTGCGCCTCGACGAGGTGACCGGACTCGTGCACATCTATCCGATCGTTCCCGGCTACCAGGGCACCGACCAGATCATGGCGGTGTGGGGGTGGCCGCCGTTCGACCCCACCGGCCGAGGGTGATTCCCGGTTCGAGCTTCTGACGCACCCGGGTCTCGGGAAGCGCCGCAGCTGTGGCAGGCTGCACGGATGAGCGATCTTCCGCCCCTCGACCAGCCGCAGGCCTACGTGGTCGTCGGCCCCAACGACCAGCGCGGTCCGTACACGCTCGACCTCCTGATCGGTGAGGTCGTCGCCGGCCGGCTCCATGACGCCACCCCGGTGTGGTGGCCAGGGCTGGCCGAGTGGACCACCATGAACGGACAGGCGGCCGTCGCCGCCGAGATCGCCCGTCGTCGCGGTGTAGAGGTCCAGGCCGCTCCGGCTCCGGTCGCCCCCGCTCCGGAGGCGGCTGCGGCCCCGGCGAGTCCCACGGCCACCGATCCCTACTCGGGCTACTCGGCTGCGCCGGCGACCGACCCGAGCGCCAGCTATTCGGCCCCTGTCGATGCGGCGCCGATGGCGTCGCAACCGGTCGAACCGGCTGCGGCCCAGTACGGCGAGACGGCCTACGACCCCGCCGCCTACGGGGCAGCTGAGCCGGTCCAATCCGGCTCGGGACAGGGCTACTCCTACGATCCCGCAGCGGGGGTTCCGGTCTCGGCCGATCCGCAGGCGCCGCTACAGCCCGGGCCTGAGCCGGAGCCACAGGCTCCGGCTCCGGCCGCGGCTCCGGTGACGTCAACCCCCGCTGGGTGGACGGTCACCGACACCTCCACGCCGGTCGGAGCCCTCGCTCCGGAGTCCGAGGTGTTGACCCCCGAGGTCGTCACCGCGGCCGAGGTGCCCGCTGCCGTCGAGGCTCCGCGGGCGTCCTCGGTCACCGACGAGCACCGCTCTCTCTTCGCTGACCTGGTCGACCGCTCCACGCGTCGGGCCGAGGCCGGCGCGCAGATCGAGGCTCTCGACGCGGCTGTTTGCGATGCCGTCGTCTCCGGTGCGGAGTCCCAGGGGTTCACCTCGACCGACCGCAGCACCGGGGAGACCAACCACGAGCTGCGCTTCGAGGGTGGGCCGGGTGAGACGCTGTCGATCACCGTCGGGCGGATCCGGGGCTCGGACCCCGCCGCGGTGCGTGACGGCCACACCCCGCTGACGGTGCGGTTCCAGTCCGCGACCTACGCCGGAGGACTCGAGGCCGGGATGGGAGCCCACGGCGAGGTTGTGATCGTCTCCGACGAGTGGAGCGGCCAGGCGACGTCCACCGTGTCTCTCCTGCTGCCACTCGCCGACTACGTCGCGGCCGACCTCACCCTCGACAACGTCGCGCTGCTGCGTGACGTGGGCGCCACCGTGTCGGTCGTCAGCGACCGGCTCCGCTGAGACCGGGTTCGGGCGTTCCCCGTACCGGCCGACTGCCGTGCCGGTGGCCGGCGGGGACCCGGCGGCCCGCGTAGATGGGGCCCGCCGCCTCCGGTAGGTTTGTCCGACCATGCCTTCCGACCACGCGCCAGAGGGCTGCCCTCCGCTGCCATCGTCAGAACCGGGTGACGGTGCCGTCGTTGGCGAGGTCGCCGCAGGCTGGCACCGCATCTCCGGGGCGGCCGCCGCACGCCGCCTGTCGGTCGATCCCGACCGGGGACTGAGCTCGGCCGAGGCGGCCGACCGCACGGAGCGCTTCGGTGCCAACCGGCTCGCTGCACCGCCGCGCCGACCGGCGTGGCTGCGGTTCCTCGGCATGTTCAACGACCTGCTGGTGTACATCCTCATCGGAGCGGCCGTCGTGTCGGCCGCGGTCGGCGACCTAAAGGACCCGATCGTCATCGGGATCGTCCTGTTGATCAACGCCGTCCTGGGCTACGTGCAGGAGTCGAAGGCCGACGACGCCCTGGCCGCCCTCCAGCAGATGCTCGAGGTCACCGTGAGAGTTCGTCGTGACGGCGGGATGCTGGAGCTCCCGGCGTCGGAGCTGGTTCCCGGCGACGTGGTCGTCATGGAGGCCGGGGACCGGGTCCCCGCCGATGGCCGGTTCCTGGTCGCCCGCTCCCTGTCGGTCGATGAGTCGACGCTGACCGGTGAATCCGTTCCTGTCGACAAGACCTCCGACGTGATCGAGGTCGACACGGACAGCGGCGGCGACGTCCCCCTCGCCGAGCGCGCCAACTGCGGCTACATGAACACCACCCTCACCAGGGGTCGGGCCGAGATGGTGGTGACCGCCACCGGCATGTCCACCGAGGTGGGTCGGCTGGCCGGCCTGCTCAACACCGCCGAGGACAGCCAGACGCCGCTGCAGGAGCAGCTCGATCGCCTCGGCAAGCGCCTGGCCATGATCGCCGGAGTAGCGGTGCTCGCCGTCTTCCTGGTCGGGCTGTCCCAGGGCGACGAGATCGGTGACGCCGTCCTCGGTGCCGTGGCGCTGGCGGTCGCCGCCATCCCCGAGGGCCTGCCGGCGGTGGTCACCGTCACCCTCGCCATCGGCGTGTCGCGGATGGCGGCGGAGCGGGCCATCGTCAAGCGACTGGCGTCGGTCGAGACCCTCGGCTCGACCACCGCGATCTGCTCGGACAAGACCGGCACCCTCACGCTGAACCAGATGACCGCCACCCGGGTCGTGGCGGCTGGGCGGACGTTCGGGTTCTCGGGGCTGGGATACGGCGACGGAGGCGACGTCTCCGTGATCGCCGGATCCCCGGAGCCGGACCCGACCACGGACGACGCGTTGCGGTGGGCTCTGACCACCGCAGTGCTGTGCAACGACGCCCACGTCCGCACCGGCGACGACGGTGAGGCCCAGCTCGTCGGCGACCCGACCGAGGGTGCCCTGGTCGTCGCCGCCCGCAAGATCGGACTGGATCCCGACGCGGTCCGCTCCGAGGTGCCTCGGCGGGCCGAGGTCCCGTTCGACTCCGCGGTCAAGTTCATGGCGACGCTGCACCCGATGGACGACCAGGGCTCTCTGCTGGTGGTCAAGGGCGCTCCCGACGTCGTGCTGAGCCGGTGCACGGCCAGGCGGCTGGCCGACGGGGTCGTGCCGCTCGACGGCGACGGCCGCCAGCGGGCAATGGACGACAACGACGCGCTCGGGGTCGAGGGGTTGCGAGTGCTCGCGGTCGCCACCAAGGTCCTGGGCGACCGGGTGCCCACCGTCGCCGGGACGGACCCGACCGGCTCCGACGCCGAGGAGCTCGACCTGTCGGCCGAGATCGACGGTCTCACCCTCGAGACCCTGGTCGGGATCCTCGATCCCGCCCGACCCGAGGCGGTGGCGGCGGTCGCGGAGTGCCGGGACGCCGGGATCGGGGTGCGGATGATCACGGGGGATCACGCCACGACAGCCGGGGCGATCGCAGCCGAGCTCGGCATCCCCGGTCGGGTGATCACCGGCGCCGAGCTCAACGACATGAGCGACGACGACCTGGCGGCGCAGATCGAGGAGATCGGCGTCTGCGCACGGGTGTCGCCCGAGCACAAGGTCCGGGTGGTCAAGGCGCTCCAGTCCAACGGCGAGGTCGTGGCGATGACCGGCGACGGAGTGAACGACGCGCCGTCGCTCAAGCAGGCCGAGATCGGCGTCGCGATGGGGATCACCGGGACCGAGGTCACCAAGGAAGCCGGTGACATGATCCTCACCGACGACAACTTCGCCACGATCGTCAAGGCAGTGGAGCGCGGTCGGGCGATCTACGAGAACATCGTCACCTTCGTCCGCTTCCAGCTGACGACGAACATCGCGGCGATCGCCACGATCCTGACCGCCCGCCTGGCCGGCTACCCGGCGCCGTTCAACCCGATCCAGATCCTCTTCGTGAACATCCTCGCCGACGGCCCACCGGCGATGAGCCTCGGGATGGACCCGCCGCGACCCGGCGTGATGGACCGGCCTCCCCGGGACCGGGAGGAGAGGATCCTCTCCGGTGCCCGACTGGTGCCGATCCTGCTGATCGCCGCGGTGATGACGGTGACGATCATGGCCATCCTCATCGGCTGGTCGGACTCCGCCCCCGGCACGGCCCCCGAGGACGACCCGGCGTTCACGATGGCGTTCACGTCGTTCGTCTTCCTGCAGATGGTCAACGCCCTCGTCGTCCGCTCCGGTGACCGTTCGGTGTTCAACCGGTTCAGCGTCACCAACCGGACGTTCTGGTACGCCGTCGGCGGCGTGGTCGCCGCCCAGGTGCTGATCGTGGTCATCCCGTTCCTGCAGAACGTCTTCGGCACCACCTCGCTGACCGGCGAGCAGTGGGCGGTCGTCGTGGTCTCGACCCTGCCGCTGCTCGTCCTGGCCGAGCTGGCCACGCTGGTGGGCCGGTTCCGGCGCCACCGCCGCCCGCGGGAGCTCGCGCCGGCTGCGGTGTCTTCCTGATCACCCGACGGTTCCTCGTCGGGCCAGCCGGCTGTTCGTCGGCGCCGTAGGGTCCCGGGATGCGAGCAGCGCTGTTCACCGAGGTCGGACGCCCCCTCGACGTGGTCGATGACATCGACATCCAGGGTCCGGGGGTCGGTCAGGTACGGGTGCGCATCGCCGCCTGCGGGGTGTGCCACTCGGACCTGTCGCTGGTGCAGGGCCACATCCCGTTGCCCGGGCCGACCATCCCCGGCCACGAAGCCGCCGGCGAGGTGGTCGAGCTCGGGCCCGGGGTCGACTCCCTGGCGGTGGGCGATCACGTGGTGCTCAGTCCGAACCCGGCGTGCGGTCGATGCGAATACTGCCGGCGGGGGGAGCCGTCGGTGTGCACCGGGTCGATCTCCATCGCCATGCCGATGTTCCCCGACGGCACCACCCACCTCTCACGCCCGGTCGGCTCCGGTGCCGGGGGGCGATCCGATGTGGTGTACCGCGGTCTGGGCCTCGGCGCCTGGGCCGAGGAGGTCATCATCGCCGCCTCGGGGGCCGTCGCCATCCCGGTCGACGTTCCGCTGGACGTCGCCTGCGTGATCGGCTGCGCCGTGCAGACCGGGGTCGGAGCCGCGATCAACACCGCGGCGGTGCAGCCCGGTGACCACGTCCTGGTCATGGGTGCGGGCGGGATCGGCATCTCCATCGTGCAGGGCGCGGCGATCGCCGGAGCCGCGCGCATCGTCGTGTCGGACCCCTCGGGGTCACGTCGGGAGCTGGCCATGCGCTTCGGTGCGACCGACGTGATCGATCCCGACGAGACCGACGTGGTCGGCCGGACGATGGAGATCACCGGGATCGGCGCCGACGTCGCGTTCGACGCCGTCGGCTCGGCGACGCTGGTCGAGGCGGGACTCCAGGCGGTGCGCAGCCGCGGGACCGTCGTCATGGTCGGCGCCCCGCCGCCCGAGCAGGACGCGTCGGTCAACGTCGCCCTGACGATGTTCACCGAGAAGCGGCTCGTGGGATCCTTGCTCGGATCCTGTCACGCTCCGCGTGACGTCCCCCGTCTGGTCGACCTGTGGCAGTCGGGTCGACTCGACCTCGATGCCATGATCACCGCTCGTCGGCCGCTCACCGAGGTCAACGAGGCGCTCGATGACCTGGCCGCCGGGCGTGGACTTCGAACGGTGCTCGTTCCCTGAACACCGGGTGTGCTCCGATCAGAGAGCGGCCTCGATGGCGCCGGTCACCTTCGGGTCGTCGGGTACGACCGTCGGGTTGAAGCGCGCGAGCACCTTCCCGTCGCGCCCGATCAGGAACTTCTCGAAGTTCCAACGGATGTCGCCCACCGAGCCGTCGTCCTCGTCGGCCACCGCGGTCAGCTCGACGTACAGCGGGTGGCGTCCGTCGCCGTTGACCTCGACCTTCTCGGTCAGGGGGAACGTCACGCCGTAGGTGGCGGAGCAGAACGTGGCGATCTCCTCCGGTGAGCCCGGCTCCTGCTCCATGAACTGGTTGCACGGCACCCCGACGACGGTGAACCCGCGGTCGGAGTAGCGCTCCTGGAGCTCCTCCAACTGGGTGTACTGAGGGGTGAGGCCGCACTTGGAGGCGACGTTGACCAGGAGGGTCACCTTTCCGTCCTGGTCGTTCAGCACCCCCGGGGTGCCGTCGAGGGCGGTCAACTCGGTGTCGTAGACGGACATGGCGGGCACCCTACAGGTCGCACCGACGGGCCCCGAGGTCACCACGTCGCCGTCGAGGCCGGCGCGTTCGCACCGTCGATCCTGGACATCCGCTCAGCCATGGGTCACACCGGTCGCCGGTAGGCCGGTGAGGAATGCCGCAGCCGTTACCCTCTACCGGACATGTCGAACGACACGGTCAGCCTGTTCCTGGCGATGCTCGCCGTGCTGGCCCTGGCCTTCGTCGTCGCGTCCGCCGGGGTCGCGCTCATCGCCCGCACGCGGGGACTCGGCCCCGGTCTGGCCTCGTGGCGCGACGCCGTCTCGGACGCCTCGCTGCTGCTGGCACTCGGAGTCGCTGCGACCTGCATGCTCGGCAGCCTCTACATGTCCGAGGTGCGCCACTTCGTGCCGTGCGACCTGTGCTGGTACCAGCGCATCGCCATGTACCCGCTCGTGGTCGTGCTGGCCGTCGCCGTGGTCGCCCGCGACAAGGCCGTCTGGCGCTACGTCCTGCCGATCGCCCTCATCGGAGCCGCGGTCAGCACCTACCACTACCTGCACGAGCGGTTCCCGGAGTCTGTGTCCACCGCGTGCAGCCTCGAGGCGTCCTGCTCCACGCTGTGGATCTGGGAGTTCCATTTCCTGTCGCTGCCCGGCATGGCCTGGGTCGGCTTCGTCACGATCTGCACCCTCATGCTCATCGCCCGATCCGCGCTGCGACGCGAGGCCGGGCCCGACCCCCAGGAGGTGCCGGCATGACCGGCTCCAGCCACAAGCGCGACCCCCACGGGGGCGCGGATCCGTACTCCAAGCTCAGCCACGCGCAGGACCGTCGCCGCCGGACCATCCCGATGGTCATCGGCGGCACGGTGGTCGTGGTGGCGATCTGCGCCATCGTCGCCATCCTCGCCACCCGTTCCGATGACACCGACTCGGGTGCCGCGGCGGGAACCGGCGCCGCGGCCGCCGCGAACGCCGAGCAGGAGACGGCTGACATCACCGTCACCGGGGAGCCGCTGCCGTCCATGCCGGAGATGGCGCCCGGCAGCTACTTCACCGACACTTCGACCGACAAGGCGATCGGAATGCCCGCCCCGAGCATCGACGGCTCGTCCTTCGACGGAAGCCCGGTCAAGGTCGACACCGGTGACGGCACCCCCAGGGTCATCGTCTTCGTGGCCCACTGGTGCCCCCACTGCCAGAAGGAGGTACCCGAGATCCAGCAGTGGATCGACGACGGGAACCTGCCGAAGGGCGTCGAGATCGTCTACGTCAGCACCGGGGTGGCCCCCGAGCGGGGCAACTACCCGGTGTCGGACTGGATCGAGAAGGAGGGGGTGACGCCCAAGGTCGTCCTCGACGACGACCAGTCGGCGGCCGCGTCGGACTACGGCCTCAGCGGCTTCCCCTACTTCGTGATGGTCGACGGCCAGGGCAAGGTCGTCGCCCGCGGATCGGGCGAGATCCCGATGGACGTGTTCGGCCCGGCCGTCGACGCTCTCGCCGCAGGGCAGGACCCCACGGCCGCGTCCTGACCGCAGACGACCGCCCCTCCCGCCCCTCCTCCCACCCGTTCTGTTCGTTGGATCACAACACGAGTGTTGTGATCCAACGAACAGAACGGGCTTGGGGTGGCGTGGGGGAGGGTGTGGGAGCGCTCAGCGGGCGCGTGACTCCAGCGCGACCTTGCCGACGACCCGTCGCTCGATCAGGTCCCGCAAGGCGGTACCCGCGTCTTCCAGGGGGACCATCGTCGGTTCGACCGGCTCGAGGGCGCCGGCGTCGACCTGGGCGAGGACCTCGCCCAGGAGCGCGGCGTTCTCCGCGGGGTGACCCAAGGCCCACGCGCCCCAGTCGACGCCGAGCACCGACCGGTTGCGCAGGAGCACCTGGTTGGCCGGCAGGGTGGGGATTGATCCGGACGCGAAGCCGATGACCATCAGCCGGCCTCCCTCGCGCAGGCCGCGGAGGCCCTCCTCGGTCAGGGTGCCGCCGACCGGGTCGATCACGATGTCGGCCCCGCCGTCGGTCACCTCACGGATCCGGGCGCGCATCGTGGCACCATCGGATCCGGCGTCCGAGGAGTCGATGACGGCGTTCGCGTTGCGCTCGATCGCCAACTGCAGCTTCTCGGGGCTCGACGCGACCGCGACGGTGTGGGCGCCGAAGCTCCGTGCGACGTCGAGCATCGCCAGCCCGACGCCGCCGGCCGCGCCGAAGATCACCACCCAGTCCTCGGGGCGGAGCACGGTCCGGCGTGTGAGGGTGAACCAGGCCGTGCAGTACGACTGACCCATGGTCGCGGCCTGACCGAAGCTCAGACGGTCGGGGATCCGCGTGAGCTGGTCGGCCCGAAGCACGATCTCGTCCGCGAACCCACCCAGTCCGACCGATGCCATGACCCGGTCGCCGACCTCCCACCGCTCGACCTCCGGTCCGACCTCGGTGAGCTCACCCGCGATCTCGGAGCCCGGGATGAACGGCAACGGTGGCTTGATCTGGTACTGCCCCTGGACGAAGAGGGCGTCGACGTAGTTGACCCCCGATGCCCAGATGCGGACCCTCACCCGGTCCGGTCCGCAGGGGACGTTGTCGAGCTCCTCGACCCTCAGCTCCTCGGGGTCGACCAGCTCCCGGCACATCACGGCACGCATGCTCGGAACGGTAGTGGCGTTGACCGCTCCGACCGGGCCGGACAGGATCGGTCGATGTCGCCGGTTCGACCGCTCCGCTCGACTACCGCCACTGCGGCGGTGATCGACGCCTCGCTGGTCGACGCTGCGCTCGCCGACTCGCAGCTGTCGGTGTTGTGGACCGACACCGACGACCGTCCCGCGGTTGGGGCTCCGCTCGACGGCGACGAGCGAGCCGATCTGGTCGTGGTCGGCGCCGGCTACACCGGCCTGTGGGCCGCTCTGCACTCGCTGGAGTCCGAGCCTTCGCGGTCGGTGCTGGTCATCGACTCCGGTCCGGTGGCGGCTCGGGCGTCCGGTCGCAACGGCGGATTCGTCTCGGCTTCGCTCACCCACGGGCTGGCCAACGGCCTCGACCGATTCGGCTCCGACATCGACCGCATCCTGGCGGCCGGACGGACCAACTTCGACGGCCTGGTCGCCGACGTGCGACGCCATGAGATCGATGCCCGACTGGAGTTGGTCGGAGCGCTGGCGGTGGCAACCGAACCGTGGTGCGTGCCGGTCGTGCGCCGCGACGCCGACCAGGCGGTGATGCACGGCGAGGACGTCGAGCTGTTCGACGCGGACGGGATCCGGGCCCTGGTCGACTCGCCGACCTACCTCTCCGGGTCCTGGACCCGGTCCGGTGAGGCGCTGGTCGACCCGGCACGGCTCGGATGGGGTCTGGCCGACGCGGTGCGACGGGCCGGCGGGCGCATCGCCGAGGGTACGACCATGACCGGGCTCGTCCGCCATGGCGCCGGCGTCGAGGTGCGCACCGATCGGGGGCGGATCCGGGCCCAGGCCGTCGTGCTGGGCACCAACGCGGAGCGGTCGCCGGTACGGGCCATCAACCGTCGGATCGTGCCGGTGTACGACCACGTGCTGGCCACCGAACCCCTGACCGAGCAGCAGCGCGCCTCGATCGGATGGCGCGGCCGCCAGGGGATCTCCGACACCACCAACCAGTTCCACTACTACCGGCTCACCGACGACGGCCGGATCCTCTGGGGCGGCTACGACGCGGTGTTCCACAACTGGGGCCGCACCGACGAGCGCTTCGAGGACCGTCCCGAGACCTTCCGCACGCTGGCCGGCAACTTCCTGCGGACCTTCCCCCAACTCGAGGGGATCCGCTTCAGTCACCGTTGGGCCGGCGTGATCGACACGTCGACGCGCTTCTCGGTCGGGTTCGGAACCGCGCTCGACGGTCGAGTCGCCTACGCCGTCGGCTACACCGGTCTGGGGGTGGCCGCCTCACGCTTCGGTGGTCGGGTGTGCGTGGAGATGCTGTTCGCTCCGGAGGCGCCGGACCTCGACCTCGATCTGGTTCGTCGAGCGCCGATCCCGTTCCCTCCGGAGCCGATCCGGACCGCGGGCATCCAGCTCACCAGGCGGGCGATCGCTCGCGCCGATGCCGACGGCGGTCGACGCGGGCCGTGGTTGCGGCTGCTCGATCGACTCGGCCTCGGCTTCGACTCCTGACCGCGTCCCGTTCTGTTCGTTGGTTCACAACGCAGGCGTTGTGAACCAACGAACAGAACGGGCAGCTAGCGTCGGCGTCATGCGCAGCCCCAAGGACTTCTTCGCGCCGCTCGCCGTCGGCGCTCCCGAACCCCGCCGCGAGATCCCCTTCCCGCCGTCGCGGATGATCCACTTCTTCCCGCCGCACCTCGAGAAGCTGACCGCCAAGCTCCCCGAGATCGCCCCGACCACCGACATCCTGCTCGGCAACCTCGAGGACGCCATCCCGATGGACGCCAAGGAGGCGGCACGGGCCGGTCTGGTCAAGGTCGCCAAGGAGATGGACTTCGGCTCCACCCAGCTGTGGACCCGGGTCAACAGCCTGGATTCGCCGTGGGTGCTCGACGACCTCGTCACCCTCGTCGGCGAGGTCGGCGACAAGCTGGACGTCATCATGATCCCCAAGGTGGAGGGTCCTGAGGACATCCACTACGTCGACCGGCTCCTCGCCCAGCTCGAGGCGAAGGCAGGGCTGACCGAGCCGCTGATGGTGCACGCCATCCTCGAAACGGCGCGGGGCATGAACAACATCGAGGAGATCTGCAACGCCTCGCCGCGCATGCAGGGCCTGTCGCTCGGTCCGGCCGACCTGGCCGCGAGCCGTCGGATGAAGACCACCCGCGTCGGCGGCGGCCACCCCGGCTACCTGGTCCGCCAGGACCCGCCGCAGGGTGACGACGGCCCGGCCTACGGAGCCGAGCGCACCAGCTACCAGCAGGACCTGTGGCACTACACGATCGCCCGCATGGTCGACGCCTGCGCGGCGGCCGGAATCCTGCCGTTCTACGGTCCGTTCGGCGACATCAAGGACACCGTCGCCTGCGAGGACCAGTTCCGCAACGCCTATCTGCTCGGCTGCGTGGGCGCCTGGTCGTTGCACCCGGTGCAGATCGACATCGCCAAGAAGGTCTTCTCGCCCGATCCGGCCGACGTCGCTCACGCCCAGCGGGTGATCGAGGCGATGGGCGACGGAACCGGGGCGATCATGCTCGACGGCAAGATGGAGGACGACGCGTCGGTCAAGCAGTGCCACGTCGTGGTCAACCTGGCCCGCCAGCTCGCCGAGCGGGACCCGTCCCTGGCCGAGCGCTACGGCTTCTGAGCACACGAAGGACGCACGAGATGACCGACGACCTCCGCCCGCGCCGCAGCGCGCTGTACATGCCCGGCGCCAATGACAAGGCGCTCGAGAAGGCCAAGTCCCTTCCCACCGACGCGATCATCTTCGACACCGAGGACTCCGTCGCACCCGACATGAAGGCCGTCGCACGCGAGAAGGTCGCGGCCGCCGCGCAGTCCGGCGAGTACGGGTCGAGGGAGCTGACCATCCGGGTCAACTCGCTCGACACCGAGTGGGCCGTCGACGACCTGCGGTCTGCCGCGCAGGCGGGCCCCGACGGGATCGTCGTGCCCAAGGTGAACTCGGCCGCGGACGTCGCCGAGGTGGAGCGCATCATCGAGGCCGCGGGCGTTCCCGACCACACCCGGATCTGGGCCATGCTCGAGACCCCGGCCGCGGTCGAGGCCGCCGTTGAGATCGCGACCTCCTCTGAGCGGCTGGCGGTGCTGGTGATGGGCACCAACGACCTGGCCAAGGAGCTGCGGGCCGGGCTGGTGCCCGGCCGCGCGCCGCTGCTGTGGGGGCTGGCCCGGTGCCTCAACGCGGCACGGTTCGCCGACAAGGTGATCCTCGACGGCGTCTACAACGACGTCCGCGACCCCGACGGATTCGCGGTCGAGGCCGCCCAGGGAGCCGAGATGGGCTTCGACGGCAAGACGCTCGTGCACCCGACGCAGGTCGAACCGGCCAACGCGGCGTTCTCGCCGTCGGCGGACGAGGTCGAGTACTCGCGGCGGGTGATCGAAGCCTTCGAGCAGGGCCTGGCCGAGGGCAAGGGCGTCATCACCGTCGACGGTCGGATGATCGAGAACCTGCACGTCGACAACGCACGTCGGGCGATCGCCATCGCGGACGCCATCGCCGCCCTGTCGGACAGCTGAGCTCGAAGGGACTACCCCGGGTCAGTGGTCCTGGCCGGGGAGTACGTCGGTCTCCGAGCGGTGCCACACCGGGTGGTCGCCGGCGGTCTCGACGTTGAAGCCGTACTCGAAGACCAGCGAGCCGCCGAACGTGGCGCCGACGGTGACCAGTCCGGCGACGATCACCGACAGCACGACGATCCCGACCGGTGTGACCAGCGCGGTGTCATGAACCGCGAGGCGCCAGACGAGGTCGGCCAGGGCGACGAGTGTGGCGGTGACCATGAAGGTGGCGTGGGTGTTGATCGTCCGTCGAGCCTGGGTCCCGGCTTCTGACGACGATCGGGCGTCGGCCAGTCCCGTGAGGGCGGCCAGCACCGATACCGCCAGACCGGCGGCCAGGATCCACGTTCCGGTCCGCCACAGGTCGCCGGCCCATCCGTGGCTGTCGCCCGCGATCGCGGAGACCACGTCGAATCCCGCAACGAGCAGGTAGGCGCCGATGGGGATGTCGGTGAGCGGCGGGTGGGACGGCTTCCCGGACCAGCCTCGAGGGCCCTTGAAGGTGCGACCCTTCAGGGTGAGGGTGGGTCGGACAGAGAACTTCCGCATCGGGTGCCTCCCTGGTCGGGTGTGGGGTCGGACTGTCCCGCTCTCTGAGGACAACTCGGGTGGGTGCGGAGATGTTCCGATTTCATCAATGAGATTGCGTTTTAGAGTGTTCCCGTGGACGCACTGCGACACCCTGACGCCCGGATCGCCGCGGTCGCCGCACTCGAGCAGCCGCTCCGTCGTCGTCTGTACGACCTGCTCGTCGAACGGGCGGGCTGGGTCGGACGCGACGACGCGGCCGCGGCGCTCGGGGTGCCGCGGTCCGTCGCGGCGTTCCACCTGGACAAGCTGGCCGCGCTCGGCGTCGTCGAGGTCGACTACGAGCGGGCGGCCGGCCGTACCGGGCCCGGGGCCGGTCGGCCGGCGAAGCGGTACCGCCTCACCGTCGACGAGGTGGGAGCTTCGGTCCCTGATCGACGCTACGACCTGGCGGGACGACTGCTCGCCGATGCGGTCGCCGCGGCAACCGAACACGGTGAGCCGGTTGGGGAGGCGCTCACTCGGGGCGCTCGAGCCCTGGGTCTGGAGATCGGCCGATCGGTCGCCGACGCGGATGACCTGACCGGCTGGCACGCGGTGATCGAGGCCTTGATCGAGCACGGGTACCAGCCCTGTGTCGGTGACGACGACGTGGTCCTCGACAACTGCCCGTTCCACCGGTTGGCCGAGGAGCACCGCGACCTGATCTGCGGGATGAACCTGGACGTGCTCCGAGGGGTGATCGACGGCATCGGAGCGTCGCCGACCTACCGTGCGACCCTTGCCCCTGAGCCCGGCCGGTGCTGCGTCCGCCTCGACCGAGTCTGACTGCGGGGATCGGTGTCGGCCCCGTCCGGTCGGCGGCGATGGGGCCCGGAGCGACCGATCCGTGGTGCAGGGAACCACGACACGTGCGCCCGGAGCGGGGCAGACTGAGCCGATGCAGACCGGCAACTTCATCAACGGCGAGTTCCGCGCCGCCCTGTCCGGCGCCACCGACGACGTGGTGGCCCCCGCGACGGGCGAGGTCATCGCCACCGTCGCCTCGTCGGGTGCCGCCGATGTGGACGCTGCGGTCGCCGGCGCCCGGGCTGCGTTCGAGACCTGGTCCGAGACCACCCCGCGCGCCCGCTTCGAGATGATCACGGCGCTCGCCGACGCGATCGAGGGCGACCTCGAGAACCTGAAGGCGCTGGAGTCGAGCAACGTCGGCAAGCCCGTGTCGATCATCGACTTCGAGTTCGACCTCACCGTCGACAACTTCCGCTTCTTCGCCGCGGCAGCCCGCTTCCTGGAGGGACGTGCGGCGGGGGAGTACCTCGAGGACCACACCAGCTTCGTGCGACGCGACCCGCTCGGGGTCGTGGCCTCGATCGCCCCGTGGAACTACCCGCTCAACATGGCGACATGGAAGATCGGTCCCGCGCTCGCCACCGGCAACACCGTGGTGTTGAAGCCCTCGGAGCTCACCCCACTCACCGCGATCCGACTGGCCGAGCTGGCGGCTGACATCTTCCCGCCGGGTGTGTTCAACGTCGTGCTGGGCCAGGGCGAGTCCGCCGGCGCGGCGCTCGTGGCGCACCCCGACGTGGCGATGGTGTCGATCACCGGCGACGTGTCGACCGGCAAGCTGATCGCCCGCAACGCGGCCGAGACCCTCAAGCGGGTGCACCTGGAGCTGGGCGGCAAAGCCCCGGTGATCGTGTTCGACGACGCCGATCCCGCCGCGGTGGTCGAGTGCCTGACCGACATGAGCTACTACAACTCAGGTCAGGACTGCACCGCCCCGTGCCGGGTGATCGCCGGTCCTCGGGTGTTCGACGACGTGGTGTCGGGGCTGACCGACTCGGTCGCGGCGCTGCGCTGGGGTGACCCCTCGGATCCCGACGTCGCCGTGGGCCCGGTCATCTCGGCCGAGCAGCAGGCCAAGGTCGCCGGCATGGTCGAGCGGGCAGCCGCGGCGGGGGCCGAGGTCACCGTCGGTGGAGCGGTCGGGGACCGAGAGGGCTTCTTCTACCAACCGTCGGTGGTGGTGGGGCCCGAGCAGAGCTCCGAGATCGTCCAACGCGAGGTGTTCGGCCCGGTGGTGACGGTGCAGCGGTTCGACGACGAGGCCCAGGCGTTGCAGTGGGCCAACGGCGTGGACTACGGCCTGGCCTCGTCGGTGTGGACCAACGACGTTGCTCGAGCGCTGCGGATGGCCAAGCGACTGCAGTTCGGGACCGTCTGGGTCAACGACCACATCCCGATCGTCTCAGAGATGCCCCACGGCGGCTACAAGCAGTCGGGGTACGGCAAGGACATGTCGATCTACGCGCTCGAGCACTACACCGAGATCAAGCACGTCATGGTCAGGATCTGAACCGGGTCCGTTCGTTCGATCCCTGTTCCGAGCCCGTCGAGGCTCGTTGTGGCTGTCGGGGTATCGCTTACGATGTGTCCACTTCCCCTCCGTCGCTGGTGATCGTCACCGAGCGACAGCTGGCGATGGCAGGTGGAAGACATGGCGTTGACAGAGAAGAGCAGGTCGGCCCTCTATCTGGGGCTGAGCCACGTCATCGACGAGGAGGCGGTGGAAGAGATGCTGTCGTACTTCCCCGCTCGTGACGTCGAGGAGTCGGTGACGAAGGAATTCCTCCGGGCCGAGCTCGCAGAGTTGGAGATGCGGCTGTCGGAGTCGCTGCGTTCGGAGCTGCAGTCCGAGGTGGGTGCGTTGCGCGGCGAAGTGCAGGAGCTGCGTGGGGAGTTCCGTTCGGAGCTGCAGTCCGAGGTGGGATCGCTGCGTTCGGAGTTGCAGTCCGAGGTGGGATCGTTGCGTTCGGAGCTGCAGTCCGAGGTGGGATCGTTGCGTTCGGAGTTGCAGTCCGAGGTGGGATCGCTGCGCAGCGAGATGCGGGCGATGCGCAGCGAGCTGCGCGACGAGATGCGTCGGACGGTCCTGATCAACATCGGAACGCTCGTCGCGTTCGCCGCCGTGATCATCACGGCGGTCAGGATCTGAGACGACCGCCCCGGCGGACCGGGACGCAGTCCGCGACGGTCAGTCGGCCGCGGCACGTTCGACCAGCTGCTTGGCGATCACCCGCAGACACAGCACCTCGTCCGCTCCCTCGAAGATCGACAGGACGCGGGCATCCACCCACAGGCGGCTCACGGTGTACTCCTCGGCGTAGCCCATGCCGCCGTGGATCTGCATGGCCTCACGGGTCACCCACTCGGCGGCCTTGCACACGTACGCCTTGAGCAGGGCGGCCTCGAGGCGGCCCTCGCCCCCGGCGACCTGGCGGGCGATGTCGTAGGAGAACTGCCGGGCGCCCTGGACGGTGGCCGCCATGCGGCCGAGCTTGGCAGCGTTCAGCTGGTAGTCGCCCACGGACTGGCCGAACACCTTGCGGTCCTCGGCGTACTGGCGGGCCTCCTCGAGCGCGGCCTGCATCACGCCGACGGCGCGGGCCGCGGTCTGCAGCCGTCCGTTCTCGAACCCGGCCATCTGGTAGTAGAACCCGCGGCCGAGGCCGGCCTCGCCGCCGATCAGGTTCTCCGAGGGCACGAACCAGTTCTCGAGAGCGATCTCATAGGAGTGCATTCCCCGGTAGCCGATCGTGTCGATCGGCCGGCCCTCCATCTTGCCGCCACCGTGGGCGTTGTCCTGGGTCTGGGTGAAGCCGTGTCCGTCGCCGCGCTCCTTGGGGACGATGAACATGGACAGACCCCGGTGGGTCCTGCTGCGGTCGGGGTCGGTGCGGGCGAGCAGCATGAGCACGTCGGCGCGGGCTCCGAAGGTGCACCAGGTCTTGACGCCGTTGATCAGCCAGCCACCCTCGACGGAGGCGGCGGTGACCTTGACCCCGGCGACGTCGGAGCCGTAGTCGGGCTCGGTCACCGCGACCGCGTTCATGACCTCGGCCGAGGCGAGCTGCGGCAACCAGTGCTGCTTCTGCTCCTCGGTTCCGCCGGTCTCGAGCGCCCGGGCCAGGATCTCGGGGCGGGTGATCAGCGAGCCGCCCGCCCCG
>WBZM01001987.1_pt1 | contig 18447 bp, 13 predicted proteins | sample 5204271 | NCBI WGS metagenome assembly WBZM01 (sample SAMN12344346, study PRJNA552823) | activated sludge metagenome | biome: Activated sludge suspended growth; feature: Nitrification reactor; material: Wastewater; isolation source: activated sludge from nitrification reactor of wastewater...
GGCTGGTGATCGCGCCCTCCCTCGAGTACGTCGAGCGGGCCTACAACCACAGCAAGTACGGCGAGTTCTCGCTCGAACCCGCTCTCGAGGTCACCGTGCCGACGGCCAGCGACCCGTCCCTCGCGCCTGAGGGGCGTCACGTGCTCTCGATCGTCGCGCAGTACGCACCCTACGACCTGCGCGCCGGCTGGAGCGCAGGACGCGAGGCCTTCGTCGAACGCGTGCTCGGCGTGCTGGAACGCCACGCTCCGGGCCTGCGGGCGCAGGTGCGCGCTCTCGAACTGCTGGCGCCGCCGGACCTGGAGCGCGAGTTCGGCATCGCCGGCGGGCACTGGCACCACGCGGAGCTGGCGTTCGACCAGTTCTTCATGCTGCGCCCCGTGCCGCAGGCGGCGCAGTACCGCACGCCGCTGCCCGGTCTCTACCTGTGCGGTGCCGGCTGCCATCCGGGCGGCGGCGTCACGGGCCTCGCCGGGCGCAACGCGGCCCTGGAAATCCTCGCGGGAGCGCGCTGAGATGTCGCACGAACCTCCTGCGCCGCACTACCTGCAGCCCCTGCTGCCGACGCCGTTCCACGCCCGCTCGCGGGCGGCCAGCCAGCTCGACGCCTTCGTCCCGTGGTCCGGCTACAGCACCGTCGACGTCTACACGACCGTCGAGCACGAGTACTTCGCCATCCGCAACGCGGCGACCGTCTACGACCTCACGCCGATGGTGAAGTACCGCATCGGCGGTGCGGACGCGCTGCGCTACCTGAACCGCCTGGTGACGCGCGACGTCGCCAAGCTGCGGGTCAACCGGGTCGCCTACTGCGTCTGGTGCAACGACGACGGCCACGTCATCGACGACGGCACCATCTTCCGCCTCGGCGAACGGGAGTACCGGCTGTGCACGGCCGAGCGCCAGCTCGACTGGCTGCTCGACTCGGCGCTCGGCTTCGACGTGCAGGTGGAGGAGGTCACGACGCAGATCGCGGCGCTGGCGCTGCAGGGCCCGACCTCCTGCTCGGTGCTGCGGGCGCTCGGCCTGGCCGGGGTCGAGAACCTGCGGCCGTTCGAGGTGGGCGTGTTCGCCGGGCCGGGCTTCGAGCTGACCGTGTCGCGCACCGGATTCACCGGCGATCTGGGGTACGAACTGTGGGTCGCACCCGGGGACGCGACTCGCCTGTGGGATGCGCTGGCCGCCGTCCCGCGCCCGCGCGGCGTGCGACCCATCGGCTCGCGCGCGCTCAACCTCGCGCGGATCGAGGCCGGCTTCCTCGCGCCGAACGTCGATTTCGTCCCGGCCGAGCACGCGCTGCGGGTCGGGCGTACGCGCTCGCCGTTCGAGCTCGGGCTCGACTGGCTGGTGGACTTCAGCAAGGGGCACTTCACCGGCCGGCGGGCCCTGCTGGCGGAACGGCGGCGCGGCCCGCGCCGCCGGCTGGTCGGGCTCGACATCGAGGGCAACAAGCCGGCGCACAATGCCCTGCTGTACGCCGAGCACGCCGGCCGCCACGAGATCGGCAGCGTGACCTCGGCCATGTGGTCGCCGACCTGCAAGCGCAACATCGCGCTGGCGATGGTGGATGCGCCGCACTTCGAGGTCGGCAGCACGGTCTGGGCGGACGTCTACCTCAACCGCGAACTCGTCTGGGAGCGCAGGATGTGCCGGGCCCGGGTGGTCGAGAAGCCGTTCTTCGCGCCGGAGCGCCGGCGCGCCACGCCGCCGGCGGAGTTCTGAGCCGTGACCACCGCACAGCCGAAGTCGCTGGCCGACCGTCCGTGGCTCGATCCCGGAGCCCGCCCGCAGATCGTGATCGAGGGCGTCAGCCGCAGCTTCGGCGCCGGGCCGGTCGTGGACCACGTCGACCTCGGCATCTACAAGGGCGAGATGTTCACGCTGGTCGGGGCGTCCGGCTGCGGCAAGACCACGCTGCTGCGGATGCTCGCCGGCTTCACGCGCCCCGACGCCGGCCGCCTGCTGATCGACGGCGTGGACGTGACCGACGTGCCGCCGCACCTGCGGCCGGTCAACATGATGTTCCAGTCCTATGCGCTGTTCCCGCACATGAGCGTGGAGGAGAACGTCGGCTACGGCCTGCGCAGGACCGATCTCGACCGGGCCACGCAGCGCAGGCGCGTCGCCGAGGCGCTCGAGATGGTGCGCCTCGGCGGACTCGGCACGCGCCGGCCCCACCAGCTCTCGGGCGGGCAGCGTCAGCGCGTTGCGCTCGCGCGCGCCCTCATCCGCCGGCCCAAGGTGCTGCTGCTCGACGAGCCGTTGAGCGCGCTCGACCGCAAGCTGCGCTCGGAGACCCAGTTCGAGCTGATGAACCTGCAGTACGAGCTCGGCACCACCTTCGTGTTCGTCACCCACGACCAGGACGAGGCGATGGCGCTGTCCACGCGCATCGCCGTGATGAACCGCGGCCAGGTGCTGCAGGTCGGCACGCCGGCGGAGATCTACGAGTTTCCGCAGAGCCGCTTCGTGGCCGACTTCGTCGGCACCACCAACTTCTTCGCCGGCACGGTCCGCGCGCACGCGGACGGGCACGTCACGGTGCACAGCGAGGAGGCGGGCGGCGACCTGCGGGTCGACGACCTCGGCCGTTTCACCGTCGGCCAGCAGGTCTGGGTGGCGGTGCGGCCCGAGAAGATACAGGTGCGCAAGCAGCCCGCCGCCGAGCCCGGCGTGAACGAGCTGCGCGGCATGGTGTGGGAGCTCGGCTACCTCGGCGACCGCTCGACCTATCGCATCAGGACGGCGACCGGCAAGCTGGTGACCGCGTTCGCGCAGAACGACCGGCGCACCGCGGAGTGGGCGATCGACTGGAGCGACGAGGTCTGCCTCAGCTGGCGGCCCGAGGCGGCGATCGTCCTGCAATCCTGATCCTGGCCCGGCGACGGCCCGCGGGCCGGCCGCCGGATTCGTTGGCAAGTGCAAGCTCGCGGAGACGACCATGAAACCAAACCGTGTTCCCTGGCAGCCGACCGCTGCCTGCACGCTCCTCCTCGCCGCGGCGCCCGCGGCACGGGCCGCCGACGACGCCCCGGGCGGCCGTCTCGAGGAGATCGTCGTCACGGCGCAGAAGCGCGTCGAGTCGCTCGACAAGGTGCCGATGAGCGTCACCGCGATCGACGAGCAGGCGCTCGAGGACCAGCGCGTCAAGGCCATCGACGACGTCGCACGGCTGGTGCCGGGCCTCAACCTGCGCTCCAACAGCTATCTCGGCGACCCGACCATCTCGGTGCGCGGCATCAGCTCGACCGCGGGCTCGGCGACGACGGGCATCTACATCGACGAGACGCCGATCCAGACCCGCAACAACGACATCACGACCAGCAATGCCTACCCGAAGGTCTTCGACCTGCAGCAGGTCGAGGTGCTGCGCGGCCCGCAGGGCACGCTGTACGGCGCCGGCTCGGAGGGAGGCACGGTGCGCTTCATCACGCCGCCGCCGGGCCTCACGCAGAGCGACGGCTTCGCGCGCGCGGAGTTCTCGGCCACCGAAGGCGGTGACCCGAGCTGGGAGGCGGGCGGCGCCTGGGGCGGGCCCCTGATCGAGGGCAGGCTCGGGATCCGCGCGAGCGCCTGGCACCGCGAGCAGGGCGGCTACATCGACCGGGTGTCGCCGCAGACCGGCGAGATGCTCGATCGCAACGCGAATTCGGGCACCGACGACGTAGCGCGCGTGGCGCTGCGCTACGAGCCGACCGACCGCTTCGCCGTCGGGTTCTCGGTGTACTACCAGCGCTCGCGCCAGGACGACCAGGGCCTGTCGTGGGAAGGGGCGGGGCGCGACCGCGCCCTGTACCAGCTGCCTTCGCCCATCACCGACCGTTTCGTGCTGCCGAGCCTCGACCTCGCGCTGCAGTTCGACGACTTCACCGCGCGTTCGATCACCTCGTACTTCGACCGCAAGGCCGAGCGGTACGCGGATGCGACGGCATTCGACCTCTCGGGCCTGCTGCCCGGCGGCGCGATCGCCATCCCGCCGGACCCGGCGCATCCCGAGTACGCCGAGTACGTCGCGAACAGTTTCTACCGCAATTCGCAGGAGAACTGGACGCAGGAATTCCGACTGGTCTCGAACGACGCGCCGGAGGACCGCTGGTCGTGGGTCGGCGGCCTGTTCTACCAGCACAACAAGCAGGGGCTCTACGACTGGTACGCCGAGCCGCTCGGCACGGTCACCGCGTACCTCGACACGCTCACCGAGCCCAACGTCTGCCAGGACCCGGAGACCGGCCTCTCGTACGGCCCGGCCGTGGCCGACTGCTTCGGCGTCGACCTCATCGACGGCATCTACTCCGGCATCCAGGACCAGTCGTCCACCGAGACCGAGATCGCCGCCTACGCCAACGTCGCCTACGAGTTCACGCCCGCGCTGACAGGCAAGCTCGGGTTGCGCGTCGCGCGCAGCGAGTTCGAGTACGTGGACCGGCAGGACGGCCCCTACACCGGCGGGCCGACGGTCGCGCGCGGCTCGCAGAAGGAGACACCGGTGACGCCCATGGTGAGCCTGGCCTACCAGGCGACGGGCGACACGCTGTTCTACGGCACGGCCGCCAAGGGCTATCGCATCGGCGGCGCCAATTCCTCGCTCGCGGGCAACCCGGCCTGCACCGTCGACCTCGACGAACTCGGCATCGCCGACGTGCCGGCCACCTACGACTCGGACTCGGTGTGGAGCTACGAGGTCGGCGCGAAGACGCGGCTCGGCGGCCGGCTCGCGCTGGATGCCAGCGTGTACTGGATCGACTGGAAGAACATCCAGCAGCTCGTCTACCTGCCGACCTGCGGCTATTACTACACCGACAACGTCGGCGCGGCCCGCAGCCGCGGCTTCGACCTGCAGGCGGCCTGGGCGGCCACCGACGGACTCACGCTGTCCGGCACCGTCGGCTACACCGACGCGCAGTACACCGAGACGGTCGGGCCGGCGAGCGCGGTGCTGGTGGTGGACGGCGACCGGCTGCCGACGCCCGAGTGGACCGCGACGTTCGCGACCGAATACCGCTTCGCGGTCGGGGCGGCCGAGTCTTACGTGCGCGGGGACTACCAGTATGCGGGCTCCTACGAGCGCTTCGGCTCCTCGCAGACCTTCAGTTTCGACCCGGCGACGACGCACCAGCCGGCCACGAACTACGTCTCGATGCGGGCCGGCGTGACTTTCGGCGCCTGGGACCTCGCGCTGTTCGTGGACAACCTGCTCGACGACCGCACCTCGCTGTACCGCTACCACGACACCTACGATTCGCCGGGCTTCCGCAACCTGCGCTTCCGGCCGCGGACGACCGGGCTGACGCTCGAATACTCCTTCTGACGGGGCGCGGCGGGGCACGGGCCGCGCCGGCGCTCCGGTGGTATTATCACGGCCGTAACAATACGCAGCCCGGCGGCGCCGGGTCGCCGCGAGCCACGGGAGAGCCGGATGCGTGCAGTGAAGACCCTCGGATTGCTGGGAACGGGCGTGATCGGCGCCGGCTGGGCGGCGCGCGCGCTGCACTTCGGCATCGACGTGATCGCCTCGGACGTGAAGCCGGAGATGGAGCGCTGGCTGCGCGACGCCGTCGCCAATGCCGAGCCGGCGCTCGCCCGCCTCACGCTGGCGCCGCTGCCACCGAAGGGCACGCTCTCGTTCACGACCGACGCGGCCGAGATGGCGCGCCGCGCCGACTTCATCCAGGAGAACATCCCGGAGCAACTCGAGCTGAAGCAGAAGGTGCTGGGCGCCGTCAGCCGGCACGCGGCGGCCGACGTGATCATCGCCTCGAGCACCTCGGGCCTCGTGCCGTCGGACCTGCAGCGCGACCTCGCGCATCCGGAGCGCTTCCTCGTGGCGCATCCGTTCAATCCGGTCTACCTGCTGCCGCTGGTCGAGCTGGTGGGCGGAGAGAAGACGTCGGCCGCGACGATCGAGGCGGCTACGGCGTTCCTGCGCTACATCGGCATGCACCCGCTGCACGTGCGCAAGGAAGTGCCGGGCCACCTGACCGACCGGCTGCAGGAGGCGCTGTGGCGCGAGATCCTGCACATCGTCAACGACGGCGTCGCCACCACGCGGGAGCTGGACGAGTCGATCGTCTACGGCCCCGGGCTGCGCTGGGCCGGCATGGGCACCAACCTCATCTACCACCTCGCCGGCGGCGAGACCGGCATGCGCCACATGCTGCACCAGTTCGGCCCGTGCCTGAAGTGGCCGTGGACGAAGCTCGAGGCGCCCGAGCTCACCGAGGCGCTGATCGATCGCATGGTCGAGGGCACGCAGGAGCAGGCCGCGGGCCGCTCGATCCGCGAGCTCGAGAGGCTGCGCGACGACTATCTCGTGTCGATCCAGCAGGTGCTGCGCCAGTACGATGTCGGCGCGGGCTCGACGCTGCGCAAGCTCGAGGAGCGGCTGTACCTCGACGCGGGCCGCGCAGCGGGCGACGAGGCGCCGCAGGCGGGCCGGCCGCTGCGGACGCTGCGCTCGGTCGTGCGTCCCGAATGGATCGACTACAACGGCCACATGAGCGAGTCCTGCTACCTGCAGGCGTTCGGCGACGCGATGGACGCGCTGCACCGGCGGGTCGGCGTGGACGAGGCGTATCGCGCCACCTCGCGAATGTTCTACACGGTGGAGACCCACCTGACGCACCAGGCGGAAGCGCGCGCCAACGAGCCGATCGAGGTCACGACCCAGGTGCTGGCGGTCGACGACAAGCGCCTGCACGTGTTTCACCGCCTGCACCGCGCCAGCGACGGGTTGCTGCTCGCGACGGCCGAGCAGATGCACCTGCACGTCGACACGACGCGCCAGAAAGCAGCGCCGATCGATGCGGCCGTCCGCGCGCGACTCGAGGCACTGCTGGCGCTGCACCGGGAACTGCCGGCCCCGGCCGAGGCGGGCCGGCGCGTCGGGCTGCGCGCGGGCTGAGCCCATGCCGAAGGCCGTCGACCACGACCTGCGCCGCGAGCAGATCGCGCATGCCGCCTGCACGGTGGTCGCGCGGCGCGGCTTCGACAAGGCGACGGTGGCGCACATCGCCAAGGCCGCCGGCTACACCACCGGCATGCTGCCGCATTACTACGACTCCAAGCAGGAGATCCTGCTCGCGGCCCTGCGCCTGAGCCTGCGCCGCATGGAAGCGAGGCTGAAGGCGGCGACCGGCGAGCGGCCCGACCTGCTCGCGGTGCTCTCCGAGACGCTCCCGCTCGACGAGTCGCGCATGACCGAGTGCGCGTTCTGGACGGCGTTCTGGGGCCAGGTCTCCACCGATCCGGAGGCCCGCCGGCTGAACGCCTGGGTACACCGCGAGTACGCCCGCCTGTTCCGCAGGTGCGTCGCCACGCACTGGCCGCAGTCGGCCGGCTGGCCGGCTGCGCGGCGGGCGCAGGCCGTGCTGTCGATCATGACCTTCATCAACGGCCTCACCACCAGCGCCGTGACCAGCCCGGCCGACTGGCCGGCCGCGCGCCAGGTCGAGCAGCTCGGCCTGCAGCTCGCGATGCTGCAGCGCTGGGCCGAGCGCGGCCGGCGCTGACCTCCCCGAACCCCGCACACAGGCGAATCCCCATGGACTTTTCCCTGAGCGAAGAACAGCAGCTGATCGTCAAGACGACGCGCGACTTCGTCGAGCGCGAGCTGTATCCCCACGAGAAGGAGGTGGAGGAGACCGGCGTGCTGCGGCCCGAGCTGCAGCGCGAACTGCAGGCCAGGGCGATCGCGGCGGGCCTGTACGCGGCCAACATGCCGACGGAGGTCGGCGGCGGCGGGCTCGATACCCTGAGCTGGGTCATGTACGAGAAGGAGCTCGGCCGCACGAACTACGCGCTGCACTACAACTGCGTGGGCCGGCCCTCCAACATCCTGCTCGCGTGCGAGGGCGAGCAGCGCGAGCGCTACCTGCTGCCCGCGGTGCGCGGCGAGCGCGTCGACTGCCTCGCGATGACCGAGCCCGGCGCGGGTTCCGACCTGCGCGCCATCCGCACGACCGCCGTGGAGACGGGCGGCGACTTCGTCATCAACGGCACCAAGCACTTCATCAGCCACGCCGACCACGCCGACTTCGTGATCCTGCTCGCCGCCACCGGCAGCACGCAGGATGCGCGCGGCCCGCGGGCGATCCTCACGGCGTTCCTGATCGACAAGGGCCACCCCGGCTTCCAGGTGCTCGACGGTTACAGGAACGTCTCGCACCGCGGCTACAACAACTGCATCCTGCAGTTCGACGACTGCCGCGTGCCTCGCTCCGCCGTGCTCGGCGAAGTGCACAAGGGCTTCGAGGTCGCCAACACCTGGCTGGGCGCCACCCGGCTGCAGGTGGCAGCCACCTGCCTCGGCCGAGCGGACCGGGCGCTCGAGCTCGCCAAGGAATGGGCCGTGCAGCGCGTGCAGTTCGGCCAGCAGATCGGCCGCTTCCAGGGCGTGAGCTTCAAGCTGGCCGACATGGCGGTCGAGCTGCGCGCCGCGGAGCTGCTGGTGCTCGAGGCGGCCTGGAAGCAGGACCGGCGCATCGCGACCGACATGGACATGGCGATCGCCAAGGTGAAGGCCACCGAGATGCTTGCCATGGTCGCGGACGAGGCGCTGCAGATCCACGGCGGCATGGGCCTGATGACCGAGCTGCCGCTCGAGCGCATCTGGCGCGACGCGCGCATCGAGCGCATCTGGGACGGCACCAGCGAGGTGCAGCGCCACATCATCTCGCGGGCGCTGCTGCGGCCGCTGGGCGGCTGAGGCCGCCCCGGGGCTAGCGACCCGTCCAGCGCGGCGGGCGCTTCTCCGCGAAGGCGCGGGCGCCTTCCTTGAGGTCCTCGGAGCGCACCACGCGCTGCACCATGTCGAGCGAGTCGTGCAGCGCGAACGCCTCGTGTTCCGACACCGTCTCGCTGTGGCGCAGCAGCTGCTTGATGGCCGGGAACAGCAGCGGTGGTCCGGCCGCGAGTTGCTGCGCGATCTCGCGCGCCCTGGCGAGCGACTGGCCCTTCGGCACCACGTGGTTGGCGAGTCCCCAGTGCTTGGCCTCGGCGGCGTCCATCCAGCGGCCGGTCAGCAGGAACTCGACGGCGACGTGATACGGGATGCGCCGACGCAGCTTGATCGTGCCCGCGTCGGGCAGCACGCCGACGTTGATTTCGGGCAGGGCGAAGCGCGCGTGCTCCTCCATCACGATGATGTCCGTGCCCAGCACGATCTCGAAGCCGCCGCCGCAGGCGATGCCGTTCACGGCCGCGATGACCGGCTTGTTGAGGTTGCGCGGGTAGTTGAGCCCGCCGAAGCCCCCGACGCCCCAGTCCTCGTCGGATTTCTCGCCGTCGGCGGCGCCCTTGAGGTCCCAGCCGGGCGAGAAGAACTTCTCGCCCGTGCCGGTGATGATGGCGACGCGCAAATCCGGGTCGTCGCGGAAGCCGCAGACGACATCGTTGAGCCGGCGGCTCGCGGCGAGGTTGATCGCATTGGCCTTGGGCCGGTCGATCGTGATCTCGAGGATCGCGCCGTTGCGCTCGGTGCGGATGCCGTCCTGGGTACTCATGCTGTCTCCCGCTGGCGGATCAAGACGTCGACCGCGACGGCCCCGAGGCCGAACGGTCGCACGATGACTGGATTGACGTCGAGTTCGACGAGCGTATCGCGCCGGGCCTGCGCATAGCGACCCACGGCGTCGATGGCGGCGACCAGCGCCGGGACGTCGCCGGGCGGCTTGCCGCGAAACCCCCGGAGCAGGCCCGCGATCTTCAGCCGGCCGAGCGCGGCTTCGATGGCGGCCGGCGTCCACGGCGGCAGGAGCGTGACCGTGTCCTGCCACAGCTCGGCCTGCACGCCGCCCGAGCCGATCAGCAGGATTTGCCCGAACTGCGCGTCGACCGTCACGCCGACCAGCACTTCCGCGACGCCGTCGTCGATCATCTGCTCGACCAGCACCTCGGGCGACAGCGCCGCCAGCTTCTGCGCGGCGGCCGTGGCCTGTTCGCCGGTACGCACGCCGAGCACCACGCCGCCGACTTCGGTCTTGTGCTCGAGGCCGGCGCCCGTGGCCTTGATGACCACCGGATAGCCGATGTGCGTGGCCGCCGCCGCGGCCTGCGCGACCGGCGCGACATGCGAGCGGGGAATGGACAGTCCGAACGACGCCAGGGCCTCCTTGCCGGAGCCTTCCGCGAGCGTGACGATCTCGCCGCCCGTGCTGTTCGGCAGCGACAACTGCGGGCCCGGTCCGCTCGTCCACGCTTCGCCGATGGCGCCGGCCCGGTCGAGCGCCTCGAGCGCCTCGCGCTGGCCTTGCAGCGGCACGACGCCGCCGCGCAGGCAGATGTCGCGCACGGCCTCGAACGTGGTCTCCGGCAGCGACGAAATGAACACGCCGCGCGGCTGCGCGCCCTGCGCAGCGGCGACGTACTGCTCGATCACCGGAAGGAACGTCGACACGTCCGCAGTCGGCGGCGGGCAGTCCAGCATGAACCCAACGGCGTCGACGTCGCTGCGGTAGACCTCGTCGAACAGGCGGCGCAGCTCGGCGTGCTTGAACCACAGGTAGGTGTGGGTATCGAACGGGTTCGCCACCGTCACGCGCTCGCCGAGGATGGCCGACAACCGCACGCGGGCGTCCTGCGGGAAGTCGGGAAAACTCAGCGACGTGTGGCGCGCGAGATCGGCCGTCATCGCCATGTCGCCGCCGGAGCAGCCCATCACGATCGCGCGCCGTCCGGGCAACGGGCCGCCGCAATGCAGGACCTTGAGCGTCTCGCACAGCGTGGCGAGCGTCTCGCAGCGGGCGATGCCGGCCTGCGCACAGAACGCGTCGAACACCGCGTCGCTGCCAGCGAGCGCACCCGTGTGGCTATGGGCCGTGCGGCTGGCGGCCTCGGTGCGACCCGACTTCACCAGCGCGATCGGCTTGCCGAGGGCGCGGGCCTTGGCGATGGCACGCGTGAACTTCGGCGCGTCCTGGATGCCTTCGAGGTACAGCCCGAACGCGGTGACGCGCGGATCGTCGCTCAGGGCGTCGATCAGGTCCTCGGCAGCGAGGCGCGTCTGGTTGCCGACCGTGACCAGGTAGCCGATCGGAAGCGAGCGGTCGTTGAACATCAGCGTGAGCGCGAGCGTGCCGCTCTGGCAGATGATCGCGACGCCCCGCTCGATGGGCTCGCCGACGACCTGGTCGGGCCACAGGGCGACGCGGTCGAAGAAGTTCACCATGCCGTAGCAGTTGGGGCCCAGGAACGGCAGGCTGCCCGCGCCCTCGCACAGTTCGCGCGTCAGGCGCTGGCCCTCCGGCGTGCCGGTCTCGCTGAAGCCGGCGCTGAAACAGACGAAGCCGCCGGCACCGCGGCGGGCGAGGGCGGTCGCGATGGCGGGCACGTCCTGGCTGGGCGCGGCGATGAATGCCGAGTCCGGTGCGCCCGGCAGGTCGCCGACCGAGCGGTAGTACGTCGCCTCGGCCGTCGAGGGGCGCGTCGGGTGGACGCGCCACACCTCGCCCGGATAGCCGAGCACCCGTGCGCCCTCCGCAACGGCGTCCGTCCACGCGCCTGCGCCGATCAGCGCGACCGAGCGCGGGACGAGCAGCCGTTGCAGTGAGGCGTGGCTCAACGCAGCTTCAGGCGGTCGCGGGTCTCGGCGGGGCTGAGAACCCGCGCGCCCATCGCCTCGATGATCGTGCGGGCCTTCTCGACCAGCTGGGCGTTGCTCGCGTAGACGCCCTTGCTGAGGTAGAGGTTGTCCTCGAGGCCCACGCGCACGTTGCCGCCGTTCAGGACCGACTGGGCGACCCACGGCATCTGCAGGCGGCTGATCGCAAACGAGCTCCACACGCAGCCGGACGGCAGCGAATTGACCATCGCCAGCAGGTGGCCGGTGTCGGCCGGGACGCCGTAGGGGATGCCCATGCAGAGCTGGATCAGGGTCGGCTCGTCGAGCAGGCCCTCCTTCATCATCTGCTTCACGAACCAGAGGTTGCCGGTGTCGAACACCTCGAGCTCGGGCTTCACGCCGAGGTCGCGGGCGATCCGGGCGCCCTCGCGCAGGTAGTTGGGCGTCGAGACGTAGGCGCGGTTGCCGTCGCCGAAGTTGAGGCTGCCGCAATCGAGCGTGCAGATGTCGGGGCGGTAGAGCCCCTCCTGGCACAGTTCGATGACGTGCTTCATGCGCTCGGCCTGCGTGACGAAGTCGCTGCCGGGGGCCGGCGTGTCCTTGAGCCCCTCGTCGCCGATCACGATGTAGCCGCCCATGCCGCAGGTGAGGTTGACGATCACGTCCACCTTGCTCTCGCGGATGCACTTCACCACCTCGCGGTAGTGTCTCGTCTCCATGCTGAACGCGCCGGTGTCCGGTTCGCGGACGTGGATGTGCACGACGGCGGCCCCGGCCTGCGCGGCCGCGATGGCCGAATCTGCGATCTGGCGCGGCGTGATCGGGCAGTGCGGGCTCTTCGCGACCTTGGTGTCGTCGCCGGTCACGGCGCAGGTGATGAAGACTTCCGGATTCACGGCGTTATCCCCCAGGATGGGCCGGTCGGGGCCGGCTGCGGACGTTATATTATAACGTCGATAATAATTAAAGCCGGCCCGCCCCCGGCGGCCGCGCTGCGCTAGGATGGTTCGTCCCCGGCAAACGCAGAGGCCGGCCGATGCGTGGGACGTCGTGGCAATGCAGGCGACGCGCGGTTCGCGCGGCCGCCGCGCTGGCGGTCCTGGCCGCGGCGGGCTGCGCTGCGACCGGCGGTTCGTGGTCGCCGGCAGGCGACGTGCCGCCCCTGCGCGGCGCCACCCGGTCGGCCGCACCCGAATCGCCGCAGCCCGGGGATTTCCTCGCCGTCGATGACGCGATGCGCGCGTACGCACGCGACGTGCTGGCGCCGATCCCGGGGCCGCGCGAGCGCGTGCGCCGTCTCGCGAGCGACCTGATGGCGCCCGCGAGCCCGCTCGCCATCCGCTACTCCGAGGCGCGCACGCTCACGGCCAGCGAGGTGTTCCGTCTCCGCGAAGGCAACTGCCTGTCGTTCTCGGCGCTGGTCGTGCAGCTCGCCCGGCTCGCCGGCTTGGAGGCGAGCTTCCAGGACGTGCCGACGCTGCCGCAGTGGCACGTCGAGGGCGGGACGTTCGTGGTCGAGCGGCACGTTGCGGCGGTAACTGCGCTCGGGGCCCTCGACGGCGTCGTCGACTTCCGGCCGCCCGAGGCGGCTGCCTACACCCGTGCCCGGGTGGTGAGCGACGCGAACGCCACCGCGCAGTACCTCGGCAACCTCGGCGTCGAACGCTTCACCGCCGGCGACCTCGAGGGGGCCTACTGGCTGTACCGGCGCGGGATCGACGTCGACCCGCGCGCCGCGACCCTGTGGCTCAACCTCGGCGTGGTGTTCGTGCGCAATGGCCAGTTCGAGGAAGCCGGGCGTGCGTATCGGAGCGCGCTCGCGATCTCGCCCGGAGACCTCTCGGCGCTCAACAATCTCGCGCTGCTGCTCGACCAGCGGGGCGATGCCGAGGGAGCCGCCCGGCTGCACGCCCGCGTGCAGCGCTATCGGCTGCGCAATCCCCATTACCTGTATTGGCAGGGCGAGCGGGCCCTGCAGGCGGGCGACGCGGAGGCTGCCATCGGCTGGTACCGGCGAGCGGCGGCGCGACTGCCGAAGGAAGCCGACTTCCAGTTCGCGCTCGCCCGCAGCTACCTCGCCGCGGGACGGGACGAGGAGGCCCGTCGCAGCCTGCAGGCGGCACTCGGTCTGGCACAGTCTGACGCGATCCGGGCGCGGTACCGGGCCGGGTTTGCGGCGCTCGCGGGCGAACAGCCGCCCGCCGGGTCGGCCGACGACCTGCCGGTACCGTCGCTGCCGACGGATCGTTCACTCTGAAGGGCTGCAGGCGGGCCGACCGCGCTGCCGCGCGGGCTCGACGTCGGTCGGGGCTTACTCGGCTTCGATCGCGAACCCCGGCCGGTCCTCGGGCAGGTAACGGGACTCGAGGACGACGCACTTGCCCGGACGGCACTCGCGGATCGCGGCCAGTACAGCCTCGAGCACGCCGTTCTGGGACCACGATGCGTCGTCGGAAGACCGGGAATCGGTCTGGGCGGTCGAATGCGAGGGACGAGTCGTTTCCATGTTCGCCTCCGCGGGACCGGCGAATCATAAGAACGGCCCGCCGCCCGGCGCGGCAGATCCTTCCAAAACGGATCCAAATCCGGCCGTGCGGGCCGTCAGGGAGCGTCCGGCGGCCGGTGCAGCAGTCCGAGCCCCTCGGCGTGACGGCGCTGGAAGCCCTTCCAGAGCGTGACGCCCTCGCCTCCGGGGCTGTAGGCGCCCCACGGCGTGCCGGCCGGCGCGTCCTTCCACTGGCCGCTGCTGGATTCCTCGACTAGGCCGTCGAGATAGGCGCCACGACTGGCCTCTCCCTTGATCTCCCGGTCGAGGAACGCCGTGATGAAGTGCAGCTGGATGCCGACCAGGCGCTCCTTGCGCCACACCGGGTCCTCGAACCAGTCCTCGTCCCACAGGCTCGCTTTCATCTCCTCCGGCGCCGGGCCGAGGCCGAGCGCGTGGCCGCCGTTGTGGAAGGTGAGCAGGTAGCGGTTCGAGCGCTTCGCCGCCTCGAAGAACGCCCTTGCGCCGGACGCGTAGTCGACGGTCTGGTCGCGGTCGCCGGCGATGAGCAGCAGCGACGCGGTGATGTCCTGCAGGCCGGTGGCGCCCCAGGCCGAGAATGCGCCGCCGGCCGGGGCGATGGCCACGACCGCCCGCACGTTCGCCGCCCGCAGGTCGCCGCTCGCGGGGCCGCCGCGCACGTACGGTTCGAGCAGGCCGCCCGGCACGATCGTATTGAGCGGACTCTGCGGGTCGATGGTCGCGCCCCCGGCCGTGAGCACGCCGTAGCCGCCCATCGAGTAGCCGACCAGCGCGACCCGCGAGGCATCGACGCCGACCGAGGTCCCGAGTGCCGCCGGCAGCTCGCGCACGACGAACGCGATGTCGAGCGGCCGCCGCAGCACGGCGCTCGGGAAGCCGGCGGGATTGAGGTAGCTGTCCTCGTGGCGGATCGCCGCGACGACGTAACCCTTGGAGGCGAGGTTCTCCGTCAGCCAGCTCATGCCGACGGTGACGTTGCCGTAGCCGTGCGAGACGACGACGAGCGGGGCGCGGCCAGCGGCCGGGGGCGCATCGCGAAATGCGATGCCCGCAATGCGGAAGGGCGTCGGCGGCGCGGGCGGCTCGGCGTCCATGTGCGCGGCGTAGGTTTCGGGCTGTGCGCCGGCCGAGGGCTTCGCGGGGTACCAGACGTCGACCGTCAGCGAGCGTTCGCGACGCGGGGCCTGGCCGGTCTTCGCATCGAAGCCGAGCACGTCGATCGCCGACCGGTCGACCAGCGTGACGGTGCGCACGCCCACGGCCTGCGGACCGGCCTTCGCGAGTTCCGGTGCGTTCGTGCCGGGCCGGCTCGGCGCCGGGGCGGCCGAGGCGGGAAGGACGGCGAGCGAGCCGCACACGAGCAGTGCGCGCAGGAGGGGCTTGATCATGCCCGTACTATATCGCAGCCGCTTGCGGCACCAAGGGGTGGTGCGCTGCCGTCCTTGCCGTGGTGCAGCAATGCCGTACCGGCCGCGCGCGACGAGCGTGCTAGAGTCGGCGCGAGAACGGGGGGGAGTCACGGTGTTCGCATTCCTGAGGCCCGAGCCCGACGCGCCGCGGCTGCCGTCCGACCGCGTCGATCCCGAGTATCGGCGCCTGCGCTGGCAGATCTTCGCCGGCATCTTCGTCGGCTACGCGGCGTACTACCTGGTGCGCAAGAACTTCGCGCTCGCGATGCCGGACATCCTCGCCGAGCACCCCGAGTACACGAAGGCCCAGCTCGGCACGGCGATGACGGGGCTCTCGATCGCGTACGGCGCGTCGAAGTTCCTGATGGGCTCGGTTTCCGACCGCAGCAATCCGCGCTGGTTCATGCCGCTCGGGCTGCTGCTGTCGGCCGCGGTGATGCTCGTCTTCGGACTGAGCGACGCGGTGTACGGCTCGCTGTTCGCGATCATCGCGCTGATGACGCTCAACGGCTGGGTCAATGGCATGGGCTGGCCGCCCAGCGGCAAGACGATGGTGCACTGGTGGAGTACGCGCGAGCGCGGCCGCATCGTGTCCTACTGGAACGTCGCCCACAACGTCGGCAACGGCACGGCGGCGCCGCTCGCGCTGCTCGGCGTCACCCTGCTCGGCACGTGGACGGCGAAGTTCACCTTCAACGCGCTGGTCGCCGCGGTCATCGCCGTCGTCATCTGGTTCCTGCTCCGCGACACCCCGCAGAGCTGCGGGCTGCCGCCGGTCGAGGAGTACAAGAACGACTACCCGTCCAACTACCGGTTCGAGCACGAGCGCGTGTTCACGTTCCGCCAGATCTTCTTCGAGCACGTGCTGCCCAACAAGTACCTGTGGGCCATCGCGTTCGCCAACGCATTCGTCTATTTCGTGCGCTACGGCGTGGTCGACTGGATCCCCACCTACATGCAGACGGCCAAGGGCTTCTCGTTCCGGGACTCGACCGTCGCCTGGGCGATGTTCGAGTACGCCGCGATTCCCGGCACGATCCTCTGCGGCTGGATGTCGGACACGGTGTTCAAGGGCCGGCGCGCGCCGGCGACGATCGTGTTCATGCTCGCGACGCTGCTCGGAGTGATCGTCTACGCGCTCAACGGGCAGGGGCCGCTGTGGATCGACCAGGCGTCGCTGATCTGGATCGGCTTCTTCGTCTACGGGCCGGTGATGATCATCGGACTGCACGCGCTCGACCTCGTGCCGAAAAAGGCGGCGGGCACGGCGGCGGGATTCACCGGTTTCTTCGGCTACGTGTTTGGTTCGGCCGTGGCGGGCACCGGCGTCGGCTGGATCGCCGATCACTGGGGCTGGAGCGGCGTGTTCGCCACGATGGTCGCGTGCTGCGTGCTGGCGATCCTGTTCAGCGCGCTGACGCTGGGGCACAAGGCGGAGAGTCGCGCCGCGCCGGGTTGAGACGAGGGACGCCGCGTCGCGCAGTCGGTCTCGACGACGACGCGAGCAACCCGCTGCCCACGGGCGTATCTGCGCCATTGCGCATGCTCGTACCATACGGGAGGCCACTGGCATGAAAGACAAGCCGCCGGGAGTGCGCGGGCCGCGGGTGGCGGTCAGCCGCCGCGAATTCGTCCAGATGGCCGCTGCGATGGGTGCGTCGCTCGCGTGGGGAGGCGCAGCGCAGGCATCGCGGACCCCCTGGAAGGAACGCCGGGACCTCTTTCCCGAGGGCGTCGCCTCGGGTGATCCGGATCCGACCAGTGTCATCCTGTGGACCCGTCGTCCGTTCGGGCAGGGCGATCGACACCTGCTCGCGGTCGAGGTCGCAGAGGATCCGGATTTCAGGCGGGTCGTTGCACGAGCGCAGGCGCCCGTTTCCGCGGCCGCGGACTGGACAGCCCGGGTGCTGGTCGGCGGGCTCAGACCGTCGCGCACGTACTGGTATCGCTTCACGGATGCCGACGGCAACGGAAGCCGACTCGGGCGCACCCGGACGGCGCCCGCCACCGACGACGGACGGCCCGTCAACTTCGCCTGGGTCAGCTGCCAGAGCGTCAACGAAGGCAAGCTGAACGGCTATCGACGGATGATCTACGAGGACGAGCGCGCCGCGGCGGGCGACCAGCTCGACTTCGTCCTGCACCTCGGCGACTTCATCTACGAGGTGGTCGAATACCCGGACGAGGTGCAGACGCGGTACGACCGCAAAATCTACGAGGTCGCGCGCATCCCCGACGGCCACAAGGTCGGCAACTTCCACATCCCGTTGACGGTAGAGGGTTATCGCGCGGTGTACCAGGGCTACCTGCGCGATCCCGATCTCCAGGATGCACGCGCCCGCTGGCCGTTCGTGTGCATCTGGGACAACCACGAGTTCTCCTGGCAGGGCTGGCAGAGCATCGTGCAGGCCGGGTCGTTCGAACGGCCGGGGCAGACCGTCAAGGTCGCAGCCAATCAGGCGTGGTTCGAATACATTCCTGCGCGCGTCGCGTCGCCGGGCGGATCGCTGGATCGCTTCGACGCGCCCGCCGTGAAGGACGTGCCGGTCGAGACGTTCGACGCCGACGGTCTCGGCGTCGAGCCCAACAACCTGACCGCTATCCGCAGTCTCATCGGCTACCGCGCGCTGCGGTACGGCCGCCACCTGGACCTGATCGTCACCGACCAGCACAGCTACCGAAGCCGGGATCCCGCCATCGACCCCGCCCTCGAGAAGCTCGGCGGCCCGGAGTTCCTCGGCATGTTCCCCGAGGACGCGATGGAGATCCTCGACGGCGGACGCACGTTCAACGGGGGCCGGCCGCCGGTCGAGATCACCTTCGGCGACGTGCGGATTGCGAACCCGCAGAAGCAGGCGCCGCCACAGACGATTCTCGGTGCCGAGCAGAAACGGTGGTTCAAAGAGCGGTTGGCGAAGTCCAAGGCCACGTGGAAGATCTGGGGGAACTCGCAG
>WBZM01001988.1_pt1 | contig 18446 bp, 11 predicted proteins | sample 5204271 | NCBI WGS metagenome assembly WBZM01 (sample SAMN12344346, study PRJNA552823) | activated sludge metagenome | biome: Activated sludge suspended growth; feature: Nitrification reactor; material: Wastewater; isolation source: activated sludge from nitrification reactor of wastewater...
GAGACGGCGCCGCCCGGAAGCTCGTCACCCGACTCGCCACCGCCCCCTCACCCCAGCCCTCTCCCCCTGCGGGGGAGAGGGGGCGTGCACCGCGGCGGCGTCACCTCCCCAGCCTCAGCCTCAGCCCAAGCCCGAACCCGAGCCCGAGCCCAAGCCCCAACCCAACCCCAACCCGAACCCAAACCCAGCTCGAGCCCGAGCCCCAGCCCCAGCCCGAGCCGCAGCCCCTCCCCCCTCCTCGCCGTTTCGGACGTCCGAACCGCTCCGCCCCTCTCGGGTTCCACCCGCCGTCCGCCCCGCGGACCATGGTCCGCCGTTCATCCGCTCCGCCGCCCCGCCCGGTCCGCCCCACGACCGCCCGCCGAACGGCAGGTCCCCAGTCCATCCGGTCACTTGCCGGCCGGCCGCGCCCAGGCCGCCGCGCCACCCGGTCGCGGCCCGCGCCCTGCACTCCGCCCCCGGCATGCCCGCCCCGGCCCTCACCCGCACTCCCCGTGCGATTTCCCGCTTCACTCCCAGGCCGGGATCCGCTAGCCAGGAGGACCCCATGCCCGAGCTCGCCTTCTTCCGCCACGGCGAGGAGCTGCTGCGCATCGCCCTCACCGGCCGCACCGCCATCGGCCGCGACCCGGAGTGCGACGTGGCCCTCCCCGACCCGGCCCTCTCCCGCGTCCAGGCGGTGGTGGAGCGCCAGGGTGACGGCTGGCGGCTCCTCGACCAGTCCGGGCGCGGCACGCGGCTCGGCGATCGCACCGTGACCGAGGCCCCGCTGGGCGACGGGGCCGAGATCTCCCTGGGCGCCTGGCGGGCCCTCTTCCGCGCCGCCCCCGCCGCCGGCCTCGACCTCACCCACGCCGGCCAGACCGAGGTGCGCCGTCCCGGCGCGCCCGACGCCCCCGCCCCCGCCGCGCACCTGCTGGTGCGCGAGCGCGGCCGGGAGCGGTCGGTCCCCGTGCCGCCGCGCGGCCTCGCGGTGGGCAAGGCGCCCGGCAACGACGTGGTGCTGGAGGACCCCTTCGTCTCGGCCCGCCACCTCCGCGTCGAGGCCCGGGGCGGGCGCTGGCACCTGCAGGACCTGGGCTCCACCAACGGCACGCTGCTGGGCGGCGCCCGGGTGGAGCGCGCCGAGCTGCCCTTCGGCGTGCCGCTGGCCCTGGGAGACGCCGAGCTGGTGCTGGTGGCGCCGGGCGCCGCCGACGGGCCGCGGGCGGTGGCCTTCGAGGGGATGGTCTCCTGCGATCCGGGCATGCGCCAGGTCTTCGAGCTCATCGAGCGGGTGGCCGCCTCCGGCGCCGCCGCCACCATCCTGGGCGAGACCGGCACCGGCAAGGAGCTGGTGGCCCGGGCGCTCCACGCCCGCTCGCCCCGCGCCGCCGGCCCGTTCATCCCGGTCAACTGCTCGGCCATCGCCGAGACCCTCATCGAGTCGGAGCTCTTCGGGCACGAGCGCGGCGCCTTCTCGGGGGCCGACCGGCTGCGCAAGGGGGCCTTCGAGGAGGCCAGCGGCGGCACCATCTTCCTCGACGAGATCGGCGAGCTGCCCCTCGACCTGCAGCCCAAGCTGCTGCGGGCCCTGGAGCTGGGCGAGGTGAAGCGCGTCGGCGCCTCCCGCCCCCTCACCGTGGACGTGCGCATCGTGGCCGCCACCCACCGCGACCTGCGGGCCCAGGTGCGCGCCGGCCGCTTCCGCGAGGACCTCTTCTACCGGCTCTGCGTGGCCCCGGTGACCGTGCCGCCGCTGCGCCGCCGCAAGGGCGACGTGCGGGCGCTGGCGGAGGCCTTCCTGGCCGCCTCGGCGCCGCGCGGCCTGGGGCTGCGCTGGTCGGAGGAGGCGCTGGCCCGCCTGGCGGCCTACGACTGGCCCGGCAACGTGCGGCAGCTGCGCAACGTGGTGCAGCGCGCCCTGCTCTTCCGCGGCGAGGGGCTGACCGTCCCCGCCGAGGCGGTGGCCTTCGAGGACACCCGGGCCTTCTCCGGCGACGCCGGCGACGACGACACGCTCTTCGTGCGCGGCCTCACCATGGAGGAGGTGGAGCGGGAGGCCATCCGCCTCTCGCTGCGCCGCCACCGCGGCAAGCGGGCCGCGGTGGTGAAGGAGCTGCGCATCGCCAAGAGCACGGTGCTGAAGCGCATCGGCCAGTGGGGGCTGCAGGAGGAGGGGCGCCGCCCGGGCGACCCGGACGACGACGAGGCCGACGAGGCCTAGTTCAGCGTCGGCTTGCGCGGCACCGCCCCGCGCAGCGGGCTGGTGTCCTCGGGCAGCTCGATGGGCTCGCGCCGCCTCGGCTCGCCGGGGCCGCCGCCGAGGAGCCGGCGGATGGCCTGGTCGAGGTCCGCCTCGGCCGCCAGCACCGGCCGCACCGAGAGGCCGGTGGCGAAGCCGATCTCGTCGAGCACCGCCAGGTCGCCGGGGTCGGAGACCGCCAGCACCAGCGGGCCGCGCCGGGACTCGGCGAGCTTCGCCAGCGGGAGGACGCGGCGGCTGCGGATGAGCTTCTCGGGCACCAGCGACAGGACCGACCGCTCCACCTGCCGGTCCCCCACCACCACGAAGGGCGTGCCGAGCTGCTCGGCCAGCGCCTCCAGGAAGGTCGGCTCGGAGACGAAGCCGAGGTGGACGATGGCGCGCCCCAGCCGGCCGCCCCAGCGCCGCTGGTGGGCCAGGGCGCTCTGGAGCTGCAGCTCGTCGATGCGCCCCTGGCGCACCATCAGCTCGCCGATCCGGACCCTCGCCATGGTGCCTCCCCCTCGTCCCCGTGCCGTGGACCGCGCGGGACGCCCGGCGGTCACGCCGAAGTGGCGCGCCACCGGTGAGCAGTTTGAGTTGCAGGGAGTGGGCCGCCGGGGCAACCCCCGGATGGGACGCGATCTCGCGGGGTTGCCGCGCGGCGGGGGTGGGTCGCCGGGGTCCCGGCCGTGCCCGGCGCACCACACTGGCGCGTCCCGGCACGGCCCGGCCGCGCCGGGGCTACTTCTTCTTCGGCGGCGCCTTCCTGGGCGGGAAGAGCTCGGCCAGGCGGGCCTTGGCCTTGGCGGCCGCCTCGGTCTTGGGGTGCTCCGAGATGACCTGCTCGAGGAAGGCGCGGGCGTCCTCCTTGCGCTCCAGCTGGACCATCCCCTCGGCCACCTGCAGCAGGGCCGGCCCGGCCTTGTCCGACTTCGGGTGGTCCTCCGCCACCTTGCCGAAGACCACCACCGCCTCGCGCCAGCGCCCCTGCGAGGCCAGCAGCTCCCCGGCGCGGAAGCCGGCGTCGTCGGCGTGGTCGTCGCGCGGCCAGCGCTTCACGTAGTGGAGGAAGAGCTCGCGGGCCACGCCGGCGTTGCCGGCGGCGTCCTCCTTCTGCGCCAGCGCCAGCACCGCCGGCCGGTCGTCGGGGCGCGGCAGCTCGGAGAGCTTCTGGCGGGCCATGGCCTCGTCGAGCGCCCCGGTGCCCTTGAGCGAGGCGAGGCGCGTGTCGGTCTCCTTGGAGACCGCCTGCACCGCCTGGTCGAGCTGCTGGAGCTGGTGCTGCTGGGCCTCCAGGTCGCCCTTCACGCGGGTGAGCTCCTCCTGCAGCTTGCCCACCGCCACGCCCAGGTCGGCCCCCTTGGCGCGGGCCACGGTGTTGAGCTCGTCGAGCTTCTGCTGGACCTCCTTCAGCTTCCGGTCCACCTGCCCGATCTTCTCGCGCACCTGCTCGTCCATCACCCGCGCCTGCTCGCGGGTCTCCACCTCGAGCCGCTGCAGGCGCGCCTCCATCTGGCGCCCCCGCTCGATGGGCACCCAGCAGCCGGCCAGGAGGGCCGGGAGGGCCAGCGCGGCGAGCCGCGCGGAGCGGGGGCGCGAGGTCATGCTGGTCAGCGCTCGATGGTGAAGGCGGCGCGGCGGTTCTTCGACCAGCAGTCCTCGTTCGACTCGCGGCAGAGCGGCTGCTCCTTGCCGTAGGTGTTGGTCTCGACGCCGGCGCCGGCGCCCAGGTCGGCCAGGTACTTCTTCACGGCCTCGGCGCGCTTCTTCCCCAGGGCCAGGTTGTACTGGGTGGTGCCGCGCTCGTCGCAGTGGCCGTCCACCTTGACGCGCTTGGCCGGCGACTTCGACAGGCAGCCGGCCAGCTTCTGCAGCGTGGCGCCGTCGGCGGCGGTCACGTCGGCGCGGTCGAAGGCGAAGTGGACGGTGAAGGCGCCGGCGTCGGCGCAGGCGGCGTCGACGGCGGCGGTGACGCACTTGCCGGCCTGGCAGTCCTTGCCCACGCCGCAGTCACCCGCGGCGCTGCACTCGGCCTTGGAGACCGGGGCCACCGGCTCCACCGGGGCGGGCTTGGGCTGGCAGGTGTTGCCGGCCCCGCAGACGAAGCCGGGCTTGCAGTCGGAGTCGGCGGCGCACTCGGCGCAGCGACCCTGGATGCAGATCTTGCCGTAGCCGGCCTGGGCCTCGCAGTCCTTGGAGGACTTGCACTCGCCGTTCTTCGGCGGGGAGGGGCAGGCGGTGAGGGCGGCGGCGGCGATGGTGAGCGCGAGGATGGTGACGCGGCGCATGGGACCTCCCGGGGTGTGTCGTCGAGTGTACGCCTGGAATTGGCCCCTGTAATTGGCCCCTGAGGGAACCCCTGTCAAAGGAAATCCTTCCGGGGGTACCATCCGCCGCCATGCCCGCCCTCGTGCTCATCGTCGACGACGAGCGAAACATCCAGGTCACCGTCGGCCGCGCCCTCTCCATGGAGGGGTACTCGACCGAGACCGCCTCCGGCGGGAGGGAGGCCCTGGAGAAGATCGCCGCCCTCCCCGTCGAGCTGGTGGTCATGGACGTGCGCATGCCCGACCTGGATGGGCTCTCGGTCCTGCGCACCGCCCGGGAGACCCGCCCCGACTTGCCGGTGGTGATCATGAGCGGCCACGGCACCTTCGACACGGTGCGGGAGGCCTTCAAGCTGGGGGCGGCCGACTACCTGGAGAAGCCGGTCGAGAAGGACAAGCTCCTGCTGGCGGTCCGGAACGCCCTGACCCGACGGTCCCTGGAGCTGGAGAACGCCGAGCTGCGCCGGGAGGCCGGGCGCGACGGCGAGATGGTGGGCGGCGGTGCGGCCATGCGCCGCCTGCGCGATCTCGTCGCGCGGGCCGCCCCCAGCGAGGGGCGGGTCCTGGTGACCGGGGAGAACGGCACCGGCAAGGAGCTGATCGCCCGCGCCATCCACCAGGGCTCCCGCCGCGCCGGCGGCCCCTTCGTGAAGCTCAACTGCGCCGCCGTCCCCGCCGAGCTCATCGAGTCGGAGCTCTTCGGCCACGAGCGCGGCGCCTTCACCGGGGCCCACGCCGCCCGCAAGGGCAAGTTCGAGCTGGCCGACGGCGGCACGCTCTTCCTCGACGAGGTGGGCGACATGCCCGCCGCCATGCAGGCCAAGGTGCTGCGCGTCCTCCAGGAGGGCGAGTTCGAGCGGGTGGGCGGCAGCGCCACGCTGCGGGTGGACGTGCGGGTGGTGGCCGCCACCAACAAGGACCTCGCCGCCGAGGTGGCGGCGGGGCGGTTCCGCGAGGACCTCTACTACCGGCTCAACGTGGTGCCGGTGCACGTGCCGCCGCTGCGCGAGCGCAAGGAGGACCTGCCCGAGCTGGTGGCCCGCTTCCTCGGCGAGGCCTGCGCGCGCAACGGCCGCCGCCCGGCCACGGTGGACCGCGAGGGGCTGCTGGGCCTCTCGGCCCACGACTGGCCCGGCAACGTCCGCGAGCTGCGCAACGTGGTGGAGCGGCTGGTGATCCTCTCCGACGGCCCGGCCATCGGCGCCGAGGCGGTGGCGGCGGCGTTGCCGGGGGCGCGCCGGCCGCGCGCCGACCGCTTCCGCGCCGGCACCGGCTTCCACGCCCTGGTGGAGGAGGCGGAGCGCGAGATCATCCTGGGGGCCCTCTCGGCCAACCAGGAGAACGTCTCGGAGACGGCGCGCGCCCTCGGGCTGGAGCGGAGCCACCTCTACAAGAAGATGCGCGCGCTCGGGCTGAAGCGGGGCGAGGAGGAGTAGCCGGCCGCCGTGGCTCCCCGCCCTCAGGCCGGCGTGTCCGCCTGGGCGCAGCGCCGGCCAGGCCCCCGTGACCCCTCGGGAATCCCGGCGGCACGCCGCGTGTAGACAGGGTGGACATGCTGCACCCGACCGGTTTGCCCGGCTCCGACCCCGGGGGTATGGTTCCGCCCCGTCCGCCCCATGACGACGCCCTCCTCCCCACGCCCGCCGGCCTGGCCGGCCCGGCCGTTCCCGTCCCCGGGGCACCCGTGACGCGCGCCCGTCGCCGCCGCCTCCTCGCGGCCCTGGCCGCCGCGCTGGTGATCCTCCCCGCCGGCGCCTTCTGGTGGCTCACCCGCGGGCTGCCGGCCTTCGACACCCTGCGCGACTACCGGCCGCTGGTCTCCACCCGCGTGCTCGGCACGGGGGGCAAGGAGGTCTTCTCCTTCGCCCGCGAGCGGCGCACCGTGGTGCCACTCGAGAAGATCCCGGACGTCCTCAAGAAGGCGGTGCTGGCCAGCGAGGACGCCAAGTTCTACCAGCACGAGGGCGTCAACTACCTCGCCATCCTCCGCTGCGCCGCCAAGGGGCTGCTGGCCGGCGGCGTGAAGTGCGGCGGGTCCACCATCACGCAGCAGGTGGTGAAGACCTTCCTGCTGGCCGACCAGGGGCGGGTGCGCCGCAAGGTGCAGGAGCTGGTGCTGGCGCCGCGCCTGGAGCAGAACCTCGGCAAGGACGAGATCCTCTGGCTCTACCTGAACCAGATCTACTTCGGCCACCGGCGCTACGGCGTGGAGGAGGCGGCCCGCTTCTACTTCGGCAAGGGGGTGGAGAAGCTCACCCTCGGCGAGGCGGCGGTGCTGGCCGGCACCGTCCAGTCGCCCATGCGCCTCTCGCCGGTGAACCACCCGGCGGCGGCCAAGGCGCGCCAGACCTACGTGCTGCGCCGCATGGCCGAGGAGGGGTTCATCACCCGGGCGCAGGCCGAGGCCGAGGTGGCGCGCCCCATCGTCACCTCGCCCCCCGAGCCGAGCCCCCCCGGCGCCTCCTACGCCGACGCCGTCCGCAAGCACCTCGACGCCGCCTACGGCGCCGAGGCGGTGGAGACCGAGGGGCTCACCGTCGAGATCGCCATGGACCCGTCGCTGCAGCGCTACGCCGAGGCGGCGCTGGAGGCCGACCTCCGCGCGGTCGATCGGCGCCAGGGGTGGCGCGGCCCGCTCAGCCACCTGGGGAAGGAGCAGCTCGACACCGCCCTGCCGGCCTGGCGCGCCCGGCTGGCCGAGGCGGCCCTGCCGCGCGGCGAGGTGGCCGTCTGGGACCTGGCCGGCGTGGACCCGGACGAGGTGGAGCCCGGCGAGGGGAGCGCCAGCGACCTGCGCAAGCTCATCCGCGTGCGCCCGCTGGCGGCCGGCGAGGTCTACGCCGCGCTGGTGACGGCGGTGGACGACAAGGCGGCCAGCGTGGACCTGGGCGGCGCCACCGGCGCCATCCCGCTGGCCGACGCGGCCTGGGCCCGCAAGTGGAACCCGGCGGTGGGCACCGCCATGCCGCGGTCGATGAAGGCGGTGGTCTCGCCCGGCGACGTGGTGCTGGCGCGCGTCCTCCCCGGCGCCGCCGCGGTCGCCGCGCAGGTCCGCTCCGGCAAGCCGCTGGCGCTCTCGCTGGAGCAGCGCCCCCAGGTCCAGGGGGCGCTGGTGGCCCTCGACCCGGCCACCCGCCAGGTGCGGGCGCTGGTGGGCGGGAGCGGCTTCGTGGCCTCGCAGTTCAACCGGGCCATCCAGGCGCGGCGCCAGCCCGGCTCGGCCTTCAAGCCCTTCGTCTGGGGCGCCGCGCTGGAGTCGCGGCGCTTCACGCCGGCCACGCTGGTCTACGACACCCCCGACGTCTACCGCGACCCCTGGACCGGCAAGGAGTGGAAGCCGCGCAACTTCGAGAAGGACGAGTTCGAGGGGCCCATGCTCCTCAAGGCGGCGCTGGCCCACTCCAAGAACACCGTGGCGGTGAAGCTCACCGACGCGCTGGGCGTGGACGCCGTCATCGGCTTCGCCCGGCGCATGGGCATCGAGAGCGACCTGCCGCGCAACCTGACGCTGGCCCTCGGCACCGGCGAGGTGACGCCCATGGAGCTCACCAACGCCTACGCCGCCATCGCGGCGCACGGGCAGGCCGGGAAGCCGGTGATGGTGCTCAAGGTGAAGGACCGGGACGGGAAGGTGCTGGAGGAGTGGAAGCCGGGGGCGATCGCGCCGGCCACCCCGGGCCCGGCTCCGACCGCGACCCCGGCCTCGCCCCCGACGGCCAACGCCCCCGGGGAGCTCCCGCCCCCGCCCCCCGCCGCCCCCGACTTCGTCCTCCCCGCCGCCGGCACACGCCCCGACGTGGCCTTCGTGCTCACCACCATGATGCGCGACGTGGTGGAGTACGGCACCGGCCAGGCGGCCAAGCCGCTGGCCCGCCCCACCGCCGCCAAGACCGGCACCGCCCAGGAGCACCGCGACGCCTGGTTCGTCGGCTACACGCCGGAGCTGGTGGCGGGCGTCTGGGTCGGCTTCGACGACCACGCGCCCCTCGGGCCGCGCGAGACCGGCGCCGGCGCGGCCCTGCCGGCCTGGCTGGCCTTCATGCAGGCGGCGCTGGGCGCCCGGCCGCCGGTGGACTTCCAGGCCGCCGAGAACGTGGAGTTCGCCCGCATCGACCCGGCCACCGGCCTGCTGGCCGCCGAGCCGCGCGCCGGCGACCCGGAGCCGCCCTTCGTCCCCTTCATCGCCGGCACCGCCCCCACCGAGGCGGCCGGCCAGCACGCCGGCGACGCACCCCAGAACTTCTTCCTCGACGATCGCTGATGGCCCTCCTCCTCGCGCTGCTGCTCTGTGCGGCCGCGCCGCCCGCGGCCCCCGCCTCCCTCGACGCCCTGGCCGACGCGGTGGCGGCGCAGGTGGGCGCGCCGGCCGAGGGGCGCCGCGGGCTGGCGCTCTCGCTGGCCGCCGATCCCCCGGCCCTCTCGGCGCCGCTGGCGGCGGCCCTCTCGGCCCGCCTCGGCCGCGCGGGCTGGGCGGTGACGCCCCTCGCCGCCGGCGCCGGGGAGCCGGCCGCGCGCGCCACCGGGGCCGACTGGCTCCTCAGCCTGACGGCCGGCGCCGGCGGCGGGCCACGGGAGCTGGCGGCCATCGGCGAGGCGCTGCCGCTCTGGGACTCCTTCTTCCTGCAGGCGCGCCCGGGCGTGCGCCCCGCGCCGCCGCGCACCGTCTCGGCGCGGGTGGCGGCCGACGCGGCGGTGGCGCTCCTGCTGCGGCCGCCGCGCCGCCCCGACCTGGCCCGCCTGGCGCTGCGCCGCCTGGCCCGGCTGCCGTACCGCGCCATCGGCCTGGCGGCCGGCGACGCCGGCGAGGCCGCCCCGTCGATCCTGGCGGTGGCCCCGGACGCCGTCCACCTCCTCGACGCCGGCGGCGCCGAGGTGGCCTCGCGCCCCCTCGACGCCGCGGGCCGCCGCCCGGTGCGCCTGCCGCTCGCCACGGCGGTGGTGGCCGACCTGGGCGGCGGGCGGCTCGGCGTGGCCCTGGCCGGCGGGAGCGGCGGCGAGGTGCTGGCGCGCCACGGCGCCCGGCTCGACCGGGTGGCGGTGCTGCCCATGGCGCCCCTCGCCGCCGGCGAGGCCGGCCCCCTCTTCGGCGCCTTCGCCGCCGGCCGGGGCGCGCTGGCCGACCTCCTGGCCCAGGGCGTCGATCCGCAGGCCCAGCCCCGCTCGCCCGGCGACCTCGCGGCGGTGGCGGCGGCGCCGCGCGGCGGGCCGGTGGCCTACGCCGCCCTCCACCCGGGCGGGCGCCTGGAGCTGCTCGACGCCCAACTCCGTCCGGCCGGGCGCGTGGACGGCGTGGGCGCGGGCCTGGCCCTGGCCGATCTCGACGGCGACGGCGCCGCGGACCTGGTCGCGTCGCTGGCGAGCGCCGCCGGCCCCGACCGGCTCCGCGTCCTCCGCCTCGCGGCGCCCGGCCCGGCCCGCGAGGCCGCCGCGCCGCGCGCCGCCTGGGAGTCGCCGCCGCTGGAGGGGCTGGTGCTCCTCGGCGCCGCCGCGGACCTCACCGGCGACGGGCTCGACGACGCCCTGCTGGGCGCCGACGCCAGCGGCCCGGAGGGGCCGGCCACCGACCTCTGGCTCCTCACCGCCGACGTGCGAGAGGCGCCATGACCGCCCGCCCCCCGTCCCTCGCCGCCCTGCTGGCGGTCCTCGCCGCCGCCCTGCTCGCCCCCTCCCCCGCCGCGGCCGGCCTCCGCCCCGCCTACGGCGGCGAGCTGCGCCTCGCCCTGCCCTTCCCGCCGCGCACCACCGACCCGGCCCTGGCCACCGCCTGGCCCGACCTGGTGGCGGCCCGCGCGCTCCACGCCACGCCGCTCTGCCTCGGCGCCGACGGCGCGCTCGGGCCCGGCCTCCTCGCCGAGGTGCCGGCGCCGCAGGCCGGCGGCCGCGCCTTCCGGCTCACGCTGCGCGAGGGGCTGCGCTTCGCCGACGGCACGCCGCTGGGCGCCCTGGACCTGGCGGCCAGCCTGGCCCGCCTGCTGCGCCCCGAGGTCGCCTCGCCCCACGCCTGGCTGGCCCTCCCCATCTCCGGCGCCGAGGCGGTGCTGGAGGGGACGGCCGCCTCCCTCTCCGGCGTGCAGGTCCTCTCCGACCGCGAGCTGCTGGTCACCCTCTCCTTCCCCATGCCGGAGTTCCCGGCGGCGCTGGCGGCGCTGCCGGCGGCCGTGGTCTCGCCGGCCGGGGTCGGGGCCGGGCCCTTCCGCCCCGAGGCCGGCGGCCGGCTGCTGGCCAGCGAGCACCACTGGCGCGGCCGCCCCTTCGCCGACGCCCTGGCCCTCTCCACCCCCGACCCGCGCGCCGCCGCCCGGGCCCTGGAGGCGGGCCAGCTCGACCTCTCGCTGCGCCCCGAGGCCTCGCCGGGCGCCGCGGCGCTGCCGCTCCTCACGCTCACCTTCGCCGCCGTCAACGGCCAGCGGCTCGGCCCGGCCGCGGGGCCGGTGCGCCGGGCCCTGGCGGCTCTCGACCGCGGCGACCTGGCCCGCCGCTTCGTGCGCGCGCCGGCCGAGCCGCTCCCCGGCCTGCTGCCCCAGGCGCTGCTCCCCGGCGGCCTGCCCGCCGCGCCCCCGGCCGCCGACCGGGGCGGCCCGGGCCAGGGCCAGGGTCCGGCCCGGCTGGTGGTGCTGGTGCCGGGCTGGCTGGCCGACGCCCGCACCGTGGCGGAGCGGCTCCAGGTGAAGCTCTTCGACGCCGGCCTGAAGGCGGTGCTCGAGCCGGCCGACCCGGCCCGCCACGCTGCCCGGCTGGCGGCCGGCGACTACGACGTGGCGGTGCTCTCGGTGCCGCTCCTGGCCCCGGTGCCGGCGCTGGCGGCCGGCCAGGTGGCCGGGGCGGTGGGCGGCCCCCGGGCGGCCCGGCGCGCCGAGGCGGCGCTGGCCGGTCAGCCACCCGAGCTGGCCCCGGCCGCCGCCGAGGCGCTGCGGGCCGAGCTGGACCTCTGGCCGCTCCTCGCCGCGGGCGCCCGCGCCGCCGCCGCGCCCGGCCTCGAGGGGCTCTCGCCGCGCCCCGACGGCGCCCTCGACCTCGGCGACCTGTGGCGCCTCCGCCCCGCGAGCCCCGCCCCGTGACCCTCCGCGCCCGCCTCTCCCTCTGGTTCGCCCTCTTCGCGGCCCTGCCGCTCCTGGCGGTCTCGGTGCCGGTCACGGTGGTGCTGCGCCAGTCGCTGGAGCGCGACCACGCGGCGCGCCTGGAGGCGGCGGCCCGCGCCGTGGAGGGGGAGCTGGCCCGCGCCGCCGGCGCCGCCGCCGAGGGCGTGCGCGACCTGGCGGCCCGGCCCGAGGCGGCCGCCCTGGCCCGCGAGCTGGAGGACGGCCTCCTCGCCCCGCCCGACGCCGCGGCGCGGGTGGGCGAGTGGGGCCAGGCGCGTGGCCTCGACGTGCTCTCGCTCTGCGAGGCCGACGGCCGGGTGGTGGCCTCGGCCCACCTGCCGGGGCGCGCCGGCGACGTCGATCCGGCGGCGGCCCAGCTCCTGGCCGCCGCCCCGGCGGGCCGGGCGGCGCCGCTGCTGGTGGCCCGCGCCGGCCAGGGGGAGCTGACCCGCGCCGCGGCGCTGGTGGCCTGGGCGCCGGTGCCGGGCACGGCGCTCCGCGTGGTGGGCGGCCAGTCGCTCGGCCCGGCCCAGGCGGCGCGGCTGGCGGCCGTCTCGGGCGGCGCGGTGGCGCTGCGCGAGGGCGGGGCCGCGGGCCCGGTGCTGGCCGAGGCCGGGCCGGCCGGCGAGGGCGAGCCGGGGCCGCGCTTCGGGCGGCTGGCCGGCGCCCTGGCCGGCACCTCCCGCGCCGTCCACCTCGGCCCGGCCGCCGCGCCGGTGCTCACCGCCGAGGTGACGCTCGCCTCGGCGGGCCTGGTGCGCGCCTGGCTCACGGTGCTGGCGGCCTTCGCGGGCCTGCTGGTGGTGGCGGTGGCGGCCGCGGCGGCGGTGGGGCGGCGGCTGGCGCTCCGCGAGACCGGCCCGCTGGAGGCCCTGCGCGCCGCGGCGGCGCGGGTGGCGGCGGGCGACCTCTCGGCGCGGGTGGGCGTGGCCGCCGCCGGCGAGGTGGGCGAGCTGGTGACGGCCTTCGACGCCATGACGGAGGAGCTGGCCCAGGGGCGCACCCGGCTGGCCGCGGCGGAGCGGGTGGCGGCCTGGCGCGAGGTGGCGCGGGCCCTGGCCCACGAGCTCAAGAACCCCCTCACGCCCATCGCCATGAGCGTGGAGACGCTCCGCGACGCGCGGGCCCGCCCCGACTTCGCGGAGATCCTCGACGAGTCCACGCGGGCCATCGGCGAGGAGGTGCGCCGGCTGCGGCGCATCGTCGACGAGTTCTCGCGCTTCGCCCGCCTGCCCGCCCCGGCCCCGGCCCCGGAGCGCCCGGAGGAGCTGGTGCAGGCGCTGCTGGCACTCTTCCCGGCGCCGCCGCCGGGGGTGGCGCTCCTCCGCGAGGTGGCGCCAGGCCTGCCGCCGGTGCGGGCCGACCGCGACCAGGTGCTGCAGGTGCTCCACAACCTGGTGAAGAACGCCCTGGAGGCCATGCCGGGCGGCGGCACGGTGCGCCTGTCGGCCCGGCGCGACGGCGGCGCGGTGGCCTTCTCGGTCGCCGACACCGGCCCGGGCGTGGCGCCCGAGGACCGGGCCCGCATCTTCCAGCCCTACGTCACCACCAAGGCCGGCGGCACCGGCCTCGGCCTGGCCATCGCCGAGCGCATCGCCCAGGAGCACGGCGGGCGGCTGGAGCTCGGCTCGCCGCCGGGCGGCGGGGCCACCTTCACGCTCTGGCTGCCCCTGTCCGAGCCCGGGGCGGGCGCGCCGCTCACCGGACCGGCGTCGCCTTGAGGGCCGCCTTCCCCTCCTTCACGTAGACCTGGAAGCGGACGGTCCGGCAGCCGTACTTGGCGATCAGGGCGTCGCGGTTCTTCTCCAGCTTGGGGCGGAAGCGCTCGAAGCCCAGCCCGTCCACCGGCTCGCCGCACTCGCCGCGGATGCGCAGGAACTCCTGGTGCACCGCGCGCCAGTGCCCCTCCTCGTCCTCCTCGGGCGCCGGGCCCAGCTCGGCGCCGAGGGCCGGCATGCCCACCGCGGTCATGCCGGCGGTGGTCACCGCCACGGTGGGGCGGGGCACCGGGCGGGCGGTGAAGGTCTCGGCGGCGAAGGCGCCCCGGGCCGGGGCGGGGGTCGGGGCCGGCGGCGCCTCGGGCGGGGCGGCCGGCTCGGCCGGTGCGCCGTCGATGCGCTGGGTGTCGTCGAGCGCCTCGGCCGGGGCGGCCGGCCGGGCCGGCTCCGGCGGCGGCTCGTACTGGGGCTCGGGCGCAGGCCGGATGGCGGCGAAGGGCGACGGCGGCGGGGGCTCCGCCGCCGGGCGCGGCGGGAACTCGAAGGCCGGCTCGGCCGGCGGGTGGGCGAAGGGGTCGGGGGCGGCGGCCGGCGCGTGGGCCACCTGGGCCACCTCGGCGGCCCGGTTGAGCGCCGCCACCACCGTGCCCAGCTTCCCGGCCATGGGCGGGACGCGGGCGGCGAAGTCCCCCTTCTCGATGCGGGCCGCCGCCGAGAGCAGCGGCTCGGGCACCTGGGGGGCGATCTCGGTGGTCATGATGAAGCCGAGCAGGATCCCCACCAGCAGCAGCGCGCCCAGGACGGTGAGGGTGGTCCACTGGTACTGGCCGAGGGCCGCGAAGGCCCGGGCGGTGTCGATGGAGAGCACCAGGCTCGCCCTGGGCAGGCCGGAGATGGAGACCGCCAGGGCGCGGGTGGCCGGCGCCTCCACGAAGAGGAGCGGCGCGGTGAAGGGGATGGGCTTCTTCAGCGCCACCGGGGGCGCCTTGCCCACCCCGGCGGCCCCGCCCTTGGCCGCCACCGCCGCCGAGACCACCGCGCGCACCGAGGCGGCGGGCGCGGTGGTGACCAGCTGCGGGGTGCCGGCGTCGAGGGTGACGTCGCAGCCGCTGGCGCGCTTGAGCTGCGCCGCCCAGGCGGCGTCGAGGGGCAGGAGCAGCACCACCGCCGCGCCCTCGCCGGCCGGCTGGGCCACGCCGTACCAGAGGGCGTCGTTGACACGCAGGTAGCCGCGCTCGGCGGTGCCACCGGCGGCGGCGCGGAGGAGCGCCACCACCTCCTTCTGCGGGCCGTCGGCGGCCAGCTCCGGGCCGGCCAGCGCCTCGGGGTTGGCGGCCCCCCAGGTGGCGGCCGCGGGCAGCTCCACGCCGAGGGCGGCGGCCGCCTGCTCCACGGCGGCCCGGGTGGCCGCCTCGCGCCGCGCCTTGGCCGCGGCGAGATCCTCCTCCGGGGGCGGGGCCGGGGCCTTCCCCTTCTTCTTCGCCTCGGGCTCCGGGGTCCGGGCCGCCAGCGCCTCCAGCAGCGCGGGGTCGCGGGCCGCCAGGGCCGTCACGGCGGCGCCCCGGGCGGCCAGCACCTGCTCCGCCGAGCGCCAGGCCGCCACGCCGGCGGCCAGGTCGCGGTCGGCCTCGAGGACGGCCCGTCCGGCCAGCTCGTGGGAGAGGAGGTAGAGGTTCGCCGCCCCGGCGCCGAGGAAGACGAGCATGTAGAGCCAGAGCTTGAGCCGGTTCATGGCCTTCCCTTTTATCGCAGGGCGAGCCGGGCCGCGAGGCGGCGACCGCCCTCCCGCACCACCTCCGGCGGCGGCAGCAGGGAGGCCACCAGGTGACCCGGCCGCTCGAAGTCGAAGTGGAAGCCGGGGTGGAGCGCGACCCCGTCCTCCTCCAGCAGCGCCAGGCAGAGGGCCTGCTCGTCCACCGTCTCCCCCACCCGGACCACCGCCGACCAGCCCCCGCCCCCCGGGAGCGGGGTGGCGGCGCTGCCGGCCAGCGCCTCGGCGAGGGCGGCACGGCTGGCCGCCAGCCGGGTCCGCAGCGGCCCGAGGAAGTCCTCCCGCCGGGCCAGGAGGCGCGGCAGGGCGAGCTGGGCGGTGGCCGAGACCGAGAGGGCCGTGTCCGCGATGACCTCCAGCCGGGCCAGCGCCGGGTCGGCCAGGGCCGGCGGCCCGCCCACCGCCAGCCAGCCGGCCTTGACCTGGGGGAGGCCGCAGGTCTTGGAGAGGCCGGCCAGGTGGAAGGCCAGGCAGCGCCCGGCGGCGAGGACCGAGGGCGCGCCGGCGGGCGCGGTGTCGGCGAAGACCTCGTCGCCCACCAGCGCCAGCCCGTGCGCCTCGCAGAGGCGGTCCAGGGCCGGGAGCTCGTCCGCCGAGAGCACGGCGCCGGTGGGGTTGCCGGGCGAGACCACCACCACCGCCCGCGTCCGCGGCGTGATGGCCGCCGCCAGCGCCGCGAGGTCGAGGTGCCACTCGCCGTCCCAGCGGAGCGGCGTGCGGACCAGGGGCACCGCCGCGAGGTCGGCCAGGAGGTCGAGGAGGGGGTAGGCCGGCGCCGGCACCAGCACCTCGTCGCCGGGGTCGCAGAGGAGCTGGAAGAGCCAGCCGAAGGCCTCGCTGGTGGAGGCGTTGAGCAGGATGCGCTCCGGGGCGGCGGCGGCGCCCCGGGCGGCGAGCCAGCCGGCCACGGCGGCCCGGGCCTCGGGGTGGCCGCGGGGCGTGGGCTCCCAGGCCGCCACCCGGGCGTCCTGGAGCAGGTCGGAGAGGGCCTCGGCGGGCCAGCCCAGGCCGCAGCGGGCCGGGTTGGCCTCGGTGAGGTCCAGGATCGGCCGTCCGGCGCCGCGGGCCGCCTCGAGCCGGCCGGCCAGCGCGTTGGCCTGGAGGTTCCAGCCGGTGCGGCGGGAGAGCACGGGACGATGGTACCCCGGCGGGCCGGTGGGGGCGCGGGATGGGCGGGCGGTGTCACGAAAGGTCCGCCGGGGTCTCAGGAAGGTGCCGGCTCCGCGCCGGCCCGGCGGCCTGCCGCCGGCTCTCTCCCCGGAGAACCCCAGCATGCGCCGACTCCTCTGCTCGCTCCTCGCCCTCCTGCCGCTGGCCGCGGCCGCCGACGAAGGGATGTGGACCTACAACAACTTCCCCAAGGACGCGGTCAAGTCCGCCTACGGCTTCCAGGTCACCGACGCCTGGCTGCAGAAGGCCCGCCTGGCCTCGGCCCGCCTGGCCCAGGGCTGCTCGGCCAGCTTCGTCTCGGCCAGCGGCCTGGTGATGACCAACCACCACTGCGCCCACAGCTGCATCGAGCAGCTCTCCACGAAGGAGAAGGACTTCGTGAAGAGCGGCTTCTACGCCAGGGCGCAGGCCGACGAGGTGAAGTGCCCGGAGATCGAGGTCAACCAGCTCGTCGAGATCACCGACGTGACGGCGCGCATGCAGAAGGCCACCGAGGGCAAGAGCGGCCGCGACTTCTTCGTGGCCCAGCGGGCCGAGCAGGCGGCCGTGGAGAAGGCCTGCCAGACCGACGACTCGCTGCGCTGCGAGGTGGTGAGCCTCTACCGCGGCGGCGTCTACGACCTCTACAAGTACCGCCGCTACCAGGACGTGCGCCTGGTCTTCGCCCCGGAGTTCGCCATCGCCTTCTTCGGCGGCGACCCCGACAACTTCATGTTCCCCCGCTACGACCTCGACGTGGCCTTCCTCCGCGTCTACCAGGGCGGCAAGCCGGCGCCGATGAAGGACTACTTCACCTGGTCCCCGGCCGGCGTGAAGGACGGCGACCTGACCTTCGTCTCGGGCCACCCGGGCGGCACCTCGCGCAAGCTCACCATTGCCCAGCTGGAGTACCAGCGCGACGTGGCCCTGCCCGAGCGGCTGCTCTCGGTGGCGGAGCTCCGCGGCAAGCTGCTGGAGTACGGGCAGCGCGGCGAGGAGCAGGCGCGCCACTCCAACGCCACGCTCTTCTACCTGGAGAACAGCTACAAGGCCCTCTACGGCCGCTGGCAGGCGCTCCTCGACAAGGACTTCTTCGCCTCCAAGGTCCGCGCCGAGGAGGCGTTCCGCGCCGCCCTGCAGAAGGACCCGGCCATGGCCCAGAAGTACCTGCCGGCCTTCGACGCCATCGCCAGCGCCACCCAGGTGGCCAGGAAGCTCTCCCGCCAGCTGGAGTTCAAGGAGCGCATGGGCGGCGGTGACCTCCTCTCCCACGCCCGCCACCTGGTGCGCGCCGCCGCCGAGCGGCAGAAGCCCAACGCCGAGCGGCTCAAGGAGTTCTCCGAGGCCGCCCTGCCGGCCCTGACGCAGGAGCTCTTCGCCGAGGCGCCGGTCTACCCGGAGTTCGAGATCTTCCGGCTCACCCACTTCCTCACCAAGCTGCGCGAGCGGCTGGGCGCCGACGACCCGTTCACCCGGAAGGTGCTGGGCCAGAAGTCGCCGGCCGAGCTGGCGGCCGAGCTGGTGAAGGGCTCCCGGCTGGGCGACCCGGCGGTGCGCAAGGCGCTCTGGGACGGCGGGCAGAAGGCCATCGACGAGGCCGCCGCCGGCGACGCGATGATCGCCTTCGCCCTCAAGGTGGACGAGGACGGCCGGGCGGTGCGCAAGGTGAGCGACGAGTCCATCCAGCCGGTGCTCACCAAGAACCAGGAGCTGCTGGCCAAGGCCCACTTCGCGGTGGAGGGGACCAGCGCCTACCCCGACGCCACCTTCACGCTGCGCCTCTCCTACGGCACGGTGAAGGGCTACGAGGAGAACGGCAAGCAGGTGAAGCCCCTCACGGTCTTCGCCGGCGCCTACGAGCGCCACACCGGCCGGGACCCGTTCGCCCTGCCGGAGAGCTGGCTCAAGGCCAAGGACAAGGTGGACATGGCGACGCCGTTCAACATGGCCACCACCAACGACATCATCGGCGGCAACTCCGGCTCGCCGGTCGTCGACAAGGACCTGCAGGTGGTCGGCCTGGTCTTCGACGGCAACATCCAGTCGCTGGGCGGCGACTACGGCTTCGACCCGGCGGTGAACCGCTGCGTGGCGGTGCACAGCTCGGCCCTGCTGGAGGCGCTGGACAAGATCTACGGCGCCGAGCGGATCGTGAAGGAGCTGCGGTCCGCGAAG